>Ga0180431_10002303_pt1 | contig 25730 bp, 20 predicted proteins | sample SS_ome_11_FD_132459 | JGI IMG/M metagenome (GOLD analysis project Ga0180431, IMG submission 132459) | Hypersaline lake sediment archaeal communities from the Salton Sea, California, USA - SS_1_MS_1 metaG | ecosystem: Environmental > Aquatic > Non-marine Saline and Alkaline > Hypersaline >... | reverse complement strand
TCTGAGAAACGTCGATACCTGCCGTTCCTCGGGCCAATCCTCAACCAGAGCACGCGTCTGTTCGATCCCCATCCTGAACCGAGCGACCACGAGTTCCGGATCCGGATTGTCACTCGGGTGCGAGATGTCGGGTGCCCTCATCCCCTTGGGAAGTTCGCCACTACCGAGCAGTGCGTGTCTCATGACAGATTGTGCGGGAGTCGCCTCCCGCTCTTTGGTATTGGTTTCAAGTATTGCCGCAAACCCGGTGGCGACTAAGTCGAAAGCGATGGCGAGGTGTTCGATAATCTGGGCAATACTCCACTTTCCTTCGGGCGCCGAGGTCCAATCAGAAGCACCGATGTCCTGGAGCGGATCGAGTACGATTGATTCCAGGCTAGATAGCTGCCGCGTGACTCTCATCGGCCGGCCAAGGCGAAACACTCGATTTCGACCTGCGACCCGAGCGCTAAGCCAGTTGCCGCCAAGGCAGATCGCGCCGGCGGGTCTTGCGGGAAATATGTGGAGTAGACTTCGTTGACGGCGGCGTAGTCATTGATGTCCAGCAAGAAAACCGTGCACTTCACCACTCTATCCATCGAGCTACCGGCGTACTCCAAAATTCCTTTGATGTTCTCGAGGGCCTGACGTGCTTCTTCAGCGGGGCCACCGGGCGCGAGGTTACGTGTGCCTGGAAGATTGCCGATCTGGCCGGAGAGATACAGCATGTCATCTACGCGGACAGCGGAAGAGAACGGGAGTCCTTCGAGGGCGCCAGGCGCCTGGATAACTTCTTTTTGTTCCAGTTCATCTTCGTTGACAGACGCTCCAGTGCACGCCAGAAGCAACACGGTCGTAAGTAGAACTGCAGCACGCATGGTCCTCCTCCTAGTTGGCAAACCGAGCGATCTCTCAGTGACACCGCTCGCGAAAGCTCACAAGGCACCGCGCATACCGCAAGACTGACTGCAGAGGTGCGGAGGGTAGGGGCGGGCAGTTAGTATTGTGAACCCATTGCAGGACCAGAAGTAGAAGAGCTCAGCTTGCACGACGGGGGATCTTCAATGCTGAAGTACCACCACGTAGGAATTCCGACTGATATCAGTCGCGAAGGTGAACGCTACATCGAGAAGTTCAAGATGTACGCGACCCCGTTCGACTCGAACCCCTATGGTGTGGAGTGGCTACGATTCGAAACCGACAGCCCGTTACCGGAGCTTGTCAGGACCGTTCCGCATGTTGCGTTTCAGGTAGACGACCTCGAGGCTGCCCTTAGAGGCGAAGAAATCCTCATCCAGCCCAACAGCCCATCAGAGGGTGTAGTGGTTGCATTCATTGTCCACAACGGAGCCCCGATCGAGTTCCTCGAGTACTCCTGAACCCGCCGGCTCTGCCTACGATCTGATTTCCCTGAGTTCGTCTGTTGCGCGACTCAAGATGTCGGCCACATTCTCCATCTTCTTCGCGTCTCCGCGCACCTTCCAAGTGGTGCGGTACGCCTGACTCACGAGTTTTCCAACCAACCGCGTTACGTCGGGCATCGGGTCGTCCAGCAGACCGTCGAGCGTCTCTTCTATTCTGTCGAATATCTCGTCCACGGTGGTCTTGTTTTCCTGGAGGAAATCCTCGCCGGTTTCGGTGATGGAGTACACCTTCTTACCATCTACTTCTTCGACGCTCACCAGTCCTTCGTCCTCCAGCCACTGGAGTGTGGGGTACACCGTACCGGGTGAAGGCTTGTAGCATCCGTGCGTATGTGCTTCGAGCGCCTTCATTACCTCGTACCCATGCATGGGATGTTCGCGCAACAGTTTCAAAATCACGTACTTCATATCACCGGACCCAAACCAGCGCCCGCGACCGCTACGGCGATGGCGACTTCTCCCCATCCACCATTCCCAGGGTGCGCCGTCGAAATCCCATTCTCTGCGTGCCATTGTAACCTCCAGATATGCGAACGAGACCAATACAACGACATGTCAAGATATTACGTACGATATATCTTAATATCTCTCTGAGTAGCTGGCAACCGCTTGCGTGATGTAAACCATGCGTGGCGCCTTTGGCGTGACTCCCAAAGGGCTGCACCACAGTTTACCTTCGGGACGCACCCAACTGGAAAACGACGATGATCCAAACAAGAGTCTCAATCGGGAGAGCGCTCTCGGCTGTTGTGCTGCTCTTAGGTGTCGCAGCACCAACTGCGCTCGCACAAGAAGAGTTCGGCTTCTTCAACCGTGGCCCTTACCGTGACAACGTGCCACGGCCGAACGACATACTCGGCTACCCTGCTGGTACAAGTCAGACCCAGTACGCCGAAATGCAGGGGGTGTTCGACCTCATGATGGCTGCCGCGCACGACCGTGTGCGCACGGAGGTGATTGGCACCACCGAGGAAGGGCGCGTGATGCGGGCCTTCATCATCTCTGCGCCGGAGAACATCGAACGGCTCGAGGAAATCCGTACCGATATCAACCTACTGGCCGATCCACGTTCGACGAGTGAGACCGAAGCCGCTGCCATCGCTTCGCGAACACCCCTTGTGGTAATGCTCTCTTACTCGATCCACGGCAATGAGTCAGCCGGGTTCGAGGCATCGATGTGGGTTGCTTACCAATTCTTGGCGTCAAACGAACCCGCAACGCTCGATATGTTGCGAAACGCAGTGATTGTGATGGTACCGTCCGCCAATCCGGATGGCCACGAGAGGTTTGCCGCGTGGTACAACTCGATCGCTGTTGGAACTGATGAGCCATACTCGTACGACACAGACGCACCGTGGAGTATTGCCGGTCGATATGGTCACTACCGGTTCGACATGAACCGGGACCTGATTGCCGTGTCACAAGCACCAACCCGAGCGATCCTCGGCGCGGTGGTGCGGTGGCGCCCGCAAGTGTACGTCGACCTGCATAGCACGACAGAACAATACTTTTTCGCACCGCCCGCACAGCCGGTGAACATGAACATTCCCGAGCGCACGGCACGTTGGTACGAGACGATCGGCGCCGGCAATGCCGCCGCATTCGACCGCTACGGCTGGCAGTATTTCACTCGCGAGACGTTCGACTTGTTTTACGCAGGCTATTTCGATGTTGCTCCGTCGCTTCATGGCGCCACCGGTATGACGTACGAGACCGACGGCGGCCCCGATCTGTTTCGGAGGCGTGGTGATGGCACAGTAATCACTTTTGCCGACGGAATCGCTCACCACTACGTGGCATCGTTGGAGACGGTTGAGACGGCGGCCGCAAACCGTGAGGAACGCCTGTTGGATTACTTCGACTTTCGACAGAGCGCCATTGCCGAGGCCGAATCTTCTCAGATGAAGCGCGTTGTGATTCAACCTGACCGGGACCACACCAACGCCGCACGACTGGCAACGATACTCCTACGACACGATGTGACAGTGACACGGCTGTCTGAGCCGTACAGGGCCGACGGGGCACACGACTACATGGATGAACCGGCGGCGCCAGGGTCGCGACGGACTTTTCCCCCCGGATCATATGTGGTCGATCTGGATCAACCGCAGGCTCGTGTTGCAAAGGCCTTGCTGGAGCCGAACGCCGAAATGGACCAGGAGTTTGTGCAACGCCAACTCGAGAAATTCGAACGCAACAAGCGCCGCGGCGACAATGCGTCAGGGGACCGCTACGAATTCTACGATGTCACCGCGTGGTCACTTCCTTATACGATGGGAGTTGACGCGTTCTGGACAGAAGACCTTTCACCCGTGGTTGGAACCACCTTGACCCTCGATCAGGAAGGGGATCCGGTGCGTGCAATCGCACCGGCCGGCGGAGTGTCAGGAAGGGCGCGGTCAGCTTACGTGTTCCGAAACGATCGCCAAGGGGCGGCCGAACTTGCGATGGCGCTCCTGCGCGAAGGGTTCATCGTGAACGTTGCTACGGAGCCGCTTAGCGCCGACGGCGTCGATTATCCGCGCGGCACATTTGTTGTTCGTAGTTCGCGGAGCCCGGCAACTCTTCACGATCGAATGCCGATCCTTGCTCGCGAAATCGGCGTTCAAGTGGCAGCGGCGAACTCAGCCTTTCCAACAATAGGAAGAATCGGCACGGGGTCCGGACGGGTTCGGCCGCTATTCGCGCCCAAAGTGCTAGTAGCCGCTGGTGACGAAATCAGCGTGACGAGCTACGGTGCCCTATGGCACTTCCTCGAAACCGAGTTGAAACTCCCCTTCGTGCCAGTATCGCTCAGTTCGTTGACCGGAATGACCACTTTCAACGATTACAACATCCTCATAATCCCCAGCGGTAGCTCCAATGCGATTCGCCAGGCGTTGGGTAGCGGCGGTATCGACCGGTTGAACCGGTGGATACGAGACGGCGGTGCGTTAATAGCGTATGGGGGCGCTGCGCTATTCCCCGGTCACGAAGATGTGGGATTGAGCACCGTTTCGGCGTTGAGTGGTGAAGATGAGGAACAGGGCGAGCAAGCTGATTCACTCGAGAACGATCCAACCCTTACACCTCCCTTGGTATCGCCTACTGCCGGAGACGACGGACCAGAACGTCTTCCGGGAACGATCTTCAAGGCAACCTTGGATCTCAGCCACTGGTTGACCATGGGATATGAGAGTCCCTCGCTCGCGGTGATGATGCGTGGCGGCACCGTGCTCAAGCCATCAGAGCGCGGCGACAATCCGGTCTCATTTGTCGGTGAAACCACGCTGTTGGCCGGATTCGCATGGCCCAACAACACCGAGCGGTTGTTGGCAGGAGCCGTGTGGGCAGCGACCGAACGTCACGGAAGGGGTAACGTGGTGATGTTTGCGGACGATATTCTCTTCAGAGGATTCTGGCGGGGGCCGGCGAGGTTGTTGACTAACGCAATTCTGTTCGGTACAGGGCGGTGATAGGAGTGTAGAGTGCAGAGTGCAGAACGGCTCTGCACTCTGCATTTCTCTCAGAACCTCCCGTTCCGCCTCCAGAAGTAGTCGGAGTCCCGCTCCGGCACCGTCACCTCGATCGTCATTGCCTCCCGCTGACGCATGATCGAGATCTCCATGGTTTCGCCTTCCTCGTACGACCGCAAGATCCGCATGAGCTGTGATTGACTCGTCGGCTCCCGTCCGTCGATGCTCACGATCACGTCGCCACTGCGGAGATCCAGCACCTCATCGTCCGTTGGCGCTCGCACTACCAGTAGCCCCTCCTGCACCCCAAAGTACCAACCGAGTGCTTCATCCAATTCGATCAATTCGACATCCAGAATTCCGATACGCGACAGGTCACCGGCGAACACAGTGGCCACGTTGAATCCGCGATCTCCCTCAAACACCGATATCTCAGGCCTCGCAAGTGCGACGGCACGCCCGTAATCACCCAGAGCAAACGCAAAGTCGTCCAGATAGCGCACCTCTATATCCGCCGAGTGTGTCGTAGCTCCGCGGCGGTACTCGACATGCAGAGTATCGCCCTCATCCAGATCGTCCTTGATCTGAATCAACTTGTTCGCGGGCGAAGTCCCGCCACGGCCTTCACGGGCAAGAGGCTCCCCATTTGCCATCGTGATGATGTCGCCATCCCTCAAACCGGCTTCGTATGCGGGGCCGTCTTCGGTAACGCTGTTTAGCACCACGCCTATCGAGTCCGTAGCCGGCCTGCGCTCGGTATTCAGGTATACGCCCAACTGTGGGCCACCGCGCCGCGAACCGCTGATGTATATGTTGGGATTACTCCAACCGGAGATCACGCGATCCCTTCCCAGGCGCGACCTCGCCCGCTCCAACTCCTGAATAGCATCGTCCAGCCGCTCGCGCGCTTCCTCGTCGTTTTCCGCCTCGGCCAATAGCTGGAGCGCTTCTTGGAGTTCGTGCTGCGCCGCCTGGGCCCTGGTCTCGGCCGCCTGCATCCGCTGTCGCTGGCGTTCAGTTACCGTCTGTGCCCCAGCAACACCCACACTGCTTGCGACGAGAACACCCACCGCGATCAGAACCTGCATCTCTTGCCATTTCATGATACAACTCCTTCAGCCACACGCCGAGCATGGCCGTGACTCAGAATCCTACGTTCACCGTTCGTTTCGTGTGTGTATTGACTAGAGCATCCATGAGCAAAACCCGTTGTTCCAACAACGCCCGCAGCTGCGCTTCGGAGATCGCGATCCGCCGCGCCGACGATAGACGCGAATCCAACAGTATGATCCGGTCTTCCAGATCTGCGATCGTCACCGCTGTGAGCCCGTTCACCACACGACTCTTCTTCTCTAAAGACTTGAGCATGCTATCGAGTTGAGCCGATTGCTCCACCAGCGTTTGAAGCTCAACCTCAGGCTTCTGTTCCGAATCGGCGCCCGGCCAGGGCACCAGTCCATTAGCTCCGAGTGCCAACGCGATCATTGCGGCCGCCGCCCAGCCCATTCTCGTCCACCAGGTGCGTTGCCGACTCGCAACTATCTGTTCTCGCACCACCGGCCAACGATCTCTTGGAGCGTTGAGGCTCGGCAGCGCCTTCAGCGACGCAACGCGTTGATGCAGGCGGTCGAGTTCGTCGCGACACTCTTCGCACTCATCAACGTGGATCTTCGCACCCGTCGATCCTTCGCCGTTTCGCACTTCCAGCAGCTCTTCAATCGAGCAATGTCTCAGCATTGCACCTCCTCGCCGAGCATGTCCCTCAATCGCATATGAGCACGCGACAGCTGGGACTTCGAGAAACTGACGCTTCTATCCATCAACTCGGCTATCTCCTCGTGCTTGTAACCCTCAACATCGTGTAACCAAACGACTGCCCGCGCGGTGTCTGAAAGCCTCGTAAGCGCCGTTTCCAAGTCGACACGCAGCCCGGCGTCGCCCCCCTTTCTCCCCCCAACTGCCAAATCTTCTCGCAACTCTTCAGTCGCTCGGTATTTCTCGTAACGGATCTTCATCAACGCCTTGCTCGCCGCCACTCGCTTGATCCAGGCAGTCATACTTCCCGGACCTTCTCCTCTGAACCCATTCATGCTGCGGCAGACTTCGAAGAACGTCTCCTGCACCACGTCTTCTGCATCCTCCGCCGTCCGGCAGATGCGTCTCGCAAGAGTGTAGACGAGGCCTTCGTAGGCTCGGTACACTCGCTCCAGCGCGGTCAGGTCTCCCGTTTTCGCCCGCTGAATGGCAACGTCGTCTATAGCAACCAGGCTCATCTCATGCATGCTCACACAAATAGATGCCCTGCGGCCGACGAAGGTCGCAGTTCTCCTAAGCTATTGATTAATAGAGACTTGACCAAGTAGAAACGGGATGCACCCAAAGCAGATTCGGGTGCCTCCCGCCAAATTCCAGCTAGTGCGGATGATCTACACGACGAGGCTCACCAGCCTGTCCTGCACGTAAACCGCCTTGCGGATCTCTTTGCCGTCGGTGTGTCGCAAAACTCTCGGTTCGGCGAGAGCAAGCGCAATCGCCTGAGCTTCAGTAATCCCGGGAGCCACCTTCAGCCTACCCCGAACCTTCCCGTTGACCTGCACAACCAGCTCGATCTCGTCCTCGCTGGCGAGTGCTTCGTCAAAGGCCGGCCACGAAGTATCGAAGACGCTGGTGTCATGGTGTCCCAACCGCTCCCAGAATTCCTCGGCGATATGTGGCGCGAACGGTGCGAGCATGATCACCAATGGCTCCAACAACACAGACTGGAGTCGCGGCCTGTCGTCGTCTCCCTGACCGTCAAGCCCGCGCAACACATTTGAGTATTCCATGAGAGCGGCGATGGCCGTGTTGTAGTGAAGTCCCTCAATGTCCTCCGTGACTTTGTAGATGGTTTGGTGTAGCACACGCAAGGCTGCGCGGTCTGGGTCGTCACAGATTTCCTCCGTATCCCGCACCAGGCCCGACACCTTGTCCAGGAATCTCCGAATGCCGGAGATGCCCTCGTCACGGAAATCGCCGCCCTCCAGGTAAGGCCCGAGGAACATGAGGTACATACGGAAGGTGTCCGCTCCCCACTTACCGATGTATTCGTCGGGTACAACTACGTTGCCCCGCGACTTCGACATCTTCGCACCGTCTTTCACGATGGTCCCGTGAGCTCGGAACCTAGTAAACGGCTCCTCAAATTCGACGAGTCCCGCGTCGTGTAGCACCATGTTTATGTATCTCGCGTACATGAGGTGCAACACAGCGTGCTCGTTGCCGCCAATGTAGGATTTCACCGGCAGCCACTTATTCGTGAGATCGGCATCAAAGGCCCGATCGTCGAATTGGGTTGACGGGTAACGCAGAAAATACCATGCGGAATCGAGGAACGTGTCCGACACGTCGGTCTCGCGCCTAGCCAGCTTACCACATTGGGGGCATCGGACACGATACCACTCCTCATGCCGCGCAAGCGGAGAAACACCGCTCTCATCGGGTTTGAAATCCTCGATCTCCGGAAGCAACACAGGCAGATCTTCCTCGGGCACCGGCACTGTCCCACACTGCTCGCAGTAGATGATCGGGATAGGCGGGCCCCAATAGCGCTGCCTCGAGATACACCAATCATGCAAGCGATATTGAACCTGCTTTTTGCCAAGCCCCTGGCCTTCCAGCCACTCTGTTATGGCTGTGGCAGCCTCTTTGCTTGGCAGACCGTTGAACTGGCCAGAGTTGGTCGCGACACCGTCCCAGGAGATATAGGGGAGCTGGGAGTCCGCTGCACCAGGATCCGAATGTGCCGCGTTCGGCCCGCTCCCCACCGGCTCCACCACCTGCCTTATCTCCTGCCCAAACTTCGTCGCGAACTCGAAGTCACGTTCATCGTGCGCAGGGACGGCCATGATCGCACCGGTACCGTATTCCATCAGGACGTAATCGGCGATCCAAATCGGCACCGTTTCACCGGTCGCCGGGTTACGGGCGTAGGTCCCTGTGAAAACACCGGTCTTCTCTCGGTCGCCCACCCGCCGCGTGACGACATCCTTCTGCAACGCCTGCCGACGGTAGTTGCCCACTTCCTGTTTGCATTCGTTTGCAGTCAATTCATCGACTAACGGGTGCTCAGGAGCAAGTACGAGGTACGTGGCACCAAACACGGTATCAGGCCGCGTGGTATATACGGAGATAGGAGTATCAGCAGGGGTTTTGAAGATCAACTCGGCCCCCTCCGACCGCCCAATCCAGTTCTCCTGCATGGTCCTAGTTGAGTCCGACCAGTCGAGCGTCTGCAGATTCTGAAGTAACTTGTCAGCGTGATCGGTGATCTTGAAAAACCACTGGGAGAGAGACTTCTGGTGCACCCTCACACCAGGATGCCGCTCACAATATCCGTCTTCAACCTGCTCATTGGCCAACACCGTCTTGCACTCTGGACACCAATTGACCGGAGCCTGTTTCTTAACGACGCATCCTGCTTCATACATTTTCAGGAATATCCACTGCGTCCACTTGTAGTATCTCGGATCGGTGGTCGATACCTCGTGGTCCCAATCGACCATCAGCCCAACACGCCTGAGCTGTTCTCGGAACCGCTGAATGTTGGCTGGAATCAGCTTCGCCGGGTGCGTGTTGACCTTGAGCGCGAAGTTCTCGGAATGAATCCCGAATGCGTCGAAACCCAAGGGTTCGAATACATTCCACCCCTGAAGGCGGCGAAAGCGCCCGTGAATGTCAACACCGACAAACGCGAACACGTTGCCCACATGGAGCCCTTCTGCCGAGGGGTAGGGAAACATCATCAGGTTGAAATAGGGCCGATCAGCTGCATCTATGTCGACACAGTTTGTGCGTCTTTCTTCCCACTTCTCACGCCACCGTCCTTCAACGGCCGCAGGATTGTAATCTTTGGCTTGGCTACGTGTATCTGTCATGGTAGGGTTAATTTAGCACTGCTTGCTTCCCCAGGAAGGCTCTCGTATGGCGACTAGAACACGGGAACTGCGACGCCGCATAATCTACGTCGGCACACCGGTGGCGATTGCGGCGATCGCATTCAGCGCGTATGTGGCCAGCCGAAGTGTGGAGCGCGAATTCGAGCGCGCGGCAGCGGTGCAATTGCGGGCGGTGGCCGAACGAGTAGCGGAACTGGTAACGCAGTACCTCGGCGAGCGTGTGGCAGATGTGCGGATGCTTGCGAATATGCCCAATGTCGTGGCCGCCACACAATCTGCAGGTAATTCGGCCGCTAGATTGGGCCTAGACCGAGTGCCGACTGCCGAGCTAGAACGGCGCTACGAAGAAACGCGTACGTTGAGCCAAGACCGTGATCTCGAGGGATTCCTTCGGACGGTGCGAGACTCATCCGATTTCGTCGAAATCTTCTTCACAGACTCGCACGGCTTGGTAGTTCTCGCGAGCAGCCCCACCACCGACTTTGTTCAGTCTGACGAGAGGTGGTGGGAGGTGGCTTTCGGAACCGGCTTCTTTCAAGGTGAACCCATTTACGACGAGTCCGCCGGAACGGTCGGTCTGGAGCTGGCCGTCAGAATCGCCGATTTGGAATCGGGCGAACCTCTCGGGGTATTGAAGGCTGTTGTGGAGCTCTCGCGACTGACTCGATTACTGGCACTCAGTACCGAATCCACGGAAGCTCAAATCGAAGCAGTTGATTCCACCGGCCGTGTGATAATGTCGCTCGAACCGTCGAGGCTATTCGCGGTAAGCGATGGTTCGGCGCTATCAGGTCTGCTGGAAAGGTCATCGAGCAGTGTTCAGATGGCGGTCGGAGGCTCGAGGAACGGAGAGCTGATTGCGACAGCACCAACCAACTCGGGCCGTTGGTGGATCGTGCATCGGCAGCGTCAGGACGTTGCGTACACAGCCGCAAGGTCTATCCGCGACGCGGTCTACCTCGCGGCGGGCGTAGCGCTAGTCGCGGCAATTGTCCTCCTCGTGTGGTTCACTGAATGGCTGCACCGTCGCGTAACTCGGCCCGTGCGGGTAGCCGGTTCCGTGGCGGCGCGTGTTGCGGATGGAGATCTCTCCGTGGCTGTTGCACCCGGCGAAAAGGGCGCCGAGGAAGTCACTGGCCTACTCGAAGCGGTGCGAACGATGGTCGACGCGTTGAGGAAGTTGGTCGGTGAAATTCGATCGTCCTCCCAAGAATCCGCCGCAATGGCCGAGCTCATATCTACGAGCACCGAGCAGATGACCACCTCGATACAGCAGATGGCGGACACTTGCCGAGATCTCACCAGTCAGGCAAACGAGCAAGCCGAGCTCGCCAGACAGGCTGCGAACGATGCCGGCAGGATACTCGGCATCTCCTCCAACTTGGCCGACGGCGCCAACGTGGCTGCCGAGCGTAGCTCCTCACTCAGCGAGACTGCACGCGAGCATGAGAAGCATCTGATCGCGGGAAGCGAGCAGCTGGCTGTTCTCGCCAGCGATCTCGAGTTGGGCGCCGCCGACGCCAAAACTCTCGCCGATCTCTCAAAGGAGATTCAACAGTTCGTGACTCAAGCACAGGCCATTGCGTCGCAGACAAATATGCTTGCGTTGAATGCCGCGATTGAGGCATCTCGGGCTGGGGGAGGCGAGGGACGGGGTTTCGAGGTGGTTGCCGACGAAGTAAGGAAACTCGCTACCCGGGCATCCAGGTCCGCAACTACGACAGCCGATGTGGTTGGCAGCGTTTTGGCGACAGTTCAGGAGACGCGGGATCGCCTGGCCCGCCTTGCGGCGGCAAGTTCAGACGTTCGTCAGATTGCCGAGTCTGCCGCCGCCGCATTGCAGGAGGTGGCGGGCGCCACTGCCGAGTCCAGTGCATGGAGCGATGAGATTTCGAGTGCCGCCGGAGACGTGAAGAAGCTCGTCGAGGAGATAACTCGCCGCCTGCAGACTATTGCGGCGGGGACAGAAGCTGTGGTCGCTGCGTCACGAGAGATTGCGACCGCGGCTCAGGGACAGACGGAGACAACAGAAAATATCGCTCGGTCGGCTACACTTCTCGCCGACGCGGCTCTACACCTCACCTCTGCTGTGGGATCGTTCCGCCTCAGCCCCGGAGACGACCGCAACTAGCCCCTGCAATAGGGCGTCGGTCTCGTCCACGGTATGGTCCCCCATGTGGCCAATGCGGAGTGTCTCTCGTTTGAGCTTTCCGTAGCCTGATCCGACGTAGAAGCCTCTGATTTCGAGTTCCTTCACCAAGCGCCTAGCGTTTGTTCCGCTGGGCACCTTGAGGCACGATACCGCGCTCGAGCGACGGTCCACTTCTGGAAGGAATCCAAAACCCATTCCGTTCCCCACCAGCTGCTCCCAGCGCTCCACACTCGAGCGAATGGCGCAGTGGCGATCCAATCGAACGGCAACTCCCCCGGCATCCTCAATTCGCAGTAGTTGCCGGTCCAACCCGAACAGCAGGGGTATGGCCGGGGTGTAGGTCGGTTGAAAAGCGTCCGCGGCTTCCTGAAACGCCACGAGATCGAGGCATGCTCCGCGCTCAGGAATGGACTTCGCGCGTTGGCACATCCGTTCCGACGCCGCAGCCAAGGCCATTCCTGGTGGAAGGGCAAGAGGGCCGTTGGAACCGGTGAAGACGAAATCGAGATTCCATGCATCGGTTTCGACCGGTGAAGCACCAACCGACGTGACGCCGTCCACAAGCAGGAGAATGTCGTCGTGCTCGCCCACAACCGCAGCTAGATCTTCGAGTGGTGCCAGCGCTCCGGTGGAGGTTTCCGAGTGTACGACCGTCACCGCGTCGACGGGCGAGCGCTTCAGTGCGTCCGCGAGCATATCGGGCTCTATTGTACGTCCCCACGGTACATTGAGCCGAACCACGTCTTTCCCAACCGACTCGGTGATAGCGGCAAAGCGCTCCCCGTAGGCACCCCCTACCAAACAGAGAGCACGTGCTTTAACACCGGACCTTACCGCCATTTCCATGAATGCCGTTGCGGTACAAGTTCCTAACAGCACATGCCGTTTGGTGCAGAACAGCTGTCGCAGTCTCGAATCGAGTCGCCTCAACAACTCGACCATCTCTTGGCCACGGTGCGGAATCATGGGCTTGTTCATCGCCTCCAAGACCGTTGGGTGAACCTCGCTGAGACCGGGCAGGAAAAACCGTCCGAATGCCGGAGCACTCATGTCTCCTCCCTCGATTCGAAGTCAAGCTTGCGGAGCCTCAGCCACCGAACGCCCAGTGCATCCCTAAGCGCCACAATGCCCCTGTTCCACATTCCATACTTGCTCGTGCCCTTCAATCTGGGGCGGTGAGACACTGGAGCTTCTATCACCCTACCTCCGGATCGTCTAATCAGAGTCGTTAAGAACCTGTGCATACCGTCAAAACACACAAGATCTCTCGCCGCTTCACTCCGGATGACCTTCAATGAACACCCCGTGTCGCGAACCCGATCCCCAGTGAGCCAGTTGCGTACAGCATTTGCCACACGGCTTTGAAAGAGCCGCCACGGCGAGTCGGCCCGGTTCACCCGATATCCCACTACCGCCACACAGTCCTGCCGTCGATCGAGGACTTCAAGCAGCTCAGGCACATCGGCCGGGTCGTTCTGACCGTCCGCATCCATCAACACGAGCGGATCACCACGCGCAGCTTTCATGCCTGCCAGGAACGCTGCGGTCTGACCCGCATGCCGTACGAGAGACAAGACCCGCAACGATTCATACTCCCCCAGGAGGCGCCGCAATTCTTCCAACGACCCGTCCGTCGAGGCATCATCGACCGCAATAACCTCCAGCGACTGATGGCCCAGCGCGGTTTCAACTTCCCCGAGGAGGGGTTCCAGATTCTCCCGTTCGTTGTGCACCGGAAGTACTACAGAAATCATAAAGACACTCGGCGACAGTCGGAGTGCGGGAACGTACTCCCGCGTGAGGGGTGAATCAAGTTGACAATCATCGCTGAACCTTGGTTAATTCGGGTCCGCTCAGCGGATTCGGATAAGTGTTGAAGGAGGTAATACCGTGTCAGATTCCCTGTCACGCCGAGACTTTTTGGGTGCCTCGTCGTGTTTCGCCGCAGGCAGCGTTTTCGCCGGCGAACGCGCAATTTTGGGCGCTCCTGCCGTTCATATACGTCCGCCGTCGCGTCCAATCGCCGTCGCATCTGCGAACGGCCTCCGCGCGGTTGAGCGAGCTGGCCAGTTGATGGCCGAGGGAGTCGATACGCTCGATGCGGCAATCGAGGGAGTGAAAATCCAGGAGCTCGACCCGGAGGATTCATCCGTCGGGTACGGCGGATTGCCGAATGAAGATGGCGTAGTACAGCTAGATGCATCGTGTATGCACGGACCGACTCGCAGGGCAGGTGCCGTGGGGGCGTTGGAGGGAATCAAGACGCCGAGTGTGGTAGCGAAGTATGTACTGCTGTATACCGATCACGTATTTCTCGTCGGTGAAGGCGCTAAGAGATTTGCTCTGGCGTACGGTTTCAAGGAAGAAAACCTCCTCACCGAGAGATCCCGCGAGCTATGGCTCCAATGGAGGGCAAACCGCAGCGCCACAGACGATTGGCTGAACGTGCCGGAATCCGAACAGATGATCCCGCGCTCGACAGGAACGATCAACTGCAACGTTGTAAACAGCAACGGAGACGTGTCTTCGGTCACGACCACAAGCGGACTCTCGTGGAAGATCCCGGGACGGTGCGGAGATTCACCCCTGATCGGTGCCGGCCAGTATACGGACAACGATGTCGGTGCCGCGGGTTCCACCGGAAGGGGTGAGTCGAACATCAAGGTGTGCGGCGCTTTTCTGACCGTGGAGTCCATGCGCCGCGGGTTGAAACCGGCGGACGCGGCGCTGGAGACGTTGCGGAGGGTAATTGCCACGTCGGAACCGCGGCTCCTCGACGATCGCGGCCGGCCGACATTCGGCTTGAGCTTTTACGCGGTCAACAAAGAGGGTGAATTCGGGGCGGCCACGATGACACCGGGCCGCTACGCCGCATTTGACGGAGAGACAGCATCTCTTTACGACACGGCATACCTGTTCGAGAGTTCTGAGTGAGACTTCTCCATCTCGTCGCACTGTTTTTGGTAGTCGGTTTTGGTCCCGTTGCGGGGCAGATCCCCGATCTGCCCACCTTGGGTAGGAACTGGACCGACCTCGGCTACCCAAAGCTCTTCTATACGCCGCGTGACGGGCTCACCGCGGGGATCTACTACGCACAAATACGACCACCCGGGTATCGCGATTGGTTTGACCCGCAGCCGTACAGGGCTTCGATCGCCGTAGATGGGCAGATAGCCACGTCCGGAAGCCACAAGCTTGGGTTCTACGCCCGCATGCCAAACATCCTACCGGGCTGGCGTTTCAGTCTCGTGGCCGAAACCAGGAGACGGGCGCGCCAGAACTACTTCGGGATCGGGAACCAAACCGAGCGCGACGGAGCCAATGTTACCGATGCGCGACCCGATTTTTACAACGCTGATTACCGAAGCATGCTTCTGAGAGGCGAGGTCCAGCGCCGTTTGGTGTCGCACTTACGTGTCTTGTGGGGAATCCATGTTGAGCGTTGGCAGTTCGACACCATTCCCGGAACCACACTGCTCGGCGTTCAAACGAATGCCGGTCTGGATCTCGCTTTGGGGCAGCGGACAACGGACGTAAGCGCGCGGTTCGGCTTGGTCTTCGACACCAGGAACGACGAGATCGCGCCGATGCACGGGGTCCTCTTGGAGGCAATATTCGGGGTTGCCGACTCGACTGTTGCAGGTGCTCTGAGTTACACCCGCACGACGCTGTCTGCGTCCGGGTTCTGGTCGCCGAGCGAGCAGGTAACGCTAGCCGGTCGAGTGCTGGCACAGGTGGTGACCGGGTCACCGGCAGCGGGCAGCTACATGCTCGTGGAGGCCAGCGATAAGCCGTTCGAGGGGTATGGAGGACGAGACTCAAACCGCGGACTGGCCCGCCTGCGGTACCTGGGTGAAGACATGCTCTTCGCCAATCTGGAGACTCGATATCAGGTGGTCGGCGAGCGTCATGTCGTGGCTGCCAGTTTAGTCGGGTTCATCGATGTCGGGCGAGTCTTCCTACCGGGAGAAGACGATTTCCACCTGACTCTCGATGGCATGCATGTCGGTGTGGGCGGTGGGCCGGCGTTGTCGTTCGGACGCGTGGCAGTGCTCGGCACCACGTTCGCCGTTGGTCCGGACGGACTAACAATTCACGTCATGACGGATTGGGCGTTTTGACGGAGGGCGGTAGGGCGGTACCCGCCTACCAATCCCAACTACCCGGCGGTACGGCGGTAGGTGTTTCAACCCACTCACTCGCGAAGTATTGCTTCGCCACTCACAATATGTCGAGCATCTCCCGCAGCGTCGACTCGCCCTTGTCCTTAGCGTACCAACGCCGGACGAGCGGGTAACGTTCCTCCTTCGACAAAGTGTCTTTGTTCTCCATCACCCATCGTTGGAGCTCATTTGGTCTTGGACCCCAATGGCCGAGCTCATTGAACTGGGAATCGAGGAGGATCGCAATGGGAATTGAGCGTGTACCGTTTGTTAGATACCGGTCCATTACGTCAGGATTCTCATCGCGTTTGAGGATCCTGACGTCAACGTTTTCCGCTGCAGCTCCCAGTTTCGCCAGAACGGGCACCGAGTTGGCTGCGTCGCCACACCAGTCTTCTGCCAAAATCAGGATTCGGAGGTCAGTGCCGAGTTCGTGGAGCTCTTCTCTTGCCCAGCCCGGAATGGAGACGGTTCGATAAACCCCTTCCCATAGGCCGACGTTCTGTTCCGCATCTTCGACAAATCGCTCGAACGTAAGTGCGGCATTCCACTTGTCTCCAAAAACAAACGCTGGATCTGCTGCCAAGTGACCTCCAAGTTCACGTGGTATCCCTCTCTGAGGACGGAGAATATCGCGTAGATCGCGATGTGGTGCAACGCTGGCAACTTGGCATCGAATGTTGAACCGTGTACCCTTGTGAGTGGCGACTCACCCAAGTGGTAGCACTCAGGTGCCTAGCAAGCGCAAACGAGATCCCCAAAGTACTAGGGAGCGACTCGTGCGGGCAGCTCTGGAGCTCTTCACGACCGAGGGATACTACTCCAGCACGACCCCCCTCATTGCTTCGAGAGCGGGCATAGCCGAAGGAACCATCTATCGGCACTTCGAAAGCAAGGAACATCTGCTAAACGAGATTTACAGGGCAGCGGTTCGCTTGCTGGCCGGACCGGTGACTGACTCGGCCAGGTACAGGAACTGCAAAGAACGCCTGCAACACATTGCGACTGTCTGGCAAGAGATCGCTACTGCAAACCCACCATTGATAAAGCTGATATTCTCGTGGGACATGGCAGGCTTGCTCCATTCTCGCAGTAAAGCCGCATTCGACAACCTGATGCTAGACCTCGAGGCAGTCATCGCTGATGGAAAGTCGGCCGGCGAGGTGCGGGTGGGCTCGGCCCGCATATGGGCGGACGTCTGGCTGAAGCTGGCAGTGCTCGCTCTAGAACGAGTGGCCAGCGGCGAGTGGCCGCCTGATCACCCAGGCCCACAACAAGTATTGGATAGCGCCTGGACGGCGATCTCCGCAGCTACCCAGTAAATGTCCTCCAGAAGATCGCAATCAGGATCGCGACAACGGCAACAGGTGCTGTGACGGCCACGTTGAATACCCAAATTCGCCTAAGCCAAAAGTTCTCACATCCGTTGGCGATCTCGGCTAGAACATTCTTGAACTTCCAGACATATGCCACGAACAGGCACATGAACAGCCCACCGATCGCAAGCGAAATGTTACCGAACACCAGATCCATCTTGCCGAGGAAATCGATTTTGGTGAACAGATCCATACCACCGGCCGAGAGAGCCGAAGGAATTCCAAACAGTAGCGCTAGAGCCCCTAGCCCGTAAGAAGCCTTGCTACGGCTCCAACCCCGCTCGTCAACTAGGTACGCCGTTGGGACCTCGAGCATTGAGATGGTGGACGTCAGAGCGGCGATTAGAAGGAGCGTGAAGAAGCCGACCCCGAATAAGTAGCCGCCCGGCATTTGCGAGATGATTATCGGAAAGACCTGGAACATCAGCCCTGTGTCGACTTCAAACTGCTGCGTGAAGGTTTCCGATGTCAGGTGCAAAGTATCGAACAAGGTCGGGAAGATTATGATACCGGCAAGAATGGCTACAAGGGTTGTCGAAAAGCAGACCCACCCAGCGGATGATACGAGATTATCCTTCCGATCCAAGTAACTCCCGTACGTCATCATCGTTCCCATCCCGAGGCTCAGAGAAAAAAAGGCCTGTCCGACAGCATAGAAGACCACACTCGGAGTGAGGCCAGCAAGATCAGGTTTCAGGTAGAAGATCAAACCATTCTTGGCTTCAGGCAGCATCAAGGCACGTATTGCCATTACGATTGTCAGTACAAACAGCACCGGCATGAGGATCTTGGACCAGCGTTCGATGCCGCCCTTCACCCCTTTGGAGATGACGAACGAGGTAACTGCAATCGCAACGACCAAACAGGTCAGGACTGCGGCCGGATTGGCCACGAAACTGCCAAACAGAGCGGCCGACTCATCCCACGAGATTTGGCTGGGGAAGGCGCCGACCAGCGTCTTATAGAAGTACCCCGTTGACCAGCCTGCTATTACCCCGTAAAAGGAAAGGATCGCCACTCCACTGATGACACCTAGGTAGCCCACTAGCTTCCATGGAGAGCCGGGTCTTATGTGCTGGAACGCTCCAACGGGGTTCTTTTGAGCGTGCCGTCCTATCGTCAACTCAACCAGCATTACCGTGAAACCAATGAAGAACACCGCGATGATGTAGGTGAACACAAAGACAGCACCACCGTTCCGTCCCGTGTAGAGTGGAAAACGCCAAAGGCTACCGAGTCCGATGGCCGACCCTGACGCGGCGAAGATGAAGGCGAGTTTTGATCCCCAGTTTCCTCGCTGACTTCCAGATCCTTCCATTCTCAACTCCCTCCAGACATAAGCGCACGAACGTCGGGAACGTCGGCCAATTCAATGGACCAACGAGTCATCCAACTCACTGTGTTTTGTCTGCTCGAAATGCAATAGAGGCGAGCCTACTGCAAGAAGCTATGTAGGTGGCCGGCGTTGGGGCCTTCATACGCGTTGATGAGGGCCCGCCCGAACTCCAGCGCCGTCGGAAAACGATCGCCTGGCTCAGTAGCCATAGACCGCATCAAAACGGCTTCGAGTTTCTTTGGAAATTCTGATCTGAACTTTCGAAGCGGAGTCGGTTTGCCGCGCAGGCGTGCGATCATCATCTCCTGTGGCGACCGGCCCTCGAAGGGAAGCCTAGCGGTGAACATCTCGAACGCCACGATCCCCAGCGCATAGACGTCACTGCGCGCGTCGATGCTCTTCCCGCGTATCTGCTCGGGGCTCATGAATTCGGGTGTACCGAGTATGATCCCCGTTGCGGTGAGTTTCGCCATACTCGGATCCGCCTGGCGTTGTTTCGCCAACCCAAAGTCCATGATCACAGCGGTGTCAGACCCATCCTTTTCCCGGACGAGCATGATGTTTTCCGGTTTCAGATCTCGGTGGATGATATTCTGCCGATGGGCGTAGTGTAATCCTGCGCAGCACTGGATCATGTATGGCAAGCCCTCATCGGGCGTCATCTGCCCTGCTCTCCCTTCTCTGTCGGAAAGCAGCTCGCCACGAAGGTATGGCATCACCAGGTATATGAGTCCGTCTTCCGTTTCGCCGAGGCGCATAATGCGACAGACGTTCGGGTGTTTGAGCCTCATCGCGAGCCCCGCCTCCCGACGCAGCCGCTGAATGGAGTTGGAATCGCGACTGAGCTTGGGGCTGAGCACCTTTATGGCAAGCTGCTTGCCCGTATGCACATCAGTGGCCTCGTAGACGAAAGACATCCCCCCTTCGCCGAGCCGTCCATTCACTCGGTAACGGTTGTCCAAGACCTCATCAACGAGATTCGCCGCACGATCGAGTGACGCTCCCGACTTGGGAATGATCTTGCGTGCCACGGTCTTGGAACCATCCATCGCGTTGCCGGCCGAAGCAGCAGGTACATCCTGCCCTTCCATATCCACGAGCGGGCTTCCGTCCTTTGGACAGAACCGCGCATCGGCCGAATACACCGTCTTGCACCTGGGACAACGTCTACTCATGGCCTCACTCGATTTCGCCCATCATTCTTCGCACGATATAGCGCTTCGTCGGCCTTTGCAATCAGTGATTCAGGTTCGGTTAGACCACCCTCGACACTCGCCGACGCCACACCGATAGAGACAGTAATCCTAAGCGGATCGCCAGCTTCCGCAAAATCGTGTTCCTCCACACGTTTTCTGAGACGCTCGGCGAATGTCACCGCGCCTTCCAGATCCGTATCTGGAAGCAATATCACGAACTCCTCTCCACCATATCGGGCTGCCAAGTCGACCGACCGCACTTCATCCCTCAGAATGTCTCCAAGCTGACGCAATACGTTGTCCCCAACAATGTGACCGTGGCTATCATTCACGTCCTTGAAGCGGTCGAGGTCGATCATCATCACACTCAGCTTCACTCTGTAGCGCCTGACACGACCGAACTCGCGTTCCAATCGCTCGGTGAAGGCGCGTCGATTCATACACCCGGTCAGTGCGTCTACAGTCGCGAGCCAGCGGTACTTTTCTTTGTCAGATTGAACTGTCTCGAGTTGGTACGCCTTCTCGATCGCATTGACCGCTGTCTTGATGACCTCCTCAGCAAACGAAACATCCGCCTCGGTCAAGGTGACACCGTCTGACATGGTGCGGAGAAAGAACACACCCGATTCCGCTCCACGGAGGGCAAATGGAATTGCGATCACCGACTTCGTTGCCACGTTGATTCCGTCCCTCTTCCAACGTTCTCTGACCTCCGTGTAGAGAGGATCGACCTGGACATCGGTAATCAGCACAGGTTTGTTGGTGGAAAGAGCGCGGCGTATCTCCGGATACCCGTCGAGCTGGATCTCCAGATTACGCAGCATCGGATTGTCAGACGCCACCATGATCAACCCGACCTTGCCGTCCTTTTGCGGAATCACCAAAGAGCACTTAGCAATGTTCAGAACGTGCGCAACGCGCTGAGCGAGAATGTGGTAGATCTCCTCCGAGTTCAAGGCGTCGGTGACCTCGTGAAGGATGTCAACCATCTCTGCCCTGATCGCCGCTTCCTCGGCGCGGGCTTTGGCCTCAGCCGCTTTCTCCTGCGCCTCCCTGCGAGCGTCCCGGAGAGCGCGTCCCGTTCTCAGATGGGCCTCAACGCGCGCGAGGAGCTCCTTTACGCGGAAGGGCTTGGAGATGAAATCCGACGCGCCCAACCCCAACGCCTTGACGGTACCGTCTTCGGGTGACATTGAAGAGATCATCAGCACCGGCAGGTCGCGCCAACGATCGTCGGCCTTGATCATCTCCAGGAGCTGAAGGCCATCCACCTTCGGCATCATGATGTCGAGCATCAAGAGATCCGGGCGTTCCTCGACCATGCGGGTCAGGAGTTCGGCGCTCTCAGAAACCGGTATGACCTCATGACCCTTGTCATTGAGGATCCAGGCGATGGTCTTTAGCAGACCTTCGTCATCGTCGACAACCAGGATTCTGGCTCGCTCAGCTGTCGTCATATGCGACCTAGGCTATGTAATTCGCCAAATCCTTCAGAACCTTCTCGTCGGCATTGCCTCCGCTGACGATCAATACGGTCGGCCCGATGGGTTTAATGGCACCGGTGCGGATCGCGGCCGTTGTAACGGCACCTGAAGGTTCCGCCATCACTCCCAATTCGCCTCGCAGCCACAGGGTGGCCTCAGCAATCGCGGTTTCCGACACAGTGACCGCGTCGGCGCGTCCGAACAGATGGTTGAAGGTAATGGTCCCGACGGAAAGAGGAAGCAGCCCGTCTGCGATACTATGCGTCTCATCCAACCGCACAGGTCGACCCGCTTCGACTGCGGCCCCATAAGCGGCTGCACCTTCCGGCTCAACACCGGTGAGCTTTGCCTCGGGACGCAGAGCTGACAAGGCAGTCGTCACACCTGCACCAAGGCCACCACCTCCCACCGGAAACAACACGTGGCCCACCTCGGGCAACTGCTCGAGGATCTCCAATCCCGCAGTGCCCTGGCCAGCAATGATGTCGGGATGATCGAATGGAGGGATGATTGTGAATCCCTCAGCCTCGGCGATCTCGACACCTCTCGTATATCTGTCTTCAGATGTTGTGCCTGCGAAGACAACTTCACCGCCCCAGCGCTTAACACCATCGACCTTAGTGGCCGGCGCAGTCTCCGGCATCACAACAACCGCCCGGATGCCCATGCGCTGAGCAGCAAAGGCCAGCGCCTGACCGTGATTGCCACTGGAGTAAGTGAGCACACCGGTGCTCCGTTTGGCCGGAGACAATCGCCGGACGGCAGTCAGTGCACCGCGCATCTTGAAAGCGCCGGTGGCGTGTTCGTTTTCGAGTTTGAGATAGACAGGATAACCTGCTATTGCCTCTAGACCCGCTGCCGGCACCAAGGGTGTGGCCGGAGCGACACCGATGAGACCATCGGCTGCCTCTCGAATGTCCTCGATAGTTACCAAACCGTCAGCCGAGTGAATTATTCCTGGCCCTCGACCGGAGCAGCAGCGCTCTCTTCGTCGTCTGTATCCACTTCAGCCTCTTCGTCTTCCTTCACGACCCTCGCCACGTCCTTCACGACATCGCCGGGGTCGAGATTCATCACCTTGACGCCCTGAGTGTTGCGTCCGATCACACGGATGCCATCGACCGGAACTCTAATGATAACGCCGTTTCCAGTCACCATCATGAGTTCGTCATCAGGCTGCACTTCTTTGAGTGCAACGATGTGGCCGGTTCTCTCGGTGCACCTGAGCGTAATGATGCCTTTGCCGCCACGCCTTTGCACCCGGTAGTCTGCCAGCTCGGAGCGTTTGCCCAATCCCTTTTCGCTCACGACGAGAAGCGTAGCATCGCGCCGGACTACAACCATCTCGATTACTCGGTCATCGCCTTGAAGCTGGATTCCCCTGACACCGGCAGTAGCGCGACCCATCTCACGAGCATCCTTCTCCGAGAACCGTATGCTCATGCCTTTGGACGTAGCCAAAACGATGTCGTTACTGCCGTCGGTGAGCCGAACGTCAATGAGCTCGTCACTTGCCTCAATGTTAATGGCATTGATTCCACCGGCACGAGGATGGCCGTAAGCCGAGAGCTTGGTCTTTTTGATAGTTCCACCGGCGGTGGCGAACATCAGGTACTGCGTGTCGCTGAATTCACGCACATTCACGAACGCTGCTATGTGCTCGCCCGACTGGATCTCAATCAAGTTGATGATCGGTTTACCTCGCGCCGCCCGCCCCCCCTGGGGGATGTCGTACACCTTGAGCCAGTACACCCTGCCCGTCTGCGTGAAGAAGAGAACGTAGTCGTGCGTTGATGCCACGAAGAGGTGCTCGACCCAATCGTCTTCCTTCGTGCCCATGCCGTTCAAGCCTCGACCGCCACGTCTCTGCCTGCGGTACGTGCTGACGGGAATGCGTTTGATGTACCCGGTGTGGGAAATCGTGATCACCATGTCTTCCTCTGCGATCAGATCTTCCACCGAAAATTCACCTTCGTCAGCTACGATTTCGGAACGCCGAGGATCGCCGAAGCGCTTGACCATGTCGTCCAACTCCGACTTCAGAATCTCGAAGCGCCGTTCTTTTGAGGCCAGAATGCTTTTGAGTTCTTTGATTTCCGCTCGCACCTCTGCGAGTTCGGCCTCGAGCTTTTCGATCTCGAGCGAAGTCAACCTCGCGAGACGCATGTTGAGGATCGCCTCGCTCTGCTTCTCGGACAGATTGAATTTCGCTCTGAGCGCCGCGTCAGCTGCCCCGACATCCGTCGAACCACGGATGATTTTGATGACCTCGTCGATGTTGTCGACTGCAATCTTGAGGCCCTCGAGGATGTGTTCTCGAGCCAACGCCTTGTCCAGATCAAACTGCGTGCGCCGCGTGATGATCTCGTGCCGATGCTCTACGAAGTTCTGCAGTATCTCTTTGAGATTCAGCACCTTCGGCACCCCGTCTACCAACGCCAGCATTATCGCGCCGAATGTGGTTTGCATCTGCGTGCGTTTGTAGAGCTGGTTCAGCACGACCTTTGGGTTCGAGTCACGCTTCAGCTCGACCACTATTCGCATGCCGTCACGATCAGACTCATCGCGCAAAGCTGAGACGTCGGTGATCCTTTTGGTGCGGACACCCTCGGCAATCTGTTCGATTAGGCGCGCCTTGTTCACCTGGAACGGGATCTCTGTGACGACTATTTGCGCTTTGCCCGACGACTCCTTCTCCTCGACCTGCACTCGCGCCCGCATCACAATCCGGCCGCGGCCGGTCTCGTAACAATCGACTATCCCCTGGCGTCCGTATATGTAGCCGCCGGTTGGAAAGTCCGGACCACGGACGTGTGTGCGGAGTTCGCTGATCTCGCAATCTGGATTGTCGATCAGGCATTTGAGCGCTCCGGCCACTTCGGAGATGTTGTGCGGAGGTATGTTTGTGGCCATACCGACGGCGATGCCCGACGAGCCGTTCACCAACAGATTCGGGAGCTTCGAGGGGAGAACAGTCGGCTCTTCGAGTCGGTCGTCAAAGTTGGGTGTGTAGTCGACGGTGTTCTTGTCGATGTCCTCCAGCATCGCCACGGCTGCGCGGGTGAGCCGCGCTTCCGTATATCGGTACGCGGCAGCACTGTCACCGTCCACCGAGCCGAAGTTCCCCTGTCCGTCTACGAGCGGGTAGCGAAGTGAGAAGTCCTGAACCATGCGGACTAGTGAGTCGTAGACCGCGGAGTCGCCGTGAGGGTGGTACTTGCCCAGTACGTCTCCTACGACTGTCGCGCTCTTTTTATACCCGCGCCCGGGCTGCAGGCCCAGCTCATTCATGGCATAGAGAATGCGGCGGTGCACCGGCTTGAGACCGTCTCGCACATCGGGCAGTGCCCGCTGCACGATCACACTCATGGAGTAGTCGATGAATGATTCTTTTAGTTCGTCTTCAATGAGGCGGGTGAGGATACGTTCGCGGTTGTTGGGGCCTGTCATTTCCATCCTATTCACATACGAGAAAAGGGGCCGCAGGGACCCCTTCTGAGGTCTATCAAATATACCCTTTTGAGGGCGCTATTTCAACTTTGAATTGGCGGCGTAAACTGTTGAAATAGACTGACTTAGGGGCAGGAGTGGGGGGGGCGGGGAGCGGGGAGCGGGGAGCGGGAGGAGATATGATGCTCAATTCTTGCCGTCGATGCCTCTCATCCCGCATATCCCGCCGTTGAGAGTATTGGAGAAACGCTCGGTGCCGTCAGCTTCCAGGCGAGCCTGCTTCCCGATTTTGCACCACCTTTTTCAGGTAGATGTGAATGACGCCGTTGGCGGCATCTTCGCCGTATTCCGCGGTCGCTGTCTCCCCCTTCACGACTTCGACGCGGTCAATGCCATCTCTGGAAAGGGTATCTAGAATAACGTGGATTGCCTCGTATACTCTCACACCATCGATGTACAAAATCGGTTCTGCTTCTTCACCTCCGTCACCATCGGCGACAATTGTGATCGTGCCTGGTGGCGATTCGTCGGATGCCGTTTGATGCATGCCTGGCGTAGCGTCTGCATTTTTTTGAAGTGGCAGTGGCATATCGCAAGCCAGGAAGATAAAAGCGAGTGCTGCAGCGGCAGCAACGGCTGCCTGAGCAAGACGCTTGCGAGGTCTGCTTGTCATGAGCTGAATCCTCCGGAAGAGTGACGAGCGATTGCGAGAGAAAGCCAGTGCGGCAATAGGAGCTGTGCCGAGTTTCGTTCCCACGTCCAACAACAGCCTACTGTAGGA
>Ga0180431_10002299_pt1 | contig 25751 bp, 21 predicted proteins | sample SS_ome_11_FD_132459 | JGI IMG/M metagenome (GOLD analysis project Ga0180431, IMG submission 132459) | Hypersaline lake sediment archaeal communities from the Salton Sea, California, USA - SS_1_MS_1 metaG | ecosystem: Environmental > Aquatic > Non-marine Saline and Alkaline > Hypersaline >... | reverse complement strand
TGACATTGCTCAGACAACTGGTTTGCCGCGCCTTTTCTCGCGCGCGGGCGAAAACCGGAAATAGGATCGCCGCCAGAATCGCGATAATCGCGATCACAACTAGCAGTTCTATCAATGTGAATCCTTTTGTATTGCGCATATACATTCTATTCGCCTCCTGCTTGTCGACAAGTCAGTGTGTTGACCGATAAGGGCCAATAGTGGAAGTGCGTTCGGTGAAACGGTGGGGATGAGTTAATTGCTAGCTGAGAGGAGGCGCGCGCGAGGAAAACGACAGGACGACGGGGTTGAACACCGGTGCAGGCCGCCAGAGTTTGCGTATTGTCAGCGGCCTGAGCAGCAGCATCAGTGCGACCAGCGCCGGCAGCATCAGCGCGCCCGCTAGCACCAGCACCATCAGCGGACACGTGGCATCGTCGTGTGCATCAGCATAGACGACATGAGCGTACGGGAAGAGACCAACAGCCAGGAGCACCGCCGCTGCGAAAATGGCGGCGATGAGAATACCCCGATCTGTCAATCGATTCCGCAAGCCCATGGGTCTTCCTGAAAATTGTACCTGCCCGCAGGTGGCCAGGCGCTCACCACGAATAACGTCGGCGGAGCAGCAGGGAGTTCCCGAAACTATCAGATTGATGATACCCAATATTGGGACCAGCAAAACGCCGGCCTGCCGCTGAAAACGCAGGGGGAATATCGGCCGGTGTCGAAATGAGCGCCCAACATTATCCTCAACTGACTGGAATTGCGATGCCCGCAGCCAATCACAACACACGAGATGGACACCGTCACAAGCTGTCAGATGCAGCACAAGTCGGCCGGGGCTTGACGCTGCGCTCGCTGCTGATTGCCATCGGCCTACTCATAGCAGCGAATGTCTGGACGAAATATGCCGCAATAATCACACTTAGCTCGCAGGTGGCCATGAGCGTCCCCCCTATTCCCGCGCTGATCGGCCTGATACTGCTCTTAGCGGTGCGGCCGCTCGGTCGCTTGCTCCGCTTCAGTCGACGCGAGCTGCTCTTCGTCTATGTTTTCCTGACGCTGTCGGTGGCTCTGACCTCCGGTGGAGCGCTGCGTGAGTTCATGCCGGAGATGACGGCGCTGCGCTATTTCGCTACACCCGAGAACGGCTGGGCGGAGTTCGCGGAGTATGTGCCGCCATGGCTGGCACCGACTGACGATGACGTAATCCGTGGCTACTACGAGGGCAGTGAGACGGGCGTCCCGTGGCGCCATTGGCTGCTGCCGCTGACCTCGTGGTCGGCGCTCTTTCTGTTGTTGCTGGGTTCGCTTCTATGCGCGGCATTACTCTTCTACGATGAATGGTCGGAGCGTGAGCGGCTGGCGTTTCAGCTCACCGAGATTCCGTTATCCATGACGGCTCCACACGAGGCAGGCCGCAGAATACCGCATCTCTGGGCCGACCCGGTGATGTGGGTAGGTTTCGGCCTGGTCGCCGTCCACAACGGTCTGAATATCCTCCATGCCTTTAATCCCGGGGTCCAGGCGCTGGGGTTGTCTTACCCCATCGGCAGCCTGTTCACTGAGCGACCCTGGTCCGCGCTCAGTGACGTGACCATCCACTACCGGCCTGAGGTATTTGGCCTCGGCTACCTTATGCCCCAGGAGGTTGTGGTCTCGACGCTGGTTTTCTATGGCATCCTCAAACTGGAGGCCGCCGGTGCACTTGCTCTCGGCTATGACATCCCCCGCTTCCCCCATGAATATAGCCAGGCGGCGGGATCATTCGTGGCCCTCGCATTGATTCTGATATTCGTCGCGCGCCATCGCCTCGCTGAGATTTTTCGCGATGCCTTTGCCGGGCGTGGTCGCCCGGATCAGATTTGGGCCGCATGGGGACTAATCGCCGGCCTCGTCGGGACATTTGTCTGGTGCCGTGCTGCCGGGCTTTCGACACTCACGACGTTTATGTTCTTCGGTGTACTGCTGCTGATGGCGTTGACGTATGCACGCATCCGGGCCGAAACCGGCCTGCCGCTGCAATGGGGCTACCCGGTCAGCCAGGCAAATATGATGCTCACTTCATGCTTCGGCAGCGAACTGTTCAAACAGCACGGCGGTGTCCGCAACCTCACCATCTACTACATGGGCTGGTTTCTGACCAGAGGTTATCTCCCTAACCTGTCTGCATATCATTTCGAGGGCCTAAGGATTGCAGCCGAAGGCGGCATCCGGCGCCGCGAGATGGTACTGACGCTGCTGCTGGCGATAGTCCTCGGCATGGCGGTCTCCTACTACGTACAGCTTGGAGCATACTATGACTATGGCGCGAGCTTTCTGGAAGGCGGAACGCATGGCGGAGGCATGAGGGTCGCTGCCGCCCGCTATGGCTTCCGGCTCCTCAAACAGGCTGCGGGCGACGGTATCGAGCGCGACCTCGGCGAGACGTTTGCTACGATCTGGGGTATCGTCGCCACTATTGGCCTAACCATGCTGCGGGCGCGAGTGGCTCGTTTTCCCCTCCATCATCTCGGGTTCGTCATCGGTGTCACGCGCGGCTATCGTGCCTGGGCCCCACTACTCCTGGCGGCGATGCTGAAATCAGTCGCCATCCGCCTCGGCGGTGTCAGTCTTTACCGCCGCCTAGTTCCGGCGGCCATCGGTGTCGTGCTGGGCCATTTCGTCGTTTCTGGAGGCATCTGGAGCATCGCTGCCCTCTTTGGCGGTGACGCCTTCAGGAGATATCAGGTCTGGTTCGGATGACGGATACCAAATGCGGCGGGATACTACGGAGCACCACTGCAACTCGCCCGGTGGCGTGGAAAGCAGTGGGCCGGCTCGCGCCAACAGCTAACGTGCCAGAAAGAAAGAGGGTAAAACGAACGGGAAGGTCAATATAGCGTTGGCGTTCGTTAGCAGATGATGATGCGGAGGCAGATGATTATGCCCTCAAGAGATTTCGGCGAACTATTGGCAGTCTATGAGCGGGAGTTGCTGGATAAGGTCATGCCCTGGTGGATGGATTCGGCGGCGCTTGACCGCGAACATGGTGGCATCCTTCAGAGCCTTGCCGACGATGGCACACTGCTGGGGACCGATAAATTCATGTGGTCGCAGTGCCGCGCCCTCTACACCTGGTCGGCACTATATAACGAAATCGGCAATCGCCATGAATGGCTGGACGTAGCCACCAACATACTCGAATTCCTGCTGCCGATCGGCCGCGCAGCGCAGTGGCTCTGGCCACAATGGGTGCATCGTGACGGCAGCGTCAAGGTCGGCCCCGAGAACATATATAGCGACGGCTTCGCCATCATGGGCGCGACCGAGTATGCCCGCGCGACCGGTGACGACCGGGCAGTTGACATGGCGCGGCGCACCTATCAATCCGTGCAGAACCGCCTCGCTGTCCCCGGTTCTTACCAGGCATCGCCCCTGACGCCGCCGGAGGGGGCCAAGACACACGGTATCTCGATGATTTTCGCCAATGTCTTCCATGAATTCGGCCTGTTTACCGCTAATGCCGAAGTGCTGAGGGCGGCACACTCCCACGCGTTACAGGTCATGGACGTTTTCCGCCGTCCCGAACATAAGCTGATCCTGGAGTGTGTCGCGATGGATGGGACGGAACTGGACTCCGAAGTGGGCAGGTATGTATGCCCGGGGCACGCCATCGAGTCCATGTGGTTCATGCTGCATATCTTCCGTGACCGTCGCGAGCCCGACCGTATCGCGCAGGCTGTCGAGTGCATCAGATGGCATCTCGATGCGTGCTGGGATTCGCGGTATGGCGGGATGTTCAACAGCCTTGACGCAGATGGCACCGTGAGGTCGGCGGATGGGGGCAAGTCGCTCTGGCCCCACACGGAGGCCCTCTACGCGCTCCTGCTGGCGTATGAGCTGAGCGGGGAGCAGTGGTGCCTCGACTGGTACGACCTTGTACATGACTGGTCGTTTGCCAACTTCCCGATGCGCGGCTACACCCAGTGGCACAATACCGTCCAGAGAGACGGCAGCGCACCTGAGCAGGCTGAGCCGCAACCGAACCGTGTAATGGATCCGTTCCATCTGCCCCGCGCTCTGCTGTTGTGTACTAAAGTCCTGGAGCTCCTGGCGGCAAAATCACCCGAACGCTGATACACAGCGAGGCAAACTCACCGGAGGTAAACAGATGAAGACAGCAGATGATTTCGCTAAGTTGTTGACGCTCTATGAAGAGGCCCTCCTCGATGACGTGATCCCTTGGTGGATGGAGCATGGCATTGACTGGGAGATGGGTGGCGTCACAGAAACCATAACCGAGGACGGGGAGGTCTATAGCTACGACAAGTCTGTGTGGTCGCTCGGCCGGGCGCTATTCGTCTGGTCGAAGCTCTACAATAGCATCGGCAACCGCCATGAATGGCTCGATGTGGCAAACCGCATATTCGAGTTCACGCTGCCCATCGGCCGTAACTCAGACTGGCTCTGGCCGTCCAAAGTGCATCGCGACGGCAGCGTCATAACCCCGTCAACACGCATCTACGCCGACGGCTTCGCGATGATGGGCCTGACCGAATATGCCAAGGCGACAGGTGATGAAGATGCCATCGCCGCAGCACTCGCGACATATGAGACCGTGCAAGAGCGGATGAAAACACCCGGCGTGCATCTGGCAGTGCCGGAAGAAGTGGCCCAGGTCGCCAAGACTCATGGCATCTCCATGATCTTCTCCACGGTCTTCCACGAGTTGGGGAAGCTCCTTGACGATGCCGAGATCCTGAAGGCGGGCCACGACCATGCCACCATGATCCTCGACGAGTACCTCAAGCCCGAGGAGCGCATCCTCCACGAGTACATCGCCCTCGACGGGTCGCTGCTGCAGCGACCGCCGGGCCAGGAGATAATTGCCGGTCATGCCATAGAGTCGATGTGGTTCTTGATGAACTTATTTGCCGACCGGCATGAACAAGACCGCATCGCTCAGTGCGTCGAGTCAGTCAGGTGGCATCTCGAGGCCTGCTGGGATGACGAGTGCGGCGGGATGTTCCTATTCCTCGATGCGGAGGACGGGAAGCTCGTGCAACGTCAGGGTCAGGGCAAGACCATGTGGCCCCACACCGAGACGCTGGTGGCGCTGCTGCTGGGCTATGAACTGACCGGCGAGAAATGGTGCCTCGAATGGTATGACCGGGTGCATGAGTGGACATGGGCTCACTTCCCTGTTGCAGAGTATGGAGAATGGCACCGTGGAGTGGCAAGAGACGGCAGCTTCCCCTGGGGCGTGACCGGTGAGGGCGAGAAGCCACGCAAGGAACCTTTCCACCTCCCCCGCGCACTCATCACGTGCGTGACGATACTGGAGAGGCTGGCGGGGAGATGAGTCACACGCGGCCCAGTTGCATGGGCGCTGCCTCAGTCTCGGAAGCCCGTCATTTCTCTGAGCAGCTCGATTGCCGCCGCAAGTCGGCCACCATGTGCGCGCAGCGCAGCCAATCGGGCTCTTGACCTGTTCGCATGGTGGAGGCTACTGAGGCAACCAACTGTACTTCGCAATCAGTGCTGCGGATTACTGGTCTCTCTGCTCGTTCTGCCATGACAGGGCCAATCGTGCTGCGGGTACTGCAGGCGGTTCCACACCGTGGAACTGAGGCTGACCGAAGGCAAGGCGCTGCGCCATGACCTTAATAGCTTCGTACTTGTTGTCTATGAGTACTACGTCTCTGCCGAGGCCGAGGCCCGCCTCACCGAGCGTACCACTTCCGGCAAAGAAATCCAGGAGCTTGTCGCCGCTTTTGCTGTGTACCTTGACTATCCGATGAATGACGCCGAGAGGCTTTTGAGTCGGATACCCGGTTTTCTCCTTTCCGCTCGGGCTTACGATGGTATGCCACCAGACATCGGTCGGCGTCTTCCCACGCGCAGCCTTCTCCGCTCCCACGAGCCCTGGTGCCATATACGGGATTCGATCCATCTCCTCGAAGTTGAACGTGTAGTTATTGGGATCCTTTGCATACCAGAGAATGCTGTCGTGTTTGGCGGACCATTTCTTTGTGGAGCGTGCGCCATAGTCGTATGCCCACACAATCTCGTTCATGAAAGAGCCACGCCCGAAAATCTGATCCAGCAGAACCTTACAGTAGTGAACTTCCCGGTAGTCAATGTGCAGGAAAAATGACCCGTCAGGGCGCAATAGCCGGTGTGCTTCAATCAGACGTGGCTCAATGAAGGCGAGGAAGTCATCGAACACGTCAGCGAAAGACTGGGTGCCGAGCTTCACAGTTCGGTACCGTTTCCCTTTGAAGCCCACACGGTCACCGTTCACTTCGTCACGCACGGTCTTGAGCTGCGACCGCGTTTGTGACTTGCCGGTGTTGAAGGGCGGGTCGATGTATATCAGATCGAATTGCTCGTCCGCCATCGACTTGAGAATTGGCAGATTGTCCCCAAAGTATATGTCAAGCATTGCCTGGAAGCCTCCGCGGATCCTTGAGGCATTTAGGTGCAGCGAACCGTTTCATGCTAATTCAATACTACCTGTCAGGTGAGCGCACGTCAACCCGTCGTTTTCGCTAACAGTTCCAGATGACGGTGTAGTAGGGGAGGTCGTGGCAAATGACGACGATGACATATCTCGAGGTGGCGGGCAGTGCATATGACATCGGCCGCCAGCAGTGCGAGAGACTCGGCGAGTTGGCGAAAATCGTCTATCGCCGCCTTGGACACTGCCACGCAGACGAGCGGCCAAAGTATGACCGTCCTGCGATGATCACGTGGCTGCAACAACACTGGCCCGCCCAGCTTGCCGAAGTCCGAGGCTATGCCGACGGACTCGGCATAGACTTCGAGCAGGTCTTCGACTTCAATCTTGGGCGCTATGTGGACAAGCTCGTCGGTGAGCAACAATGCAGCAACCTGGGCTTCCGAACCTCGCCTCAGGGACCGCTTCTCGGCGGCAACCTCGATGACCAGACCGGCTATGTGGTGCAGCTCACGCGGCGCGAGGGTGCGTATGCTCACGTTGGCATCGTCTGGCCGGGCTGGCTATCGTATTGGGGCGGCGTCAATGAGTGTGGCCTGGCCGTCAGTGGCTCCTCGGCGCGCGTGAGGAAAAGCCTGCCACCCGAACCGGCCCAGCCGCCGGCATGGCACAGCGTCTATACCGCCCGCCTCGTACTCGAAGAATGCCGAAATGTCCCTGAGGCGGTCGAGTTCCTCAAGCGACCAGGAATCGCCGGGCATGGCAACCACATCATGATAGATGACACGGGCGAAGGTGTCGTGGTCGAGACGCACAAGCCCACCGGCCCTGTCATTGCTGAACACTCATGGGAGCCGGGAGGATGGATATGCTGCGGCAACTTCTTCGTCTCCGAGATTAGCCCGGAGGAGGCGTTGGCCGGCGACGATGAGTACTTGCGACTGCGTGGCAACCGAGTGCGCATACTTCGGGAGTTCGGTGCACGAAGCGAAACCGCAGGCGGTAGCGTGAACTTGCTGAAGGAAACACTGCGGACGCACGATGGCCCCGAGCACGGTCTCGGCGGCATCTGCAACCAGAACAACTGCTGCGGGGTGATATACATCCCCGTCGAGCGCAAGATTCTCGTTGCGGAGCGCTTCCCATGCGCCAATGAGTTCGTCGCGTATCCGCTCAGTGGCCGTGCCGGTGCTGGATGATTCTCTCACAGTGTGACGACGAACCCACCGCCGAGCGTTGACGATTCACTGCCGCTCTTGGCATGACCGTCACAGAAGCCGTAGTTCGATTGTCCGTTGTGGTCATACCGGGTGCCGTAGGCAGGATAGTAACCGCCACCGGTGTATTCGTACTCACGGAAGCCATACCATTGATACCAGCCTTCGCGCTGGTCGGGCGTGCCCTCGTGAGTGATCCACGGTTCGCCGATACAGATAGTTGTTGCCGGCTGCGTGACTCTGCTCTCCATGATACCAAACAGGCTTCTGTTCATGCCATAGTCTGCATAGGCCCCACAGTACCAGTTCACCTTTGACACAGCAGACGGGCATCTCCAGATGCCTTGCGAACCTGCGCCGGCGCCGGTCTTGATGTATGGGTCGGCGGCAAGGGGCCAGAAGACCTTGCCATCGCATGGCAGTCCCGATGACATATCCTGGTACCCTGATACGGGGTACACCTGGTCGTAATCACTGAGGTACATGATCACAGCCAAGCCGATCTCTTTCACGTTCGATAGACACGACGCCTGACGCGCCTTCTCGCGAGCCCGGGCGAAAACGGGGAAAAGGATGGCAGCGAGAATGGCGATGATGGCTATGACCACAAGCAGTTCAATCAGGGTGAAACCTCGTTTCTCCATGGCGAGTTCCTCCTTGTGATAGCAGGCGTTGCCCTGCTGACTGATGTGGCATCCGATACGTGTGGGCTGGCAGCGCCGCAAACGCGTATCAAGTGCTCGCACTATTATCATATCCATACCGCACCCATTCCAATCCTGGAGTATGACACAAACCGTGGTAGAGTTCAACCTGTCGGCGCATAGGGAAGCGCAGTTGGCAGGGTTGGCGAACTGCGCCAGCCGCAAGCTCGTCTAATGGAGTAGTATGACCATAGCGGCGCTAGAATGATTGCCTGCTGGGCCTCGTCGCGGAGGTAAAATGATGATAAACACGAGAGGCGGCCACGTCGGTGCGGCGGTATTGGTGGGGGCATTGCTGATGCTCTCGGGTTGCGGAGGCGGAGACGAGCAAAACGGTGGCGGTGGCGGCGGGACAACGGCGATATCGTCAGGCCTCTCGCAGGCGACGTGTGGCGCGAACCCTACAGTCCTGCTCGTCACGCAGACCAGCCAGACAGCCCTGGATGCCACGCACGGATGGGTCATCTACCGCGCGCCCAACAATCCCTATTTCCCGGCCACGCCCCCCAATATTATAGATGTCTTCCAGGGGAGAAGGTTAGCCTCGGATACCTACAGCGATGACCCGTACCTGACGCAGTATGTGACGGATGCCGGCTTCACCTATACGTATCTGGGCGCCGACGGCGAGCAACAAGCGACGGTGACCGCCGCATACAATCATTATCCCATGACTCCGGGGACGCGTTACTACTACGCCATCCAGCGGATCATTGATCCCCTGCAGCGCGCCGGCTACAATCCGCCCAATGTCACCCAGCAGGCCTTCCCCCTGGTATCGCCTCAGCAAGCCGCGAGTCCCGTCACCCCCGAACTGCGCGTCGAGGTTGACAGCGGGCAGCCGCTCTCAGAGGTCAGCGCGCACTTCGGCCCGGTCACATTCTTCACGCCCCCTCTGCAGTCATCCCCCTACAACGGCGCGCCCAACCAACTTGTGACCAACGTCCGCTTCACCTGGCAGTCAGTGGTGGGGGCGGACACCTACAATGTCGAGTTATTCGGCCCTAACGATCCACAGGGACGGCGGGGCCCCTACTGGACGAGCGGACACATGCAGTCCGGCGGCGGGAGCACGGTGATGAATTCCACCTACTACGTCGCCGATGCGGGCGCCGGGCTTACTCCTGCGACCACATACTACTGGCGCGTAGGTGCACGTGCCGGCGGCGATGCAGCCTATCCATCGAATCGTGACCTGGGCAAGGTCGGATGGCTCTACAGTGCGATGCGGTCGTTCACGACATCGGCAAACCCACCGACGCCACTGAGTGGCAGATGAGGACAACATGTCCCCGGCCTAAGAATCAGCGGCGCGTCAGCCACTTAATTGTGCTTCCGTCGCACTCCCGCTGGCTTATAGTCAAGGCGTCCCCGGCATCGGATACCGACATCGTACCCTCAGTCATGAGACCTGGATGCTGGAATGTCAGGTTGTGCCATCCGCCACCGCTTACAATCACGTTGGCGGAGTGTCCGACAGCCAGGGCGATACTGATGCTGCCCCCGTGCCGGTGGCTGTTCTCCTCCCAGAGATAGTTCAACTCGCCCCCTGTCCCCGGGATGAGGGTGGTACATGTGTTCACTTCCGAAAGTGTCATCACGGCCGGAAACTCCGGTATGCAGGCGAGAGAATCCGGTTCCTTGATAAAGCCCACCTCCCAGGCTCCGACTACGGCCTGGATGAACTCTTGCAGTGGATCGGACGCGCGGATTTCGGGGGCCCGCCGCAACACGTAGCTATTTTCAGGTCCGTCCACCATCTCAATGCCGTATTTATCAGGCCATCCGGCACCGGTGCCTACAAGCTTCATGTTGAGACGGCTATCAGTTTCCGAGAAAGTCAGTGTTGCAGCGCAGGTGTTGCCAGGCCTCGGATACGTCCACCGGTTTACGTACAAGTATTCCGAAACTGCCGGGATGGCGTCACCTACGGTTACTGTGCCCTGTGCGCTGTCGCCAAGCACTGCATCAATCATCAAGTCGCCGCTCCAGCACAATGGCCCCAGGTCGGGCGCGTCCCACAGCGTCTTACCACTCTCGGAGACGGCAATTTTCACCACTGCGCCTCCCGTGCTGACGGTGGTCACCGCCTCTCTGAAGCTGACGTGATCAGTGTCCCATACGCTTTCGGCAACCTTCGTCGGCGTCGCCTTCCACTCGCCGATTAGACGCTGGACAAATTCCAAAGCAGGGTTGGACCGACCCGGCGGCTGGTCCCAATCGCCCCCGAGTTGCCCATTCGTTCCGTGACAGCCCAACAGCAGCCACATCATGCACACCGTTGTCGCAACCACGGCGTATCCTCGTACCAGCCTCCGGTTCATCGCTCTGTGCCTCCCTGTGACCTTCATCACCGCGCAAGCTAGCGGCGTGGGTCTCATATTCTTCGCCGGAATACCTCCCAACACCTCCCAACATTTTTGGCTACCACCAGATTCACATTTCTTCGATGTCAGGCGTGGCAGGCTGGTTCCAGTGTATCTTCCCCACCGCCGAACTCTGCAGAAATATGCAGGTAATTCGCAAGCGGTGTAGCAATACTCTATTAAGACCGCCGTCTCATCACACCAAACTGAGCCTCACCTGTCAACACATTTGACAGTGAAGACGCTAGAACGGAGACATCCCCATGAAACCATCTCAGGATTTCCGGGCACTTATGCGCACTTACGAGTCTGAATTGTTGGAGGACGTGATGCCATGGTGGATAGAAAACGGCATAGATCGCGGCCACGGAGGCATCTTCCATGCCTTGGCACAGGATGGAACTGTGCTGAGTGGGGACAAATCAATGTGGTCACAGGGTCGGGCGCTGTGGACATTCTCGGCCCTCTACAATCGCGTTGGCAGACGCGCTGAATGGCTCCAGGTGGCACACCATCTGTTTGAATTCGTCATGAAGATCGGTCGTGCGAATGACTGGGTCTGGCCCCAGACGCTCAACCGCGATGGTACTGTCAAGGTCAGTGCACAGCGGATCTACGGTGACGGCTTCGCGATCATGGGCTTGACCGAGTACGCACGGGCCACGGGCAGCGAGGAGGCCGCCGAAGCCGCCCTGGCCACCTATGACACCGTCCGCAAGCGAATGGCAGTCCCTGGAACTCATCTGGATATCCCTGAGAACCTCGTCGGCGCCGCCAAATGCCAGGGCATCTCGATGATATTCTCGATTGTGTTCCATGAACTGGGCAAACTGCTGGATGACGCCGGTATACTACAGGCCGGTTACGAGCACGCCGTGCAGATACTCGACGATCACCGCCATCCTGAACTCGGCCTGCTGGTGGAGCAGACAGCGCTGGATGGCTCGGTATTAGGTTCGCCCCAAGGCCATCACGTCAATCCGGGCCACGCGGTGGAGTCAATGTGGTTCCTGATCCACATCTTCCGTGAGCGCCGCGAAAGGCCGCGCATTGACCAAGCCATCGAGTGTATCAGGTGGCATATAGAGAAGGCATGGGATGCGGAGTATGGCGGCATGTTCACCTTTCTGGACCTCGACGGCAAACCTATCCGCCCTGATAGCGGCAAGGCTTTCTGGCCCCACGGCGAGGCACTCTATGCGCTACTCTTGGCGCACGAGTATTGCGGCGAGCAGTGGTGTCTGCACTGGTATGACAAGATGCACGAGTGGACCTTCGCCCACTTCCCCGACCGTCGGCATGGCGAGTGGCGCGAGATGGTGCAGCGGGATGGCAGTGTGCCCAAGCATCCCAAGGACCAGCCCCCCGGCATGCACACTTGCTTCCATTTGCCACGCACCCTGATGATGTGCATTGATGTACTGGAACGCCTCAGCACCGGCAAATAGCTCCCCAATCCCGCCGGAGTGTCGCCGAGAAAAACCTTCCAAGGTATGCAGGTGAATGCTATACTGATGCGGAATTGAGCAGAAATCCGTACATTGCCTTGTTCGGGCTGTTCACCAATGGCTGCAAGTAGGCGCAGTGCGGCTGATACGCCCGCGTACTAAGTACATTGGTCGACGCGGTGTCTAGTGGTGTTCGTGTTGGCTCTGAGCCGTACGCCAGGGGAGAAACAGCAATCGAGGAGGAATTCCAGATGCTCAAACATTGTACGTCAATGCCTGAGTGTTTCGTGGCAGCACTCGGCATCGTGGTGTTGCTGGCCGGCTGCGGCGGCGGTTCCACGCCCACCGAGCCAATCGAGCCACAGGCATACGGAACCGTATCCTTGCGCATCCATTGGCCTGATGCGGTGCAGACGCAGGAGATTACACCGGACACCGATATGATCCACATCCGCTGCAGTCGCGCTGATGGGCATACCGTCGAACTCAGTGCATTCAAAGATGAAGTGGGCCCCGATGGCATACTGGACAAGAAGCTTATGCTGTTGGCCGGCAACTGGCACATTCACGCACACACCCTGCGCCTGGGTGCGTTCAGAGTGATTCAGGCTCTCACCGGTCATGGTGGGACCGACCTGGACATTGTAGCCTGGCAGCTCAACAACGCGGATATCGAAGTCACGCCGCTGGTGTCCGACGCCACCAACTGGGACACTCTGCCACCTGGCCTCCGCTTCTTGAGCTACTCCGCCCTCGAAGACGGTAACCCCGATACCTTTGCGCTGGAAGCTACCGGGGAGACCCATTGGACGCTTGCCGTCCAACACACCGATCCATACGTCTACCCGTGGGCCGACGTAACTCCCACGGAGCTGACCAGTGGTGTCGTCCCAAGCGGCGTTACCGACCCCATTACGGTGACCTACAGCCCGTACAGCCTCACGGGGGCTCTGAATTTCGCCGTCCTGAACCTCTGCAGCGACGACTATACGCAGATACAGATAGGCATCATGGGGACGGCCGGAGCCCTCCTGCCGGTGGTCAATATCACTAAGCCCGACCCGGGCGCCAACGTCAGTGGTGACTTCGACGTGACCGTAGAGGCCACGGCGCGCACGCCGGGAGCCACCATCGCCAGGATTGATGTCTTCGTCAACGGCATGACCCACACCGTCCACGGTGCTGCCGGCACTCTCACCTTCGACAGCCTCCAGTTGGAGAATGGTGCCAATACTATCATAGCCGTCGCTACTGACAGCAACGGGATGATCGCTCAGACCACCTGTGCCATCACAGTGGACAATGTCGTTAGCGACTTCACAGTCAGTGTGCAGAACGCAACAGTGGCAAGCGGAGCCAATGTCACGGTTCCGATTGTCATGAGTGACACCACCGGCGTCGCCGGCTTCGGGATGACTATCAATTACGAGCAGACGAAGTTGGAATTGGTCGGGGGCGATGCGGCCATAGTCAAGGGCGCGGCAGTACCGGCCGGTGCCTTGCTGCAGCTGAATACGGCTACACCGGGCGTCATCCTTGTCGCAGTAGCGGGCACGACTAACTTCAACGCCGCCGAGCAGGAGATCCTGACCATCCAGTTCAAGGCGATTGGCGCTGCCGGACCGACCGCCGTTGACATTGACACCACACCCGAAGCACCCACGCGGTTCGAATTCGTTGATGCCACCGGTACGGCCATTGACCCGCAACCGATTGCAGTGGACGGCACGGTCACAATCCAATAGCCTCGCAACTCTCAACGCGAACGGTAATGCAAGGGGCCGGCTCGGACAGGTCGGCCCTTCCGTTCTGTGCCTGCCAATTTCTTCCCACATTTCCATATGGTCTCAGTGACCACGAGCAGGCTTGTCGAAGTGCTGGTAGTCCTTGCAGCTTGTCCACTCCCCTCCCCAGCGCCAGCCATGAGATTTGAAGATGCGCACGACCGAGCCTTCGGGGATGATTGAATAAGGGTCTTCTCCGGGGCGCCACTCACCGGGTGTGTACGGAGGCTCATCGGGATGCACGATTCTCTTCCCGCCCTTGAACATGGGATTCTCAGCCCGGTTGAGGTCAATTGCGCGTCCGCAGGCGTGGTTTGACAGTCCGCGGCCACCGGCAATACTCCGGTAGTCGTATCCCACCACATCGTGAATCGGGAAGCGCTCATCCTCGCTATGAACCTCTCGGAATATCTCCATCACCTCCACAGCCAGATCTTCAGCCACCACCACCTCCAGCGACACCGGCACCTTTTCCCCCTCGGCAATATCCCAGGCCAAGAAATGGACCACGCTCATCCCCTGGAGATCAACATGAGGGTGGAAGAAGAAGTCTGTGGCCTTGGGCACCGGAGCCTCGCGAGTAGCCGTGGGAGCTTGCTGCGTAGGCCCAGCCGATTTGCCGGCGGAGGGCGCATGCGCAGGCACGTCACTTGACAACTGGCCCCCAGGCCCGGCACCTAACCTTCTATAGCCGTCATGGCAAATCCAATCGCAGACAGACAGTAGGCCGCCAATCAACACCACACCCAGCAGCCCTGTTCTCCAGCGAGATAGCATCGCCTGATCCCCCGTTCATCATTGGTCACGTGCGCGATCGCTGTAGGAACTGCTGCAAGGGGCGTGCCTGACTTGCGAGGGTGTCGGACTGAGGGTCACAGCAGGAAGTCGCGATTCAGCACACCGTTGACATACTTGGAGAACGCGGCTGGTGACAGGGGAAACTCGGCTACCGCTCGCTTGATGGCTTGCTCCGCCTTCGCCGCGCTTTTGAGTTCCACGACGATGGCAGGAGTGCGCAGGACGCCAATGCTCAGGTTGGGCCGTCCCGACAAGCTCTGGCTATACCCCATCATGTCAGTGTCGAGAGTCACGCGTACAAGCCCATCGGCCGAAAGGTAGTACTCCCGCTTGTAGGTGTTGATGAGTGTCGGGATCACGCCCGCAAGGTAAGGCCTCAGCTCCCCGACATCCTGAGCTCGCAGCAGGCGCATCACGTCTCGCCACGTGGTCTTGGCAAGATCCAAGACACATTCCAGTGGATACACAATCTTTGAGCCGAGCGCAGCGCGCTTCTGCTTGAGTTCCAGTTGGCCGCGAGTGACCGTCAGGTCCTCACCGTACCAGCGCAAACGAAGCTTGCTGCGCTCTGAGATACCGGCGAGGTTGTCCTCGAGGTTGGCGAGAGTGTGGGTGTCGAAGTAGATATTGTTCACACGTCGAGGCGGGTAGGCCATGCTGAAAGCAGCCCGGTGAGCACGCACCCATGCGCTCACAAGGGCAATATGGTCATGCGTCTGTGGGCAGGCCAGCTTTATTTCGTAGCGGCAGTCCGAAATATCCGGCGCAGCGGTTTGCTTACTCATCTGCATACAACTCGCTCACATCGAAGTCCGAAGATGCCATCGAGTAGACTTGGTCCACGACCACGCTGGACCCGGTCTGCACGAGACCATCTTGAGCCACCTCATTGAACTCGACCTCGACGCAATCAATCGTCGCCGGCCCGTACTCCGGCTTCTTCACAAAGGCCGCCAAGCCGTATTCAGCCATCTCAATCTTCACATCCTGAAGCTGAATATGCGAAGAATCCTTGCTAACGACGCCGAAGCGCGCATCGCTGATCCGTATTGTGGCGGCCTCCATCTCGCTCTGCTCGCCCACGGACAGGGCCTTGTCCCCGATTCTGCTGAAGCTCGCGGTCTCGACGGTGACCCGACTGCCGCTGATATCTATGCCATCCCCGCCGATGTCGTGGAAGGTGCAGTCGCGGAACGTCCCCTCCATGAAGTCGCCGTCGAACGCGTCGGACGCACTCCGGGCGAAGACACACCGTTCGCAGGACATCTTCGCGCGGACCACATTGACTACGTCCTCGGCGGAGCTATCAGTGAAGCGGCAGTCGCTGAACCTAACCGGGCTCCGGTAGAAAGTTACACCCCCGGTTGTAGTCCAGCCATGCCTGTTGATGCTGGTTGTCCCCTTAACCACAACATTCTGCCAGCGTGAAACCCCGGCGTTGGTTACGATAATACCCGCCCACGAGTCGCTCTGAGCAACCAGATAAATGGGCGCCTCCGGGGTGCCTAGCAGGTCGAGGGAGCCTGAGCACACCATCACGGCCGCGGGCGCAAAGCGTAAAGTCGTGCCGGCACTCACTTTCAGTTTAATGCCCTCAGGGAGCACCAGATCGCCGTCAACATCCCACGTGCCGGGCTTCATCTCCAGAGTGCCGGGCAAGGATGTCTCAGTGAGGAAGGAGTGCTTCTTGAGTACATCAGCGACGGAGCCGACCTGCTGTTGCCGAAAGTCTTTGGGCGCCCCTTCGCTGAATACATTGATGGGGATCAGCCGGATGCGCTCGCTGCCCGGGATGCGACATGCCGCCTCCAGGGAGCCGGTGAAATCAGCGGGTACCGTAACCAGATAGCGGAACTGTTCCCTGGAGGGGAAGCTGTGTGGCCCCGGCAGCATTGCGGGAAGGTCGCCCACACCATGCAGTGTCTCAGTTCCTTCGCCCGCGATATTGAAGCCCACCACTTCCACCGGCAGGTATGTCGCCCCGCGCATGTACACCGCCAGCCTCATCTCCGCCGGGTTGACAATGGCCGCTGGGTCAGGCTCCGCGTAACCAATGGCAACATTGGTCACCCTCAGCAGGCGCTGAACAAAGAGCTGATTGCTGGCGATCCGCTCCCAAACATCGGAGCTGTGGCCCGGCCATTCCTGGTGTAGCAGCGCCATGACCTGGTAGCGCCACTCATCATAGAACTCGTTTCGCAGTTGCTCCATGTATGCGGTGTCGCTGAGGCGGACTAGCTCTGTCGCGTAGGCCCTGGCCACGGCCGGATCTGAAAGAGCCTGCTGTGCCCAGGGGTCGAAGGAGGCCACCAGATGGCTATGGGGCCTCACATCATGGCTCAGGTCGAACGCGATCGGCTCGAGGTTGCCCTCAATCGGGTCGTAGTAGAAGCGCATGTTATGCCAGCGCACGCCGTGCCATGTGCCGCAGATGCCATTAATGGCGAAAAAGCGCGCAAGCTCGGGCACCTTGAAGACGCGAGAGGCGGGCATGTCACCGGCCACGAATGACTTCAGCAAGCGGAGCGCTGCATCACGCTGTGCTGCCAGAGTCGGAGAGGCGGCGACGCGCGAACTCTGGAACTCATCAATGCCCGCCCGCGTGTAGTCATCCTGCAGCTCGCGTTCATTGAGCCGACCGTCCGAGCCGGTCTCGAACATCCCCGTTTCGTCGAATTTGATGATTACACTTTCACGCCGCTGCTGAGCCTCCAGCAATTCCTTGGAGAAATGCTCCTCCAGCGCGTAGATGCCCTTGTCGTCACCATTCAGGATCAACCGGACGAAGAAGTACCTCTGCCCCAGGAGCCCATCGCGCATAAAGATCCGCTGGAAAAGCCATTCATCGTCGTACGAGCGGGTGGCTGGCTGCTGCAGAGAGAACACCTTCATGCCGAAGAGCTTCTTATCGCCGCGCGTCTTGACCCGGAAAGACCATTTATCCTCCCGCAAGTGGTCAACCCAATCGCCCTTGAGCCGAAGTCTCACGCGCGTCTGCTCGCCATCCACGGCAATCGAAGCTGGGACGAAGTCATCATCTGCCGTTGCGAGGTAGCCCAACTCAAACGCCTCGCGACGCTTCTCGTCGAGCTTAAGCAGGTTCTTGAAGGCGATGTCGAGGACGAGCGTCGGGACTTCCACGGGATGGCGACGTGCCTCAATGGCGTTGCGAATGGTGCTCGGCAGAGCTGTCAGCGCGATCCGGGACGATGCGACATAGCCCTGGCGGTGCACCAATATCCCGGCGGCGAAGCAGAGGGCACCGAATAGCACGGCGGCCACGGCCATCTTCGCGACGTTGCTGACACGCCTATTCTGTACGCGCGCATCGGGCTTGCTTCCTATCCGCACCCTCTCAAACCCCCGGCATTCCCGATTGCTCGACGAAGGTGACGGAGGCATTAGGGTACTTCGCTTCGAGAGCCTTCTGCACCGCGACGAGCTTGTCGGCGTTCTTGCAGTCCAGATAGACGGTGGCCGCCATGGTGTTGTTCGCGATATCGAGCCGGCGCAGGTCAACGGTCTCAACGTATTCAGTAAGGAGTTCCAGCAATTCGCCCAAGGGTGCGCCATCGTCATGTGGCTCGGCCATCTCGATGTTGAGGTACAGATTCGGATATGCCGACCCCTTCTGCAAAGCGGCCCTCAAGGCGAGCAGCCCGAGGATCAACGCAAACGCGATGATCGTGGGCCAGCGCTGGTCTGCCCCGAACCCGAGACCTATCGCAATCGCCATGAATAGATACGCCAACTCCTCAGGCTCCTTGACCGGGGTGCGGAAGCGCACAATGGAAAGCGCACCGACGAGGCCCAATGACAGCGCCAGTGAGGCCTTGACGACAGAGATGACCAGACAGGTCGTCAGGGCAATTGGCGCCAGCACGTAGGCGAACTTGTTGCGGTTGGAAAAGGTTGAGCCGAAGTATAAGAAATGCTTTCCCAGTATGTACGCCAGCAGTCCACTGATTAGCAGATTCAGCGCCAGAGCCGCCGGTTCCAGCGGCTCTGACGGGGTCAAGCCAAGGTTGCCCATTCTGCACGTATCCTCCTCAACCTAGCGGCCACAGCGTGCGGTTGACTCCGTGAGTATGACCGCTTGAACTGGGAGTGTCAAGCCGCCCGACAGTCGCTCGACAGCTCGGCCCTCACCAGCCGAGGGTCTCCTTGGTAGCTTCCAGACCGCCTCTGAGGAGACTTGTATCCGAGCCACACGTGACGAGCTGGAAGCCCTGCTCCGCTCGTTTGACCGCATCTTGGGGGTTGCCACAAGCGATGCCGGCGGCGATGCCCGCATTCGCGGCGGCTTGCAGTACCTCAGCCATGGCGCCTTCATGCTCCTCGCCCCACCACTCGACCTGCATTGAGTTGCGCAAGTCGCTCGGCCCCACGAACAGGCAATCCACTCCCTCAACAGTCGCGATTTCCTCTGCCCACCCCACCGCCTGGGCCGTCTCGATCTGAACGGCGACAAGCACTTCATCATTGGCACGTTCGAAGTAATCATCCCCAAACAGAGCTAGCCTCGGGCCACCGCTGGACCGCCCCCCCTGCGGAGGGTATTTCGCCGCATGGACTGCGGCCGCTGCCTGCTCGCCCGAGTTCACCATCGGTACAATGACACCCTCGGCTCCGTGGTCAAGCACCCGACCGATGCGGTAGAAGTCATTCGCGCCGGGCCGCACAATCGGTACAGAAGGCGTCGGGAAAATCACCTGCAACGCACCGAGCAGTGCGGCATCGTCGAATTCACCGTGCTGCGCATCAATCCATATCCAGTCGAAACCTGCGTTCGCGAAAAGTTCGGCAGTCACCACGCAGCCGAGACCGAGTGAAATGCCGATCGTAGTTTCCCCATTCCTAAGCTTTGTGAGCACGATATTCTGCTTCATAACACCCTCCGATGAACGTCCGCTATGCGAACAATACATGAGGTTTCTCGCCGCGACTGGCTCTGACCTCCATCAAGACCCTCACGCCGTTATTCTGGTGGAAGGTGTGAAGCAAACTGAGAAAGAATGTTATGAATGTAGCGCACACACTAACGCGGGCAGAACCTATGTCACGGTATGTGGTCCGTGCGATTCGCCAGATTGCCGCTAAGGAGTAGCTGCAATGATAATTATGGACAATGAGTACCTCAAGCAAAAAGCACTACAAATGCTGCTGGATGTGGGGATGGAGATCCAAAGTGAGCAACTCGTTGCGGCGATGCTGGCGAAAGGGTGCAAGGAGCTACCCAGTCGTCGCATCCAGATACCGACTGAGCTGGTGGATGAGTTGGTGGCCAGTCAGGAACTCACGCAGGCGGAGGATGATGACACCCAGCGCCTCCACCCGTTCTGTGGAATTGACTGGACACACTGGATTGTGTGGACCGGGCAGAAGGAGCGCATCAAGGAGCGCCTGGAGACCGAGTTCCTCATGTCGGCCTTTGACTGCGGCCCGACCAACTACTATGACTACCAGGCCCGCACCGCGAGGCCCGTGAATACCGACATATTCATCGAGATGAAGAAGTTCGCTCAGGCGACACCGGAGATAGGCTACATCAGTACGTGGTACCGTCAGGATGTTCTCGGTGCCACGGAGCGGATCGCCTCGCTGATTTTGGCCCTTCAGTACACGGACAAGGTTGATGGTATCGAGGCGATCAATCCGGCGGTGATAAAGTACCTCGTCGAGATCGGCGAGATCATGTCGGGAAGGCCTAAGGACCGGCGCTATCTGGCGGGATCCGAGTGCATCATTTCCCCACTGGTCTTTGAGAAGCGTTCTGCGGATGATACCGTTGAGCGGGCCCGCGTGGGAGTCCATGAATACCATATATGTTCCATGGCCACCATGGGCGTGAACTTCCCGGTCACACCTGCAGCGGCCGTAGTGACCTCGGCGGCGGAGATAATCGGCGGCATGGTCGCAGCCTACTGCCTTGATCCTGAAGGCGACATCACGGGCCGGATGATAGCAACCTACATGGACATGCGCACCGCCGACACCACTGCCGTCAATCCCGAGAGCATTACCGTTGATCTGGCCGTCAAGCAGCTCTTTGACGAGTGCTTTGGCGGCCATCTATGGACCGAAGTGCTCTTCAGCCCATCGGCAAGCGAGCCCGGCTTGTTGCCCGTATATCAAAACTGGTACGGCTCGGCGTCGCGCGCATTCCTTACCGGTGACCCCGCTGCCCCGTACCCCGGCATGGGCACGCTCCATAACGGCTCCACCGGCAGTCCCACACAGTTTATGCTCGACATGGAGATCCGCAAGAGTCAGTTCTTCGTCAAAAAGCACATCGCGACCAACGACGCAACCGTGCCATACGCGGAGATGGTTGAGCGCATCAACAACAACGAGCATTTCCTCCAGAGCGACCACACGATGGCACATTGGCGCGAGTTGTGGAACTCCGACCTGCTGCCGCTCACGGTTCCTGCGGCGGCCGGGGATATCGGCAAGGAGCAGGCGATACTCGACAAATGCGAGGACATGTGGCGGGCAAATGTCGCAACCTGGGAACCCCCGGACATTGACGATGACAAGATGAAAGCGCTCAACGGTGTGCTCAAAAGAGCTGAGCAGGAATTGATGTAGAGGAGACAGATTCATGAGTATTGATGCCAGCCGGATGAAAGAAATGCTGCGCTTGATGTACACGATCCGCTACTTCGAGGACAGGGCTTGCGAGCTATACACGGAGAACTGGGAAGCCGACAACTTCCTCGGAGCCCTGCACCCATCCAACGGCCAGGAGGCAGTGGCTGTCGGTGCCTGCAGTTGCCTCAATGATGATGACTACGTGCTCAGCACACACCGCGGCCACGGTCACTTCATCGCCAAGGGCGGCAATGTCAAGAGCATGATGGCGGAACTCCTCGGGAAGGAGACTGGCTGCAGCCGCGGCCGTGGCGGCTCGATGCACATGTTCGATCCCGACAAGGGCCTGATGGGCGGCAATGGCATCGTTGGCGGCGGCACCCCTCTCGCACTCGGTCCGGCCTTCGCCGCCGACTACCGGGGCACCCAACAGGTCACCGTCTGCTTCTTCGGCGACGGCGCTTCCAGCCAGGGACCCTTCCACGAAGCGCTCAACCTGGCCGCTTTGTGGGCCTTGCCGGTCATATACATCTGCGAGGCCAATGCCTATGCAGTGGCGACGCCCACGAGCGAAGCCGTCTCGGTGCCGAATGTGGCCGACCGCGCAGCGGCCTACGGCTGCCCGGGAGTGTCGGTGGACGGCAATGACGTGCTGGCCGTGCATGAGGCCGTCTCCACAGCGGTCGCCCACGCACGAGCGGGCAAGGGACCGAGCCTGCTTGAGGCCGTGACATACCGGATGACGCCCCATTGCATGGTCATGAACGAAGGCCGCGATGCGGACGAGATTGCTCGGTGGCGAGACCGCGACCCGATTACCCGTTTCGAGGTCCACCTCTGCGAAAGCGGCATCATGGATGAAGCCCAGCAGCAGGACATGCAGCAGCAAGTCGCCGAGCTAATCGCCGACGCGGTGACTTTCGCACAGAACTCGCCCTATCCGGATCCAGCGAGCGTGGCAGAGGGATTGTGGGCCACTTAGTCCGCGCTGAATAGTGGCGAGCGACAGAACGTAAGGGGTGATGGACAGTGGATGCTGAGAAACTGAAGCAGTACCGCGACCTGGCGACGAGAATCCGGGCGCATTGTCTTCGCATGACCCATCGCGGCATGAGCGGACATCTGGGCAGCATGTTCTCGATGGCCGACATGCTCGCGGTGCTCTACACGAGCATTCTGAATGTGGACCCTGACAACCCCGACTGGCCGGAGCGCGACCGCTTCATCCTCAGTAAGGGCCATGGCGGCGCTGCGGTCTATGCAGTCCTCGCCGAGAAGGGCTTCTTCCCCCTCCAGTGGCTTGACACTTACTACCTTGATGACGGCAAGCTCTCGGGCCATATCAGCCACCACGTTCCGGGCGTCGAGTTCTCCACGGGTTCGCTCGGACACGGATTGCCGGTCGCCGTCGGCATGGCGCTGGCCGCCCGCAACGACGGCAAGAAGCACCGCATATTCTGCCTGATGAGCGACGGCGACTGCAACGAGGGCTCCACCTGGGAAGCTCTCATGTTCGCCGCCCACCACAAACTCGACAACATTACCGTCATCGTGGACTACAACCGCGTCCAGGCACTCGGGAAAATGGCCGACGTCATCGAGATGGAACCGTTCGCACCGAAACTCCATCTATTTGGCTGGGCGGTTCGCAACATTGACGGACATGACTATGAGCAGATCGAGACAACGCTCTCGGAGCTCCCATTTGACTCGGGCAAACCCTCCTGGGTGCTCGCTAGTACCGTCAAGTGCAAAGGCGTCAGTTGGCTCGAAAACACGGTCGGATCCCACTACGGGTGCGTGAATGACGAAGAGCTGGCGCGCGCGCTGGCCGAACTGGGGGTGTGCTCGGAATGAGAAGCGCATTCAACGAAGAACTGCTCCGGATAGCTCACAACGACGATCGCATCCACATGGTCCTCGCCGACATCGGCTACGGGGAGATCGAGCCGTTCGCCGAGGCCTTCCCGGACCGCTTCTATAACTGCGGCGTCGCCGAGCAGAATATGACGGGAGTCGCTTGCGGTCTCGCCATGGAAGGCAAGGTCGCCATCACCTATTCGATCGCCAACTTCCCCACTCTCCGCTGCCTCGAACAGATCCGCAACGATGTCTGCTACCACAATCAGAACGTAAAGATCGTGATTATCGGCGGCGGACTTGCCTATGGAGCCCTCGGCGTCTCACACCATTCGACGGAGGACATCGCCATCATGCGGGCGTTGCCGGACATGGTCGTCTGCTGCCCAGCCGACATCAAGGAGGCACGCGCCGCCACACACGCAATGATCGCGCACGAAGGGCCGTTTTACTACCGCTGCGGGTACAAGCAGGAACCCGACCTGCACGAGGGAGCCATTGACTTCGAGCTGGGCAAGGCGATCCAGGCATGTGACGGTGCGGATGTGACGCTCATAGGTACGGGCACAGTGACCTTCCGTGCGCTCCAGGCCGCAAAACTCCTGGCCGCAGAGGGCATCAGCACCCGCGTAGTCAGCATGCACACCGTCAAGCCGATTGACAGCAGAGCCATCATCGCTGCGGCTGAACAAACCGGCGGGATCGTCACTGTCGAGGAGCATACGGTCTGTGGAGGGCTGGGCGGTGCGGTGGCTGAGGTCCTGGCGGAAGCCGGCCTCGGCATACCCTTTAGGATGATCGGCATACCCGACACCTATGTGCACATAGTGGGCACGCATGAATGGCTGCTGGATTACTACGGCTTCTCGCCGGCAGCGATAGCATCCACGGTACGCGAACTTATCTAGCCCGCGTGGCTGCAATATAGGGCCGGCAGGCACCGCAGTCATTAGAGAAACGAGGGAAAACTGACATGCGTGATGTAGTCTTTGTCAGGGCGCTCAATGAAGCGCTGACTGAAGAGATGGCACGGGATGAAAACGTATTCGTTATCGGCGAGGAGGTTCGCGGCGTGTTCGGGGTTACACGCGGCATCCTCAAGAAGTTCGGCCCCAAGCGTGTGCGCTGGACGCCGATTTCGGAAGCCGCCTTCACTGGGCTTGGAGTCGGAGCAGCCATGGCGGGCCTCCGCCCCGTAGTAGAGATAATGTACCTCGATTTCGTCACCTGTTGCTGGGACCAGATTGCCAACCAGGCCGCCAAACTCCGCTACATGTCCGGCGGCCAGTTCAACATCCCCCTCGTCATCCGCGGCCAGCAGGGCAACCTCACCCGCGAGGCCGCACAGCACTCCCAGCAGATCGAAGGCTGGTGTGCGCAGATACCCGGCCTCAAGGTCGTTATGCCGGCAATGGTTGCGGATGCCAAGGGACTGCTCAAAGCGGCCATCCGTGATGACAACCCCGTCGTCTTCATCGAGCATCGCGGACTTTATTCTAAAAAGGGGCCCCTACCGCGAGGCGAGCATACAACCCCTCTTGGTGTGGCGAAGGTGCAGCGTCAGGGCAGCGACATCACCGTGGTCGCCACGGCGGTAGGCGTACATCGGGCCCTCGCGGCGGCAGAGAAACTCGCCGATCAAATCAGCGTCGAGGTAGTGGACCCCCGCACCATCGTGCCCCTTGATACCGAGACGATTCTGGCCTCCGTCCGCAAGACGGGTCGGCTGCTGGTAGTACACGATGCTCCGGTGCGGCTCGGCTTCGGCGCTGAAGTGGTCCGCATCGTGACGGAAGAGGCGTTTGACGCCTTGATTGCTGCACCCAGAGTTCTCGGCGGAGCGAACCTGCCCATGCCATTCAGCTCCGCGCTTGAGGATGTGTGCATTCCGAATGAGGACGATGTGGAACGGGCTATCAAGCAGATGATGGAGGGTTGATGATGAGGAGCCATGATGAACTTGTGAAAGCGGCGCGACGGCATACGCTGCTGCATTTTGCAGTCAATGATGATATCGCCCGGCAGCCCAAGATATTCGTCCGCGGCGAGGGCATGTATCTCTGGGACGACGAGGGCAACAAATACCTCGACACCTTTGCCTCGCTCTTGACGACAGTCTCCGGGCATCACCGTCCCGAAATACATGCCGCGGTCCAGAAACAGATGGAGCAGCTTGAGTTCTTCCCAAGCTACCACGACTGTTACACGATGCCCGCCATCGAGCTCGCCGAGAAGTTAGCTGAAATCATGCCCGGCGACCTCTCCGTCTCATTCATCGTCTGCGGCGGCTCGGAGGCCAACGAGAGCGCGATGAAGATGGCACGCCAGTACTTCTGGGAAAGGGACGAGCGCTCCCGCACCAAAATCCTCGCCAAGCGCTGGAGCTACACCGGTGCGACGATGGGTACGATGTCGGCTACCGGCATCCCGTGGTTCTGGGAGACATTCGCCCCCCGACTCCCCGGCTACAAGTTCTTCAACCCGGAATGGCACTACCACCGCGAACTCGGCCTTGATGAAGCCGATGCGGCCGGGATGGCGCTCAATGATTTGACG
>Ga0180431_10002295_pt1 | contig 25765 bp, 25 predicted proteins | sample SS_ome_11_FD_132459 | JGI IMG/M metagenome (GOLD analysis project Ga0180431, IMG submission 132459) | Hypersaline lake sediment archaeal communities from the Salton Sea, California, USA - SS_1_MS_1 metaG | ecosystem: Environmental > Aquatic > Non-marine Saline and Alkaline > Hypersaline >... | reverse complement strand
CCGGTCTTCGCGCTGCTCGGCCTGCCCGAGGCCGTGAAGGGCGCCCTCTTCGCGCGCTACTCCAGGAGCGCGAACTCGGTGCGCCGCCTGCTGCTGGACGAGTTCCTGCCCGACCCCGAAGGGACAGTCCCAAGCCGGGGACAGTCCCAAGCCGGGGACAGTCCCAGCGCTGGGACTGTCCCGTCCGCGGGACTGTCCCCCGACGTGGGCGAGGACCGGGCGCGTGAGTTCTTCCAGCGCGTGCTGGCCGACTACGGCGACGATTCGGTCGCGCAGCTCGGCGGCGCGCACGTGGCCGTCGAAGGCATCAGCAACGTGCTGACCAAGGTGATCGAGTGGGGCCGCCTGGCGTCGTACCTGGAGCAATCCACCCGCTACGTGCCCTACACGGAGAAGCAGGCTGGACGCTGGAAGTACGTCCGCCCGCCGGGAATCGCCGCCCATCCGGACCTGCTCGCGCGGTACGAGGCGGTGCTGGATGACGCGTTCGCCACCTACACGCGCCTCTTCGAGGCCGTGCTCGCCCATCTGACCCAGCAGGAGGGGGGCGGGGACGACCCGGCGGTGCAGCGCACCCTGCGCGCGCGTGCGCTGGATGCCGTGCGCGGGTTGCTGCCCGCGGCCACCACGGCCAACCTGGGCGTCTACGCCTCAGGGCAGGCGTGGGAACAGATGGTCATCCGCCTGCGCGCGCACCCCCTGGCGGAGGCCCGCGAGGTGGGCGATCAGGTGCTCGCGGCGCTGCGGCAGGTGATTCCCGACTTCCTCACGCGCACCGACCGCCCCGACCGAGGAGAGCGGATGGGTGCCTATCGCGCGGCCACCGACGCCCGCGCCGCAGCGATGTGGCGCGACCTCGAGGGGACAGTCCCAGCGCTGGGACTGTCCCGTGGCGGGGACAGTCCCAGCGCTGGGACTGTCCCCGGGGTCAACCTGCTCTCCCATGACGCCGATGGGGAGCGGCGGGTGCTCGCGCATGCGCTGTGGCCCGCGTCGGATACCGACCTGGAGCAGGTGCGGGCGTGCGTGGATGCGATGGGCATCGGCGACGTGCGCGCGGCGCTGGCCCGCTGGGCCGCGGGGCGCGCCGATCGCCGCGAGAGGCCCGGGCGCGCGCTCGAGGCCACCTCGTACCTCTTCGAGGTCACCTGCGACTACGGCGCGTACCGCGACCTGCAGCGTCACCGCATCCTCACCCTCGAGGCGCAGCCGCTCGGCGCCGACCTGGGGTTCGAGCCCTCGCCTGACGTGGCGGCGGTGGGACTGCACGACGAATACGACCGGGTGAACCGGGCGTCCGCCGCGCTGTGGCGCGAGGTGCTGGACGTGGTGCCGGACGAGGCGCCATATGCCGTCACCATGGCGCACCGCCTGAGGTTCCTGGTGCGCATGAACGCCCGCGAGGCCATGCACCTGATCGAACTGCGAAGCCAGCCGCAGGGGCACGCCGCGTACCGGCGGGTGGCGCAGGACATGCTGGTGGCCATCCGCGACCAGGCGGACCACCCCGGGATCGCCGGCCTCATGGACTTCGCGGACATGTCCGACGCGGGCGATCGCCTGGCGCAGGAGCGGCGCACCGAGGCCCGCCGCGCCGCTGATACCGTGGACCCCTGATGTCCACCGATCCCGCACGCCTGCGACTGGGAGGCATGGCGCTCGCCAACGGCCTGCTGGTGCACGGCCCCGGGCACTGGGCCGCCGCGGTGGTGGATGAGCACGGCCGTACCATCGTGCGATCGGGACCGCGCCCCCGCCTGTCGCTGGGCTCGCTGGACCGCGTGCCCCTTGCCCGCGGCCTGGCCCGCATGGCCGAGATGCTGATGGTGGTCCCCGCGGCGCGAAAGGACGTGCCCGAGGCACGGCTGGCCATGGAGGATGGTCCGATGGGAGCAATCATGGCCGGCGCCATGGCGGCCACCGCGGCGTCACGCCGGCTCATCCGCTCGGCGGCCGGACAGGAGGCCGTTGCGGCCGCTCTCGCGCTGGCGCCCCCGCTGCTGGCCCTGCGGGCATCCGATGCCGCCGCCTGGCATGCCGTGGAGCACAAGAGCATTGCCGCTTACGAGCGCGCCGGCGAGGCCGGCATCGCCGGCAACGCCCAGGACCCGAAGGAGCACGATCGCTGCGGAAGCAACCTGGTGCTGCCGATGGTCGTGGCCTCGGCTGCCGGCAACCTGATGGCCCGGCGCATGCCCACGCGGCGCACGCGCCTCCTGGCCCGGGTGACCGCCACGGCCGTGGCCGTGGGCGCGTCTGTGGAGGCCTTCGCGTTCGCCGAGCGCCATCCCCGGCACCCCGTGAGCCGGGCCATCCACGGCGCGGGACACGCCATCCAGGCCCGTTTCGTCACCCGCGAGCCCGACGCGGCGCAACTGGCCGTGGGCCGTGCCGCAATGGAGGAGGTCCTGCGGGCCGAGCGCATGGCGGGAGCCACGACATGACCACGCGTGCGGCGCTTGCCCTGGTGATTGCCGCGGGCGGCCTGCTGGCCGGAACGGCATCGGCCCACATCTCGGTGTCGCCCGAGCAGGCGGTGCTCCGCGAGTCGACCGAGTTCACCATCACGGTGCCGGCGGAGGGAGGGCTCACCACCAACCTCGTGCGCGTGTTCTTCCCGTCGCAGGTGAGCGTGTATGCGGTGGCCGATGCCCCGGGCTGGACCACCCGGGTGCTGAAGCGCGCGGATGGCCGCCTGCGTGGGGTGGAGTGGACCGGCGGTCAGATCCCGCCGGACCAGTACGCCACCTTCACCGTGCTGGGCACGCCGTTCGAGCAGGGCACCAGCGTCTGGCGCAGCGAGCAGGGCACCACCAACGGCAAGCTGAAGCGCTGGACGGGGCCCCCGGAGACCGGCGACGAGGTGGCGCCCGAGACCGGCCCCGATGCGCCCGGCCCCGCATGGGCCGTGGAGGTGACCGCCGAGCCGGTGGCGGCGGCCGCGGCCGCGGCGGACGCCCCGGGAGGCTCCGGCGCACTGTGGGCCGCCGTGGCCGGCATCGCCCTGGGCGTGCTGGCGCTCGTGGGGGTGGGCCTGCTGTGGTCGTCGCGCCCCACGGAGTTGCCCTCCGACGGCCGGGAGGACGGGACGGGGACGTGACCGGCGGCGACCGGCCGCGCTTGGCGCCGTCGACGTTCCAGCTGCCCGTGGAACGCATGCGCGACGGGTACTACAGCGACGCCTACTTCACGTTCACGCGCGAGGTGCTGGAGAGTGACGGCCACCATCCACGGGTGCTGATGCAGGTGTTCCAGCGCGAGCACGCGGTGCTCGGCGGCGTGGACGAGGCCCTGGCCATCCTGGCGTTGTGCTCGGGCCGGCGGCAGCCGGACGGCTGGCAGGACGGCCACGCGGACCTGGCGGTGCAGGCCCTGCGTGATGGCGACGACATCGCCCCCTGGGAGACCGTATTGTCGATCGAGGGCGACTACGCGCTGTTCGCCCACCTCGAGACGCTGGTGCTGGGCGTGCTGGGCCGGCGCACGCTGATCAGCCGCAACGTGCGCGCGGTGGTGGACGCCGCCCGCGGCAAGCCCATCCTGTACTTCCCCGCCCGGTTCGACCACTGGCAGGTGCAGACCGGCGACGGCTGGGCCGCGCACGTGGCAGGCGCCATCGGGGTGAGCACCGACGCCCAGGCGTCGTGGTGGGGCGGCCGCGGCATGGGCACCGTGCCCCACGGGCTCATCGCCGCATACGGCGGCGACACCGTGGCAGCCGCGCGCAAGTTCGCCGGGAGGTTCGGGCGCGACCTCAACGTGATCGTGCTGGTGGACTACGAGAACGACTCCGTGCGCACCGCCCTCGAGGTGGCCGACGCACTCGGCGACGACCTGTGGGGCGTTCGGCTGGACACCTCGAGCACCATGGTGGACCGCAGCCTGTGGCAGGAGATGGGCCGCTTCACCCCCACGGGCGTGGTGCCCGAGCTGGTGCAGAAGGTGCGGGATGCCCTCGACCACGCCGGCCACGGACGCGTGCGCATCGTGGCGTCCGGTGGCTTCGACGCCGCCAGGATCGACGCCTTCGAGCGCGCGGGCGTGCCGGTGGACGCCTACGGCGTGGGGTCCAGCCTGCTCCTGGGCGGCAACGACTTCACCGCCGACGTGGTGCGCGTGGATGGCCGCCCCTGCGCCAAGGTGGGGCGCGCCGAGAGCCCCAACCCCCGCATGGAGCCCGTGGACCTGTCCGACCTGCTGCATCAGTAGCCTGCAGGGCGATGCAGCTGGGCCTCATCCACCACGTGGGCTATGTGGTCGCCGACCTCGATGCCGAGATCCCCGCGTACCGCGACGTGCTGGACATGCCCCTGGTGGTGCGGGAGGTCATGCCCGAGCAGGGCGTGGAGGCGGCGCTCCTGGGCGTTGGCCCCTCCTACATCGAGCTCATCGCCCCTGTGACGGAGGACACCGGGGTGGCCCGGTTCCTAGCCAAGAGGGGCCCGGGCATGCATCATGTGGCATTCGCCGTCGCAGACCTGGAGCGCACCCTGGGTGAGCTCGGGGGCCGGGGCGTCGAATTGATCGACTCCGCGCCCCGGCGCGGGCTGGGCGGGCACATGGTGGCCTTCCTGCATCCCCGCTCCACGGGTGGGGTACTCACCGAACTCGTCGAACAGCATTGACCGCAGTGACAACCACGTCGGAGGCCTGACGCGTGAAGATCCGTTACATCGAGCCGAAGCCCCGAGGGGCCACGATCTACGAGATCGCCAACCTCCCCAAGCTGGGCCTTCCGCTGCTCGCGGCGATCGCCCGCGACACCTACGACGATGTCGACCAGCACATCTACTGCGAGCTCATCCGCAACGTGGAGATCGACTGGGACGACGTGCTCACCGCCGACCTGGTGTGCATCTCCACCACCACCAACACCACCCTCGAGGGCTACCGCTACGCCGACCGCTGCCGCGCCGCGGGCATCCCGGTGCTGTTCGGCGGGTCGCACGTGACCTTCATGGCGCACGAGGCCCTGCAGCACGCCGACTACGTCATCCGCCGCGAGGGCCACGTGGGCTTCGCGCAGTTCATGGAGTGGTTCCGGGGTGACCGCGACCCCGCCGGCCTGCACGAGATCCTGGGCCTGAGCTTCATCGAGAACGGCCAGCAGGTGGACAACCCCGAGGCCCCCATGGCGTCGGGCGACGACCTCGACAACCTGCCCTTCCCCGCGCTCGACCTGCTGGAGGGGCGCGAGCGCATGGTCACGCACCCCATCATGATGAAGTGGGGCTGCCCGTACGACTGCTCGTTCTGCAGCGTCATCAAGATGTTCGGCCGCAAGCTGCGCACGCGCTCAGTGGAGAACATGATGGAGGAGCTGCGCGGGGTCAATCCCGAGCGCGTCTTCTTCTACGACGACATCTTCATCGTCGACAAGAAGCAGGCCAAGAGCCTGTTCACCGCGATGATCGATGAGGGCATCACGCCGCAGTGGACCGCGCAGATCCGCGCCGACTCCATCTACAAGAGCAAGCAGACCCTGGAGCCCGACCACGAGCTGCTGTCGCTCATGCGCGATTCGGGCTGCTACATGGTGTACATCGGGTTCGAGAGCATCACGCAGGAGGGCCTGGACGCCTACAACAAGAAGCAGAAGGTGGAGCACATCACCACCTCCATCAAGCTTCTCCACGACTACGGCATCCGCGTGCACGGGATGTTCGTGGTGGGCGCCGACACCGACACGCCCGAGACGGTGCGCGCCACGGTGGACTTCGCCATCGAGCACGGCGTGGACACCCTGCAGATGATGATGCTCACCACCCTCCCGGGCACGGCGTTCGACGCCCAGATGCGCGCCGAGGGCCGGGTGCTCACCGACGACTACTCGCTGTACGACGGGCACCACTGCATCATCCAGCCCAAGCTCATGACTCCCTACGAGCTCCAGATGGAGACGTGGAAGAACATGCTGCGCTTCTACTCGAAGAAGACGCCGTGGGAGCTGGGCCGCAAGGAGATCCGCGCCAACCTGTGGCAGTTCCTGCGCCTGCTGACCGAGGTCAAGTTCATGAAGAACCTGCCCAAGGCGGTGCGCCTGTGGCTGGGCAACCGGCCGTCGGAGAGCTTCAAGCTCATCCGCACCACCATCTCGCGGCGCGGCATGCGCACCATCTACGAGACCTTGGGCGTTGCCATCTTCCGCGCGTACGGCCGCAAGCAGCTCCTGAAGTTCACCGACCAGCCGGAGTCGATGGTGCACCTCGACGAGATCCGCCGCCTGCCGGCCTGGACCCCGCCCGCCGAGGCGGAGTCGGAGGTGCAGGGGCAGGAGTCGCCGTCGCTCAAGGTGCTTTCGTGAGCCGACGCATCGAGCTGGGCCTCGAGGGCGGTGGCGTGCTCCTCCTCACCGTGGAGGATGGCGACGTCACCGCCCTCCGGGGCGCCCTCGGTGGCCCGGGTTTCCACGACGTGCGCTCGGAGGAGGGCGACAACGCCGTGGACCTGGCCAAGGTCACGTACATGCGCGTGCTGCCCGGCGACGCCAGCGGGCGCATCGGGTTCGGCGGGGCCTGACCTGCAACTCGGGCTCGTCGGCCTCACCAACTCCGGCAAGACCGCCCTCTTCAACCTCGTCACCGGGGGCGAGGCGGAGGTCGCGCCGTACCCCTTCACCACGCGCGAGCCCAACGTGGGCGTGGCATCCGTGCCCGACCCGCGCATCGACGCCATCGCCGACGCGCAGGACATCCCCAACCGCGTCACCGCCAAGGTGGAGGTGGTCGACATCGCCGGCCTCAGCGAGGGCGCGGGCCAGGGCGAAGGCCTTGGCGGCGCCGCGCTGGGACGCATCCGCGAGCTCGAGGCCACGGTGCACGTGCTGCGCGCATTCGCCAATGCCGAGGTGCCGCATCCGCTGGAGCGCGAGGTCGAGCCCCTTGCCGACGCCCGCGCGGTGGACGAGGAGCTCATCCTCGCCGACGCCGGCCAGGTGGAGCGACGGATGGAGAAGGTGCAGAAGGGCGTGCGCGCCGGTGACCCCGAGGCCAAGGCCGAGGCCGCGGCGCTCGAGGCCATCACCGCGCAGCTGGCCGATGGGCTGCCCGTGCGCACCATGGCCGACGACGGTGCCATCGAGGTGGCCCGCGCCATGGGGCTGCTCACCGCCAAGCCCGTGCTGTACCTGGTGAACACCGACGACCCCGGTGACCCCCCGGTGGAGATCGCCGAGTACGCCGCAGAGCAGGGCGCGCAGGCCCTGGCGCTGCCGGTGGGCGTTGAGCTGGAGCTCGCGCAGATGGACCCCGCCGAGGCCGCGGAGTTCGCCGAGGAGATGGGCCTGGGCACCACGCGCGGGGCCGATGCGGTGATCCAGGCCGGCTACCGCCTGCTCGACCTCATCACGTTCTTCACCGGGTCGGGCCCGCCCGAGGCGCGCGCCTGGCCCATCCCCCGCGGCACCCCGGCCGACAAGGCCGCCGGCAAGATCCACAGCGACATGGAGCGCGGCTTCATCCGCGCCGAGGTGGTGCCGTGGGACAAGCTGGTGGAGTGCGGCTCGTTCGCGAAGGCGCGCGACGTGGCGCTGGCCCGCATGGAGGGCAAGGACTACATCGTCCAGGAGGGCGATGTGATGCAGATCCGCTTCAACGTCTGAGGCCCGCACCCGGCCCCCCGCGCGTGCCCGGAGGCACTGGGTAGGCTGGGTCCGTCAGCCCAGCCTCCCCGGGAACGGCATGCGCCGATACCTCATAGCCATCCTCGCGCCCGCATTCCTGGCCCTCGCCGTCTTCGGCGCCTCGCAGGCCTCCGCAGCCGAGATGTTCGGCCAGCAGGTGACCCCGGGCAGCACCATCGGGTCGGTGCAGGCAGCGGACGCGATCCGCCTGGAGGATGTGTCGGTCACGTCCACGAGCGGCGGCGGGGTGACGGCCGCGGCCACGCTGTACGCGGGCACGAGCACGACCCCGGTCACGGTCAGCATCACGTACCGCGATTCGGACAACTGGACCATCGACGTCGTGCGGAACGGGGCCGGGTCGTCGTATGCGCCGGCCAGCCCCACCTCGCTGGACATCAACGACGTGGACGGCACGATCGCCCGGACGAATGGCGTGATGAGCTATCAGCTCATCCTCCACGGCTACGTCCTCGGCGATGCCACCTTCGACATGACCGCATACATCGACGCCACGGGCTGGGTGGCGACGTCGGTGGTCGAGGACCTCGAGATCGGCGGCATGACGCTCACGCACGCCAGCGTCGAGGTATCGACCATCGACGCCTTCGCGGAGCTGACGGCATCGCTCGAGACCGACGGCGGAAACTTCGACGTGGACATCAAGGCCACGAAGCCCGGTAACGCCACGCCCGATCAGTACACGCTCTCGATCGACTTCACGGGAGCCGAGCTCAAGGGCGCGTCCACGAGCTTCACGGTCAACTCCTTCGCCTTCCACTACGACGTCACCACGCCCTCGAGCGGGTGCACCACCATCGACTCGCAGGCGACGATGTCGATCACCATGGGCAGCACCACCTACGCGCTCGACGATGTGCACGTGATCGTCACCTGCTCGACGCTCACCACCTTCGAGTTCAGCGTTACGGTGTCGCACGAGCAGAAGTGGAACAACGTGACCAAGTCGGGAACGCTCTCGGTGGCGTGGTACGGCACGCCCGGCACGTTCCGTCCCCAGTTCGCGAAGCCCATCGGGTACCAGCAGGGGTTCTTCGGGTCGGTCGACCTGAGCGCCACGCGCCACTTCTCGCGCAAGTACCAGGGCAGGTACTTCCGCCGGGACGTCACGATCGGCATCGGGTTCGCGGCCACGGTCTACCAGCCGTCGCCGGGGGCCGCGTTCACCGGTGGCGCGGGCGCCGGCGGGGCATTCGACGCAAACCGGGTATCCGGTGGAATCGGCTGCGGGGTGCTGGGCGACGACTTCCGCTGCTCGGGGCGCCTTCGCCTGAACCCGAAGTGGGCGGGCGTGTACCACCACACGTGGGACGACCTGTGATGCGGCTCCGGACCGCGTGCGCGGCATCGGTGGTGGTCGTGGCCGTGGCCGGCGGCGTCACGGGCGGAGCGGCAGCCGCCCCGGCCAGGGGTGCCGGCGCCGAGATGCCGGCTCCCGCGTACCAGGCGTGGTGCCGGGCATCCGACCTCTGCACCTATGCGGTGCGCGATTCAGGGGCGGGCGTGAAGGGCCTCGCCCTCGGCGCGGTCGACTGGGCAGGAGTGGATGAGCCGCTGTCCCCCGGCCAGGCACGCCAGGCGGACGGGCCGGTGGCGTACTACCCCACGATGCTCGAGGGGATCGCCGTCGCGGTCAACGTGCCGGGCATCGACGGGCACGGCATCGACCTGCGCGGCACGACCATCGGGGAGATCTTCGCGGGGCGCATCACCAACTGGAACGACCGACGCATCCGCCGGACCAACCTGCGCCACCCCATGCCCACGAACCTGCCCATCACCCTCTGCGTACCGGGGCACCCATCAGGCACGTCGTGGGACTTCAGCGACTACCTGGGCAAGGTGAGCGCCGCCTTCCGTACCCACGTCGGCAAGCCATCGATGCTGCCGACGTGGAAGGGGACGAGGATCGTGCGCACCCCGCACGTGACCCAGGTGGGCGAGTGCGTCGAGGGACACCGCGGGGCCATCACCTTCCTGCCTTTCTCCGACGCCATGACCGAGGGGCTCGCCCGGGACATCGTGGCCGTCGGCAAGCGGGAGAAGGTCACCTATGGCCAAGGCGCCAACCGCACCGTGGTGGAGAAGAACGTCTTCATGCACCCCACCACCGCGGACATCCAGAAGGCCGGCCACTTCGCCGCATCGAGGATCAGGAGCGACCTCACCATTGACCTGACGAACAGCCAGGCCAAGGGCGCGTACCCGATCACGGTCGCCACGTACGTGATCGTGCGGAAGGACCGGCCGATGCGCGCGAGTACCCGCAGGACCATCCGCTACTTCCTCGGCCCGAAGGCGCAGGGGCTGCTTGCCGGGCTGGGCTACGCGCCGCTGCCCCCGAGCCTGCTGTCACGGGCCCGGGCCCAGCTGGCCGCCGCGCGGTAGCCAGGCCCGATAGGACCCGGGGCCACTAGTCGTCCAGCTGGCTCGCGCCCTCCATGCGGGCCTTCACCCCAGCCTCCATGGAGTTGGCACGCCACAGGGCCACCGCCTCGGGCGACGCCTGCCCCACCTGCTGCCCGGCCGGCGGCCCGTGGTGCCACGCGATGGCCTGCAGCAAGGCGAGGCGGCGCTCGTCGGGCAGCCCGGTGCGACGCGCGGCATCGTCCACCATCTGCAGGCCCAGGGCCAAGTGGCCGAGCGCCCTGCCCTCGTCGCTCTGCTCCACCGTGGCGGGGCGCACATCCCAGTTGCGCGTGTGGCCGATGTCGTGCAGGAGGGCCGCGGCCAGCAGCAGGTCGGCATCCAGCCGCGGGTGCCAGGTGGTGAGGCTCTGGCACAGCATGGCCACGCCCACGGTGTGCTCCACCAGCCCGCCCAGGTAGGCGTGGTGGCCCGACCGCGTGCAGGGCACGGTGCGCCAGGCATCGGCCAGGGCGGTGTCGGCCGTGAGAGCATTGAGCAGGGTGCGCAGGCCGGGATCGTGCACCTCGTCGGCAAGGCCCAGCACGAACCCCCACATGTCATCGGGATCGCGGTGGCTGCGGGGCAGCAGGTCCACCTCGGCGTCGGCGGCCTCGGCCGGGCGCAGTGATCGCACGCGCAGCACGGCCCGCCCGCCGCGGTCGGTGACCTCGCCGGTCACGCGCACGCGATCGCCCTCCTCGAACTGCCCGGCGAACCAGTCGGGCTCGTCGAAGATGACCGCCGGGATGGTCCCGGTGGCATCGCCCAGCGTCAGCGCGAGGTAGGGGGACCCCTTGCGGCTCATGCGCCGCTCCTTGCGCCGCACGGCGAACACGCCCTCCACGGGGCGACCGGGCTCGAGGGTGGCCATGGCCGCCACCCTAACGGTCCTGCGCGGGGCAGATCATGTTGAAGTCGCACGTGCGGCATGCCCAGCCGGGGGTGGGATCGAACTCCCCGGCAGAGATGGAATCGGCCACGTCGCGCACGATCTCCATTGCCTCCGCGCGCTCGTGGCCATCGGGGTGCACGTTCCGCACCTCGCCATCGAGTACGTACTCGAGGGTGGCGCCGCGTGGCTCGATGGCCCAGGCATCGCGCGCGCCCTCGATGTAGGTGATCAGCACCACGCGGCCGGCCTCGGTCTCGCGCATGGGCGCCCGGCCGCTCTTGTAGTCGACCAGCTGATGCCCGCCCTGCGGGTGGCTGTCGATGCGGTCGATGCGGCCGTGCACCACATGCGGGCCCACCTTCAGGCTGAACGCCCGCTCCACGCCCACGGGGCGCACGCCGCTCTTGCGAACCCGATCGAGGTACCGCGGGATGTGCTCGCGCACCCGGTCGAGCGCCTGCTTGCCCACCGCGGTGTCGGCCGCGCCCCTCCCCTTCATCTCGGCGGCGAACCGGGCGATCACCCTGTCGGCACCGTCCTCCGGAACCCCATCGCGGAAGCACGCCTCGAGCGCGGCGTGGATGGAGTTGCCGATGGCCCGGTTGGGGTCCCATCGCGGCGGCACGCGGTCGATGGCCGCGAAGCGATAGGCCAACGGGCAGCCCATGTAGCGCGCGATGTCGGTGGGGCTCAGTTGCAGGCCGGGACGGGGAACCCGGGGCTCGGGCGCGGCCGGATCGGTGGGGAGCGGCCCGGCAAGCACGTCCGCCCGCGCGGCCACCAGCGCCCGGGCGGCCTCCGCGGCCTGCTCCACCAGCGCGGGGGCGTCGGCGTTGCCCTCGGCACCGGCCTCGGCCGCGCGGTTGACGGCGTCCTCAAGGCGCATGCGCGCGGATCCCACGGCATCAAGCACCGCGCGATCGGGGGCGGCCCCCACGTCCAGGTAGGGCGGGTCGCCCAGGGCGGCCCGGGCCTCCTCGGCGAACGGCGACGGCCTCTGCCCCATCCCGTTGTCGCCCGCCCGGAAGGTGCACACGTACAGGTGGCGCCGCGCGCGGGTCATGGCCACATAGGCCAGGCGGCGCTGCTCTGCAACGTGGGCGTCCGTGCCGCGCGGAAGGGCCTCGGGCAGCAGGGCATCGGGGATGTCGGTGCGCGCCCGGTCACGCCCGGGGAAGTTGAACCGGGTCATGCCCAGCACCCACACGGCGTCGAACTCCAGGCCCTTGGACTGGTGGATGGTCATCACCTGCACGCCCAGGCGCTCCGGCGCGCCGCCCGATGCGCGGAACCCCACTCCCGCCAGGCCATCGAGGTGGCGCACCAGCGCGGGGGCGTCCATGCCCGGGTTGGCGGCCACCACCTCCTGCGCCAGGCGCTCGAGGGCGGCGAGGTCGGCCAGGCGGGCCGCGCCCTCCGCGCCGCCGAGCGCCAGCGCCCGCACGCGGATGCCGGTGCGGTCGAGCACCTCGCGCACCAGGTCGAGCGGGGCAGCCAGGGCGGCGGTGCGCCCCAGGTGGTCGAGCAGCTCGGACACGGCCGTGCCGTCCGCCAGCGCGCCCAGTGGACCCGTGATGTGCGTGCCCGCCGCGGCGGCCTCGCTCACCACCTGCGCGGCCGGCGCCCACGGCAGGCCCAGCGAGGGGTCGGCCGCCACGCGCAGGTGCGCGATGGCATCGGTGGGGTCCGTGAGCGCGCGCATCCACGCGAGCGCCAGGCGCACCTCGCGGCGGTCGAACAGGTCGGTGCCGCCATGCACCTGATGCGGGATGCCGGCCTGCTCCAACTCGGCCACGATCACCCGGCCCTCGGTGCGCACGGCCTTCATCAGCACCGCCATCTCCTCATACGGCGTGCCGCCCTCCGCCAGGCGCAGTATCTCGGCGGCCACGGCGCGTGCCTGCCCGGCGGGGTCGGGTGCCATCCAGAACTCCGGCATGGGCCCGGTGGCATCGGGCAGGGCCTTCAGCACCTTGGGCTCGCGGGCGATGATGGGCTCCACCACGGCGTGCGCGGCGTCGAGGATGCCCTGCGTGGACCGGTGATTGAGCTCCAGTCGCGCCACCGGGGCCTCGGGGAACTTCAGTCGGAAGTCGGCCATGTTCTTGGCCGAGGCGCCGCGGAAGCGGTAGATGCCCTGGTCGTCGTCTCCCACCACCACCAGCGAGTCGCTGCGCTGGCTCACCATGTACAGCAGCTCGGCCTGCGCGTGGTTGGTGTCCTGGAACTCGTCCACCAGCACGTGGCGGGCGCGCGAGCGGGCGATGTCGAGCAGGTCAGCGTGCTCGGCCAGCAGGTCGATGGCCCGGGTGATCTGCCGGCCGAAGTCCTCCATTCCCAGGTCGGCCAGCCACTCGTCGTGCAGGCGGAACACCCGGGCGAACTCCACCTCGCGGCGGGCGTCCGCGGCATCGCGGCTGCTGCGCGCGCCGTCGAGCGATGCCTGCGCCCACGATTCGTACCGTCGCGGGTCCACGCGCTCGTCGCGGCAGCGGTCGATGCGGTCGATGAACCCCCGCACCACCTGCACCGGGTTGGTGCGCAGGTCGTTGCCGCGGTCGGTGAGCTCCAGGTCGGCCAGGCGGTCGAGCAGCACCAGCACGCGCTCCTCGGTGCCCGCGGGCTGCAGCACCGGAGCGAGGTCGCGGTCGGTGCCCAGCGTGCGCACCAGGTCGAGCGCGTACGAGTGGAAGGTGGTCACCCGCAGCATCTCGTGGCTGCCGGGGATCATGGCCTCGGCGCGCTCGCGCAGCTCGGCCGCGGCCTTGGCGCTGAAGGTGAGGGCCAGGACCTCGGCGGGGTCGGCGCCCTCGTTCACGAGCCAGGCGAGCCGGTTGCACAGCACGCGGGTCTTTCCCGCGCCCGCTCCTGCGAGCACCAGCATGGGCCCGCCCTGGTGGGTAACCGCCTGCGCCTGCGCCGGTGTGAGGTCCTCGATCAAAGGACGCCTCATGGTAAGCCGCGCCGCGGACGCCCGGTGCCAGGCACTTCACCGTGCGTCACGCGTCACGTGACGCACGGTGAAGTGCCTGGCACCGGGGTTGGTAGGGTGCCGCCACGTGACTGACGACTTCCGCGGGGCCCGCGTCCGCCCCTTCCGAGCACTGGTCTTCGACCCGGCCGTGGCCGGCGACATGCAGACCCTCGTGGCGCCTCCCTACGACGTCATCGGCCCCGAGTACCGGGACGAGCTGGCGTCGCGCAACCCGTGGAACGTGGTCGGGATAGACCTGCCCAGCATCCCCTACGACACCGTGGCCGCGACCATCGCCGACTGGACGGACAGGGGGGTGCTGACGCGCCACGACCAGCCGGTGATGATCGCCTGGACGCAGGAGTTCGACCTGCCCGACGGCAGCCACCGCACGCGCAAGACGCTGGTGGCCGTGGTGGGCGCCGAGCCGTACGAGGCGCGCGTGGTGCGCCCGCACGAGCGCACGCACGCAGGCCCCAAGGAGGAGCGCCTGCGGCTGATGAACGCCACCAAGGTGCAGCTCTCGCCCGTGTTCGGCCTGTACCCGGACCCCGCGGGCGAGGCCTGGGCGGCCGCCGCGGTGGAGGGCGAGCCCGATGCGGTGATCACCGACGACGACGGCACCGTGCACCGGCTGTGGACCATCAGCGACCCCGCCCGGCTCGAGGCCATCGGGCTGGCGCTGGCCGGCCGGTGGATCCTGATCGCCGACGGCCATCACCGGTACGAGACCGCCCTGACGTACCGCGATGAGCGGCGCGCCGAGGATGGCGCGGGCGATGGCGAGCAGCCGTACGACTTCGTGCTGATGGGCCTGACGTCGCTGGATGACGACGGCCTGGTGGTGCTGCCCACCCACCGCGTGCTGAAGCAGTGGCCCGCGGGAGCGGAGGAGCACCTGGACGTGACCCCGCTCGACGACTCGCTAGAGGCACTGGAGGCTGCCCTGGCCGCGGCTCCGGCCGACCAGGTGGCCGCCGGCCTGGTGCTGCCCGACCGGGCCCTGCTGCTCACCACCCCCCGCGCGGGCGACACGGCCGCCGAGCGGCTCGACCTGGCCGTGCTGGAGCGCGACCTGCTTGTGCCGGCGCTCGGTGGCGACCAGGCCCACCTCGCCCACGAGGGGCTGCTCACCTACACCAAGGACTCCCGCGACGCCTGGCACGCCGTGCGCTCAGGGCGCGCCGCCGCCGCGCTCGTGGTGCGCCATATCCCCACCGACCAGGTGGCGGCCGTGGCCGAGGAGGGCGGGGTCATGCCGCAGAAATCGACCTACTTCTTCCCCAAGCTGCTCTCGGGCGTTGCGTTCCAGCCGCTGGCCGACTGACGCCGACGCCGCGGCCTGGGTGGAGGTGCTCACCCGCGCGGCCGACCGCGCGGCCGAGGCCGTGGCGGCCATCCCGCCGCACGAGCGCGGCACCGAGGTGGGCCAGGGCGAGGGCGGCGACACCACCCTGGTGATCGACCGCGACGCCGAGGCCGCCATCATCGGCGTGCTCGAGCAGGCCCATGCGGGCGGCATGCGGTTCGACCTGATCTCGGAGGAGGTCGGCGAGCGGTCGTTCGGTGGTGGTGGCACGCTGGTGGTGGTGGACCCCATCGACGGCAGCCGCAACGCCCGGCGCGGGCTGCCGGAGTTCGCGGTGTCGCTGGCGGTCACCGACGGCCCGCGGCTGTCGGACGTCCGGGTGGGATTGCTGCGCCACCTGGGGACGGGCGAGACCATCGTGGCGGTGCGCGGCGAGGGGGTGTGGGTGGATGGCGCGCCCATGCGATCGCGCCCCTACCGCGGCCTGTGGCTGGTCGTGGTGGAAGGCGCATCTCCCCGCCGGCTGACCGCCGCCTTGCCGCCCCTGGCCCACGCCAGCCGCATCCGCAGCCTGGGCTCGCTGGCGCTGTCGATCGCCTACGTGGCGCTGGGCAGGCTGGACGGCCTGGCGGTGCTGCGCCCGGGGCGCATCGTGGACATCGCCGCCGCCATGCTCATCGCGGCCGAGGCGGGGGTGATCGTGGTGGACGAGCACGGCATGCCACTGGATGGCCCGTGCGACATGGACTGGCGGGGGGCGTTGGCCGTGGCCCGCGTGCCCGACGACGCACCCGCCCTCACCGCCGCCGTGCGGGCGGCACTGGAGGCCGGACGCCGATGATCCTCATCAACATCGCCACGGGCCTGCTGGTGCTGGGGATCATCCTCATCCTGCTGCGGTTCGTCCTGCGCGTGGGCGTGAGGGCCGCCAAGGTCCTGCTCACGATCGGCGTGGTGCTGCTGGTGGTGGCGCTGCTCCTCGGCATGATCGGACCGCTCACGCCCTAAAATCCGGGGCATGGCGCGCCGTGAGTACTACGACCCCATCACCGAGGCCGACGTTGCCGATGTCTACGGGCAGCAGGAGCGCCTCACCCGCAAGGTGGCCCGGGGCATGCTCGCCTTCGCGATCGTGTGGATCCCGGCCCTGGTGATCGTGCCCGAGGTGTTCGGCACCGGCGCGATCGTGTCGCTGGCCATGTCCACGATCGCGGCCATCATCTGCATGGTCATCATGGAGCACTACTGGCTGAAGCCGCGCGCGGAGTGGCGCGGCCGCTTCGGTTACCGCCCGCCGCCGCCGCGCGAATACCAGTCGTCGGGCGTGCGGTTCCTGAGGGACGTACGCGACCAGGTTCAGAAGTAGCTGCGATACGCTCTCAGCGTGCAGATGTCCGCTGAGAGCGAACAGTCAATCGGAGACCTGCTCGGGGAGGCGCTGCGCGCCCGCCGGGAGGATGCCGGGCTGTCGCTCCGGGCAGCCGCCGAGCGCGCCGGCATGAGCCCGGCGCACCTCTCGGAGGTCGAGCGGGGGCTCAAGGAGCCCTCGTTCGGGGCACTCGGGCGCATTGCCGACGCCATCGGCGTGGGGGCCGGCGAGGTGTTCCTCGACCTGGCCATCGCGCTCGGCGCGGCACCGCCCAGGCCATCGCGTCGTCCGCTCGGGTTCGCCCCGGATCCGCGGGACGAGATCGACTGGGCCGCCGGCCGCCTGCACCAGGAGGACCTGCGGGCGTTCGCCGCCTTCGGGGCATTCCTCGCATCCCAGAATCCCACGACAGACCAAGGAGTCACCACCGCATGAGCCCGCTCATCCCGATGGTCATCGAGCAGACCGCCCGCGGCGAGCGCTCGTTCGACATCTACTCGCGCCTGCTGAACGAGCGCATCATCTTCCTGGGTACCCCGGTGGATGACCAGATCGCAAACCTCATCGTGGCGCAGCTGCTGCACCTCGAGAGCGAGGACCCCGACAAGGACATCTCGCTGTACATCAACTCGCCGGGTGGCTCGGTGTACGCCGGCCTTGCCATCTACGACACCATGAACTTCATCAAGCCCGACGTGCAGACCATCTGCTGCGGCATCGCGATGAGCATGGGCGCCCTGCTGCTCGCCGGCGGCGCCGCGGGCAAGCGCATGGCGCTGCCCAACAGCCGCATCCTGATCCACCAGGTGCTGTCGGGCTTCCAGGGGCAGGCCACCGACATCGAGATCCACGCACGCGAGACGCTCAACCTGCGTGCGCGACTCGACCAGATCCTGGCGCTGCACACCGGCAAGACCGAGGAGCAGATCCACGTCGACTCGGAGCGCGACCGCTTCTTCACGGCGGAGGAGGCCGCGGAGTACGGCCTGGTGGACCGGGTGATCGAGAGCCACTAGCCCCGCCGGGAGGGACAGTCCCAGCCCGGGGACAGTCCCAGCGCCGGGACTGTCCCCGGCGCGGGACTGTCCCCTAGGACTCTTCCTCAGTCTCCACCGTCACCTTCATGCGCTCGGTGGGGTCGCCCTGGTAGGTGCCGCGCAGGGGGGTGACGTCCGCGTAGTCACGCCCCGTTGCCACCCGCACCCAGCGGCCGGTGATGGGCTCGGGGTGGGTGGGGTCGAGCTCGTGCCACCCGGTACCGGGCACCATGGCCTCCACCCATGCGTGGCTCTCGCCGGGGGCACCACGGGCCGGGTCGTGCAGCCAGCCGCTCACGTAGCGCGCCGGCACGCCCACGCGGCGGAAGAGCGCGATCGTGAGGTGGGCCATGTCCTGGCAGACGCCGTGCCGCTCGGACGCCACAACCTCGACCGGGGTATCCACCATCGTGGCCCCCGGGGTGTACGCGATGGCCCCGTGCACGGCCGTGGTCATGGTGATGGCCCAGTCCCCCACCCCCATGCCGTCGGGTGACGGCAGGTCCTCTGCCAGCGCGGCCACGCGGGGCCCCCACTCCGTGTACTGCGACCGCATCAGGAAGTCCGCGTGGGCATCGCGGAACGCCTGCTCGCGCAGCATGGCCCACTGCGCGTCGGCCGGCAGATCGCAGCACAGCAGGGGCTGGTCGCACGACGTGACGACCCCATGCGACTCGACGACCAGGCGCCGGTGCTGGTCGGGAACCTGGAACCACGCGACGAGGTTCCCGTAGACGTCGTGGTGCGTGTGCACCGGCGCCTCGGGGCTGACGTCGAGCCGCATGCGCTCCACGCGCGTGCGCGGTCCGTCCACCGGCAGCAGCCGGGCCTCGTTCACGCTCTCGCGGGCATACCCCGCGTAGGCGAGGTCAGTTCTGTGCCTGACGTGCAGCCTGAGGGCGTTGCCTGTCATGTCCGGTCGGGTCCTCGTGTCGGTAGTCGAAGAAGCACGATGCGATGTGGGTGCCGATCAGGTTGCAGCGTTCCTGGATCTCGTCGAGGAACCTGGTGAGGTCGGGGCCCACCGGCAGGGGGTCGAGCATGTACACGCGGTTGCGGGCCTCGGCCACCAGGTCGCGCCCGGTGTTGCGGCGCCCGGCAGCGCCCATGGCCTCGAGTTCCAGCAGGGAATCCTCCACGCGATCGAGCGAGTAGCGCACCGAGCGCGGGAACCGCTCGTCGGCCACCAGCAGGCGCACGGCGGCCTCGGCGGTGAGCGCCCCGGGGGCCGCCGCCATCATCACCGCGGGTGCCACGGCCGCGCCGACCAGCGCATGCCATTCGTCGGGCGCCACCCGGTCGCCGGGCGCGATGGCCCGGTCACCGATGATGCGCCAGCGGGCCTCCAGCAGCCGGGCGGCCGTGGAGGCGCGCTCGAGGAACCTGCCGATGCGCAGGAAGTGCCATGCCTCGTCGCGGCGCATTTCGGCATCCATGGCGCCCTCCACCTGGTGCAGGGCGCGCCGCATGATGCGGCACAGCGTGAACACGCCGTCATGCGCCAGGCGCCGGGGGGTCCACTGGCCCACCGCGCGTGCCAGTGAGTTGATCTCCTCCCACACCTCGGGGGGCAGCGCATCGCGCACGCCGCGCGCGTTGGCGCGGGCACGCATGGTGCAGGCGCGCATTGAGTTGGGGTTGATCTCGCTGAAGGTGAGGAACCACACCACGCTGCGCTCGCTGGCGCGCAGGTGGTTCTGGGTGAACACCTTGGCGCCACCGCTGGCGATGACCGCCGGCATCCACACGCCGGGCCCGGCGGGGTCGCCCGAGGAATCGAGGGCGAAGGCGTGGCTCAGTTCGAGCATGCGGCCGGTATCGTCGGCGCGCTCGAGGTTGCGGGCCGTCCAGTAGAGGGCCTCGGCGACGCGCGCCAGCACTAGCGCTGCGCTCCCCGTGCCGCGCCGGCCGTGGTGAGCGCCCAGGTGTCCTTGCTTCCCCCGCCCTGCGACGAATTGACCACCAGCGAGCCCTCCGTCAGCGCCACGCGCGTGAGCCCGCCCGGGATGACGCGTGGCTCCTCGCCGTAGGCGACGAACGGGCGCAGGTCCACATGGCGGGGATGGAAGCGGCCATCCAGGAACACCGGCGCCCGGGACAGCGCGATGGTCTCCTGCGCGATGTAGCCACGGGGGTTCCGGCGCACCCGCCGCGCGAACTCGTCGCGCTCTCTGGCCGTGCTGACGGGCCCGATCAGGATGCCGTACCCGCCGGCGCCATCCACCGCCTTCACCACCAGGTGCTCCATCCGGTCGAGAATGATCGCCAGGTCGTCGGGATCGTCCGGCCGGTACGTGGGCACCTGGGCCAGCGCCGGCTCCTCGCCCAGGTAGTAGCGGATGAGGTCGGGCACGTCGACGTACACGGACTTGTCGTCCACCACGCCCACGCCCACCGCGTTGCACACCGATACGGTGCCCGCGCGCATGCACTCCATCAACCCCGGCACGCCCAGCAGGGAGTCGCCGCGGAATGCCACGGGGTCGAGGTACTCGTCATCGATGCGCCGGTAGATGACGTCCACCGGGGTGCGCCCCGACGTGGTGGCCATCCACACGCGGCGATCGCGCACCACCAGGTCGTGGCCCTCCACCAAGGTGATTCCCATCTGCTGCGCGAGGAAGGCGTGCTCGTAGTACGCCGGGTTGAAGGGGCCCGGGCTGAGCAGCACGATGTGCGGCCCGGCGGGTCCCCCGGGGGCCGCGAACGCCAGCGCGTCGCGCAGCATCTGCGGCGCATGCTCCACCGGTTGGATGGGCTGGCGCTCGAAGGCCTCGCTGAAGATGCGCCGCATGAATGCCCGGTTCTGCACCACGTACGACAGCCCGGACGGCACGCGGGCGTTGTCCTCGAGCACGCGCCAGGTGCCATCGTCCCCGCGAACCAGGTCGATTCCCGAGAGGTGGATCCACCGGTCACCGGCAGGCCGCACCGCGTGGGCCGCGCGGCGGTACCCCGAGGCGGTCGCCAGCAGTTCGGCACTGACCACGCCGTCGGACACCGCCCGTCGTTCGCCATAGATGTCGGCGGCGAACATGTCGAGCGCGCGCACCCGCTGGCAGAGGCCGGACTCGATGTGCGCCCACTCATCCGCCGGGATCACCCGCGGCAGCAGGTCGAACGGGAAGGTGTGCTCCTTCCCGTGATGGTCGAAGGTGATCCCCTGTGACCGGTACAGGTCGTCGATGCGGGCCGCCTTGCCCGCGAAGGCCGACGGGGCCAGCGCATGGAGGCCCCGGTACAGGCGGGCATAGTGGTCGCGCGGGTGCCCGGCGGCCATGAACATCTCGTCGTAGAAGTCCCCGGGGTCGTATTCCTGGAAAAGCACCCGCCAATGGTATGCCCCCCGCGCCGATGGGCGATTGGCCCCATGCACAGGACCACGCCGTCCCGCGTGCGCCGATCGGTGACCGCCGGGCGGGGCGAGCACCTAGGCTCCTCGCCGTGGGCGATGTGGCAGCCATCCGGGCCAGCGGGCTCGGCAAGTCGTACGGGGCCGGTGCGCCGGCCCTCGACGACGTCACCCTGCAGGTGGAGCAGGGGGAGCGCATCGGGTTCCTCGGCCCCAACGGGGCCGGCAAGACCACCTTCATCCGCTGCGCGCTGGGCGTGCTGCGTCCCACGGCGGGGACCGTGGAGATACTGGGGCACGACGTGGGCACCGAGCGCATGGCGGCGCTGGCCCAGGTGGGCTACGTGCCCGGCGACCTCGGAATGATCAAGCAGGTCACCGGCCGACGCATGCTCGATGCCCTGGCCCGGCTGCACCCGCGCCCGCCCGTGCTGCAGCAGCGGCTGCTCGCGGCGCTCGAACTGGACGACATCGCACTGGGCAAGCGCATCCGCGACTACTCCACCGGCATGCGCCAGAAGCTGGGCCTTGTGGCGGCGCTGCAGCACGACCCGCCGGTGATCATCCTCGACGAGCCCACCTCGGGCCTGGACCCGGTGATGCAGGCCCGGCTGCTCCAGGTGCTCGATGAGCGCGCGCGGGAGGGGCGAACGGTGTTCTTCTCGAGCCACGTTCTGGGCGAGGTCGACGAGCTCTGCGACCGCGTGGCCATGGTGCGCGGGGGCCGGCTGCTGCTGGTGCGCGACGTCGATGAGCTGCGCCGGGCCCGGATGCGCACCGTGGAGGTGCTGTTCGATCGCCACATGGACCCGGCCACCTACCGCGTGGACGGCATGGGCGACGTGCGGGTGGAGGGCCACGTGCACCACTTCACCCTGTCCGGCGACCCCGGCCCGCTGCTCACGCGCCTGGGCCCCCTCGCTCCGCGCGACATCACCATCGAGGCCGCGCGCCTGGAGGACGTCTTCCGCGCCCTCTACCTGGGCGAGGGCGACTGATGGGCATCGTCCTGTCGCTTGCGCTCCGCCGCTCGATCCGTCGCACCCTGCTGCTGGGCGTGGCGCTGGGCGCATTCCTGTTCCTCGTGGGCCTGTCCTACTCCTCGGTGGACGAGAACCAGATCCGGAGCCTGGTGGAGTCGCTGCCCCCGGCGCTCCAGGCATTCGTGAAGGGCTCCGACATCGCCAGCCCGGCCGGGTACCTGGGGTCCACCTTCATCCACCCCATCACGCTGTCCATAATGGCGGCCACCGCCGTCGCCGCCGCGGCCGCGCCCGCCCGCGACGTGGAGACCGGCGTGGCCGAGTTGATGCTGTCGCGCCCGCTCACGCGCACCGCATGGCTGGGCGCGGAGGTGATCGCCATGGTCATCCAGCTGGTCATCGTGGCCACCATGGGGTTCGCGGGCGCGCTGATCGCCATCACCACGGTGGATGCCCTGGCCCCGGTGTCGGCCGCCAACCTGCTGCTCACCGCCATCCCGCTGCTGATCCTCTTCCTCGGCATCGGGGCGGTCACCATGCTGGCGGGATCGTTCTCGCGCACGGGCGCGCGGGCCATCGGGTGGGGCACGGCCTTCGCGCTGGTGGCCTACGCACTCGACTACCTGGCCCAGGTGTGGGGCGTGGCCGAGCCCCTGGGCCCGCTGTCGGTGATGCACTGGTACCGCCCGGCCACCATCCTGGGGACCGGCTCGGTGCCGGGCTCCACCTGGGCGGTGCTGATCGGCGTGGCCGTGGTGGCCACCGCGCTCGCGCTGGCGGTCACCTCACGGCGCGAGGTGGCGCCGTGAGGTGACCCGTGCGAGGCGCTACCTGCCCGGGCGCAGGTTGCCCTTGGGCGGGTTGGTGCGGGCGATCTTCTGGAACATGTCGTACGCCGGCTTCTCGCCCCCGGCGTTGAACAGCAGGCCGCCCGGCCAGTCCGGGTTGTCCTGCAGCTGGAACCAGACGACCACCGGAACGCGGCTGCTCCTCACGAACGGAAGCCGGAAGATCTGGCGCATGAACGTGCGCTGCTGGCGCGTGGTGAAGGCCACCTTGCGATAGGTGGTCCTCGCCGTGGTGTACGAGGCCTCGGTGATGTAGATCTTCTTCGACCTGCCGCCGGGCAGGCGGTTCACCGCCCGGGCGATCTCGGGCAGCGTGCCCCACGACGGCACCACGCGGCGCTTGCTGGTGGGGCCCACCGCCGGGTAGATGTGCTGCGAGTACTGCCACGGGCCCCGCTTGATCCCGTACCGGCGCAGGTCATTGATCCAGTCAAGGGTGCCCCGGCCCGTCTTGTTGGACTTGCCCTTGGGACCCGTGACGCCCACGATCGGCACGGCGCGGCGATTTGCCTTGCGAATGGCGGGCACGGCCAGGTTCACCATCTGCACGTACTTGCGCGACGACACCACCCTCGACCCCTTGTACTGGGGCGCGAAGTACAGGCTCAGGTTGGGCTCGTTCCAGATCTCGTAGAACTTCACGAGGCAGGTGCCCTGGCCGGGGATGTCGGTGCGGCCGTTGTAGCGGGTGGCGAGCGCCCTCATGAAGTTGGCGTAGTCCTTGGCCCGCTTGGGCGACTTGGAGTTCCACACCACGCCCCGGGTGCCCTTGGCGCCGCCCGTGGCCCAGCCCGGGGCATTCCACGTGGACACGATGGGCTGCATACCGGCGTTGACCACGCCGCACAGCGTGGTGTCGGCCCAGGTCCAGTCGTACGCCGGGTCCAGGTGGTTAGCGGCGTTGGCCGGCCGGGTGGGGGCGGCGGTGGCCCAGAACAGGTCGATGCGCAGCACCTTGGTTCCCGTGGCCTCCGCCAGCGCGATGCGCTTGGGGATTTCCGTCGCGGCGCTGGTGGCGGGAATCGCCGCCATGCGGTCGTCCTGCAGGCCGATGGCGGCGCCCAGGCCCATGGCGGGTGCGGCGGCTCCGGCCACGAGCGCGGCAGCCAGCATCTTCGGGGCGGTGATTCTCACGATCATGCTCCGGGTCGTTTGCGGGGAACGCGGCGAGGCTAGCAACGGGGGCGGGCGGTGCCGCCCGCGGGGTTCCGCGGTATCAGCGCGCCCGGCGCTCGGCGAAGAACTCCCGCAGCAGCTGGGCGGATTCCACTGCCAGCACGCCGCCCTGCACGGGCAGTCGCGTGGGCAGGCGCGGGTCGCGGAATACGTCGAGCACGCTCCCGGCCGCGCCGGACACCGGCTCCGGGGCGCCGTACACCACGCGCTCCGGGCGCGCCTGCAGCAGCGCGCCTGCGCACATGGGGCAGGGCTCCAGCGTGACGTACACCGTGGCCCCCACCAGCCGCCACCCGCCCAGGGCGATCGATGCGTCGCGCACCGCCAGCACCTCCGCATGCGCGGTGGGGTCCTGGCGCAGCTCGCGCTCGTTGCGGGCCGCGGCGATCACCTCGCCGTCACGCACCACCACGCACCCCACGGGCACGTCGTCGTGGGCCGGGGCGCGACGCGCCTCGTCCAGCGCCCGGCGCATCCAGTGCTCGTCGTCGATGCTGGTCACGGACCCTCCCGTCCCGCGGCGCGAACCGGCACGCCCCGCCCGTCGAACGCCACGGCATAGCGCAGCCGCAGCACCTCCGGATCGTCCGCGATCGTGCGGGCGGCCGCCCGGGCCGCGACGGCATCGAGCCCCGCCACCGCCAGCAGCGCGCCGTCCGATGCACGCATGCCCGCGGGCACCAGAACGGCCACGGCGCGCGCTCCCTCGACGGGCGCGAGTGCCCCACCGCCCGGGGGAATCAGCACCACCTGCCCGTTCGCGATGCCGCCGGCCAGGGCACGACGCCCGGGATCGTCGCCGATCGCCCGCCACGCGGCATCACGGGTGCCGAGCGCGGCGTTCGTGCCCACTCGCACGCGAAATGGCCGGGCGCCCGTGCCCACGCGGGCCCCGGCGGCGCGCAGGGCCCCCGCCAGCGGGGGATCGGCCGCCACCACAGGGCGCGAATCCCCGGCCCCGCGCACGAACGGCTCGGGCCAGTTGCCCACCACCCCCCGCACGCTCTGCGCGCCGCGCCATGCGCGGTAGTCCCACCACGCAACGTCACCCGGGGCCAGCTCCACCGACCCGGCCCCCACGGGCGACTCCAGCCCGTTGACGAAGAAGAACCAGTCCGCGGGGCGCGATCCATCGGCCGCGCGGCCGAGCATGCCGCTCACGAACCCGCCGCCGTAGGCGGTGTCCACGGGCGTTGTCGCGCGCAGCGCCGCGAGCACGCTCTGTCCCGGTGCCACCCGCTGCTCGAGCAGCACCTGCCCCCCATGATCGTCGGTGGCCACCAGCTGCGCGGCGGGCGCATCCGGCGCGGGCCCCGGCGTCTGCGAGCGACGCTCGCACCCCGATGCCGCAACGGCCGCCACTGCCACCGCCAGCGCCATGGCACCGGCCAGTGCGGCCCGTGCCATGCGGCTACTCATAGTGCAGCGCGTCCAGCGGGTCGAGCTTGGCCGCGCGCCGCGCGGGAAGCACCGCCGCCAGCACCCCGGCCAGCACGGCCACCACCAGGAAGGCCACCAGCTGGGTCCACGGGATGCGGAACAGGATGCCCTCATCGCGGAGCCCGAGCGAGAACACCCAGGCCAGCACCACGCCGAGGATCACCCCGATCACGCCTCCGATGCCGGAGGTGATCACGCTCTCGTACCGCACCATGCGCCGCAGTTGCGATCGCGTCAGCCCGATGGCACGCAGCATGCCGATCTCGCGCGTGCGCTCGGTGATCGAGAGCACCAGCGTGTTGACGATGCCGAACAGCGAGATGACCACGCTCAT
>Ga0180431_10002293_pt1 | contig 25777 bp, 29 predicted proteins | sample SS_ome_11_FD_132459 | JGI IMG/M metagenome (GOLD analysis project Ga0180431, IMG submission 132459) | Hypersaline lake sediment archaeal communities from the Salton Sea, California, USA - SS_1_MS_1 metaG | ecosystem: Environmental > Aquatic > Non-marine Saline and Alkaline > Hypersaline >... | reverse complement strand
ATATCTGTTAACACCTTATACTGTTTTGATCCAATAACTTCAACAGGTTTTAATGTTTCTCTTGCTTCTTCAGTAGACATTCCTAGCCAATCTTGAAAACCTTCGATTAATTCTTCCACAGTTCTGAAACTTTGTACTGGTATTAATGTAGTCGGATCACAAAGTTTTGATGATACAACTGCGTATTTATCTGTGGAATTTACTAACGGTTCATCATCCGGACCAATAGGAAAACTCATAAGAAATAATAAAACTCTTTAGTATTTAAAGCTTCACCCTCAAACATACTACAGAATCCCACAGTTATTGGGACTATTTCTTAATCATTCAAACATCCTCTGATAATTAAGAAAAATAGAATCAGCAGTCTCTTTTTCATTAAATTTCTTGATTTCTGCAATCTTTCTTATGCTCCAAATGACATTAGCAGGCTCGTTACGCTCAAACTTAACAGGACTAAGCCAGGGAGCATCTGTCTCTGTAAGCAACTGATTAATATTAACCATCTTTACAAGTGTCTCAAAATGCTGCAAACGCTCAATAACAGCAGGAACACTAAAAGACCAGCCATTATCAGCAGCACGCCTGATAACAGACTTTCTGCCACCAAAAGAATGCAGAATAACTTTTTTTAATTTAGAGGACTCAAGCATTTCAACACACTCTAATTCAGCAGAACGAGTATGGACAACAATCGGTTTCTTCAGTTTTTCAGCACAATCAATACACTTCTGAAAATTAATTCTCTGCTGCTTTTCATGGTCTTTCAAATACTTGAAATCCATGCCACACTCACCAATACCCATAATCTCATCTTTTTTTGAAAGAATGAACTTCAATTCTTTGTCAACATCAAAAGGCTCTGCCTGCCTTGTCAAACCAACTTCATCCAGGGCATCAATCTTAATATTCAAAGCATCAATAGGATAAATTCCAAGAGTGCACTTAACAATGTCATATTTTTTAGCTAATTCAAGAACTTCCCTATTAGTCGGAACATTGACCCCAGAAGTAATAATTACCTTGACTCCTGCGTCTTTTGCTCTCTGAACCACTTCATCACGATCTTCATTAAATTTCTCGTGATTCAAGTGGCAATGGACATCTACCAGGTTCATATCTAATACAGAAGCAGGCTATTTTAAAAAAGTTTCTGAAACTATCGCCTGGAAAAAGAATCATATTCTTTTAATAATTCCTGTAATTCTGGCTTGCTTAAAGACTGACGAGCCCCCCAAATTTTATCAATCATGTACCATTTATTTGCCCACCTATTTTTCCAGCAAATCGCTTCATGACTTCTCTTAATTTGCTCCAGCAATATGGAAATATCTGTCCAGTTTTTTGCTTCATGTATCCTCTGCTTATCTCCTGCGGGCAATTCTTTATTAACATTCTCTGACTGGCGGTAATAAATCAATTCTATCGGGCATTCTTCAATCTGTTTTAATTTCTTAATATCATCATCAATATGTACGCGAGGCTTAAGTCTTTGAACAAATTTTGTTTTAGGCTCATCGCGCGTATTGTGAATCTTTTCTATTAAATCAGGGAATTTTGCGGCAACAAACTGCACGGCATACGGATAATCATGCTGGTTTCGCGAGGTAATAATCATAAATCTAAAGCCCATTGCATAAAGCTTTTTTAAAACAGGGATGCAGTCTCCTGAGACTTCATATTCCATAATGTGCTCCTCATTAAGAGGATCCATAAGATCACGATAAGTATGCTGCTTTCCTAGTTTTTGCATCAGGGCATTAAATCCTTGTTTTTTTGTCTGTTCTAGAGTAAGGTCAACTCCGAACCATTTTTTAGCATATTTTATTTTAGCATTAACTCCCTGCGCCAAAACACCATCAAAATCAATGCTTGCAATTATAGTTTTAGCAACATAGTTCATGAAAAACAAGTAAACTGCTTTGTTTAAATATTTTTCTGCAAAAAACCGGCCACTTTATTAAAAAAAGCGACATCGTGTTTAAAGTTAGATAAATTTATACATTTTTCATCTCTATTAAATTGGATAACAGAAAGATTATACTCCTGAATCTCCTGGGCAGACAACAGGTCTTTTTGCTTGACCATTAATTCGTATGCCTCAATTGATGCAAGAAGATTATCCTTATAATCCTGATTTGCCTGTCTTAAAACCATTTGCTCTATAATAGCATTTTTATCAGTAAAAATCGCATGAATGACTAATAAATTTATATTATTCTTTTTACAGAATCGATATATCCATTCTCTTCTGTATTTTTTATGAAAAGTAGCATCGAGAATTGGCACTCCCCCTTGCTTTAAAACTCTTTTTGCCAAAGGCAACAAAGCGCGGTAAGACTTGTCTTTTTCAATTCTTGTTGATTCAATAGATTCATCAACATTCTGTGCTGTGAACAGAATATTCTTTTTACCTTTATATCTTGTAACAACAGTCTTAAGTATAAATACAGCATTTCCCTCTGCTTCTAAAAAAGACTTGATTTTATCAGCTAGAAAAGATTTGCCAGAAAACGGATCTCCAACAAACATTATCAAATTCATGATAAATTACTCTTTACACTAGCCCAAATCAAGGGCAAAGCAATAGTAGCATCACAATAAACATCAATATACTTTCCTTCTTCCTTCATCTTGCCCCAGGAAATGCCTTCGCAGAGATTTGCTCCACTAGAGCCGCCCCATTGAGGCATATCAGTAGATATCTGAACACCATAAGAAGCACCCTTGCTAAATTGCATGGATTGTTGTATGAAGTTTTTTGGGAGGCCCCCTCCAATATAAATAACACCATTCTTCTTAGAATCCCATGCAGTTGATATGATTTCTTTCATATCCTCAAAAACAGGCAAATCAAACTTCTTTCCTTCTGCCTGCCTGCCCCAAATCATCAAGCCAATACCAGAATCTGCAATACCTGGACAGAATATTGGAATCTTCTTTTCAAAACAAATCTTTAATATAGAGTCCTTGCCAGGCAATATCTCACCAAGCTTCCACAAAAACTCCTTAATATTCTTTGTCTGTGATAAAGTATAATAATTTTCCTTGAAAAAATCCTCCATCTTCTCATAAACATCATTTTTCAGGAACGTATCATAAATCCTATCAATACCCTTTTTATGCAACTCAGCATCATCTGCCTTAGCAGAACCTTGAAAATGATTAAAACCAAGAGCCTCAAAAATATCATGAGTCAGGTTAGCACCAGTAGTTACAAAAACCTTAATCTTACCAGAAGCAAGCATGTCAACAAGCACATTCTTCATACCGCCAGGAACCATTGCCCCTGCCAAACCAAGAAAAACAGTGCAATCCTTGTCAGAAAGCATCTCAAACAGGATATTAGAAGCTTTAGCAACCCTGCCAGCACCCATCACACCAGAATTAGCCATCTGATTAACTAAATCAGAGACTTTCATGCCTTTTTGGACAGTGATATGATTAACTGGTTTCATAGACGACAAAAAAACAACTCTGTTTATAAAAGTAATGGTCAAAAGGTTCATAACCCCTGAGTAATAAAGAAGCGAAAACTTTAAATATGGCTAGGTGCTCCAAGAGAACAGAGCCTTTAAACAACGGGGCAAAAAACTAAGGTGGTAAAATATGACAATAGTAGGATTACAGTTTGACAAGATTGTTGTTGACAGAATGGAAGTGCCAAAAGGCAAGATGAGTGTCAAGAACAACATAGTAATAAAAGATATAGAGAAAAAAGACTTCAGCGTAGGCAAGTCAAAACAGTTTGTGCTGTTATTCAAGTTTGAGTATGCAGCTGACTATGAACCAAAAATTGCAAAAATCACGCTTAATGGAACAACCACATATGTTGAACAAGAAGCAAAGATTGATGACATAGTAAAGGGATGGAAAAAAGACAAGAAAATACCAAAAGACATCATGACGCCTTTGCTTAACAACATACTGAACAGGTGCAACATTGAAGCACTGATATTGGCAAGAGAAGTAGGGCTTCCGCCGCCAATACAATTACCAAAAGTCACAGTAAAATAGGGTAACTTAAAGGCTTTCTAATCTGGTGGGATAATTAAACTAGAGACTAAAATGAAACAGGAAATAAAACTAAAAGTCGTAGAAGCGATACAGGACGATGTGAATAAGGGTATTGTTAGAATAGACTCTAACTTCATGAAAGAAATAGGCATAAAACCAGGAGACATAGTAGAAATCCTGGGAGGAAAGCCAACAGTGGCAATGGCAGACAGGGCACTGCCAGGAGACATCGGCCTGAGCACAATAAGAATGGACGGACTTCTAAGAAAAAACGCAAAAACAGGAATAGGGGAAGAAGTAAAAGTCAAGAAAGCAGAAATAAAAGAAGCAAAGAAAATCACAATCGCACCAGCAAGCGAAAGAGTAGAGGTAAGAACATCAAACACACACATATTCAAGCAAGGACTCTTAGGAAGAGCACTTGTCAAAGGAGACATTGTTTCTCTGGGCGGAACAAAAAGAAGACGCAGAACAATGACAGGAAGCCCATTTTTTGACGAAGTCTTCAGCATGATGGAAGAACAAAACGGAGCAGGATACGGCTTTGGATTCGGAGACCTAAAACTAGTAATCGCAGAAACAATACCTGCAAAACAACCAGTAATCGTAACAGAACAAACAGAGATACTCTTAAACCCAAAAGCAGTAAAAATAGAAGAAGAAACAATACCAGAAGTAACATACGAAGACATAGGCGGGCTAAGTGATGAAATCAAAAAAATAAGAGAAATGGTAGAACTGCCGCTAAAACACCCAGAAATATTCGAAAGACTAGGGGTAGAACCGCCAAAAGGAGTCTTACTGCACGGGCCACCAGGAACAGGAAAAACATTATTGGCAAAGGCAGTAGCAAATGAGACAAACTCACACTTTATCTTGATAAACGGGCCAGAGATAATGAGCAAATACTATGGCCAATCTGAGGAGAATATAAGAAAAAAGTTTGAGGAAGCAGAACAAAATGCTCCTGCAATCATATTCATAGATGAAATAGATGCAATTGCAACAAAAAGAGAAGAAACAAAAGGAGAGGTAGAGAAAAGAGTAGTTGCACAATTACTTGCACTAATGGACGGCCTGAAAAACAGAGGAAGAGTCGTAGTAATAGCAGCAACAAATGTTCCTAATATACTGGATCCTGCCTTGCGAAGACCAGGAAGATTTGACAGAGAACTAGAGATAAGCGTTCCAAATGAAGAAGGCAGATTGAACATTCTTAAGATTCATACAAGAAACATGCCATTATCAAAAGACGTTGGCTTAAAAGAACTAGCAAAGAAAACACATGGTTTTGTGGGAGCAGATGTTTCATCTCTTGCAAAAGAGGCTGCAATGATAGTATTGAGAAGATTATTGCCTGACTTAAAATATGACAAAGAAGAATCAATACCAAAAGAAGTCTTGGAAAAATTAACAATCACAAACCCAGATTTCAGGGAAGCACTAAAAGTTGTGAGGCCATCTGCGCTAAGAGAGGTCTTGATAGATGTCCCAAATGTAAAATGGGAAGACATAGGCGGACTAGAAGGCGTGAGGCAAGAACTAATAGAGGCAGTAGAGTGGCCGCTGAAACACCCAGACGCATTCAAACGAATGGGAGTAAAAGCACCAAAAGGAATATTACTATACGGCGCGCCGGGAACAGGAAAAACATTAATGGCAAAAGCAGTGGCACATGAAAGCGAAGCAAACTTTATCTCTGTTAAAGGCCCTGAATTATTGTCTAAATGGGTTGGCGAGAGTGAGAAAGCTGTAAGAGAAATATTCAAAAAAGCAAGACAGACAGCACCAACAATCATATTCTTTGATGAAATAGATTCACTAGTACCAAGAAGAGGGGCAAGCTCAGACTCACACGTGTCTGAAAGAGTTGTGAACCAGTTGCTGACTGAACTAGACGGACTAGAGGACTTGCATGACATTGTAATAATCGGGGCAACAAACAGGCCAGACATGGTAGACACAGCATTATTAAGGCCAGGAAGATTTGACAGAATCATACTAACACCAGTACCAGATGAAAAATCAAGAGAAGAAATATTCACAGTACACACAAAAGAAATGCCAATAAACGGCACAACAGCAAAAGAACTAGCAGCACTAACAGAAGGCTATGCAGGAGCAGACATACAAGCAGTATGCAGAGAGGCAGCAATAATCGCATTGCGGGAAGACATGAAAGCAAAAGAAATAACACAAAAACACTTTGAAGAAGCACTGCAAAAAGTAAGACCTTCAGTAACAAAAGAAATAGAAGAAACATACAAAGAACTAAGAGAGCATTTCACAGCTGCAAAAGCAAAAGAGATGCAGAAAGAAAAACCAGCATACTTTGGATAAAAGAATGAACAAAAAACCAATATTATTACTGCTTATATTCTTACTATTGCCTATTGTCCTAGCAGAGATTCCAGCATACAAAGGATATGTAACAGACAATGCAAACATTCTAGGAGATTACGGCACGCAAATAGAGAAACTATGCGAAGAGATAGAGAAAAACACAACAGCAGAAGTTGCAGTGCTTACTATTGAGAGCCTAGAGGGAGAACCACTAGAAGAATATTCATTATCCATTGCACGAAGCTGGGGAATAGGAAAAGAAGAAAAAGACAATGGATTGCTGCTTCTAATATCTGTACAAGACAGAAAATACAGATTTGAGACAGGATACGGACTTGAAGGAGTTCTGCCAGATGCAAAAACAGGAAGAATCGGAAGATACATCCTGACACCAGCATTTAGACTGGAGGAGTATGGCAGAGGAGTTCATGAAGCTTTAACAGAAATCAAAGGACTATTACAAGAAGACCCAAGCATAGTGGCAAAATACCAACCAACAACAATGAGCACATTTGGCGGACTCATAGTTTTTGGATACCTAATCTTACTATTAATACTCCTTGTTGCAACAGAGAGACTAAAAAAACACAAATGGAAAACAAGAGCAGGAGCAGACGCAGCAATACTCGCAATATCCCTATTCATAGGAATAACGTATTTCGCAATAGCATTTGTGCTTAGTGTAATGTTCTGGATACTGGCAGCACAAATAAGCTGGATGGCAAAACACAGAAAATCCGGCGGAATAATCTGGGGCGGATTCGGAAGAAGCTCTGGAGGATTTGGAGGCGGCTTTGGCGGATTCGGGGGCGGAGGCTTTGGAGGAGGCGGAAGCTCAGGAGGCTGGTAAATTTGCGAAAGTATAAACAATAGGCAAATTTCCCAAAGTTGACTTTTGCAAAGCAAAAGGTCAACGGATGGTAAACTTTTTATATTCACATAATTGAGGTGTAATTATGGCAAAGAAAACAAACAAAACAAAAATCTGGCTCATCGTAGGCGGAGTAATACTTGTTGTACTAATATTATGGCTTGTGATGGGATACAACAAGCTAGTTGGCTTAGACAACTCTGTATCAGAGAGCTGGGCAAATGTAGAGACACAGTACCAAAGAAGACTGGACCTGATACCAAACCTAGTAAACACAGTAGAAGGCGCAGTAGCATTTGAGAAAGAAACACAGACAGAAATAGCAGCACTAAGAACGGGGGTAGCAAAAGCAAAACAAGCATTATCTTCTGCAGTGACACCAGAGCAACAACAGGCAGCACTGGCAGAGAGCGATGCAGTAGTGAGCAGATTCCAGGGACTGAATATCAATGTTGAGAACTACCCGCAGCTAAAAGCAACTGAAAACTTTTTGAGCCTGCAGGATGAACTAGCAGGAACAGAAAACCGAGTTGCAGTAGCAAGAAAAGACTTTAACGCAGCTATCAAAAACTACAACAACGCTGTAAGAAAAGTGCCAACAAACCTTATTGCTTCAATATTCGGCTTTGAGAGAAAACAAAGCTTTGAAGCAGACGAAGGAGCTGCAACAGCACCAAAAGTTGAATTTTAATTTCTTTTTTTCTTCTTATTTTAGTAAAGTTAATAAATAAGCAATTCTAAGTCCAGTAATATGGCAAAACCAGGAGAAAGAGTAAAAGTTGTTGTTGAGAAAGAGGAAATAGAGGGAGTTCTAATGCCTGAAGAAAAGGAATTTGTAGTTGTGAAGTTGGATACTGGCTACAACATGGGCATAGACAAGAAAAGAGTCAAAGAAATAAAGCCTTTAGGAAAGAAAAAAGAGAAAATACCTGAATTGCCCAAGGAAAAGTCGAAAAAAGGGCTTCCGACAATAGCTATATTACATACTGGCGGAACAATCGCCTCAAAAGTAGACTATGAAACCGGCGGAGTAATAGCTCGATTTTCACCAGAAGAAATACTGGCAATGTTTCCAGAACTAAAAGAGATAGCAAATATCAAATCAAGATTAGTTGCAAACATGTGGTCAGAAGACATGCGGTTCGGCCATTATAACATACTAGCAAAAGAGGTTGACAAAGAAATAAAAGCAGGAACTGATGGAGTCATAATAACACATGGCACAGACACGCTGCATTACACCTCTGCTGCACTATCTTTCATGCTTAAAGACTTATCAATACCAGTAATGTTGGTTGGAGCGCAAAGAAGCTCTGACAGAGGCAGCTCTGATGCTGCTTTGAATCTCATCTCTGCAGTATTTTTCATAGCAGCAAACAAGAAATTTGCAGAAGTGGCAGTATGCATGCATGAAAACACAGAAGATGAAACTTGCATGATTTTACCAGGAACAAAATGCAGAAAAATGCATTCAAGTCGGCGTGATGCTTTCCAGGCAATAAATGTGCTGCCCTGGGCACGAGTAGACTATGACAAAAAACAAGCAAACTACCTAAGAACAGGATTCAATAAAGTATCTGCAAAGAAAAAAGCACAGATACTGCCTATGAAAGAAAACATCAAAGTAGGCATAATATACTGCCATCCAAATATGTATGCATCACAATTCAAAGCATTCTCAGGATATGACGGCCTAGTCATAGACGGAACAGGACTAGGACACGCCCCTGTATCAGAGACAGACAAGATAACAAAAGAAAATGCACAAATAATGAAAGAGATACAAGACCTGATAAAAAAAGGAACAGTAGTGGTTATGGCAACACAGACTGTTTATGGAGGAATAGACATGAATGTCTATGCACCTGGAAGAAAACTCATCGAAGCAGGAGTGCTGGGAAATTACTGCGACATGACTACAGAAACAGCATATATCAAACTAGCATGGCTATTAAGCAATTATCCTAAAGAAAAAGCCAAGGAAATGTTTGGACAGAACCTAGTGGGGGAAATTTCTGAAAGACTCGAATATGAAAAAGAGTTTGTCAAGCAATGATTCCAATAAAAGAATTACTAAATAAAATCAAGTGGGACAAAAACGAGAATCCTGAGGATTATACTGTCGGGTATTATGACAGGTTAAAGAAAGAAATCATTGAATTCCCATTTACATCAATAAAAGAGATTGATGAAAACTTCATGTTAGTTGAAGTTGCTGGGGAGGAAAAGACAATACCTCTTCATGCAATAAAAATCGTAAGGAAAAAAGGAGAACAATTATGGAAAAGGCCGATCTCAAACGACTAGGATTCAGGTGCGGAATAGAGATACACCAGCAATTAGAGGGCAGAAAACTGTTTTGCAGTTGTCCAACCACATTAAGAGATGATGAACCGCAATTCACTGTGAAAAGAAGGCTAAGAGCAGTAGTTGGAGAGACAGGAAAAGTAGACATAGCAGCAAGAGAAGAAACAGAGAAAGGGAAATACTATGTCTATGAAGGATACTATGATACAAACTGCCTTGTTGAGCTAGATGAGATGCCGCCAAACCCCATCAATTCTGAAGCATTCTCAACTGCACTGCAAGTCTGCAAGATGCTGAAAGGAGATTTTGTAGACGGTGCACAAGTGATGAGAAAGACTGTAGTTGATGGCAGCAACACATCCGGATTTCAGAGAACAGCATTAATTGCAAGGAATGGAATTCTTGAGACCAGCGAAGGAAAAATCAGGATTCCTACAATCATTATTGAAGAAGATGCCTGCAGGCCAATAAAAAATGAAAAAGATCATGTTGTGTTTCGGTTAGATAGATTAGGAATACCATTAATGGAAATAGCAACAGAACCAGACATAATATCTCCTGAACACTGCAAAGAAACTGCAGAGAAGCTAGGCATGCTATTAAGAAGCACAGGAAAAGCAAAAAGAGGAATAGGAACAATAAGACAAGACGTCAATGTGTCAATCAAAGAAGGAAACAGAGTAGAGATAAAAGGAGCACAAGATTTGAAGAGCATACCCACACTAATTGAAAATGAGATTAAAAGACAAGTAAACCTAGTTGACATTTACAAAGAATTGCATAAAAGAAGAGTAAAGAAATTTGATAACAAAGCAGTTGATTTAAGCAAATTATTGAAAAATTCTGGAGCAAAACTAATCACAAAAACATTACAAGCTGGAAATACTGTGATGGGAATAAAACTAAATGGATTTGCAGGATTAATAGGCAGAGAAACACTGCCAAAGAAAAGACTAGGGACAGAATTCTCTGAAAGAGCAAAAGTAATTGCAGGAGTAGGAGGCATAATCCACTCAGATGAACTGCCTGCATATGGAATAACAGACAGAGAAGTAGATATCTTGAGAAAAGAACTATTATGCAAAGAGCAAGACGGGTTTGCAATAGTAGCAGATGAAAAAGAAAGGTGTTTGAAAGCACTAGTAGCTGTAAATGAACGTGCTAATCAAGCAATTGATGGGGTTCCAATGGAAGTAAGGAAGGCAAATCCAGACAATACAACAAGCTATGAAAGACAGATGCCAGGAGCAGCAAGAATGTATCCAGAGACAGACATACCGCCTATCAAAATCACAAAGAAAATGATTAGTTCTATTAAATTACCAGAACTTATTACGGATAAAGCACCAAGATATGAAAAAATGGGTCTAGGAAAAGACCTGGCGATACTAACTGCTAAATCGCCGAAGGCAGTGCTGTTTGAGAAATTAGTAGTTAAGCATAAGAAAATCAAAGCAGCATACATAGCAGAGATAGTAATGACAGCAGACAAGATAGTAAAACGACAGTTTAAGATCGATATTAATCCAACTGAAGAAGATTATGAACTATTATTTGATGAATTAAGTGCTGACAAGATATCTAAAGAGAATGTTCTTGATATTCTGAAAGAGAATAAGCCTGTATCTGCAGTGATTGAGAAATATCACATGATGTCTGACAAAGAACTTGAAGCTGAACTAAAGAAAATAGTTAGTGCGAACAAAGGGCTTCAGTTTAATGCACTCATTGGAGAAGCAATGAAGAAGTTAAGAGGAAAGGCTGCTGGTAAGAAGATTTCTGAGATGCTGAGGAAGATGGCTAGCTAATGTCTGGCTTGGATTTTCTTAAAGCGTCAAGTTTTTTGTGATAATCACAACTAGCTTGCCAAACTTCTTGCTCAGCCTTAAAATAAACAATAATTGCGTTACGTAATGCCTCTTCTTCTGGAGGGACTTCAAAAGAAATGTTTATTCTTGAACGCCGCGAAACCTTAACCCCTGCATTGCGCAACATGTCCTCAATAACAGAAATTTCCCGATCTTCTTGATCGACTGCAGGACTTGAAGAAAAAGAAACAAAATCGTCTAAATTAAAATGTTTATAAAAATGCTGCACAATAATTTTGTATACGCCAGCACGACATAAACATGTGTTTTCATAACAAATGATTTTATCGCCGTTTTTTTGAGGCTGCCCTGATGAAACAACATGCGATGCTCTTTTTCCAGAGGCCGCTATTGCCTCGACAACAACTTTTCTTAAATCATCTGATGTTTTTATGGTCACGATCAAGAGAAGGCATTATTTCTTTATATGTTTTTATATTCTCTAAAAATACTGTTAAATTGCATATTAATACCTATCAAACAAATTCTTTCTAGGCTTTAGAATAACATAATGAATAAGAATCATAATCAAAACAGCTGCCAAGGCACCCATAGAGTTCCAGACTAAATCATACATTGTATTGAACCAGCCAACACCATAAGCTTCGATTTCTTCGACAGATGTAACTAGCTGGCCTGGGCAGGCATCGCCTGTACCAAATGCAAGAGCACCTTCACCAAAGCCGTAAACCATGAATCCAGAGAACTCCACAAGCTCAATAATAACTCCAATGCCAGAAGCGGCCATCAAGACAACCAAAATCAAGAAAATAGTCTTCTGAGTAAAGAACTTCCTGTCCATCCACTGGTAAAGGAAATTAAAGAACAGCAAACCAAATGCAAAAATAGGCAGTATATGTGTTAAATGATCCCAGGAAATGCCAATAGGTGTAGAGCCATAAAATCCCATAAAACCCAAGGCATGCGGAATAAATCCTAAAATCAATATAGTATATATTGGAAGGTTCAAGTTCCATTTCTCATAAGTAAAGTAAAAGAATACTGAAAGAATAATAAATGCAATCATGTCTGGAACAAAGCCAGTATTGCCCCAAATAAAAGACATCAGAATCATGACTAGAAAGATAACAACACTCATACCAAGCAATACTGCTGCATAAATATCCTTCCCAGCCATATACACAAAAAATAGGGCTTTCTTTAAAAAGGTTATCAAGTGGTTATTAGTAGGTAGTTCGTAGAAAGTAGTTGCTGAATATCGAATTCCCGAATAACTACAAACTAAAAACCACTAACCAAATAACCACAAGCTTTAAAAAGGCAAATATGCCAATTAGAGGTATGTTACAGCACATATTATGGGCCATATTGTTCTTCACACTATGGCTTGCAATCATATGGATCAGTGTACTGCACGCAGAGGAGCCAAAAAAGACCAAACTAAAGAGGCATCCAAAGGTCACAATAGGCATACCTGCGTATAATGAAGAAAAAACAATAGAAAAAACAGTTGATTCTATAATAAATTCAGACTACCCAAAAGAGAAGATAGAAATCATCATAGTAAATGACGGCTCAAAAGACAACACAGCAAAAGTATCCCAAGAACTAATCAAGAAACACAAAGGATACAACATAATACTAATCAACAAGGCAAACGGCGGAAAATCCAGTGCAGTAAATGCAGCAATAGAGAAAGCAACAGGAGAATTCTTTGCAGTAGTAGACGCAGACAGCAGAATAGAGAAAGATGCAATACACAAAGTAGTGCCTCATTTTGAAAACCAAAACGTCGGCGCTGTAATAAGCAGGGTAAGAGTAGACAGCCCAAACAAGATACTAGAAAGAATACAATTCTTTGAATACATCATGAGCAACTTCATAAGAAAATTAATGGCATTGCTAGGAACACTGGCAATAACACCAGGAGTATTATCAGTATACAGAACAAAAATACTGAGAAAAGTAGGCGGCTTTACAAAAGACAGAAACAACCTGACAGAAGACCTGGAAATAGCAATGCGGCTAAAATACAACGGCTACAGAGTAGAGATGGAAACAAACAGCACAACACACACACTAGCTCCACAAAACTTAAAAACGCTCTGGAAACAAAGAATAAGATGGGCAAGAGGATATATCTACAACATGTGGAACTACAGATCAATGATGTTCTCAAGAAAACACGGAATATTCGGAACATTCCAGATGCCTATAAACGTAATTGTCGTGATAACCCTTATAACAAACATAAGCATAATCGCATACAACTTCGTGGATAAAATGATTGAATTCACAATAAGAAGCGCAACAATCAAAGGATATTTCTGGACAAGAATACTGGAATTCCCAACACTACAACAAATTCTTCTAGGACAAAACCTCAGAATAATGATACCAATAATCCTTGCAACAGTGCTGGGATTTTACTTGATATTGCACGCTCACAAGAGATTCAATGAAAAAATAACAAGAAACATCATCGGAGCAGTGGGATACTTCTTATTCATACCATACTTTACAACAGCAAACTGGATAAGCTCAATATTCCAGGAAATCTTCAAGACAAAAAGAAAGTGGTAAACTTTAAAAACAATACCACAACTTCTTTTAAAACACCTGCAGTTTAGCCCAAATAGAGAAAAGTTTATATACTGTTTGTCTTTGCAAAAGAATATGAGAATTTTATTGACTAAACATTCAAAAAGCAAGCTATGCACGCAGTTGAAGAAACAGAATCAGGCCAGTAGCTTGAAAGAATTATCTATCCGAATTAATATTCCGAAAAGTACCCTGGAAAACTGGTTTTATAATACAAAAAGATATATCCCTGAAAAAATAATTCCTAAAAATTTAATTAAAAAATTAGAGATTTTGGATAAACAGCAAGCGAACTGGGGAAATAAAAAAGGCGGCAAAAAAACGTATTGCACTATTCTTAAGAAATATGGCGCAGAAGAAATTAAAAAAAGACAAATAGCCGGCGGCAAGGCTAAAAATAAGAAAACTACGGGCAAATTCAAAATAGACATCAATTCTCCTTTATTCTTAGAATTTTACGGCGCGTTATTAGGGGACGGATGGTTAAGCGCATTATCTTATACCTATAAGACTAAAGTTAATTTGTGGTGGATTGGACTAAGCGGAAACGCGAAATTGGATAAACAATATTTGATGTATCACAAAAAAAACGTCAATACGTTATTTAAAAGAAAAGTTGCCGTTAAATACAAAAAAGACAGCAAAGGAATGGAAATCATATTTAGTCACAAACAATTAATTCTTTTTATGAATAAAAGATTAGGTTTTCCCATAGGGAAAAAAATCAATCTTAAAATAGAAAAAAACATAGCTGAAAACTGGGAAAAAATGAAATATGTAATAAAAGGCATATTTGATACGGATGGATCTTTATACTTTGACAAAACTCCTGCAAAGAAAGCATATCCCATAATTTCATTACATATGAAAGCCCCGCATTTATTAAAACAGATTAATAAACAATTACTTTCTAAAAATTTCAAAGTACGATTTAGAGAAAACGAATTAATCCTAAAAGGCAGCAAACAACTCAATAAATGGATGAATGAGATCGGTTCAAATAATTCCAGACATTTTTTAAAGTATCAACAATTTATAGCCAAAAAAAAGTCCCTGTAGCGCAACCTGGATAGCGCGACGGCCTCCTAAGCCGTAGGTTGAGGGTTCGAATCCCTCCAGGGACGTCCTAAAATGTACAGAATAAAAGAAAAACCAGAAGATTTTATTGTAAAAGAGATAAGCATAATAAAACCAGAAGAAAAAGGCAAATACACGTATTTCTTGCTAAAGAAGAAAAACTACAATACAATAAGAGCAATAGAGCATGTAGCAAATGCATTACATATTAATCCTAAAAAATTCGGTTTTGCAGGCAATAAAGACAAGATAGCAATAACAGAACAGACCTGCTCTGTGCCAGAAGTCAGCAAAGACAGGCTAGAGAAAGTAGAGCTAAGAGATATTGAACTAAAATTCTTAGGGAAAGGGCGCGAGCCAATAAGCTTAGGAGACCTTGAAGGAAACAAATTTGAGATAATTGTACGAAATATTGAGAAAAAACCAGAAGCAAAAAAAGAATTTATCAATTACTTTGGAGAGCAAAGATTTGGGAAATCAAACGTACCAATTGGAAAAGCAATAATCCAGAAAGATTTTGAGAAAGCAGTAAAGTTAATGCTGTCTAATAAAGGACCTGAAGAAATTAAAGTAAGGGATTATAATCATAAAAACCCGACAAATTATGTTGGCGCACTTAAGACATTACCAATGAAAGTATTAAAAATCTATATTCACGCTTACCAAAGCTGGATATGGAACAAAGTAGTTGAAAAAACAAAGAAAAAAGGAACATTACCCCTAGTTGGTTTTGGAACAATAGTGGATGATTCTACATTAGCTGACTTCTTGGCAGAAGAAGGCATAGAACCACGTGATTTTATCATTAAAGAAATCCCTGAACTAAGCTCAGAAGGAGATGAAAGAGAAACAATTGCAGAAGCAAAAGATTTGAAGATTGGTAAATTGGAAGAAGACGAACTAAACAAGGGAAAATTGGAACCAAGGGTTCCAAATTCACGAAACAAAGTTTCGTGCAAGAAAAAAGTGAAAATAAGCTTTACACTGCCGCCAGGAAGCTATGCAACAGAATTCATAAAACAATCATTCACCTAATAGTTTGGTAATATCTTTAAAGATTTCTTCAACAGGCCTGTTACCATCAATAATATGAACAATATCTCTTGGCTTGTAATACTCAAGCAGAGGAGAAGTCTGCTCATGATACACCCCAAGCCTATGCTTAATAACATCTTCTTTTTCATCAGAACGCTTGACAAGCTCACCACCGCATTTTTTACACTTATCTCCTTCGTCCGCAGTGGTCGGTCTCTTGCACTTTGAACAAGTCCGTCGATTCATAATTCTCTTTAGAACAACATCATCAGGAACATCCAAGACAATAACAAAACCAATCTCAATCATAGAATCAAGAGCCTCTGCCTGCTCAATAGTCCTAGGAAAACCATCAAGAATACATCCTTCTGTACAGTCTGCCTCTTTAAGCCGAAGTTCAACAAGCTTAATAGTAATCTCATCAGAAATAAGAATACCTTTCTTCATATTCTCCATAATCTGCTTACCAAGATCAGTACCCTGCTCCATAGCAGCACGAAACATATCACCAGTAGAAATATGCGGAATACCATACCGCTCTGCAATATTCTCAGCTTGTGTTCCTTTTCCAGAGCCAGGCGGCCCAAAAATGATTATATTCATCCTAAATACTCTTTTATTTCCTTGTCTGATTCTGGGGTCTTTTCCCAGCAAACCTCTAATTCCTTTACAAAAGGAATCATCTTTTTCCTTAACTCAGGCCAGACTTCTGCAGCCTCTTTAATGATTGCAGCATCAACCTTAGTATCTAACAACAGTTCTGATTCATTAATCTTTCGCTTCAGATACATAACATGACAGAACAAATCAAAAATCTTCTTTTTTTCAGCATCATCAAAACAACGGTATTCATACAAATCAGACAAAGAAGTAGTCTCTGGCTGGATTAATTTTGTGAGCAAATCACAAGCACTTGAGAGCTTTTCATTGATCTTTCTCTTTATCTCTCTCAACAAAAATCCGTCTGGCTCTATTGTAATAATCTCAAACTCGTTATTAAGAACGTCAAAATCAGGCAAATCAAGATCTTTTTTAACTTTAGCATATGCTTCTTTCATATTATCACTCTTTTAATTGTAAAATAAGCCTCCGGGGGCAGCGCTCAAAAATCCAAGATTTTTGGCTGGTCCCCGTTCAGCTTTCTCGCTGACGCTTCGAAAGCCTCCGGGGGGAGTTGCACCCCCGACCTGCGGATGTCTTACGAAAATGATACAAGTCCGCCGCTATAGCTACTAAGCTACGGAGGCAATACTAATTATCGCCTTTTATGCTTAAGAAATCGGATTATTGAACAATTTATAAAGCTTTTCCTTACTTCTTATAGAGATTTAAAAATGCCTTTATCTGCTCTTTCAAATGGTCTGTATCCTCTCGCAGGGCATTCTTGAAACCGCTCAAAAACGGAGTGTAAATATACTTCTCAAAAACAGTCCTCAAGACATAGAGCCAGGGCTTCATCTCCCATCTATGCTCATAATCTGTCTCTAAAATAGACATTATCTCAATAACAACATTTCCTTTATTCAGCTTCTGCTTCTTGCCAGCTCTTTTTATCTCAACTTCCTTGCAGTTGTCAATCATGATATCAATCTTAATGATTGCCTTTGCATAATCAGTCAATTTCTTGAAAGGCGCAAGCTTTGCAGTAATGACTTTGCCTTCTTTTTCAACACTCTCTTCAATAAAGTTCTCAACAGGAAAATATCCCTTAGAATTTTCAAAATCCTCAATAAGCTGATAAAGCTCCTTAACAGAAAACAAACCAGAATATCTTATCACTTCTTTCTCCACAACAGTTGTTCTTTCAGCCATTTTCTACGTTAATACATCTTGTTGGCACTTCTCCCTTATTAATTTTCCTAAATTAACCATCTTAAGCATTATATCGTCTTCCCAGACATCACCAATATCCTGTTTTATGATATATTTATGATAAAAGTCCTGCAAGCCCTGCAGGAATTTTGAACCGCCAAACCTTTTCTCGAAATCAAGCGTGATCTCTCCGCTGATATCAACAGTTATCCTGCCACTGTTTGTCTTAATCTTTTTTCCATCCTTGATAATCTCAATATCCTTGATATCATACAAGCGAATAAAAAGCGTTATCTTGAACAGAACATAATCATTCATCTTACGCTCACCATAAATCTCCATCTCATGCTCCCAGCCACCAGAAGGCTGCTTAAGCTTGTGCTTGGGGTAATGAACCTTAAAATAATCTGATTCAAAATAGCTCTTGATGCCCTGAAGAATATCAGACAAGTCAAAAATACCTTTGTGCTTTATGTTAATTTGGGGCGTGGCTATTGTTGTCATTACTTTAAAAATTAGAATAAGAATATATAAAAGTTTCTACTCACTCTGGAGTACGTTTTGGCCAGAACTCCAGGCCAGCCATCTTGCTAGGCAGGTAAGTCTCCAGCTTCAAGTAATTATTAATTGCATCCCTGAATTCATATGCCTCATTATAAAATTCTTTATCAAGCATATCTTTTTTCTTGCTTACAAATCTCTTGAAATAAAAATTCCTAAATGGCTTCAAAAGAGAATTCTTTTTCCATTCCCCTGTAGCATCAAAAATCAAATTAGCTGCAACCTGCACCTCAATCTCACCCTTATTTGCCTTTAGTTTCTTGTTCTGAACAACCAACTCAACATCTTTCAAGCCAAGCACATGCATGTCAATATCCAAGTCAAATCTCCAGAAATTATTACCAGGAACAGGATATCTCTTAGGCCTCCAGCGAATCCAAACCTCCTTGCCGCCAGGAGTTGTCCTGTCCAAATAATATCTTTCAGGAAAATCAGCATCAACCCGTGTAACATAACCATGCTCAATAAGCCACTCATACATCAAAACATACAAGTCCTCAAGAATAAAAACATCCTTAAACTTTATAGAAAATCTTGTGACTGTCTTATACTCAACACCAGTATACCTGTGCCTTATTGAAACCATTAATACCTTTTAAATTCCCGTATTTATAAGGTTTTCGCCCAAAGATTTTTATAAGTCTGTTAAATAAAGGAGAAACATGATAATCGGCGTGGTAGGAAAAGCAAACGTAGGAAAAAGCACGTTTTTCAAGGCGCTAACACTAGCAGAGATACTCATAGCAAACTATCCATTCGCAACAATAGACCCAAACAAAGGATTCGGGCATGTTAGAGTAGAGTGCGCTGAAAAACATTTCAATGTAAACTGCAACCCAAGATTCGGGTACTGTTTAGAAGGCGTAAGATTCGTGCCAGTAGAGGTTATAGACGTGGCAGGACTGGTTCCAGGAGCACACGAAGGAAAAGGAATGGGAAACAAATTTCTAGACGACCTAAGACAAGCACATGCATTGATACACGTAGTAGACATTGCAGGAAGCACAAATGAAAAAGGAGAACCAGTAGAACCCGGAAGCTATGACCCTGCATATGACATCAAATTCCTAGAGGTAGAACTAGACATGTGGTACTTATCCATCTTAAAAAAAGGGTGGGAAAAACTTGCAAGGCAGGTGCAGCAGGAAAAAAGCGAAATAACAAAAGTTCTTGCAAAACAATTATCCGGACTAAACATAACAGAAGACCTTGTAGATAAAGTATTCAAAAAACTAAGCTTAAACATTGAAAGGCCAGTAGATTGGACAGAAGAAAACCTGCTTGAGATGGCAAAAGAATTCAGAAAAGAAACAAAACCAATGATAATCGCGGCAAACAAAATAGACCTGCCAACTGCAGAAGCAAACTTTGAAAGAATAAAAAACCAGTTTCCAGACTACACAATAATACCCTGCTCAGCAGAATCAGAACTAGCACTAAAAGAAGCTGCAAAAAAAGAATTAATAGATTACATTCCAGGAGCACAAGATTTCAAAATAGTCGGCAAGCTAAATGAAAAACAAGACAAGGCACTTCAGTTCATAAAAGCAAAAATACTGAACAAATGGAAAAGCACAGGAGTCCAACAGGCAATAGATGACGCAGTTTTCAAACTCTTGAGACACATCGCGATATTTCCAGGCGGAGTAAACAAGCTATCTGACCAGCACGGCAATGTATTGCCAGACTGCTTTTTGCTTCCAGAAGGATCAACTGCACTTGATTTTGCATACAAGCTTCATTCTGACTTTGGAGACAATTTTATTAGAGCAATAGACGTCAAAACAAAAAGAACAATAGGGAGAGACCACATACTCAAGCACGGAGACGTCATAGAGATAGTGAGTGGAAAATAATCAGTTGCCAGCTGCTTCCTGCACATCAATCGGGGCAATGCTCTTATCAATAACAACAAAATTAACAGTCCTGTTCTTTCCAAGATTCTTTGCCTTGTAAAGCGCAGCATCTGCATGCTTGACCATATTGTTAGCATCAATACTAGAATTCATGCAGGTAATGACGCCAAGCGAGATTGTTGTATCTCCCTGTTCTTCAACAGACTTGCGCAATCTTTCTGCAATAGAAAACGCATCATCCTGCGAAGTCTCTGGAAGAATGATAGTAAACTCCTCTCCGCCATATCTACAGGGAATATCCATTGAACGAATCTGTTCCTTAAGAATCCTGCCAATCTCTTGCAATATCCTGTCACCTTCCATATGCCCTTTGGTGTCATTTAATTCCTTGAAATTATCAAAATCAAACATAATCAAAGAAAGCGGCTTTTGATTCCGCTTGCCACGGGCAATCTCTGTCTTGATAGCCTCAAGAAAATAAGCCTTGTTATACAGATTAGTTAAAAGATCTGTGATAGCACACTGCTGAGCATCTTCAAAATACTTTGCCCTAGAGCAAGCAACAGACATCTTTGACAGCAATAAAGAAACAAGCTCAATATAATTGCTCAAGTCCATGCTAGAATAAAAAAAACAAACACCAACTGCCTTTTGCTCATGAGGAATTGGAAAAGCAAGAATCGGGTGCTCTATTGCCTTGGCACCCTCGCAATCAGAAAGAGAGATGTCAGATTTTGGATCCTTGATAAACAAGAATGAATTAGAGGAAAGAACCTGACTCTTGATTGCTTTTTCAACTTCTAGAATTCCTGTGGTGGCATTATTCTGCCGTTTTGCAGTATTATTGAATGCAATCGAGCAGTCGGCCAGCCTAAACTCTGTATAAAAGAAGTCACAACTACGCTGAAGAACCTGGTCGACGTTCATTGCAGAGTTCAGCAGGTCTAAAAACTTCAGCAACATCTCTTCATAAGCCATAAAAAAATGTTAATAAAACTATTTTAAATAGTTTTATGTGATGCAAACAATATGACTCACTGTAAGCTTGATTCACAGCAGTACCAACCGGGGTAAGCTGCCTTAGTACATTTGTAGCCTGCATCTTGCTTGGCTTTTAATAATGGTGAATCTCCAGCATGGCTTGTCATACCCATAGGACACAACCTAGGGGCAGAATAGACTGCCTTACCAGTGCCTTCTGATTTCATGGTCATTACTAAGCCAACTATAGCAACTATAACTAAGATGCCCAGCATCATAACAATAATTGTCTGTGATGACATTGTCTTGCACTTGGCCATTTCTGTTTCACCTCCTTTTCTTTTTTAAAATATTGAATAAGCGTGTTTTGAATTTCTTATAGTATTTTTTCGGAACTGTAGCTCCTGCAGAAACTGCATGCCCTCCTGCAGATGCTTTAGGAATACCTCTGCAGGCATCTTCAAGAGCCTTATTGATCTTTATCTTAACATCACTTCGCCTGCCGCTAATACCAACAGGATTTCTCGATATGTCAACAACAAAAACAGAATTATGGGGGTATTTTAATCCCAGAATCGAACTTAACGGTGATTTTGTGTGATATTTTGGCTTTATCTCATAATAAATTATATCTTTATCAAAAAAAGCTTTGTTTTTCAGCTGTTTTATGAACTTTTGAATCTCATCATCAATCTTTTTCCTGAAATTTTTCAATCTTGATTTTAAGACATCTTTATACGACTTTGCTTTGTATAAAACGTCAAATGCAAGCTTTACATTTTTTACATCAAATGACTCTGCAGAACTAATCAATATAGCGCACTGGCCAAATTTAGTCTTAAATAAATCCTTGTATTTTTTAAGTTTGTATTTCTTGAATATGCGATTAAGCCAGGCAGTCCAGGGTTTTGTTGCAATATCACCGATAGAGCCGACTGCAGCAAGCCAATCAAGATCTGATATATCTATGACAAGGCCTCCAAGATCATAGCACATCTTTGCAGTTGCATAACGCGCAGGATCAACCTTGCAATACAATTGCGGCTTTATGAAAACAGTTTTCTTAGACGACAAATTATTGTAAATCTTATGATGATCTATCAACAGAACATCAGCAAACTTTTCAATCTTTTTCAGGTACTGGGGGTTTTCATCTGCACCCAAATCAGTCAAAATAAATTTGTTTATTTTTTTAGACTTCAACAAATTAAAAGTCTTGGGAGTTATAACATGAACACTTCCTTTTTGGTTAATCCTTAAATCAATCTTCTTTCCTCTTAATCTTTCAACAACTTTAGATATTATCACACCAGAACAGACACCATCTGGATCTGTGTGATGAATGACTGCGACACGGTCTTTAGGGGTTATAGAAGTAATAAATTTCTTGAACCTATTAATCAAGGCCTTGTTTTTGAATATCATCTTTTCTTGATCTGCGTGATCATCATCTCAACAAAGGCAGGCCTGTCGATGAGCAATAAAGGAGAACTATAAAAAAAAAGGGAGGCGCGCCGAACTGAAGAATTCGCGAGCACGCGCCTTTTAAGTTTCGAGGGGGGTTGAGTGAGTGTCATTTTTGTAATATTTTTGATGGAGCGGCCAAGATAGCCATCAAACCGCTCCGTTATGAGCTGTGCGTTTTTCGCCTATTAGTGTTTTTCTTTGCCTTTAACAAAGCTCCACTGTTTCTCAATGTCGCCAATGATGGTGAGTGATGAATAAATGATAAAAGGGTAAGCGGACAAGGCATTTAGCGTTTGGTTGTTGGCGTTCAGCCTTGGCCTGGTTCAGATCCTGTGCTTTTACGCCCTGCGTCACAGGTACCTGCCCTCAGGTTTTATTCATCTTAATTACTATAATGAACAAAGATTTATATATACCTAACGTATTTACTATACTTTAAATACGTTTAATACTTACAAATGAGGTGATTTTAATGCATATCAGAAGATTAGTCAAGGCAGGACCTGCCAGCCACACTGTTTCTCTGCCAAAAAAATGGATTGAGAAAAACAATCTAGAAAAAGGACACAATGTTTACTTAATTGAGAAATCTGACAAAGAACTAGTGATAATGCCAGAGCTTAATGCAGAAAAACAGGAACAAGAACAAAAAGAGATAACAATAAACATAGACAAAAAAGAGCTAGACACCATACAAAGAGAAATAACATCAGCATATGTAAACAACTACAACACAATCACCATCTTTGGAGACAGTTTGTCTGAAAAAGTAAAACAAATAAGAAAAATGCTGCACGACTTTGTGGCACTAGAAATATCTGAACAGACAGCAAAAAGCATAATTGCAAAAGATCTTTTGAACCTGAAAGAAATATCAGTAGACAAGACAATCAAAAGAATGGACATGATAGTAAGAACAATGCTAAAAGACATAGCAGAAGGCATAGAAGACAAAAAATTCAATTATGAAACAATAGTGTTCAGAGACTATGACGTAAATCGACTGTATTTTCTTCTTTCAAGACTATTGAAAAGCGCAGTAACAGACAATCAGCTAGCAGAAGACATAGGAATAGAAAAAATACAGATACTGCCAAGCTGGTACTTGTCAATGAACCTGGAAAACCTGGCAGACTGTGTCAAGCACATGTGCACAACTGCAGGAAAAATAGACAAAAAAGAACTCTCAAAAATAAAACCAATCCTTGTTGACTTAGATTCACAATACACAAAAGTGATGAAAGCGCTTCACTCAGACGACAAAAAACTAGCAGATGAAGTTGCAAGAAAAAGAATAGAGCTTGTGAAACAATGCACCAGCCTAATAACAAAAAACACAGCAGCAGAAACAGTAGAGCTTGTGGAAAATATCAAAACAGGAACAACCTTGATAAGCAACATAGCAAGAATAGTGCTAGACAAAGAATAATTAAAGAGTTCCTCTAGGAGTCACAGCATCTTCAAAAATAAAAGTATCGCCAAATGTATTGCAGACTTCTTTGTCATACATTACAACTCTTCCACGCTGAAAACCAGTTTCATCAGGAGGGCATATCCAATACAATATACTGCCCTTGCTTGGCTCAGGATCACCCTGAAAAGCAAAAATAGAGCCAGAAGCTAATACAAAACGACCATAACCCAGTAAAGGCGGATTTTGCACAAACGCCTCAAAAGTGCCATTAACTTCTTTATTAACACAAGGATCAAAAAGAGTCACAGAATCCCTGAAATAACCTTCCTTGCCCTGCGCCTTAAAAATAGTATCACTGAAAATAATGTCATGCTCATAAGCATAACCAGCACAATCCCTCTTAGAAATAACACTGCCCGTGTTAACCGCATCAAAAAACAAGGCAAGGCTGAATATAGCAACTATAGAAACAAAGAAAAACACAAGAGTAGAATGCCGCACCATTGTAATAAGTTAAAAGAAAAAAATAAATTTATGTGAATGTACTTCTGTAACCAGGGTATCCAGGTCTCTCTTCAATATCATATGATATTGGAGTAATTGGTGCGTATCCGGGCTTGTAATGCGGGTCAACTGGAACTCCTGCTGGTGGTGTACAACACCATGTCTGCAGAGTGTATTCATCTTGTCCAGGAGCTTTTACACAGGCGTATCCTGCTTCCTGCCACATTGTCAAAAATGCTGGGTTAACACCTGGTTCTGCAAGAACTGGTGTAGCTGGAGAATCACATCCTGCCATAGTAACTATTCCACCAGTTGTACCTGTCCTAGTGAATAACAGAACTAATCCAACAACTGCGATAATCGCAACAACTCCTAGAATCACCAAAGCGATATTCTTAGGTTCAGCCATATAATCACCTCAAGTTTTTTATTATGAACTTCCTACGTATATAAATTTATTTCTTATATATAAATCTTTTGTTCTATAACACTACTTATTTTACTTGTTTTTCCTCATTTGCCGAAAGGTCTCAGCAACATCAATTATGTACTTGCCAGAAGCAAGCTTGAAAATCAAAGGATCTCCCTTAAAGAGCTTGACAAGATCAAGCTCAAACTTACCAGGCTTAAGAACTTTAATAGACTCAAGATCAAGAACAACAGGCCTGTCGCGGTCATCAATACCAGTCATGTCATAAATATCCTTTTCAATCTGCTCTTTTTGCACAGGAGAAAGCGCAATCTTCTCTTCAGCTTTTACCTTCTCTAATCTTTCTTTCTTTATGTAGAAAAACAACTTGCCGCCGCAAGGGCAGCCTTTTAGAATCTCCTGAGCACCATCATCATACAGAGCATCACATCTAACACATTGGTGCGGCATTATTTCTTCCTCTTCTTTTTCCTGCTTTCTTTGGTAAGAAGCTCTATCTTATTAGGATCCTTCTTTATAGACTTGACAACATTTGCAGGGCCAATGATGGTCATGCCAGACCGGTCTCCAAGAAGCATCTCAACAAAATCTGTTTTTATCCTCTCAAAACCGCCTATATCCTCCTGCTTAGGATTAATTACAGCAAGCTCTATGCCCTTGAACTCCTTGTTT
>Ga0180431_10002292_pt1 | contig 25803 bp, 17 predicted proteins | sample SS_ome_11_FD_132459 | JGI IMG/M metagenome (GOLD analysis project Ga0180431, IMG submission 132459) | Hypersaline lake sediment archaeal communities from the Salton Sea, California, USA - SS_1_MS_1 metaG | ecosystem: Environmental > Aquatic > Non-marine Saline and Alkaline > Hypersaline >... | reverse complement strand
CGAAGGCGCGCCATCTCAGGAAGAAACTCCCTTCGAAGGCGCGCCATCTCAGGAAGAAACTCCCTTCGAAGGCGCGGAAGAAGAAACAGAGGAACCGGCGGAGGCCGGTTTTGATTTGGGACTGGAGGAGCCCTCGGATCAGGTAGAGGCCGGATTCGAGCTGGAAGCACCGGCCGAAGAACCTTCGGCCGAAGAACCCTCGTTCGATATCGCATTCGAGGAGGGGGCGGCTGAGACCGCGTTTGAACTGGAAGAAGAAGGGGAAGCGGGGCTCGAAACGGTACCGGAGGATACGGAATTCGATACGGGCATCTCCCCCATCGAGGATATGGAGGAAGAACTCCTCGAATCTTTCGAAGGAGAAACTTCCGCCGGTGACGAGGAAGTCACCATCGAGGACATAGGAGAGGACCTCCTCGATGAAGAGGCCGAAATCGAAGCCCATGAGCTCGAGGAGGCGGTGGGAGCGGCCGAGGAGGAGATCGAACTTACCGATGAGGATATTCAGCTCATAAAGACGAAGCTCAGGCAGATAGATCCCCTCGCGGCGAAAAACATACAAAACGTTATTATGAGGGGCGGCCTTCCCGTTGCGTCCATGAACGAGCTGCTCCGACTTCTTATCAGCGATGCGGGGTCGGACGAGCTCATTCGCTTTCTTGAAGAAACGACAGGCGTCCCGATCGTGGCGAAGCGTGAGGTTCCCGAAGTGTTGGTCGAACGGCGGCCCGCGCTGGGAGCCGTCATTCAGAACCTTGGTCCTCTCGTCAGGGTCGCGGGTCTGGGCATCGTCATCATCGCGGTTGCGGGCGTTCTCTTCATGCTTTTCGCGTATAAGCCGATAAAGGCTGTCAGGTTCTACAGAGAGGGCATAGAGCAAATAAGGCGGGAGCGTTATCCGGAAGCGGAGGAGAATTTCGCAAGGGCGGTATCCCTTCACGAAAGAGTCGCTCAGTACGACCTGTACGGCTGGGAGTACATGCTTGCGGGCAATTACAGCGCTGCGAACCGGAAATTCCGGGCGGGGATAGCCAGGGACGAAGGTGTGAAGAATATCGATATTCGTCTTCATATGGCCAAGCTTCACAATGTTCTCGGAGAATATGAAGAGGCGGACGCGCTCTACACCGTTGTTGTGGAAAAGAAACCGGACGTGTATCCATACATCGAGCTGCTGGGACAAAACATGATTGACTGGGGAGGGATCGATCCCGTTAAGCTCGATGAAGCCGAGGCCCTTTTCATGGAGGCATACGCCGAAAAGCCGAGAAACGTCGATCCCGTATTCAAGCTCCTCCATATTGAGGTGATGAAAAAACGCGATGAGGGTATAACGGTTTATTTCGATCTTCTGCGGGAGCGATTTCCGCAGTCTGTGGAGCCTGAGGTATTCACCGATCTGTCATTTTATTATTTATACTCGGAGGATTACACGCATGTGCGGGACATTCTTCTGCAAGTCCTGAACGAATACCCGTCTTACCCGCCGGCTCATTATGCATTCGCACAGTACTTTGAATCCGTGGGCAACCGGGAGGTCCAGGAGGAGTTTCTTCTGAGAACCATAGAAACCGAAGAGAAAAGGGAGCTCGTTTTTCCGTGGGAGAAGCGGGACCGGAACCTGTTGTCAGTTGCGTTCAACGACCTCGGTATGATATACGCCGGCCTGGATACGCCCGGCAAGGCGGCGGAGGCGATCGGCTACTACCGAAAGGCGATTGAACAGGATGAGGGAAATATCGAGGCGTATTTCAATCTGGCGCAGGTTTTTTTCTATCGGGAGATGAACTTTCAGAAGGCGCTTCAGTACTACGAGAAGGCCCTCTCCATGGGGTACGGCTCCAACGATCTGAGCTATAATCTCGGTCTCCTCTACTATTACAATAAAAACTTCAACCGGGCGCTGACGTACTGGTCGGAGCTCAGCCAGGTTTTACCGGCGAATCCCTATCTCGGTATGGCAATGGGCAACGCGTTTCTCCATCTCGGCAAATACAATTCAGCCCTGGGAGAGTTTCTTCTGCTGTCGGAGCTTTACGACAGAATCGTGGACAATCTCGGGCAGATTAAACCCTGGAGCGGGTATCACAGGCGAATCCTGCTCGAATCCGCGGCTGTTCACAACAATCTTGGTGTTTCCTATCAGAAGCTCTACGAAAACACGGGTGACGCCGAGTATCAGAAGGAGAGCCTCGTTTCCCTGTACAAGGCGGGCGAGCTCGTGGATATCGTCGGAAGGGAGCGGGGTAAAGTCCAGTACAACATTAACTATATCCTGCATCCCGATATCATCCGCGGGGATATGGCTGTAAACGACGATTTGAGTATGAACCACCGTTTCATTGTCCGGTAATTCCCCGTAAGACAAACCACGCCGGCGTTTCGTCTCCCCGGAAACGGGCTATTCGCTTGCTCTTCAGGATTATGTTTGTTATATTAAGGCGGAAAAGGCGCGCCCGCAGAGGGGCGGTCTGTTTCCGCAGAGGAGGATGAGGAGATCGAGATGCGTGTGAATATAGTATGCAGCAAGGTCGGTATGACCCAGATTTTCGATGAAGGAAGGGTTGTCCCGGTTACCGTATTGCGATTCGGTTCGAGTGTGGTTGTCGGTAAGAAAACGGAGGACCGCGACGGGTACTGCGCCCTGATTCTGGGTTTTGGGGAAGCGAAGGAAAAGACGATGCGGAAGAGTGAGCTCGGTCTCTTTTCAAAGGCGGGTGTCGACCCGCGCAGGGTCATCATGGAAACCCGGGTACAGCCTCAGGAGCTCGATCAGTTCGAGGTCGGCCAGGAAGTGACGATAGATCACTTTCAGAAGGGCGATTTCATAGATGTCACGGGCAAGACAAAGGGGAGGGGTTTTACCGGCGTTATGAAGCGTCATGGAATGGCCGGTGCAAAACGGAGCCACGGAACGCACGAGTATTTCAGACACGGCGGATCTATAGGGGCCTCCGCATACCCGGCAAGGGTTTTTAAGGGTAAAAAGATGCCCGGCAGGTACGGTGGAACGCAGGTCACGGTTCAGAACCTGGTTGTTGCCGATGTCATGCCGGACAAGAACGTAATCCTCGTAAAGGGCGCCGTACCCGGTCCGAACGGGGCATCCGTTACCGTCTCCCATGCCAAAAAGAGAACGGCCTGAGACGGCATTCCGGGCACATTCATACAGCCAATAATAATGCGGGTCTCGTCAGCTTCGGGTTTTTCTTTTATACCATGCACTCGTCGTTAAACATGATAGTCAATTCTCATTTATTTCATTTAATTACTGAAGTCCACCGGAACCTGCACCATCGCATCTTATAGAGGTGCAAGCTCATCATAAGTATTACTTGAAACTCGAAGTCTGCTCTCATTATCCGATAACCTGATACCCGGTATAACATTCCCTAACCGATATGCGGTTCGAACGGTTTGCGTCGGAGAATTCCCCGGAATACGGCGAAAACAGGATTGCATAAATCCTTCGGGCGGGGTACCATTGGCTGCGCGGAGTAAAGAATGGGCAATGCAAGACCCGAAATCGACGACTATTTCATGAATATTGCAATAATCGTTTCGTCGAGGTCCACCTGCCTCAGAAGACGGGTGGGAGCCGTTATAGTACGCGGAAAGCAGATCGTATCAACCGGTTATAATGGTTCGCCGCAGTCCATGGAGCACTGTCTTGATGTGGGCTGCGCACGTGAGGGTGTGCCCTCGGGGGAGCGGTCGGAACTGTGCAGAGGCGCTCATGCGGAACAGAATGCCATTAACTTTGCCGCCAGGTACGGAATATCGATTGAGCACACCACAATCTATACTACGCATCTTCCGTGCTCGTGGTGCTCCAAGAGTATCATTAATGCCGGGATCGAGCGGGTTGTTTTTCTTCACGATTATCCCGATCCCGCGTCAAAGAAGATCCTCGAACCCGTAAAACTCGAAAAACTCGAACACTTCACGCCTTTCGTCAGGATGAACACGCCATAAACAGGTTATCCACAATACGGGGGAAGGGATCACGCCGGAGTGCGGAGGAACGATCCTGGAGCTATTTATATAATTCTTGTGTATATAAACGGATATGTTAATCCTGTGCTAATTTTCTTCTCTAAACAGACAATATAGATAATAATATGAGTAAATCGGAGCATATGTGAGTAAGGCGATTCCACAAAAACGAGTGGAAACGGACCGGTTTTACTAAAATATTGTTATTGTTTGTGAAAAAAAGAATTATAAAATAGGTATTAAATAATACACAGTTTGTCCACAGGCCGGTTTCAGGTATGGCCACCAAATGCGCGCAACATGCGTATCAGCGGACAAACCGTTCCCGATCCGGCGGTTTCGGGGCGGGTATGGGGAAGAGCGTTCAGGCATGAGCGGAAGACGGGTAACCCGATACGGCATATCGATTAAAAGCGTGGTAACAGGCCTCATCATTATCAACGTCGTTGTCTTCCTGTTGAGCGGTGTCGTCACCATACCCCTGCCGGGGAGGTTGATCGATTCCCTGATGAGGAGAGGGAATCATTTCCTCGCCGCCGCCTTCCAGCGCTACGGTTTGTTCGTCACGGTTTTTTCTCTTTTTCCGATCCTGATACGCTCCATGGGATGGGTCTGGCAGGTATTTACCTATATGTTCCTTCACGGGTCTCTGCTTCATCTCTTCTTCAATATGTATGCGTTGCTTCTCTTCGGCCGCCCCCTGGAACAGCGGTGGGGGCGGAGCGAGTTTTTTCTCTATTATATCTGTACCGGAGTGGGCGCGGGTATAACGACTTTTGTATGGAATTTACTGAGAAGCCCCATGGTACCGACTATCGGGGCCTCGGGAGCGATATTCGGGCTCGTTCTCGCCTTCGGTCTCGAGTTCCCAGAAACCATGCTCCTTCTCTTTTTCTTCATACCGGTCAAGGCCCGTTATGCCGCCCTTATATTCGGCGGTATAGAGCTTGTTATGATACTCACGGGGTCCATGCAGGGCATAGGTCATTTCACGCATCTGGCGGGCATCCTGTTCGGGTTTCTGTATTACCTGCTGAGAATAAAAAGGGGAAGAAGCAGGCGGGTTTTGAAGGGTAACCGACTCGTTACCACCGTACGGTCCAGGCTGAAGGCGGCCCGGCCGGTAAGGAAGAGCGAGGTAATACAAAAGGCCGAGACCATAAGGAATAAGATCGTTCGGGACCTTACGCTCTCCGACGAAGAGGAAAATCTGATGAAAATACTGCATGCGGCATTCATCAGAGACAGCTCTTTGTGCGGCCCCGACAGGTTCGACCCAAAGGCCGGGGATTGTCTGCGCTGCGAAGCGTTCTATGCCTGTCTCTATCGTTATGTGCTTGATTTGCAGTAATTTTTTGTTGTCATTTACAGCTTACCCACTATAATATACGCCTTATGGAAAACAAAAGTCTGGTCAGGCTCAACCGCTACATCGATTCAATGCCGGCCCTTTCCATAACGGTTGCCAAAGTCCTCGAGGTTGTTAGAAATCCGCAGGCTACGGCGAAAGACCTAAACAAGGTCATAAGTCTGGACCCCGTTCTTATGGGCAAGGTGCTCAAGCTCATCAACTCCGCCTATTACGGTCTGTCGAACAAGGTAACTTCGCTCGTCAACGCCATTATCATGCTCGGCATCAACACCATCAAGAACCTTGCACTCTCCACGGCCGTTCTTTCAAACATGAGCAATCAGTCTCATTTCAAATCACTCAATGTGGACGGATTCTGGAGACATTCGATCGGGGTCGGTGTTGCATCGAAACTGATAGCAATAAAGATGGGGATACCGGGGAATCAGCAGGAGGAATATTTTATAGGGGGCCTCCTGCATGATATCGGTAAGATTCCGCTGAATGAAATATTCTTCGAGGATTATGTTAAATGTATTCGAATGGCTGATATGCGACGAATTCCCCTCGTCCAGATGGAAAAACAGATACTCGGCATTACGCATGAGGAAGTAGGGAAGATGATCGCGGAGAAGTGGCGGCTGACGAGTGAAACGCTGGACTGCCTTCTCTACCACCACGATCCCGGAAAGGTTGAAAAGGAAAAGTTCAAGCTCGTGTCGGCCGTGTATATGGCAAACAACTACTGCAATCTTAACCAGATAGGGTTTTCCGGGAACCGGTACTCCGGTGCGCTCGATGCGGGAATATTAGAGAAAACCGGAATTACGGAAGAATACCTCGACGACCTGTTCGAAACCATATCTTCCGAGGTCGAGAAGGCGTCGATCTTTCTCCATGTATCGGGCTGACATACTCTTGCGTACGGATATTTTTCTTCAGATATGCGGGGCTTTACCGGCGGATGGATGAAAACGGCCTTCTTTAGTATCCTGCAGCACGGAGAATTAAATAAGGAGTAACGGCTGATATGAAGATCAGGTTCTGGGGCGTTCGTGGATCCATCCCGACTCCCGGACCGGAAACCGTCCGGTACGGGGGAAATACGACGTGCATCGAAGTCAGGCTCAACGACGGACGAATCATAATAATCGGTGCCGGGAGCGGTATCAGGGCGCTGGGGAACAAGCTCGTTGTGGAGGACATGAAGAAGGGTCCGCTCGATCTCGACCTGTTCATCAGTCATACGCACTGGGACCATATCATGGGTTTTCCCTTCTTTACCCCGATTTTTATTCCCGGAAACAGGATACGGGTACGCGGTCCCGTTAATATCGGTGACGAGGGACTGGAAAAGATATTTGCCCTTCAGATGTCGCATAACTATTTTCCCCTCAGGGCGGATGAACTTGCGTCGGATATATCATACGAGGTGCTCGCTGAAAAGAGCTTCAACCTCTATGATGACGTCAGGGTGACGACGAAGATACTCAACCATCCCATAATCGATTTGGGGTACAGGATCGAGGCGGACGGGGCCGTATTCGTCACTGCGTATGATACGGAACCCTTCAGAAACCTCTTTGACGGCGATCCCGGGGATGAGGATTACGATGAGGTCGCCAAGATAGAGGGTGAAAAAGCGGCGAACGAGAACAACCGGCGGGTATGGAATTTCATAAAGGACGCGGATCTCGTTGTTCACGATGCGCAGTACCTGAATAAGGAGTATCAGGCAGGCAAGATAGGGTGGGGCCATTCAACCGTGGAGTATGTTCTCGAAAGCACGATGAAGTCCGGCGTAAAACGCGTGGCTCTCTTCCATCACGACCCGACACGGAAGGACGATGAGCTCGATCGTATAGAGCGCATGGCGAAGAGACGGGCCGCACGCTTCGAGCAGCATAAGCTCGATATCTTTGTCGCACGGGAAGGTATGGAAATAGAGCTCTAAGTCCTTCCACCGCGGCACTGAGCCCATTCATTCATAAATATTTCGATAAATCATGTTAGGGAAGCACGCAGCATCCGGTACGGGGCCGTACCACAAATCCGCCTGAGAGCCTGAGTAAAGGAGAAAAATGGAACACGCTCCCTTTGTCCATCTGCATACGCATTCGGAATACTCCATTCTCGACGGTTCGATAAAAATCGGCGACCTCGTTAAAACGGCTGTGGAGCATCGCATGCCCGCTCTCGCGCTTACGGACCACGGAAACATGTTCGGTGCGCTGGAGTTCTATAAGAAGGCCATGGCCGGGGGAATCAAGCCGATCATCGGCGAGGAGTTCTACCTTGCATCCGGATCGAGGAAAAGCAGAAAACCCGGAGAAAAACCCTACCACCTCGTTCTGCTCGCGAGAAACGAAGAAGGCTACAGGAACCTCATCACACTCTCCTCAAAGGCTTTTCTTGAAGGATTCTACTATAAACCCAGGATTGATATGGAGCTCCTCCAGGCCCACGCGGGAGGATTGATAGGCCTGAGCGCGTGTCTTGGCGGAGAAATACCGAACCATTTAATGAACGGAAGATCGGGCGCGGCCCGAAAGAGCGCGGCCCGTTATGTCGAGATAATGGGCAGAGAGCATTTTTATTTGGAGCTCATGGACAACGGTATAGAGGAGCAGCGCACCGTGAACGAGGAGCTTCTTCGGATAGCGCGCGAAATGAACATCGGGGTCGTGGCGACGAACGATATACACTATTTAAAAAAGGAAGACGCCGAGTATCACGATGCATTGCTCTGTATCGGAACGGGAAAGACCATAAACGAGACAAAACGTTTCAGGTTCAAGTCGAACGAATTCTACTTCAAATCCCCCGCCCAGATGGCGGCCCTGTTCGCCGATGTGCCGGAAGCGGTACACGCGACGATCGAAATCACGGAGAAGTGCAACCTCTCGCTCGATCTGGGGAAGCTGAAGCTTCCACGGTTTCCGATACCCGAGGGGTACACCGCGGATTCGTACCTCGGAGAGCTTACGGTTCAGGGTATAGAGCGGCGATACGGCCGGATATCGGAAGAGATAAAGGCCCGCATGGCCATGGAGCTCGGGGTCATAAAATCCATGGGGTTCAGCACCTATTTTCTCATTGTCTGGGACTTTATCCGGTTCGCCCGGGGACGGGGCATTGCCGTGGGACCCGGAAGGGGGAGTGCGGCGGGGTCCATCGTTGCCTATGCCCTGGGTATAACCGATGTGGACCCTCTGCGGTACGGCCTTATTTTTGAACGGTTTTTAAACGTATCCAGGATATCCATGCCCGATATCGATATAGATTTCGACGGGGACAGGCGGGACGAGGTCATCGGATATGTGCGGGACAAGTACGGAAATGACCGGGTGGCCCAGATTATTACTTTCGGGGCCCTGAAAGCTCGGGCGGCGGTGCGGGATGTCGCGCGCGCCATGGATATACCGCCGGATGAAACAGACAGGCTCGCGAAGCTCATTCCCGCAAAACATGATATCACCATAGATGAGGCTGTTTCACTCTCACGCGACCTGTCCGAGAGAATGGAGAACGATCCGAAGGTTTCCAGACTCATAGAGATTGCCCGTAAGCTCGAAAAGCTCGTTCGGCACCCCTCCACCCATGCCGCGGGTGTTGTTATATCACCGACACCCCTGACGAACATAGTACCGCTCTACCGCGATCCGAAGAGCGGGGTGATCTCAACCCAGTACCAGATGAAGGACCTTGAGGACGTCGGGCTCATCAAGATGGATTTCCTCGGCCTTAAAAACCTCACTATAATTCAGCGGTGCCTGAAAAACATGGAGAAGGCGGGGCTTGCCGTTCCGGATATGAACGACCTCGACCTCGATGATCCGGATGTTTACGACCTTCTCTCCCGGGGCAGGAGTATGGGGCTTTTCCAGCTCGAGAGCAGCGGTATGCAGAACGTGCTGAAACAGCTCGGCCCCAACAGGTTCGACGACATTATCGCTGTGCTCGCGCTCTACCGGCCCGGCCCGCTCGATTCGGGAATGGTGGAGGAGTTCATCGAGAGAAAGCACGGGAGAAAGCCCACGATCTATCCCCATCCCGATCTAGAGAACGTTCTCGGGGAGACGTACGGCGTTATCGTATACCAGGAACAGGTCATGGAGATAGCCCGCGTGATCAGCGGATTTTCCATGGCGGAGGCGGATAATCTCAGGAAGGCCATGGGAAAGAAGAAAATCGAGCTCCTGGAGGAGGCCAGGGAAAAGGTCATAGAGGGAGCCGTGAAGAACAACACGGACAGCGGAGTCGCCGAGGAAATATTCGAGCTGATGAAGACCTTCGGCAGGTACGGATTCAACAAATCCCACTCCACCGCCTACGCCCTGCTTGCCTTCCAGACGGCCTACCTCAAGGTACACTTCCCGCTCTTCTACCACGCGTCTCTGCTCTCCGGAGAGCTGCACGACACGGATAAAATCTGCCAGTACGTCTGTGAGGCCCGGGAATCGGGGATCGATATAAAACCCCCGGATGTCAATGGAAGCGATGTTCTCTTCGAGGTTGACGGCGATTCCATAAGCTATGCGCTTGCGGCGGTCAAGAATGTCGGGGAGTCCGCCGCGAGGTCCATCGTTGCGGGAAGGAAATCCGGCCCGTACACGGGATTGGCCGATTTTGCTTCCAGGGTCGATCTGCGCCTGGTGAACAGGAGGGTGGTGGAGAGCCTGATCAAGAGCGGGGCTTTCGATGCTCTCGGTGAAAACAGGAGGACTCTCTTCGAGAATACGGAAGGCTGCCTCGAGTACGGCGCTCAGATGCAGGGAGACAGGATGAAGGGGCAGGCGCATCTCTTCCAAGCCGAGGAGGGAGAAGAGGGGCCCGGTTTCTACAGAATCCGCGAGTTCGAGGAGTGGGAAGAGTCAGATCTCAGCGAGTACGAAAAGGAAGCCCTCGGCTTCTATTTCATGTCCCATCCACTGCTGAAATATGATGACGCGGCGCGGAAACTCGGGGCTTCGACTGTGGTTGAGCTTAAAAAGGGGTCGGAAGCGAATGTTCGGCTGCTGGGCGTTGCCACGGCCGTGAAGGTGATAAACACGAAAGACGGGAAGGAAATGGCCTTTGTAACGCTGGAGGATTTAACCGGCGGTATCGATGTCGTTCTCTTTCCCGAGGCCTATGCGCAGTATGCCGGGTGCCTTTCGGGACGGAACGCGTTAGTGGTTACAGGGAGGGTAGACGGTGAGAAAATCATCGCGGACAGGGTCCTGACTCCCGAAGAAGCGCTTCGCGAGTCGGTTTCCACACTGCATGTCATGCTCAAGGACCCGATAGAAGAAAAGCGGCTCCTGCGGCTCAGGGACCTTTTTATTAAGAACAAGGGGAACTGTACGCTCGTCATTCATACACCGGAGCTCTATACGAGCAGGCAGGCCGTCAGGGCCTCCGCGTTTCTGCTCGTTGATCCGAAAGAGGAGCTGCTCTCGCAGTTAAGGGCTGAAGAACTCATTGAAAAGGCATGGATACGATGAAAGCAAGCGATATTTTTTCACGAGACTGGATCTACCCCGTATCAATACTTCTCATTACCCTGGCTCTCTTTATCCTGCACTTTATATTCGGAAGCGAGACCTTTTTCAAAAAAAGGTTTCTCCGGTCCGGGAAAAGGGAAGAGCGGCGGCGGTTTCAGTCCATGGCGGTTCATTACAAGCGTGTAAGCGCGTTTTTTCTGTTCGGCGCGGTTCCGGTAATGCTTATCAAGCTGCTCTACCGGGATACGCTCGGCAAGTACGGTCTGCTCAGGGGAAACGGCAGAATAACGCCGGCGATCATCATACCCGTTTTGATAGCGACCGGGTTCACCCTGATTTTCTTTTCGAAAAAGGAGAAGGTTTTTTCCAGGTATCCCGAGATCGAACGGGCCATGGAATCACGGTCCGCATTCGCTGTGAGCACCATAACCTATGTACTGTATTTTCTCGGGTACGAAAGTCTGTACCGGGGCTTCCTGTTCTTCGGTTTGAGGGGATATATCGGAAACTGGGGGGCCGTGTTCGTCAGCATGTTTTTTACCGTACTCGGGCATTTACGTACACAGAAGCTCGTTATCATGGGTTCTGTGGCAACGGGTCTGCTCTTCCCCTACCTCGTTTGCCTCGCCGGATCGATCTGGCCCGTGTTTATTCTCCACTGTGTTATCGGCGTTTTCATGGATGTTTTCTGCATTCGGAGCAGGCGCCGTCTCCCAGTTCAATCCGAAGCGGGATGATCGGTCAGGAAGTCGATCCGGGAGTCGATCAGCGAGAGAACCCTTTCCTCTCCATGGAACCCCACTCACGCTCCGCAGTAAAGAACTTGAAGAGAGCCTTCAGCTTGTAAAAAAGATTGAGTTGCCTGTAGAAGAGGCTCTCGCTCAGCGAGACGAAGAGCTTTATGAGGAAGTGGTGAAATTTGAGCGTTGTGCCGATGCCGTAATATTCCATGACGAGTGCAACGACATTATGCATGAGGCTGTACGCCCAGGTAATGAGTAAAAACCGGTAGACGAGTGAGAGGGGCAGCAGGTGGAACGCAATCCCGGCACCGAGGATGCAGTACCCGGCGATTTCAACAAAGGGAGGTACGATTTCCGTAAGGATATAAAACGGAAAGGCGAAAAGACCGATTATGCCGTAGCGGGGGTTGCATATCATGTTCGCGTTTTCGAACAGGGATTCCAGAAGCCCCATCTGCCACCGGACCCGCTGCTTCGAAAGAACCCTTAAACTTGAGGGTATCTCAGTCCAGCAGACCGTATCGGATACGAACGTTATCCTGTACTTTTTACGTTCCTGTCTCTTCAGCTTGTGCAGTTTTACCACGAGCATCATGTCCTCACCGAGGCTTCCCGCCTTGTAGCCGTTGACCTTGAGAACGTCCTCTTTCCTGAACAGGCCGAATGCCCCGGATATGATGAGCAGGGAGTTTGCCGCGGCGAGTCCGAGCCTTCCCATGAAGAACGCCCGGGCGTACTCGATGGACTGTAAAATGACGATGATGTTGTAGACGAGCTTCTCCTTTAAAAGCCTGCCCATCTGAATGGCCGCGCCGTTTGCCGACTTGACGACCCCGCCCACGGCAACGGTCCTTTCCGGATCATTGATGAAAGGAATGATGAGTTTGGTGAGCGCGTCTTCGCCGAGTATGGTGTCAGCGTCCACCGCGCAGAAGTAGGGATAACGGGATACGTTGATGCCCGCGTTGAGCGCGTCCGCCTTGCCGCCGTTCTCCTTGTCGATAACCACGATCCTGCTGTTTTCCTTCGAGGTGTATATTCCCCGTACGTCAGCGGTCTCCACCGAGCGCCTGAATACGTAGTCTGTTTTTATGAGACCGAAGGCGTCTATCAGGATCTGAAGCGTCTGGTCCTTTGAGCCGTCGTTAATAATGAGTATCTCGTATTCCGGGTAGCGGACAAAGAGGAGGGACCGTACGCTCTCGACAATGGTTTTTTCCTCGTTATACGCCGGAAGCAGGATCGAAACGGGCGGCAGGAGCCTGAACTTGAATGCCTGGTCGAGGTCGAAGGTGAAGCGCAGTTTCCTGCTCTTCTGCAGCTCATAGATGGAGAGGAGCAGTTCGATCAAGTAGACGGTGTCCACCGAGAAAAAGAAGACCATGATCCCGATGAGGAGCTTATAGAGCGTGTCAGCCATTCAACCGACCTCTTTAAGGATGGAATCCACAACCGGATTGGACTCACGGTAGTTGTCGAGGAATTTTCTGTATCCGCGAACCGCGAGGAATTGCACGATTTTCGCCGCATTGCTTCGCTTTTGTTCCTCCTTGTCGACCAGGGTTCTGACAATATAATCGACGATACCGTTTTCCTGCAGCGTCTGCACCACCATGTCCCTCGCGTAGCGGTCATCGGTTCTGAGGGCGTCAATGAGCGCGGCAACCCCGATCTTTCCGAGTTTTATGAGCGCGGCCGCCGCGTTTCTCCTCACAAACCAGCTTCCATCTCCGAGTAGTTCCACGAGCTTCTGCGTGGCGCCTTTTATGACCATCTCCCCGATGATGTTGCACGCCACCGCGCGTATCTCCCACGCGTCGTCTTTGAGCGCGTCGATAATCGTTTTGACCGTGATCAGGTCGTTGATCTTGCCGATGGCAAGGAGCGCGTTAATGCGCACGTCGATGTTTTTCGATTTTTTATAGAGAATAGTCAGATCACGCAGGCTTTCGGTGAGCCTGAAGCTCATCGCAACCTTGATGAGCAGAATCAGTTTGTTCGTATTCACCGAGGGATCGTAGAACAGGGGTCTTATAGCCTTGTACACGGTGCTGCCGAAAAAGGGGAGGATCGCGGCCACGAGCCATGCGTGCGTCAGAGAGCAGTTTTTATAAAACTCGAGAAGCATGGGTGCCGTTGAGATGTCCTTGATCTCACCGAGCGCAATAATGGCGGAAGAGCATACCTTCGGGTTGAAGTCGTACAGCTTGCTCGTAATGATCGGTATACTCCGCTTTGAACCGATAATACCGAGCGTGTAAATGGAGCGCATCCTCCGGGAGGGGAGGAGGTTCATCATACCCCGCTCGACATAGGAGATGAGTCCCAGTTCCTTGACGGCGGCTTTTATGCGCTCCTGCCCCCTCCCCTTGATCGTGGAGATGACTGAACGGAACCCGTCGATGAGACAGCTCCGTTTGGGACCCCGGCATCTGATTTCACTCAGCGGAATCTCGTCCAGGAGGTATCGGTAAAGTACGATGAGTATATTCCATTTGCGCTTCCGTCTCATCCTCTGGGTGAGATTCCTGATCGAAGAAACTCCGAGTGTGAGTAAGAAATAGGCGATCACCCCGCCTATGAGAACGAGCGTCGAGCGGAGCATGACACGTTCAAGTATGAGGTAAATCTCACGTGCTACCATTTGATGACGGACTGATATGAGATTTCATGTGATTTACCGTACGGTGTTTCTATGCGCCCGTAGCTTATCGACGACTCCAGGTTTTCCGTGAAGCTGTATGTGATGCCCGCGGCAAAATCGAAAACCCGCCTTGACTTGTCCCTCACCTCTATGTCGCCGCCGTAAACAGCCTTGACGAAGAGATCGTTTCTGTTATAGTATTCCGCATTGAGCAGAATTTCAAATGATCCGGTCGAATACCCCGTTGTGTAGAGATAGCGGTTATACTTAAGGCTTATATAGCTGATATCCGTGAAGTCCCTCCTCAGTTCCGGTATGATCTTCCACAGGGCCTCAGTTTCGAAAATGTCCGATTGGAGGGATATTCCCACACCAAAAAGGCGGGGAAAGCTGTAATTGAACCCGAGGTCGGTTTTCCACTCCGGCAGGTATGTGGGGCTAAATGCATGTGCCAGCCCTCCGCGTATATAGGTGTTTCGTATTCCCCGGAACACGGTCTCGAGCAGGACCGTGTGGTCGTGAGTCCCCCGTATACAGGCGTCCTCGTGTTGTAAGGTGAAGTCCCAGCTCTGCTTTAAATGATAGATAAGGAAGGATGTCGCCGTGACGCTGAATGTGGCGTCGGGATATATGTTCCAGCGGAAACCGAGCGGCATTACCTCATAAGTTTTTTGGATTCGGATGCCCTTGAGGAAACGCGTGGCTTCGGCGTTCTCCGGGTCCAGTTCAAGCACACGTTCAAATTCCGTTTTTGCGTTTTCTTTCTTACCCATGGCGAGATATACTTTCCCGAGCTCCACCCGGGCTTCGATCTCGTACGCGCCCGCTTCGATTGCCTGCTGGAAGAGGGCCACGGCTTCGGTGTTTTTTCCGGACCAGAATGATACCCGGGCAATACCGAGGAGGGCATCCGGATCGTCCGGTTTCTCCTCCAGGTACAGCTCAAAAACGGACAGGGATTCTCCGTAGCGTCCCTGCCAGCTCAATATCTGCGCCTTCCTGAAGAGGGCCTCAGGTTCCCTGGGGCTATCCACGAGGATATCGTTCAGAATAACGAGAGCTTCGTCGAACTCGTTTTTCCAGCTCAGTACCTTGGCGAGGCGTATTTTTACCATCGTATTATCGGGGTCAATAACAAGGATCTGTCTGAATACCGTTATGGCGCCCGTAAGGTCGTTCTCACGTTCGTACCTGATACCCCGGTCGATCAGACGGTCGACTTCCGTGGACTCTTGTGCAATCAGTGTGCATGCGGCGAGCATGAATAGAATGAGAAGCATTGGCCTTTTCATCGTATCCCCTCAGGATCCCCTGTATTTTGCGTAACGGGACAGCACCCTCCCGATACGTGCCATGAGCTCGTCGGGGCTGAACGGTTTGGTGAGGTAGTCGTCCGCTCCTGACCTCAGTCCCTCCACGATATCCTTCTCGGAATCGAGCACCGAGAGAAAGATCACGGCCGTATCCTGCAGGGTTCCGTTTCTTCGTATCTCTCTGCAGATCTGCAGCCCGTTCATCCCGGGCAGGAGCCTGTCGAGTATGACCAGGTTCGGCTTGAACCTGCGTGCGTAATCGAGCCCCTTTTCCCCGTCATTCGCCAGTATGGTACTGAAGCCGCCCTTTTCGACGATCCTTTTGAGCAGCTCGAGCGTTTCGGGGGTGTCCTCGACGATCAGGATCGTATTATCCATTTTTTTCTACCTATAAAATAACTCTTTTTCAGCTGCAGTATGCCCGGAAAAAACAGTCTTTTTCACTATCATTGTCGGAAAAACTGGGTAAAGGTGGAGCCGATAAAGAGCATTACAGGAATGATTCGGTGAACATAAGGAGCCTTGCGGCTGAAAAAGGTAAAAAACGTGTTATATTTTATGAGTGAAGCAATTTCTTGACGATAAAGATAAGAAATGAGGGGGAGAAAAACACTATGAAGAGATTATTATTAATACTCATTGCCGGTTTAAGCCTCGGTCTGGCTGTGGGGTGTGCCACCTCGGATTCAGAAACTTCAGCCGTTGATAACGATGATTTCGAGCTCATCAACGACGAGTCGTACCTCTACGAAAATGAGGTCGTAACAGACGGTACCGATCTGTCCTTCGACGACGCCGTAGAGGCGGAGGCTTTTTCACCGCTCGCCCGCAGCGCGACATTCCGGATGTACCGCGTGGCCAGCATCAAGGCCCCGAAGCATGAAGGTGAAACCCTGCAGGCCGCGGACGTGGCCATAGCAGGAGACAGCGAGACGTCATACGCATACGTCAGCTACGTCATGGCCGGACAGGAGCGGCATGGCGGGATCGACGTCATGGAGCTGAAAAGGTCCTTCTTTCCCAAGCTGACGAGCCGGTTGCTGACAAAGAAGGACGATGTCAACTCCATAGCCTATGACGCCGATTCGCTCAGGCTCTACATGGGGCTGAACGTGGACCCGGACGAGTACGGCGTGGAGCGCGGTGCGTATTTCAGGACCGCCGACCTCGATGCGGATTACAAGGTGATGGTGTCCGGGGACACGATACTTACCTCGGAAATGGACCTGAACAGTTACGCGGCGAATGACGCCGCCATACTCTCAGACGGCATCGTGCTCGTACCCGTGGGTGCGGCCGGAGGAGGTGTCGAGGTCATTCGGGTGACTCCGGGTGGAAGCGGGGAAGCGCCGACGCTTGAGCGTGATACCTTTATTTCGGGTATTCCCGACACGAGGGCCGTGGCAGCGACCCCGAGCCTCTCGGGTGTTGATTTCGTCGTGTACCGGGGCCCGGATGTGGACGGCGATGCGAAAATCATCAAGTATTCATATGACGGTTCTTCGTTCTCTTCGGAGGGTGAAATCCCCATAACCGGGGTTTCATACGTGGAAACCAAGGCGGCGCTCGAGGTGCACGGCAATACTGCTTTTCTTGCCGCTTCGGACGGGGGTGTTATGGGCATAGACCTGGAGAATGACGAGATACTCTTTACCATTTCGAACCCATCGGGAAGTCTCGACGCGGACCTGGTAACGGCGAACGATGTCACGGTCGGCATGCCGAACGGCGGTTCCTCCTCGCTGCTCTTTGTCGCGAACGGAGAGCACGGCGTCAGGGCGTACGACCTCGGTTTCAATGTCGAGGAATCAACCGATGTTGGGGCGGCCCTCGCGGATTTCGACGACTCGTCCGCGTACAAGGGATATATAAGTTTCGGGAGCGGCAATTCGTGTAATGCGCTTCTCTTCAGGAACGGTTACCTCTTCGCCGGAGCGGGACTCGGCGGGGTGGATGTTATTTATTTTCTCGACAGATCGCAGGCTTCGATTTCTTATGCAAGCCCCATGCGGTAGGCGCGACGATCCCTTACAAAAGTCGATGACCTTAAGCCGCGCATGATTCCATTCGTAAGAAAAAAAGCCCCGTCCTAATGGACGGGGCTTTTTCACGGTAAAACAAAGCCGTTGCTTTTTTAAATATTCCTTCCTACAATAGTATTCTGAGTATCCCGAACGAAAATCACCTGCAGGAGGATTGATATAATGAAGAAGAGGAATATCAAGATAGGGCTTGCGCCCACGAGGCGAAACGTATTTTCAGTCGAGGACTCACTTAAATACAAGGGATTGATAGAGGAGAAGCTGAAATCCTGGGAAGTGGATTTCGTAAATCTGGATTCCCTTAACAGCGAGGGCCTTCTCTTCAACAGGCTTGAGGCGGACAGGGCTGCCCGGATTTTCATTGATGCGGACGTTGATGCGATTTTCGCCCCGCACGTGAATTTCGGGACCGAGGACGCGGTGGCAAAGGTCGCCAAGGCGGTCGGAAAACCCTTTCTTTTATGGGGTCCCAGGGACGAGGCGCCGCTGGAGAACGGTTCCCGCCTGCGGGATACGCAGTGCGGGCTCTTCGCAACGAGCAAGATACTCTCCAGGTACGGGGTTCCTTTTTCCTATATAGTCAATTCGAGGGTGGACTCTGCCGTGTTCGAGCGCGGATTCAAGAATTTCTGTGCGGCCGCGCGTGCGGCAAACGGCTTCATCGGTGCGCGCATAGGACAGATCAGCACCAGGCCGGGTGACTTTTACACCGTCATTGTAAACGAGGGGGAGCTTCTGGAGCGGTGGTCGGTGGAAACCGTGCCCCTCACGCTCGTCGATATAGAGCGGTGGGTGCTTGATGCGGTCAAGAACGACAAGCGGGTGGGGGAAACGGTCGCCGATTTCAAGAAGCGGGTGCATATCAAGGACATGGATGAAGAGCAGATCAAGCGGATGGCGGCCCTGAAGGTGAAGCTTATCGACTGGGCCGAGGAAGAGAACCTCAGCGCCATCGCAATACAGTGCTGGGACGCGTTGCAGACGGCACTCGGCATTATGCCCTGCTTCGTTGATTCCGAGCTCACGGCAATGGGAATTCCCGTGGCGTGCGAGACCGATATTAACGGTGCTCTCACGTCCATCCTTCTTCAGAACGCGAGCACCACGCCTTCTCCGACCTTTTTCTGCGATCTGACCATAAGGCATCCGTCCAATGAGAATTCAGAGCTTATCTGGCATTGCGGCCCCTTCCCGCATGAGCTCGCAAAGGACCCGGAAAACGGGGACAGGGCGTTTGTGGGAAAACACTTCATCCTTCCGACCGGGGAGCCCGGAACCGGAAACTGGGAGATTAGGGGCGGCGATGTAACGGTCGCACGGTTCGACGGCATGAGAGGGGAGTATTCACTCTTCATGGGCCATGCACGCGGGACCGAAGGCCCCTATAACCTCGGGACCTATCTCTGGATAGAGGTAAACGACTGGCCGCTCTGGGAGGAGAAGCTCATATACGGTCCCTACATTCATCACATAGTGGGAGTCCATGACAGGGCGGCGTATGCGCTGTACGAAGCCACGCGCTTTATACCGGGCTTGGAGCCCGATCCAGCCGACCCCACGGAGGCGGAGATACGCGCGTATCTCAGGGGAAGCGATATCGGCGTATAGGAAGACGGAACGGTAATGTTGCTTTAACAGTTCCAAGTGTGTCTTATATGTGAAAGCTAGCTATCATGTATTTATTGAAACGTGAAATTCGCTCTTTTATACTGATTTTTTTTTATAGATGCGATACACTGAGGTGTATGAAACTGGGGAGGTGTATTATGAAACAAAGCAAATTCTATATTTTCACGGCACTGCTTCTGGCAAGCATGTTCATTGCGGTTCCGCTCGCCCTGGGCGGTGTCAGTATGACGGTGACATCATCGCTTGCAGGGGAGCCCTACAACAGGTTTCTTGTAGCGGACCTCGGGATTCTCGGTGGGGGCAGGCAGAATGAGGTGTTTACCGTGGAGTTCGGTACGGATGCGACGACCGACAATTACTATCTGCATATCAAGGTCGTGTCCGTAAGCGACGGCGCCACCCTCCTGGATGGTAATACCGACTCTCTGCCGTATGACGAAAATTATTCGGGGAAGGTTTTCAACAACAGCAATATCACCGACTCCAGCTCGCTCGGAGGGAGCTTCACCATCTCGGATACGTCGCAGAACCTCCAGGACCGGATTCTGGCCACGGGCGCTCTGCCGCAGGGGAGCTTTACCATTGACCTGGATTTCTACAAATCCGCGACTGAAACGGCAGATGCGGTATTGATCACCACGCAGTCCATAGCGGTTCAGATCATCCCGCCTTTTCTGCAGCCCTCCTATCCCGTCGATACGACCGTACCCGGCCAGGGTCTGACTTTCAGCTGGGGGACCAATGTGAAGGACCTCACATTCCACCTTTTCGGCGATCCTGCGGGAAACCAGGAGCTCTACCATGTGCAGCTCGGGACCGGTGTTAGATCAGTGCCGGCGACCGGGTTCGACCACATACTCAGAAAATGGCAGGGAAGGGACCTGTACTGGCAGGTAAAGGGTCTTATTAAGACTTCCCACGGTAATGAGGCCTTTGCGGGACCGCTCAGCTATTTCATCTACTACGAGGACAGTGTGGTTTCCCAGGATATCGGGCTGTCCTTCGAAGAGCGAAGGGAGCTGGAGGACAAGGTTATCGAGCTTCTCGGGCAGATCGTCAACAAGAGGGCGGCGAACAGTATCAAACAGTACGATCTTGACCGTGTCGTCCTCGACAGGGGCGTGGTTGCCAGGGGTGAGGTGATACCCATACTTGATGAAATTATTGCGAAGGAAGTTAAGGTCAACGCGATTTACTTTAGATAATGCCCCGGTACGAGGGGACTAACGATGGAATTTTCTGGAGGTTTCAGATGAGATTGCTTAAGAAGGGGAGTTTATTACTGACTGTCGTGATTGCGGCCGTTCTTCTGCCCGCCGTGCTCTTCGCGGCCGACGTCATTGCATACATCGGAGAGGTGCAGGGAGACGTCATTGTGACCAGGTCGAATCCGGGTGAGATGGAAGCGAAGCTCGGTATGTTTCTCGAAGCGGGAGACACCGTCAAGACGGAATCGGAGAGCTTTACGGCCATCATTTTCCAGGATGACGGGAGCAGGATTAAGCTCGGCGAGAGCGCACAGATCACGCTCAACGCGTCGCGAAAGCAGAAGAAGCTGGACAAAAAGGTGAATTTAAAACAGGGCAAGCTTTGGGCGAAGGTGAACAAGAAACGAGGCACCGATTTCCAGGTGAGAACACCCACCTCGGTTGCATCGGTAAAGGGAACGAAGTTCGTTATCGAAGAGCTCGAGGCCGGCGAAACCTGGGTGTGGGTCCTCGAGGACATCGTGGAACTGGCGAACGCAGCGGGTACGGTGAGCCTGGGTGCCGGTGAATACGGTGTCGCGACTTCCGACGGCATCGAATCGGGGACTATTACGGGCGACGTTCCTGTGGAACCCGGGGCCCATGAGCTGATCTTCTACTTCGGCCAGCCGGGTACGGGAATGCAGCGTGAGCTTTACATCGAATATGAAAAGTAGGCAATAAGTTCAAAGGTGTCTATGAAGGTACACCACATTTGTGACCGCACCGTTTAAGAGAGATGTATTCAGGTGAAAGGAGTACCGCCGCCGTTTCCACCCGTGAAACGGGGTGGTATTCTTTCATCGTATAGAAGGGGTCCTTGACCGGGTAAGGATGAAAACACGGTGGTTCTATTTAATGAAATAAGGGGGTTTCCAATGAAAAACGTTTTTAGCAGGTCCTGTGTAATCGGAATAATCATATTCATTTTCGGAGCGGGCGCGCTCTTCGCCGGAACGGCGCCGAGTCTGGAGCTCCTCAGCCCCAAGAGAGGCGAGGAGCTTGCCTATGGGAGCGAAGTCATCGTGGCCGTTTCGATATACGATGCGGAGGGCGACGCGGACGTGAATTCGATCGAAATAAAGGTCGATGGCGAGGACGTTACGGCCCAGGCGAACAAGTCCGCGTTTCTCACAACGTATACCTTCTCTGAAACAGAGGCTACGGGAAGGCATGTTTTCTCGTTTACTATCGAGGACAGGGAGGGAAACACCTCCACGGTCGAGAGTTTTTTCAGTATCTCGCAAATGCCGAAGCGCGAACGCAAGGTGTCGGCAAACGGCAGTGTCAGGGCCGGGGCCGAGTACGAAAAAGAGGCTGACCAGAACACGGTGGGCAGCGTCGACGTGAACATGTACGGAGGTCTCTCGAATTCGATCAATTACGCGCTCCACGTCCTGGTCACGAATGAGGAAGCCTCGGACGGCCAGCGCGTGTCCCGGTACAGGCTCGACCTCCTCTCCCCCTTCGGCGGGCTCGTAGTCGGCGATACCACGCCCTCGTTCACGGATTATTCGATAGACGGCCAGGAGGTCTTCGGTGTTCATGCCTCTCCCCAGATCGGTTTTATCGGAGTCGAGGCGGTATACGGAAAGAGTCTCAAGGCTATCGAGTACCCGGACGAGCCTGAGACCTACAAGCAGTCCGTTTACGGCGGGAAGCTGAAGATCGGTTCCGTGAAGCGGCTCCAGTGGGGACTCGCGTTTCTCAAGGTGAAGGACGATCCCGCTTCAATAGACCTGAACCCCGTCGATCCCGCGCAGACCCCCCTTCCCAAGGACAACATAGTGCTTGGAACGAATCTCAAGCTCTCCGTAGCCAAGGGAAAAATTACGATCTACGGCGAGGCGAACGAAAGCCTCCTGAACGAGGATATCAGCGAGGGGCCGAGCGATTTCGAGGATTTCGACCTGCCCTTCAAACCCGCCGACTGGGAGTGGCTCTTCACCATCAACGAGCACATCGTTCCGGTCATGCCGGGAATGACATCGCTCGCGGCAAAAGGTTCGATCAAGATAGGGCCCTTCTATGAAAACACCCTCAACGCGGAGTACAGCTACGTGGGACCCAGTTACTATTCGCTTATCAATAAATCCATTATAAACGACAGGGCCGGTTTCCGCATATACGACAATATCTGGCTCCTGAGCCGGAGTATCTTCCTGAATGCGGGTTACCAGAAGTACAAGAATAACCTCGAGGATACGCTCACCTACACCAACACCAATACCGGCTATTCCGGCGGCGCCTACGTTTATCCCACCGACTACCTGAGCTTCAATGCCGGAGTGGACAGGTTCAAGGTTAAGAACGACGCACCCGCGGGCAATGTGCTCGCCGTGGAAACGCTCAATACCACGATCACGGGCGGAGTATCCCAGGGAGGGCTCGAGGTTTATAAAACGACGTCCACCGCCTTTTTCAACGCAAGCGGTTCATTCTATAAGGACGAGATTACGAGCGCCAATGACTCGAAGAACTACTCCACCAGGCTCGGCGCTATAAGCTACTTCGACAATATGCCCCTCGACACGAAAGCCGTAGTCGGTTTGGATTTCGGCGATTCCCCGAATTCCCTTTATATGCAGGGTAAGGGGGGGTACCGGTTCCTCAGCGACGAGACCCTGTACGGGTATGCCAAGCTCATCTACGAAACGGGACCGGAAGAGTTCGACTTCACCGTGGGAGCGGAGTGGGAAGGTCCGTGGGAAGTTCTCTTTGAGGGTGAGTTCGAGTACATAACCTCACCCGCACTTGACGATGTGCTTATCTCCGTGTTCGCGACAAAGGAGTTTTAAATGAGCAAGGAGACCAAGAGGCTCATCTTTATTCTCGTCATCGGCTTCGTGGCCGCAATGATAATGGTCGTGATGTCCGTTTTCGTCTTTTTCGAGAACCTCGAACAGAAGATAGTCGATTTCAAGTTTGCGACCCGCGGACCCAATTACGAGGGCCTGGAGAGCTCGGATGTCGTCATCGTTGCCATAGACGACCAGTCCTTCGCCTCGATACCCTACAAGTATCCCTGGCCGCGTAATTACCACGCGACGCTCGTCAGGAACCTGAGGCGCGCCGGAGCGCGGACCATACTCTTTGATGTGGTTTTCTCCGAGGAGAGCACGGTCGACCCGGCGCAGGACGCTGATTTTGCCGAGGCGATTGCTGAAGGAGACGAAGTCGTTCTCGCCGGAAAGATGATCGTGGAGGACAGGGAGGGTTATCTCCTTCAGAGCCTGCTGACCCCCATCGAAACACTCAACGAGGTAGCAACCTTCGGACTGGCGGATACGAACTTCGACACGGACGGGTTCGTGCGGCGCTATATACTCTTCAGGGACTATAACGACCAGCGGTATTTCTCTCTCGGGCTGGCCGCGCTTGTCAATTACCTGCGCCTGGAAGGACCCTTTCCGGAGTGGTTCAGGATAAACGAAAACGGGGATTTCGTTGTCGGAGAGCAGCTGCTCATCAAGAAGTACGACAACCTCCCGTCGAGTTTTATCAACTACTACGGGAACCCCTATTCGTTCAAGTATATCTCGTTCGAGCAGGTGGTGGACGAGGAGGGCTTTCAGCTCCTCCTCGAGCGCGACGTTTTCAAGGACAAGATCGTGCTTATCGGCGCCTCCGTGTCGGAGCTGCACGATAATTTTTCGACGCCCTTCTACGTTGCATCGGATGAGACGCTCATGCCCGGTGTCGAGATTCACGCCACCTTTGTCCAGAACGTGCTCGATCAGAATTTCTTCATGGAAGTGGGTGAAATTTACGCCTTCATTCTCACCTTTATTTTCACCATCGCCATCGCCTATATCATCAAGAAGACGAAACCCATCATCGGTATCGCGTCGGCGATCGGTATAGCTGCCGTCTATTTCTTCGGTAATTTGCTGCTCTTCACGAAAGCGGGAATTCTCATGAACATGATAGCGCCCGTGGGAGGCATCGTCGTCGCCTTCATCGGGTGCAACGCCTACCAGTACTTCTCGGAGGAGAAGGAGAAGCACTACGTCCGTTCCGTGTTCAAGCACTACCTCGCGGAGAACGTCGTTGATTCCGTTCTCGATACCTCGGGCGGGCTCGCATTCGGGGGCCAAAAGAGAAGGTTAACGGTGCTGTTTTCGGATATAAGGTCCTTTACGACCTATTCCGAAAAGTACACCCCCGAGGAGGTCGTTTCCAATCTCGGAGAGTATCTCACGGACATGGTGGACGTGATTCTGAAATACGGAGGCATGCTCGACAAGTTCGTGGGAGACGAGATCATGGCCGTATACGGCGCGCCCGCGTATACCGAGGACCATGCGGAGAAGGCCTGTCTAACGGCCCTTGAGATGATTAGGTCACTGGACCGGCTGAAGGAGAAATGGACCCAGGAGGGAAAGGAAATCTTCAATATCGGAATCGGCGTCAACACGGGCGAGATGATCGTGGGAAATCTCGGGTCCAAACAGATATTCGACTACACCGTTATCGGTGACAACGTCAACCTCGGCGCGCGTCTCGAAGGGATAAACAAGGTTTATAAAACGGCGAATAACATAATCGTCAGCGAGTTTACGAAAGCCGAGCTGAGCGACAACCTCATAACGAGGGAGCTCGATTCGGTCAGAGTCAAGGGTAAGTCCAAGCCCGTGGCCATCTTCGAGCTCGTCGGGGAAAGAGACGTGATCGTCTACTCCGACGAGTTTCTCGCTCACTACGATGAGGGTCTGGCCGCATACAAGAACCGGGAATGGGAAAAGGCCATCGCGGCGTTCAAGAAGAGCCTCGTGCTTACGGAGGACGAGATCAGCAGCATGTACCTGAAGCGCTGCAGCCATTTCAAGAAGAACCCCCCGGGTGATGATTGGGACGGGGTATTCACGCTCAAGTCGAAGTAGGAAAAGAAGAGGGTTCCTTAATACAGCGAATAGACGCTCAAAGGGGCACGGCCGATACGAGAGCCGCGTCCTTTTTTTACGACCCAAAATATCTGTCGTGAATTCGAAGCGGTTCTTCTTATATATACTGTTGGTCTTGAATTAAATGACGAAGAAATAGGGAGGTTCGTGTCTTAAGTGCTTCTGAGCTGCTCTATAATCCGTTCCGCTTCGGCTATGATGCTCATGACCGAGGGGTCCTTTATCCTGTAGCACACCTCGTTCCCGTTCTTATTCTTGGAAATGATGTTTTTCTCCTTCAGGATGGAGAGATGCTGGGATGTATTGGGCTGGTTCAGGTGAAGGTGATCGCTGATATCGTTGACGCAGTAATCCTGCTTGTAGATGGTCTTCAGTATATTGATTCTCGTGGGATGCCCTATGGCCTTGAAAAAATCGGCAATATTCTGTTCGTTTACCAAAACGCCTT
>Ga0180431_10002291_pt1 | contig 25810 bp, 36 predicted proteins | sample SS_ome_11_FD_132459 | JGI IMG/M metagenome (GOLD analysis project Ga0180431, IMG submission 132459) | Hypersaline lake sediment archaeal communities from the Salton Sea, California, USA - SS_1_MS_1 metaG | ecosystem: Environmental > Aquatic > Non-marine Saline and Alkaline > Hypersaline >... | reverse complement strand
CATGCGTTGGCTCACCCAAGATGCGGAACAGGATCGCATCTCCCGGGCTTTCTTTTCCCTGTTCCATGATCCTGCTCCAGGGCGCAAGGTGCCGGTAGATGACCGCAGCAAGCTGCTCGCGATTAAAGCTCTCGTCATACTCGTCGTTATATGACGGCAGCTTGCGATCGAACTGCTCCTGGTAGATCAGCCGGAAAAGGTTCCAGCAGTCTATGCCGGTACGGTCCGCGCCATGCATCTTGAACGGGATGCCTATATATCTGCTTGCCCATTCAGCGACCATTAGAAAAGCCCCGGAAAATAGCGGGGGACGAATGAGTCTCCCGGGAAAGGTTCGTGCATAAAATCTTCGATGCTGATATTGCCTGATATGACAAGCTCATCATAAACGATGTCAGTGAATTTAAATCCGGAGAATTCCGCCTCGATGGTATCCGGATCGCTTGCCAGAACCACCTGAATGGTCAAGTCCGGCGCAGTGTTGATCCCCCGGATCGCGACAACGATATCCCGGTGCACGTTATCAATGGTGACCTTGCCGACGGCGATGGAGTCATCCGAATCGTCCGGCAGCGAGATATCAAACGGGTACGCTACAAAGGTATTGCCGTTGCTCTCAATGTCCTCGTTGTTGTTGACAACGTAGAAAGGCGACCCCAGGTCGTCATGATCGATCGTAAGCAGCACCAGGAACACCTCGTCCGTCTGCTGCGCATTGATCGCCTCCCGAAATGTCAGGGACAGGTCTCTGCTCATGGCAGAATCTCCATGTTCGCGTTTATAAAAAAACTGTTTCCGCCGCCGCCGCTTATCCTGGGCGGGCCCACATACCGGAACTCGACGGCGCTGCCAGTCCGCGGGTGGGTCCAGTCGAATGGAAGCGAGCCGGCGCTCAATGTCGTTTCATAGAACGTCATGTGCGTCGCCACCTGGGTCTTGGTGTGCCTGAATCGGAAACGAAAATATTTGACGCCGGCGGTAAACCTGCGCCTGAGCTTGTCCGGCCCTGCGTCCATCGGGGTGCGCAGGGCCTGATCCTGGAAGGTCTCTTCATAGGCCTGCTTTAACGGATCATCCGGAAGTGTGCCGGGCCATGATGCCATATCACCTCCCCATCACCCGGGGCTGCATTCCGAAGACCTGCTTCAGGGCGTTGTGGGTGTAGCCGCGGCCGACCTTGGCGGCCACGATCTCGTCTATAATTACATCGATTGCCCGCCCGCCCTGGGCGCTTACGCGCTCCTGGGTCTTGACTTCGGTGCCGGATGCGTTGTTGAAGATGTTTACCTCGACAGCGGCCGGCTCCGCCTTAACGCCCAGGTCCCCGCTCGGTGTGCGCTTAAGCGGCATGATCGCCTCGGGGCCTTTCTCGGCCATCAAGCCAACTGCGCCGTTCGCCATCGGAAAGACCATCGGATGATTGATCACGGCGCCGTGGCCGAAAGGCAAAAGCCTGCCCCTGTCAAATATATTGCCGTGCGCGCTTCCCTTGCCGAAATACCACCCCAGCATTGGGTCCACGATCATCTTTTGCATGGCCATTTGCGTGACCATCCGGCCGAAGGATTCCAGTATTTTCTTGAAGCTGATATCCGCCTCCCAGACCATGTTTGTCAGTTCATGGCTGAAATTGTTGGCCCAGCCCGTGACGGCATTTTTCATATCATCGTCAAAGACTTCTTTGGATTTTTTGTTGATCTCCTCGAGGTCTTCGAGGCCCTCCTGGATATATCTATCCTGGGCATCCATCACCGCCTGAAGGCGCTGAAAGTCTTCGGCGTATGCCTCCTTGCGAAGCTTCTGGATGAGATTTTCGCCAGCGCCGGCGGCGCCGGCAGGGGTTGGCTTTCCGCCGTCCTTCGCTTTCCTGGCGGCTTTTTCTTTTTGATATTGCTCGATCGCTTCATTGATCATGTCGAGCCGCAGCTTTGCGAGCTCTATCTGGCGTTTGACCGCCTCAGGCGTCTCAATTCCGGGTATCCATGACAATATCTCTGCCGTCCTCTCATATTTGTGCAGCTCTCTCTCCAGCCGCTCTCTTTGCTGCACCAGGGGGTTCATTAATTCCTCATTGCCGATGCCCAACGCATCCGCCAGCTCATTAAACTTCTTGATAGCGCTTGTTATCATCGGAAGGAGTTTTTCCCCAAAGGCCGCTGACAGATCCTCAATGTTTCTCTCCAGTTGTTTCATCTGGTTTGCATGGTCATCATAAGTCCGCGCCATATCGCCGATCGCGGCCCGTGAACCCTCGACCATCAGTTTATATGCTGCCTGCGCTTTATGCGCCGCGGTAAGCTGGTCTTTGGTTTCTGCCAGGCCGAGCGCGAGCGCCTTTTCCTGGACGATCGTGGCGTTGAGCACGACGCCGTATTTTTTCATGGTCTCAAAATTGCCTACCAGGGCCGACTGGATATCGGCCATGACCATTGCGGTCGGAAGGTTGTTAAAGCTCCCGAGGTCCGCAGAGAGCTTGACGATCTCGAAGGAAAGCCTGCCCGCCTCATCGCGCATCATGCCCATAGGAACCAGAAGATCCTGCACTGAAGACAGGTATTGCCTGGTTTCCCTCCTCGACATGGCATAAGATTCCCGGAGCTCACTCGCCCATTTCGATGCCAGGTCAACCTGGCCCGCGAACACCACATTGAATTTATTTGTTGCCTCTTGAAGATCAGATGCCGCCTTTCTCGTTTCATTGATCATGCTGATCAATTTAAAGAATCCGTATGCGCCGGCCAGCGTTGTTATCAGGCCGCTCAACTTGAGCATGGCGGTATTGGTAATTGCCAGGCGCTTGTTCATGTCCCCGATGCTGCGCCCCGTCCGCCTGAATGCCCGCTCCCCTTTGCGGCCGGTCTTTTCCACTTCGGACTCGAACCGCTTGACCGTCACGGTCCCTCTGTCGTCTACGTGGATTTCTACTTTAATGGTTCCGGCGCTTCCAACCATTGTGCAACCTTTCCGAGGTCCAGCCATTCTTCAGGGGTTAAATCATTTGCACTGAACGGATACCCCGCGATCCGGAGAAGCCGGATCCGGAGAAGCTTTTGCGTATAGGGATGAAGGTCTTCCGCCCTCGCCTTTGGGCAGTTGGCGCAGGCCCATCCGATATTGTCTCCGGTCTCGATTTCGCATTTTTCTCTGTCTTCATCGCTGCAGACCCCCTTGCGGATTGCCCGGAGGTCTTCGGCTAGTTTTTTTCAACATCCTCTGCGTCTTCCAGGGCCTCAGCCGAGTTCTCGAACACATGGGCAGCGAGCAGCTCGACCAGATCCATCGCATGCTCTTCGATCAGCTCCTTCCAGTCGGGCATGCTCGATATATCGACGGGCTTGCCGTCTTTTTCAACTATAAAATCATCTTTTCGGATACCCCTTAGTATCTTTGCGCCGAACTTCTGCCTTGTCTGCCCTGTCCGGAACACGAGCTTGTTCTTGATTCTCTGCGTGCCCTCGTTCTGATAGGCAATGCGCTCCTGCGTCGTCGGCATCCGGTAATAGAATACGAGCTCGCTCCCGGAGATGTTGTCCTGGATTCTGAGCTCATAAGTCTCCTTGCTTAGTACCCTCGGCATTTTTCATTCCTCCCTTATGCTGCATATGTGCTCTGAAGGTTCTTGACATTGACAATCACGCTGCCATAGGTGTCGTCTTCCAGGATGATGAGATCGCCGGCCTCTGCAACGCGTTTTCCGTCAACGGATATCGGCGCGGACAAAACGGATAACAGCGGAAAGATGACCTCCACCTGGTATTTGTGCGGGGAGTCGTAAATCGCCCCTTCCGCGAGCAGGTAAACGCCGAAGGTGTCGTTGTCGTCGATATGCTGCTGGATGATGTAGTTCCGGAATTCCCGACCCACCCGCAATGTCTGCATGCGGTTGTTCCGGAAATAGCGCGAGGCATAGGCGTCGCCCGCCCCCGGCGTGAACTCGATATCGCCGTTGTTATTGAAGTTCCACTCGATGGTCCTAATCTCCGCATCCATCTCGCGGCCGCCCTGGAATGCGCTCCCGTCCCAGGCGCCGCCCAGCTTGAAGGTCAGCTGGCTCACCCGGAGCGGCGTTTCGGTCACCCGTGCAGGAAAGGTCGCCCACGCAGGCTCTGTGGGGATATAAAGCACCTTGTAGTCCACATTGCTTCCCGGGGACCCCGGCGCGGATATGGTGATTATGGCCGGCGTTGCCGCGGAGACCGCGGAGTACTCCACCTCTGTCCATTCATCCGCCGAGAGCTCCACGCGGATCCGCTGGACATTGTCGAGCCGCTCCGCGGCGTCTGCGCCCTCGACGGCGTTCGCCGCCAGCGTAAGAGAGGTGGCATCCGGCGCCGCGCTTATCGTCTCTTCATAGACATTGTCCGATACCTTGCCCGTGCCCTTGCACTGCCCGACGATCTTACACCAGTCATCCTTGGCGAACGTGGCCACAAAAGAATCCACAAACATGGACGCGAAGCGACGTTTGACAACGGTTTTCCCGAATCTTTGGGCCGCCGTAAAGGACGGGTTGGATCTGTATGCATCTTCGTCGTCTTCGATCGGCGTGATCGTATGCTCGTAACCGGTACCGGCCGCAGCAGTGCTGATCGCGCCGAGCGCATATGCCAAAATGAAGGCGAAATGCTGCGGCTGGGCCTTTGCGAAATTAAAAGCGGCTGCCGCCATATTCCCCAGATCATACACGGCATCCGCCTCCTCTTTTCCGGTCAACTCGTCTGCGTTGCTCTCCCGGCGCGGCTCCAGATTGATCACGTCTTCCAGTGCCACCAGCATTGAGGTATCAAGAGTCTGCTCAGTATTGATGGCCGTCTCCTTGCTGTTAGCGGAAACGGCGACCAGATTATGCGTTGCGCGATATGATCTCATGGTTTATCCCCTCCCTTCGAGCTCTCTTTGTCCGGAGCCTGGGCCTTTGCTCCTGAAGGCGCCGCCTTTTTGTCTTTGGCTTCGGGCGGCTTTATCTCTTCAAACTTGGCCCTCTCTTCCGGCGGCACCTGTTTGTATGCCTTGCCCCTCACATATCTTTTGCCGGCAAGCGGTCCGTCCACCACCTGGAAAGACTCGGCCCCCTTTTTGAGTGTAAACATAACATCGCCTCCTTAAACGCTGATTGTTTCTATGGCGCACAGCCTCATGTCCGCATGATGACAGAGAACCGTCCCGAATATCCGCGTGGTCACGTCATCGATCTGCAGGCCCACCGCATTTTCCATCGGCCCCCAGTCCGGATCGATGGTCAGGCATGTATTGTTCAGGGTCTTGTTGTCATCGTCATTGAACGCCGCCACATAGTCCTCTAGGAGCGACTGGAATGTCGTCTCGGACCCATCCGCGTCATTGAGCCCATAGACCGCCTGGATACGCAGCACATGCGCCTTTTCCACCTCGCCGATCGTCGCCTGCCGCTGCGCCGTGCCCTTCCGTGATATGGTCAGCCCGTTGATCCTGCTATTTGAGTCCTTGAAAAGATTCAAGAGAGTCGACCAGTTCTTGGACCATCGCTCGTATTCATGGACAATGCCGTGGCCGGTCACGCCCTCGAATACGTTCTTTGCCTCGCTGATGATCGATGACAGCGCCATTATGCGGAAAGCCTCCGTTGTACGCGCATCGGAATGGTTCCAAGCTGCGACTGGATCCAGGCCTCGTTCCTGTTCCAGGCCTTCTCGAACATATGCGCACCCTCAAAACCCTTCTCCGCGATCTTCCGGGCGATGGCAAAGCCCACGGATTTCGCCTCATCAGCGGGCACGCCCAGCTTTGACCTGGCCCAGAGCGCGATCGGCTCCACCGGCGGCATGGCCTTTCCGGGCCGTCTTCCGAGCTCCACGACCTCGCCGTATTCCAGGGGCTGGCCCACCATGCCGCGGACGGACTGCCCGAACATAACGACCTCGCCTTGGGTGGATCCCGCCAGGCCCGCCTGGCCACCCACGCCCTTAGGGGTTCCCTCCACCACGTCCTTTTCAAGCCGGCGCACGATAAGGTCCATGACCCGCCGGCTTTCCTGCCGGACCAGCTCAGGGTAGCGCCTTGCGAGCTCGCGCACCTCGGTGATGTTGTAAATGACCTCGGTTTCCATTACCTTCTCCGCCGGGGATGGGTCAGCCGGTCCTGACCCCAGGGATAGTCCACGTCCTGGTCCTGGGTGTGGCTGGCCGGCTTGGGCCGGCCTTCCTTGATGCCCATGTGGTTGTAATACTCGCCGCGATAGGTCTTTGCCAGGGCCTCGTATTCACGGCGCTTTCCGGCATGGTCCACGCTGTCCGCATCGATCGTGGAGTCCTGATCCTGGGCATGCATGGCCGATAGGATCCGGCAGAAAAAACTCGCAGCCAAGGATTGCACCGCCTCTTCGTCGCCGGCATCCACCGAGCAGTCGGATACCGTGCAGGCATGCCGCGCCGTATAAGTCACCCGGATGCTCTCACCGGTCTGCGGCGTGCTGGAGACCATTCTCAGGACCCGGCCGGAAGGTTTTTCATAAATTGCCCATTCATTGTCCTCCAGGATTCCCGGTGTTTCATCGTCGTCATCGACCGGGTATTCTACCTGGCGGATCACGCTGAAGTTGTCCTCCCAGGAGGCAAGGCCTGAGAGCGCATAATCAAAGCCGCCGTCGCCGTCGACGTCCTCCACCACGACCACCGGCTTGTGCCTGGAGTGCGCATCCATCGCCCTGGCCACGGCCTTTTCCCTGGCCGTCTGCAGCTTGGCCTCATCCACCGGGTGCTCGCCCGGTGCCAGGACCTCTATGGCCTCGGTATAATCAAATAACGTGCTCATATTATCTCCCTATGTGCCAGGCCCAGCCAGGCAACCCCCAGGAGCGCCAATGGTGCGACATGAAACGTATGCCAGCCGAGGCACGATACTGCCAGCGTAGTAATGCCGGCGATCACAGTACATTGTTCCCGGGAAAGCGACTTTCTTATTTGCCAGGCGCGATAGCCGAAGGCCAGAAGGTAGGCGACGATAAGGACCATTACCTGGAGCCCCATCTCGAATGCGGCCTGCAGATACTCGTTATGCGCATGCTTCCACCAGCCCATAGAAGAAAGCCGCGCGTCTCCCGAGATCAGCAGCGGAAATATATCCTGAAAAGATCCGAGCCCCCTGCCGAACGCCTCGGACCGGAAAGACCATGCGATGTGCTTCCAGGCCTGCCATCTGGGGCACTGCAGCGTGTTTTCAATGGGGTCGAAAATCTGAAAGAAGACCATCATGCCGGCTATCACGACCATTAAGGATATCGCCCTTATGGCGAAGCGACCGCCGGAATCCGTTACCCCCGGCCATCTCCATAAGAATATAAAAAAAACAATGCCCGTTGATGCTGCAATCATGGCGGTCGTAGAGGCGCATAAAAACAGGCCGATTACGACAACTGCCGCCAGGGGGATCAGCCCGTAACGGATAAATGCCGGCAGGCACAGGGCCAGAAATACCCCCGCCGCGTCGGCATTCAAAGGCCCCGCCACCTGGTTCCCCATATTGAAATCTGTTACAGCGCCGAGCCTTTGCAGGACAATCCATGCGGTGAGCATCAATGCCGCGACACGCATGGCGTTCATGACCTGAACATGCCTGATTTTACTGAATCCCTGGGCTGCCGCCAGAAAGACGGCAATCATCAGGAGCGGCATGTAAACATGTAGTGCCGGCGCCTCGGAGACCGCCTGGGCGAGCGCCAGCACGAAAAACGCTCTCCACCACCAGCTTGTGAGCACGGACGTAAATACCGCCGCAGCCAGCCATATGGATGCCAGCTGAAACGAAAGCCGCAGGCTGATGCCGGGCACTGGCACGATGCAGAACACCAGGCCCGGCACGGCCGCAAGCAGTATGGGACGATAAAGCCTCACCGGCTAATATCCGGCCCCCGAACTGGTCGGGATCATGATGCTGATAAAATAATCCGTTGTCGAACTGGCGGACACTACAGACGCGCCGAAACCCATAGCTTGGGCATTTGTTGGCGCAGTGGTCGTAAGTGCACCCGCCGTCTCCGAAAGGAAAAGCCGTGCCCCCGGCGATATGGCGGTCTGGCCCGCAAGAACGCCGAGCGGGATGACTTCAACGGTCGTATTCGCCGCGCCTCCCTTGCCGATCATGCCCACCGCAGGCCTCAGGCTGGAGCTGTTTGCGTCCGCCTTATAGGCCTTGCCATCGGAGCCTTTAATGCAAACAGTATCGCCGGTCGCCAATGTCTCCCCGGCCGTGGCGGAAAACCGCACATATTTGTTTTTCCAGTACTCGGCTGCCGCACATTGCGTTGCAAACACGGCAATCGCTACGAATGCAACGAGCGTTATGAGAGACAGCAGCGTTATGCCTCTTGATCTTTTCATTTCAAAACCTCCCTTTTTTTGGCTGTTGTCAGTTCGTGTCAAATCATGTCAGGCCGTGTCTTTATGCCACCACGCCGCCGTAGCCGCTCCTGAAGTCCACCAGCGCGCCGGCATACTCGTGCCGGATCTTGTGGCGAATCTTGTCAGCCACGAATACCTGCTCGCTCTGCGGGGTGTCGGCCACGAACATCTCCGGTTCACTTCGGCCGTTGAGGTAGCCCATCTCCACCATGTCCACCTCGCTCGGCGGCATCAGGAGGCCCCAGTTGTTGGTATCCGTAAGCAGGGACACCATTGCGCCCTTGATCTTGCCCTTGACCGGATTCCTGGTCTTGGTGGTCAGATCGTTCGAGGAGAAATAATCATCGTCGTTTATGATCTGTTCCGCGGTTGCGATAAGATCGATCGGATAGACCAGGGTCGGCTTGAGGTTCGGGTCGTCCAGCATGCCGATCCTTTCGCCGGAATCCTTCTCGGTCATCTTGGCCAGGGCCTGATAGGCAGCCAGGGCTGTCGCAAACGCGAGCGCGGACGTAGTCAGGTTGCCATGCCCGGAGGTAAACCATGCGGTCCCGTCGGAGCAGTTGGCGTTTGCCGTGAAAAACGCCCATACATACTTGGCGTGCGTCCGCCTGGCGGTCCGCCCCAGCCGTCTCACCAGCCGGTCGATGAGCGTCATGTCATCGTTGATGATGGTCTTCCGGGTGATGGTCAGGATATTACCTTTCTGGATGAGCGCGTAGGTAGACTCTTCATCGGTCACGCCGGAGATCTCGTCATAATCCGCGGCCTCCGGGTCCACCGTGGCAAGATCAGGGAAATAACCCACCATCACGGCCTCTTGCTGCCGGAAATCCTTGACCGGCTTGCGGATGGAGATGAGCAGGTCCTCCTGGAAGTTGATCTCGCGATAGTCGCGCACGAGCCGCCTGGAGAGCGTATTCCCCAGCACATAGGAAAACGTCGCGCTGGTGATATCCTGTGCCGCGCGAAGGTCCTTTGAGAGCGCCTTGTGGTTGAACCGGCCGGTTACTTCGGAATCACCGGTGAAAAATTCATACATCTCCCGGAGGCCCCTGAAGGGCGGCACTTCGTCGAACTTGTCATAGTCCTGGGCCGCGCGCATGTCCTCGAAAAACGGCTTGTGATCCAGTCTGTCCAGCCGGGCGCACATAACCATATCGTCCCTGGAAAGCCCGAACATGCGATCTACGGCCATCTGGGCCTTGTCCAGGCTCCGATAACCGACATTGATCCGCGTCTGGTCGCCCAGGTCCAGGCTGGGTCCGCTCATGGCGGCCAGGTATTCTTTCTCATTTTTGATGCCGGCATCCAGCTCCTCCCGGGTAAACACTTTGCCCTCGAACTGCTTGCGGATCCGCTTGGCCATATTCGGCGGGAGCTTATCGTCCGCGCTCAATGCCTCATCGAGCATGCGGCCGCATGCGGCCCGTTTCTCCTGGGCGCCTGTGGCATCCTTGATGGCCTTGTTAATGTCCTCCTGGGTTACAGGTTTGGGCTGGGCCGCCTGCGCGGCACGCTGATCTTTTGTGCCGTCACCGTTATCCCCGCCGTCGGCCGGATCCTTCACAGGGCCCTTCTTGTCCCCGCCATCGTCTGTCTTGGGCTTTTCCATTGCCATGCGGGCCAGCGATTTGATCTCATCATCGCTGAGCGCGGCCCTGTCTTTGCCCTCGAGCAATTCCGGCCGGGACTCCTCGATTAACTTAAGAAGCTCTTCTCTATCCATGATCGTCTCCTTTCCTTTGTGGTTTTTGCCAAGGCCCGCAACGGCCCGGATAAACTTCCCGCCTGCAGCCGGATATGTCACCACGTCCACGCTGCTTGCGGACACTATCTTTGTGACCCAGACCACGGAGAAGTCGTCCACTACGACCTCCATGCCCTGGATTCTTGCATCGATCGATAAGCCCAGGACCTCGCTGTTTCCCTGGTTCATGCCCTGCTGGATCATCTTGGGCAGCCACGCGGCCTCCTTGAAAAACCGGATGGTCGCCTTGATGCCTTCGCTCTCGGCCCACCAGGTCTTCTCGACCCAGCCCACCTTCTTGGCCACCAGGTACCGTTTGACATCATCCAGGATCTCGAGGTTGGGAATAGGAAGGTGGGTGAAAAAATCCGCGGTCAGCTCATAGGCGTTGATGTCCACGCCCTGGAACACACCGGCCGCAGCGGACAAGACCTCGTCTGTCCAGTAAAATCGTGGGTATCCGGAACTCAGCCCCGGCGCGATCAATATCGCTTCCCACACCAGGCCCTGTTCGTCCACCTGCCGGGCGGCCCTGAACCGGATAGGGTGGCTCCTCTCCGCACCGGTCATGGCCTCTTTCGCCCGCCATTCGCCGTCCTCTCCTTTTTTGTACTTGGCCTCTATCGCCGCCCAGGCCGCGCGTCTTGCCCGGTCCTCGTCTTTGGTATCACCAAATACATTGTTGAACACCTCGACCCCGATACCGATCGCGCCCTTGGGCAGGTTCTTGAGCCAGTCGGGCGGCTTTTTTTTCGTATACAGCATAGAAAAACCCTCCCGGTGGTTTTATTTCTTGGCGTGCCGGCTTCCTTTGCCGGCCACAGGCTTGCGCCTTTCGTTTTCCGGATTGACCCCGGTTACCCGGATCGGGCTCAGCTTTTCCACCTCGTCGCCCTTCCGGTATTGCACCTTGGCGCCGCCCTGCGTCACAATGATCGCCGCATCGCCGTCCATGCGCGAAGAGAGCACGAACTTCTTGTCGATGCCGTATGCCCGGCAGGCCTCGGCGATCAGGCCCTTGAAATCTCCGGTGTTGGTGCTCTCCGGACCGCCCTGGTTCCCCGGCATATTTTTCGGCTGCTCTTCTTCTTTTCCCTGTCCCCCGCCATTTGGCTTCACTTGCTCTGTCATTACCTTTACCTCCTTCATAGACTGTTAATCATAAATGGCCCGCTCCTGGTAAGGCACCGCCTCCCATGTCTTGGGCAGCTCCTCCCAGTCCGGAGAAGTCAGCACGTGCGTTCAGCCGCACTGGACGACCTCCTTGGCCGGAAGCCCCGGTGCATGCGGGTAGGGGATGCCCCCCGGAAAATCCTCGTTGACATCCACGATCTTGCCATCAAGTGCCGCATGGTTTTCCCTGGGGTGCGCCTTGCCCGATGCGATCCATTTCTTCTGCCACTTCATGGCAGGCTCGGTGCCGGCCTCCGCCGTCGCCTGCATCCGGGCCTCCCGGGCCGCGCTGTTCACGCGGGCCATCTCCGTGCGCGTGATGGCCTCGGCCCTATGACCCAGGCTCTTGAATACGCTCTTTTCGTCCAGGCTCCGGCCGATCGCCTTCATGGTCTCATAGGGCGTTTTTCCGCCCATCACGCCGAGAACGAGCTCGCTGTTGATCTTCTTGACCGCATCCGATGAGAGCCCGTTGATCAGATCGGCGGAATATCCCTGCATCACCTCGAGCACGGTCCGCGATATCTCGGGGGCGCCGCTTCTGATCCCGGCATACTGAAGCGGCGCGTCGATACTGTCTATTCCGGCGTTCCAGATGTTGGCCAGACCCTCTTTCTGCCCTGCCGAATACCGCTGCCTGAATGCCTCGATCGCCCTTTCAACAGCCTCCTTGAGCTCCGGGATGTAATGCGCCTGCCACTCGGTCGATGCGACCCGGGCCGCCACTTCGGACCTTGCCTGCTCGAGAAATCCCAGCACCTTTTCGACTTCTCTATCCGCGAGCCTGTCCGTCTTTTTGATCAGCTCCTTGAGCCGCCGGTTATATGCCTGCTCTCTCCGGGTCATGCGACTCTCAGCCGGGGGTTTTTCTTCTCAAGTCGCGCCACGACTTGCTCTATGACCGCCTCGCGCGCCGCGTAGTCTTCCGTTACCTTATCGCCCGCCTTCCTTGCGGCGGTTTTGATCTCTTCGGCCGCGTCGATCTCGATGCCCACCTGGCCGGCCATGCTGGCATACACCTTGCTCGCGGTCTCGGCCGTGATCCAGCCGCTCGTCTCGGCAATCATCAGGGACTGCGCCAGGGTAAACAGGCCGTCCACGGTCTTCTTGAGGTCCTTTGTCTGCATCTCGGGCATGTTCACGGTGACGGAGAACGGCTTTTTTTCATTCTCCCTCAGCACGCCGTGCAAGATCGCCTGGTCCAGTGCGAACTTGAGCACATGCTCGAGCATATACTTGACATAGCGCTGCCGGCTTCCCAGGTCCTTGAACGTGGGCTCGCCCATGAGATCGGCCTCGGTCTGGTAGGCCTTGCCGCCCGCGCCCAGCCAGCTGTCCGGCCGGTTCGCGCAGGCCGCCAGATAAGTCTTCATCAGATCGAATAGGGCCTTGTTGTCCGAGTGTTTCATGTCGGGCGTGACCGCCTCCCACTTGACTCGTTCGTTATGCGCCCGCACGCTGCCGGCCTAGGGCGTTTTATTGTTCCTGAGAAATTCTTTAATCTCCTCGTCCGTTGCGCCCTCGAGCGATACATCCCAGACGAACGACTTGATGAGCTTGATCCTGTCGAGCTCGTCGAACAGGCCCTCCTCGAACCCGTTGATGAAATCAAAAAGATGAATGAGGTCGCTCCTGCCCCTGGGGCCGTTTGGCGGATTGTTCACGGTAAAATAAAAGCAATCGCCCACGAGCCTGCCGTGCTCGGCCATCATGGGGTTGGTCTCCTCCCGGATCACCTGGATCTTTTTCCCGGTCCTTCCGGCCGTGCCCTTGAGCCTGATCTGGCCGGCTATCTCGGGAAAATCCCGGAGCGTCGAGACGCGATCGATATTTACCGGGTCCACATAGCTGAGCCACACCTTGCCCGTGTGCTGATTTACGGCCACGGGCCAGCACTGCTCGCCCAGAAGCCCCAGAAACTCAATCTTTTTTTCGAGGCGGAGGTCCAGCGCATTGATCGAATCGTTCCAGAAATCGTCCAGCACGCCCTTGGCCTCTTCCTTGTCGTCATTGTCCACCTCATAGGTGATACCCTCACCCAGCACGAAGTTCTTGGTATCGCGCACAAAGCGCTTGACTAGGCCGCTCGAGTCATAGAGATAATAGGCGAGCTCCAGCATCAGGTCCTGGCTTAGGGGGGAGAGATCCCTTCGCGCGTTTTCCTGGCCCTGGCCGGATATCCGGCGGTAGCCTTCGTTCTTGGGGTCGTAGTCGAGCGAGATGGGCATGGCCTGGCGGGCCGCCGCGACCTCTTGTTTTACGAGCGCCTTGACCTGGCCTTCGTTCATCAGGTCGGGCGCAAGTAAGCGTGCTACCTTTTCGCGTAGGTTAGCCATTCATCATCCTCCGCATCATCCGGCCCATGCCCCGGCCGAACATCCGTCCCGGGCCTGCATCTTCTTCGGCCCTGTCAAGCCGGGACCTGTCCGCCGAGCGCCGGGCCTCTTCCATGACTCTTTTTGCCGGCTCCGGATCGTAGCCGCCATATGCGATCGGGCCGGCCCTGCCGCCCGCGGACTGCACGCTCAGGGCCTTGGCCCAGAAATGATCCGCATGGCCGGTCGCGTCCGTGCGCTCCGCATCAAACCGGAAATGCCGGGTCGTGGTCGGGTATTTCTTAACACTGTGAAGCGAGTTGCGGATCGTCACGTCCGCCGGGATCAGGCTGCCCCTGTCCTCGAAGTTCTGCCTGAGACCCACGGCCAGGGTCTCTTTGCTCTCCGCCGTAAACGGAATGCCCTCGACCCGGTAGGATCCGAACATGTCCTGGGCGCCCTCGGCCAGCTGCGCGCCGATACCGGTCTCGTCAATGCAGGCCCTCCTAAAGGCCTTTTGGCTCAGCACGCTATGAAGCACCTGTTCCTGCACGAAATACGGCTTGCGCTTGAGCTCTATGACCGCGGCCGCCCGCAACATGCCGTCGATCTTCTGGTCTACCCAGATGACCGTGAGATCCTTTTTCCGGCCGATATCCATACCAATGTATAGCTCACCCAGGAATTCGACATTGTGGAGGACGTGGAGGGGCAGGGCGGGCCTGATTTTAGTGCGTTTGAACTCCGAATAGTTGGCCTCGGCTGCGGCTATGAGCCTTTCCACCCAAACGGGCGTCTTGTTGATCTTGACGTCTTCGACAGAGGAGATCAGGTCGTGCGTCAGGAATGCCGAGACCTCGTCGGACGGGACGCACTCGAACTCCTCGGCCCAGGCGTCGTCGTCATTCAGGGCCAGCCTGAGGTCGTCCGGCTCGATCGGCTTTCCTTCCTCGTCTTTGAGCTCGAGGCCCATCTCGATGGCCTGGTATATATCCGTAAAATGCTTGCTCCACCCGCCGCGATCGCCCACGTACTTATACTCGCGGCCGGTATAGCTCTGTAGCGTTGGGGCGCCGTAGAAAAGCTCGTAAAACTTGTTCATCTTGCCCTTGAACGTGCTCACGATCCGGATCTTGTAGCCCCGCGTTACGGTCGGAAAGAGCGCCTTCCAGATCTCGCGGCTGTCCCGGTGAAGCGCGAATTCGTCGAGCAGGATGTTGGCGCTCCACCCGCGGGCCGTGTCCGGGTTGGCCGGCAGCCCGATAATCCTGGCCTCGTTCGGAAAAACGATCTCCAGCTGTTTGTATTTGGTGTCTTTGTCTACAAAGAACTCGCCTTCGATCTCCTCGATGATCTTCCCGGTGGCCCGGGCATGTATGGCCGCCTTGCTCATCAGTTCCTTGCTCTGCCGCTCGCCGGCTGAGAGAAACACCCACAGGGTCTTTTCTTCCAGGCAATCGAGTACGGCCTCGAGCGACGTCTCAAAGGACTTTCCGCCCTGCCGGGTCAAGACGCCGATCTTGAAACGACTCTTGTCATTGACCCAGTTTTTCTGGTATTCAGTGAGCTTAATCGCCGGTTCAGATGAGCCCATAGACCTCCTCCCGGATGATTCTCAGGGTCTCGGGATCCAGCTTCTTTTTCCTTGCCACCTTCTCGGTCGCCTGTTCGATGTTTTCCATGACGCTTTTCTTCAATCGTTCCCTGTCCACGCTCGACTTCTGGAGCCGGGCAAAATCACCGATGAGGCGGCCGATGTGTTTGACGTCTATGCGGTCTCCCTGCATGGCCTCCTGGAGCACTTCCATCATCACGACCGCGCCCAGCTTGGATGTGGCCTCCTCGATCTTGAGTGGGTCCTGGCCCGCGGCCTCGATGATGGTCTTTGCCTGCTCGCCCACGAAGCGCACTTTTTCCAGGGCAAAGAAATGCTTGGCATAGCGATAGATCCCGCTCGTGCTGGTCTGATGGCCCTGGCCCTTTACCCACTCGGCGATCTCCTCGTAGGTCTTGCGGCCCTCGCCCACCTCGACCAGCATCTCATTTACCTGCGCCAGGATCTCCTTGGGGAGTTTCAGGAGTCGGCTCTTGCTTCTTCCCAGCCTAGCCATCTATAAGTACTCCCGGGTCCGGTTCGATGTTGCCCTCGATAAGATCCACGCCCTTCGGCGTAATGGAGTTGATGCGCCGCACGATCCCTTCGGCCGCCTTCTCCTCGGTCTGGATATAGCCCTTCTGCTCGAGATATATCAGGTGGGCCTTGATCTCGCTCAGGCTGCAATGAAAGCCGGCCTCCATGAGGCTCATTTCGATCACCCTGAAGCTTGCGCCGTAGGGCTTGGCCCGCTCGCAGGCCCGCAGGCACCATCCCCGGATCTCCCGGTTTTCTATTTTCGACACGTCCTCTCCTCCTCTTTCATGAGCGACTTGATATCCCTGGCCAAATCGTCGATCTTTTTGTCGATCCCGATGGTCCACCGCACGAAGTCATCGCGGAATACGTACTTCTCCGGCATCTCATTGAGCCGGCCCTCCACCCCCCGGATCTTCTTATCCTGGCTTTCCTGCATATGCTGGAAAGACACCTTGAGATCCCGGAGGTAGAAAATGATGAACGTCAGCAGCGCGGAAAATGCGCAGCCCACGACGATGAGCGCAACCTGTGTAACGCTCATTCGCCCGAGGCCTTTGCTTTGGCGCCCTTTTCGATCTTATGGCCGATGCCCAGCGCGGTCAGGCCGCCCGAGACGAATCCCAGGCCTATCTCAACCTTGCCCTGAATGATCAGATATATGCCGGCCCCGATCGAGATCAGGCCGCCCGCCCATGTCTTCCATCCGCCCATGAGATTGGTCATGATAACCCCCTCTGTTGTTTGATTTGGCGCACGCCTTCTCTCGCCCCTTCCAGGAAGGCCTTTGCGCATTCATAGGCCGCCTCGTATTCCTCCGGCACATCGAGGTCCACATTCAGAAGGCCCCCGAGTATGCCCGCGGCCACGGTCGCGACCTGCTTGCAGTCGTCGCAGTCATCCACTTCCGGGTAGGTCGCAGCGAATTCGATCAGATTGTTTATCGCCTTTTCCAGGTCGTCTTCTTCCAGCATGGCCAGCGCCGCCTCCGCGGCCAGATCGACCCTGTCGAGCCGTCTTTCGGGCTGGTCCGCGAGCGTCAGAGAGACAAGGTTAAGGCCGATATCATGGAACATGGCCTTATTGTCTTCGAGATTAACGGAGTCCACCTGAAGAAACGAACACCCGCTATTGATCGTGATAAGCGCGATCAGCCCCAGTGCGGCGACCGCCCCGATGATCGGCCAGAATACTGGCGGTATCGCGTTTTTTCGGTCCATTTTTCTTCCTCCTGTTGATGATTTAAAATTAATAAAGCCAGGCCACCTCGGGATCCTTGCTCCGGTCGATATCGAAATGGATCCCTTTCTTTCCAATGCCGATCCGATGGATCCCGAGCCTTATCAGGGCTCTCAGGGTCATGAATCGCAGCCGGGATTTTTTGCAGCCGAGATCGCTGGCCAGGCCTTTAAGGTGGCTCGATGTCTCGGATCCGCCCACCTCGCGGTTGTGCTTCTCGCACCGGTACCCGGATGCCACCGGGATCCTTTGGCCCACATCGCGCTCGATCTTCTCGACAATGGCCTCCACGCGGGGATCGATTTCATTTTTCCCGCAGCAGGGGCACGCAAATCTCGGATTTTTCTCTGTCATCACCTCAAGTATCGCTTTAGGGTTTGCCCAAACAAAAAACGCCCGAGACACACCACTGCTGGTGTGAATCGGGCGCTCTGGCCGCTGTGAGTACGGTACGAATATTCGGGCGCTCTGGCCGCTAATTTTTTTAAGTAAGATTATATTAGATTGATTTTGTTATGTCAACTCTCCCTCGTAATATACCTGTGTTTTTTGCATTTCGGGCATAGCTTTTTGATGACAGCCCTGCCTTCGATCTTGATCCATTCGCCGAGCTTCTTTCCGCACACAGGACAACGGATGTATTCTTTCAATTGTAGGCCTCTCGTTCACCGTCTTTGCTGTATCCTTTTTATCGCCTCAATCACCTTGCGTGCCGTCTGTGCGTCTAAAAAATTCTCGTGGTCCACCCGGAACCGCTTCTTTAAAAACGCCCTCAACGCCTTAAGCTCTTTGCCTTTCGTGTAATACGTGCCGGCCAGAGACCACCAGGACGCATAGACCTTCTTAAGCTGCCCCTCACTCGCAAACCCCGGCCTGTCTTTTCCTGGTTCTTTTCTCCTCGGCCCTCGTTCCTGCTCTCTAAACCCGCAGGCTTTAAAGTGCCTCATCACCGCATCAAAGCCCCGGAGAGATAGGTGTTTCGCGCTTCTCGCGCCGCCGTGGGCATACAATGCGTCGCGGTAGGTGTCATCATCCAACGCCAGAGACTTCTTGGCAATATGGATGATTGCGAGCTGTTTTCTTGTTAATCCCATCCTTCACAATCGCCTTCACGAATCATACTTATACAGGCTTCTTTTCAAATAATAGTCCGCACCAAGTGAATCCAATAGCGCCGTCACAGCAAGCCGAAAGCCGGCCCAGTCAACCGCGCGCTCAATGTTATGGTGATAGTTGATCTTCCCAACCTTCCAGTGATCCACGATAGGATATAGCTCGCGAACGATCTGTAGTGCTTGTGCTGGATCAATGACAGGTTCCAATGATATCCATGTCTTGATGCCTCTCTCATGTGCCTGCCTGATAGCTTCAACCCTGTCCGTAATGGACGCCGCACCCGGCTCCCAGTGTTCCGCGTCTCCCTGGTTGAGGAATATCAACGTGGTGCCAAACCTGGCTTTTGGATAACTTGCAAGGAGATCGAAGTCTCGCGCAGCCCTTGTTCCGCCCTTAGTTAGTATAGTGAAAGGCAAATTATGCTTGATCAACATCTCAATGGTTTGCCTTGTCAGGCACAATTCCATCTCAGCAGGTTGATACACGTCGCCCAGGAAGCTTAGCAGGATCTCTGGGCACTGCCCATTTAGTTTATTACAGTCCTTTTTTAACCTTTCGATAACATGAGCCTTGGGGCTTGCAGACCCATAGTATCTATCCGCAGGTATGTAAGGCCCCCTCGCACCATAGCAATATCGGCACCTGTGCTCGCAGCCTTTATAAAGATTGATTGCCAGTTCCGCGTATTCCCTGGCCTTGCCCTTAGGCTCATAAATGACGTTCATTTCCTTGATGTCCCCGCATTGCTAAAGCGAAGATCACCCGCTCTTTTCAGCTGGGTGAATTTTCTGGTCGGCGTTTAACTCCATGTACCTATTTCATCTCTTGCTATCCTTTCTCCTGGAGTCCATGAATCTTTTTTGCCATCCTTATGTTTATTAACCCACCGCCTCAAATATTCTTGAACATTAGCATACCATTGTTTAATGCTATCGCTATAGATTTGCATGCTTGCATATTTAGGTTCACCAGCTTTAGTTCTGGTGTCGGCAAGTTTCATATACTCATAAACCTCTCCTGTCGCTTTGACGCATGGGATATATAGCCATGCTGGGGTTAATACGATAGACAATTTATCAGCAACGCATAGCCTTGAAAAATGAGCGTTGTTTTTTTTTGCATAAAACCTAGAATGGTAAAGACAAAAATCCTGCCACGTCTTCCCAAATAAAGCCCCCATGAACCACGCCGCCCATTCAACATGCTTTTCGCCTTCAGGGCCGTCCATATTGGGCTTTCCAAAATACCCAAGATCGTGAATGAAAAACGCTATCCACAATCGTGGATCAAAGGGAAAACCGTACAGCTTCCACCATGCCCATGCAACAAACCAGGGGTGAACCAGAAACTGATGGGCTCCGAACAATATACTTTTCGTTCCGATACGCACGGACTCTCCTTTATTTTTCCTCCTTAGCTCAGCCCCGCCGCCATCTCCTGGAGCTCCCTGGCCTTGGCCTGCATGGCCGCCACCGTGGCCCTGGGAAGCAGCACGGATCCGTACTTTTCGCCTATTTTTCTTAAACCATCTGCAAATTTTTCGGGATTCATGGTCATCTTCTCCAGGAGCGCATCCACGATTTCCGGCGCCATCGGCGCCGCCACCCGCGGCTTAATGTATGACGTAAAGCCCGTCTGGTCGACCAGGTCCTCGAACTCGAACACCAGCTGCTGCACGGCCTCTACGACCGCCGCCTGCTTTCCCCGGGTGGCCTTGACCAGGCCCGTGAGCCCGCGCTTCCTGAAGGTGGCATAAAACTCTTCCGCCTCGGCCTCGCTTCCCGCTATCCAGTACCCGCCGCCGCTGCCTGCCTTGGAAAGCACCGGGATGTTGCTGTGATCGCGCAATAAATGATTATGAATGATCCTGACCTCGCGCTTCCAGTATTCTATGTTCTGGTTGAGCTCTTTAGACGGTGTATAGAAATTAGAATAGATCTTGTCCGGATCCATCCCGGAAAAGCATCGCAGGGCAATGGTATCCGCCGGGATTTTTTTGCCCTGACCCACATGGTCTGTCCACAGGACTCCCAAAAACTTACTTTCGACTGCCGTAAGCCGCCTGTCGTGATATCCGGTCTTGATATCTATACCCAGGTCCGATGCCTTCATTCCATGCTCTTTCCAATGTTGTCCGCAAGGCTTTCAATGCCGTGCTTTTGCTTATACTCCTCGGCAGTTATTCCCTTTTTTTCATCCTTGCGCCCTGTGTTCTGCGCTTTATGCCGATCCGCCTCTTCTTTGGCTGTCATGCCTTCGGCCGAGACTCTCTCGGCGTCTGCAAGCAATATGCGCTTTAGATAATTATGGTTGTTGAACCCGAACTTTTCCGCATTGTTCACAGTTTCCATGCCCTTCAATACAGATTCCTGCCGGGTCCGGTACCGCTTGCCCTGATAGAGAAATTCGCAGGACTGCCACAGCTTCAGGATCTCCGACAATAACCGTATGCGCTTTTTGAGCCTCACGGAACTCCATTGTTCCCGCCGGAAGCAATCCAGATATTCCCATGCAGGTGACCATGCCCGGCCCAGTTTGGCGGCAAGGCCCGCGAGCGCCTGCATATCCGCCTCGTGCGATATTTGATCCAGCGTGAATTTCGATTGGCATATGGGGCATATAAATTTCTCTAGCCGTTGAGCCATGCCACGGCCTCCTCGTACGCCGCTTCATAGCCATCCCCAATGCTCTGGTATAGATCCCGCTGCATCTCTCTCGGAAGCGATGAATAGCACCAGTAGCAAAAAGACCGGCCTGGCTTCTTAGGTCTCCCGCACTGGCATTGCTCGCTTCTTAATTCCTTGATATAAAATTGTATCTCTTTGTTTCTCATCTGAGCCGCTCTACCGCATTGCCTTCCCGAAAAGCACACCATAAAGCTCCCCTTCACCGTATGCGCGCCGTCTGCTGTTGAGCCTATGGCAAGCCGGCGACAGCAACCGGTTCGCGCTTGTCTTCGGGATCCAGCCTGTGCATTCCGGGTGATGTATGAACCGTCCTTCATCATTCTCCACTCCGCGGCATCGCCGTAGGCCTTCGCTCACGAATATCTTTTCCGCATTTCTGAGCCTGGCATTTCTCTGCCGACAATACTTTCTCCGCTCCTCCTTGAAGTGCTCCTCTCTGGCCGCCTGGCATTCAGCCTTATCCGGACACCAATCGGGTGCGTGACCCCCCATCTTTCCTTTATCCTTCTGCCACCAGACAGCCTGTCCGCAATGCCGACAAACCTTATTGGTCTTTATGTATCTCTGGCCCTCTATGGTCTTTTCTTCGTTCACGTCCTGCAAAACTTTTTAGCATCCCTGCCCCGGGGTGGGAGGCCTCGGGGCAGGGGGGTTCAGGGTTAGGAGTTAAATAAGGAGGAATCTAACAATGAAGACAAGCCGTTTTTCTGCGCCCGTCTTTCATCCTTTATTGGCAACATGCCTTCCCGCCTTCAGGTTCTCGATCCGCCGGCTTAGGCTCCCGATCGCGGCCCCTATCTCCGGGTGATACGGGAGCCGCTTGAGCTCATTGCGTTCCCGGGCAAGGTCGCGCGCCATCGCGGCCCGCTCCTGCGGTGTCATATCAGATATCTTTCCGCCCACGCCCCCCCCCGGGTCTATTTATTTGCATTACCTCTCTCCTCGGTGAACATGCCGTCATAGATCTTCGTGAGCTCCCTGGACATATCTCTGAGCACTATGGCCATGCCAGCCAGGAAAATCTTTATCTCGCCTTCCGACTTTTTTCTATTCTTCCTCATCAGTCATCTCCTCGGCCAGGTCCTCAATCATCTGCCCGATCTTATTAAGCCGCCTGCGCCAGTCGGCCAGGCGCTGGTTCTTCCTTGCGTCCTGGGGCACCAGGGGCGGGTACTCGCAGGTGCGCTTGAATATTCCCGGCTCGATACGCTCGGCATATCCGCCGCTCACCAGCCACCCGCAGAACTCCTGTATGGTCTTGTAGGCAATCCCGGTGAGCTGCTCGAGGTCTCCGAGCGTAAACTCCGGCCCCTTCATCCTCCTGGCCGCATTCCATAGGCGTTGCCTGTAGGTCACCCGTTTCTGGATATGCTTGTATTGATAGATGCCCCGGTCTACTCGCACCGCCTCCCCGCGCTTTAAAAAGTCGTGGATCGTCCATCGGATCTTTTGGCGGTCCGCATAATCATTTACAGGAAGCTCGTTTTCGAGATCCTGCGAGGTAAACCGCCCGAGCCTTCTGGCTGCCCGGCGCGCCTGTTCAGCAAAGGGTATCGCTTGGTCCATCGTCTATGCCGCCCGCTTGATATGTTTGAATTCGATCTTCTTGAGATCATTCGCCTTGGCGATCTTCTCGGCCCGGTAGATCTCCGCGATAATCTTCCTAAGCCTTCCATTTGTACGCCGGCTGATCTCGGTTATTGCCGCATCATCCAGCTTTACGTCGCAGAGCTGCTCGCAGAAACGCTTGGCGTCCTCCGCCTCAAGCGGCTTAAACCGCAGGATATGCGCCTGGAGCCGGTCGTAGAGATGCCGGAATCGCGCTACCTTGCGCTCCGCATCCATCATACCGATCATCAGGACCGGCGCGCTGGTCTCGTCGGCCAGGTCCCTAAGTGTCTGAAGGCCCTTACCTTTCGTGGCGAGATAATCGATCTCATCTACAATCACCAATCTGGGGTTTTCCCTTAGGCTCGCTAGGGCTTGCGCATACAGCTCGGACGTGCGATACACGGGAGCCTGCCCCAGTTCTACGACCAGGCCTTCCAGTAACGATCGCATGGTCGTGTGCTCTTTAGCCCGGAAATATACCGCATTGGCTTTGTCCGCATACCATATGGCCGTGCGGGACTTTCCTAAGCCCGGTTCCCCGAACACCAGCCCCATACCGTCCACACCCCGGTCGCGTTTCATTAATGATTCAGCTAGGACAACGAAAAGCTCGGAATTGTCTGTCATCGCAAATACGTTTTTCATCTACGCTCCTATTTAAAAGGCATCACAAATATCTTGTAGTATTCCTCGCTTCCCTCGTAACCCTCCTTAAAGGCCTTCTCTATATCGGTAAGCTCGCGGATCTTCTCCTGTTGACTGATGTGTTTGTACCGCGCAAGACGGCTCTCGAAAAAGGGCTCCTCCTCCCGGATCGGCACGACCTTGTCGGCCTTCTCCGCCGCAATCGGCGGATCCGGTACAAATGTCTCGATGGGCTTATGCGGCATGCCGGCCTTTTTCGCCTGCCTTACGGTCTCGTTCTCGAATATCTCCTCGCGATTAAAGTTGATGACCTGGCCCGATGAGGTTCGCCTGGCCTCCAAAAGCTCGGCCATCGGATCCCCCACGCCTTCCGCCAGGGTTTTAAACGCCTGCACCTGCTGTTTGATCTGTTTTTTCTGTCTCCTCCGTGCGCGATTGGCATCCTCTACCGAGATGCCTTCGAGCGCCGCATCCCGGGCAATGCAGATAAATTTAGAGGCCTCGTTGAAGACATAAAGCCTGCCCGCATCGGCGAGATCCTGCCTGATCTGGACCCTCTCCCCAATATGTCCGGCCAGCTCTATTGCAGCATAGTAGCCGTTCCGGTAACGGATACCCTTCTTTCCGACCGTCGGCTTCCCGATCGGTGCGAGCAGGATGTCGAGCACGCGCTCATCAAGGATTTTGCGTACGGCCCCGGCGCTCTCTCCAGCCCGTTCGTTCGGGCTTTTGCCGAGCTCACCGTGTTTTCGCTGGTGATAGACCTTCTCAACCCAGGTGTCGACAACCTCCTGGAGCTCATCGGGCATCATCCGGCACTCGATCGTCTCATCTCTGTCGAACATGCGCTGCGCAAAGGACTTTCTGCTTTCAATCGCTTTCCTCTCGGCCACATTGTGGCCGATATAGCCGTCTAATTCCTCGAAAAGCATAGTTGAAAGCGTCCTAAAGAATCGCTCCACAAAAGGTTTTTTCTCCGGGCTGAAAGCGGGTACGGGTGGCAGCTCTATGCCTAAGGCGCCGCAGACCGCCTCGATATGTTTTGAGGCATAATCCTTTCCATTATCCGCGATCATCACGTCGAAGAGCCCCCAGTTAAGGATCATCCATCGCATCAGTCCGGCTACGGCCACGCTCCTGGATACCGGAACGACCAGGCATTTAGCCTTACGGCTGAACATATCGATGCCGGCCGTGATCGTGTAGCGTTTCTTGTCCGCGCACAGGATGTCCGCAGGCGTATTGTCGAACTCAATTATATGTAAAAAGTGCAGGGCCTTCTCCCCGGCGTCCCCAAACGCGGCCTGCCGGGCGCTCCGCCACTGGTCGGGATTCTTCATAAAGGCGAACGCGCTGCCGTTCTCCTTTATCCATTTATTTATATGCCGTCTTATAGTTGTTTCGGAGGGTAGGGTGGTTTGACTGGAGGAAAACTTATTGACCAGGTAGTCGTAAACCCTGGCAGGCCGCGTTTGGGGTCGCCGGGAAATTATACCTATTATATAATGATGCATCTCAGGGGTGATCCTGCCGTGCGGCTTTCCCCTGGTTGTGGATTCAAGTAAGCCGGCCAGGCCCATTTCCTTCTTTCTTGAACGCCACAGGTCCAGGCTCGGCCGGCTGATTTTTTCATATATCTTATAGGTCTTATCCGATATACCCAGGTGGTTGTTGTTCGTATTATAGCGGTTGACGAACAACTCTTTCGCCTCGGTAAGCTTCATGCCTTTTGAAAATACGCTGAAGGCATCCACGATCTCGCCCCTGGCCACCGCCTTTCTGCGCGACCAGGCCGGCGCCGAGTCGAATATTTCAAGGAGGGCCCTAGCGTGCTTGAGATCCAGGTCGTTACGAATCGGCAGGATCATCTCCCGCGTGTAACCGGAGAGCCTGTCCTGCATCGTCTTTGACCGATCCGCCTCAGTCATGCTCCCTCTCTATTTCCTGTAGGAACATCATACGTTTCTTTTTGCGATCCCTGACTTCCTTGAGCTGCTCGTCCAGTTTTTGAATCTCAGCCCTTAAGGCCTCGGGACCGGGGAGCACAAAAAGCCCGATCTTCTGGCCCATGATCATCAATGGGTCGTTATTGCCGGTTACCTTACAGAATGCCGGCAGATACTCGGCCGGGATATGACGGCCCGGCCGGCCGTTTATCTCGTCGGATTCTCGCGTCCAGGAGTCGATCATCTCTTTGGTGATGGTGTGATCCAGAAGGGTGCTCATCTCGCCGGCGATCTGATACCGGCTTAAGGGGCATGCTTTGATCGCCGTGCGCAGGCCTGTCCGTAGCGCCTCGATGATTCGGTATTTGCCTTCTAAGGGTTCGTTTTCCCTGGAGAGTTCTTTAAGGAAGGAGAAGATGCTCAGTTGTCCATTGTCGGATTTTTTAGCGTTTTTAGACATTGACATGTTAACCGAATTGAGATTTAATATTAACGGCTATTAACTTGCTTTTTTTAGGAAGTGTTCCGGGAAGACGTACTCTTTGTCTTTTTCGAGCGCATCGGCGATCTCTTGCATGATTTTTTTTGAAACTATTTTTTTATCTATAGTCAACATGACCGCCGTGCGACTGACACCGAGTCTGTCTGCGATTTTGGCTTGGGAATGCTCTTTTCGCCGTTTGTATAATTCGACACGGATTTCTTCGGAATCCACTGTGAAGCTCCTTTGTTTATTTATGGCTTAAGTTTACACTTTAATGTATTAGTCTACTTTTTCGTTCGTGTCAAGATAAAAACGCATGTGAAATTAACTTTTTTACT
>Ga0180431_10002289_pt1 | contig 25828 bp, 33 predicted proteins | sample SS_ome_11_FD_132459 | JGI IMG/M metagenome (GOLD analysis project Ga0180431, IMG submission 132459) | Hypersaline lake sediment archaeal communities from the Salton Sea, California, USA - SS_1_MS_1 metaG | ecosystem: Environmental > Aquatic > Non-marine Saline and Alkaline > Hypersaline >... | reverse complement strand
TGACGGGCTGACGCCGGAACACCTGGCGCAGATCGTGGCGGAAGCACGAGATGCGGTGCCGAAGTTCGATGAGGCATACAAGGACGTGCAGGACTACATGCAGGCGTTACTTGAGGTTGCGGTGATGGGCGGTGACATGAGTGAAGAAGAGGCAGAGCGGATCCGCGGAGCCTACGAACACTATTGGCCGTTGCCGCCTATGCCTGGTGCGGGCCGTGAGGTGGTGTCGGGTCGGGGCCGGCGCGGATCCCCGTCGGCCGGGTTCCGGCGTGCGTTCGGTAGTGCGCGGGGCAGGATGCCGATTCTCGATGCCATGCAGAAGCGGACAGGGGAAGTGATCGGGGCCTACTACGAGAACCGCGCGGCGTTGATGCTGCTCGATGTTATCAGGCGTACGAGCAACGATAAGAGCCTCTCCTTTGAAGCGCGGGCAGCTATGGCGCGGGTTGCCGTGCCGATGAAGCTGGACGTTAAGAAGATGGCGACGCTCAGTGAAGAAGAGATGAAGGATGTTATCGCTGATTACCTGAACCAGAAGATGGAGCAGGAGCTTGGCCGGCCGTTGGATCCGATCGGGGAAGCGGTGACGGCAAAGGATGTGGCTTTCGATTCTGTTGGTAAGGCAGTGTGGCGGGCTACGGCGCCGCGGGGCGTGAATATCATTGCTCCTATCCTGGACGGCCGGCGGGTGTACCTGCAGATTGAGGATCCGGTCCTGTTCCAGATGTTTGCCGGCAGCAGGGAGCCGGCAGCGTTCATGAAGTGGATCGATAAGATCGCGACTCCGGTAACTGAACCGTGGAAGCGGGCGATCACGCAGACTCTGCCGTTCGCCGTGGGGAATATGTTGAGTAGGGATCCTTCCAATGCGGTCCTGATGGGTGAGGGGCGCGAGGGTCAGCTGAAGGGTATGTACCTGCTGACGGGGTTGCTTAACCGGATCGCCGGCAAGAAGGGCGTCCCGGAAGCGCGGAAGACTGCAGAGCTCTTTACGCGTACGCTGGAGACAACGACGAGCGGGGCCCACCGGATCCGCCTGAACGCGTTCACGCGGATGCTGTCTGAAGGTATCATCCTGGACAAGTGGCGGGGCCTGGCGCCGGCCGAGAAGGCGGCGGCGGTACCTGGTGTGGTGATGTCCACGATTCTGAAGCCTGTCGATGTGCTCAACTTCATTACGGGCGGGAAGTTCATCTCGGGTCTTGGTGAGGAACTCGGCCGTGAAGGTGCCTTTGTGTGGAAGAAGAGGCAGGGCGAAAGCACAGAGGCGGCACGTATGGCCTATGACACTGTGACGGGTAACTTCGGGGAGCACTCGGGCTTCTCGTCGGTGCGGGCCCTCTTGCGGCCGTTGGGCTTCACGAACGCCGGCCTTCAGATTATGTACCGGCAATATCTCCGGCTCTCGGATGTGGATCCGGCGACCAGGGCGACGGCATGGTATCGGCTGGGGGTGGTGGCAGTGACCGCCGCGGCCGGCTGGGCACTCAAGCAGATGATTGCTGATGAGGACGACGCGAAGCGGGAACGTGAGCGGCCGGTCTGGGATCGTATGGGGTACATGGATATCAAGGGAATCAGGATCCCGTTCGACTACGGGGCCCTCGGTGCGATCGAGAGCACAGTCTGGAACACCTTAGACCACATGTACGGGGGCCGGCCGATCCTGCAAAGGCGTGAGGCGGCGCACCAGGTGCTGAAGCGGCTGATCGATTTGCCAGGTAGTCCGATGGACTTCCTGCAGCCGACGCAGCGGGCCTTTGTGGAGGCAACGCATAACAGGAGTTACTACTTCGGCCGTAACATTGATTCGCCGTGGATGGAAGCACAGGATCTGCCGATGTCCGAGCGGGCCCACCTGGACACTCCGAAGTTCTACAAGGCACTAGGCCGGTGGTTCAACTATTCGCCGTTGCGGATCCAGCACATAGTGCGGCAGGGCTTCGCCAGGCAATACGATGAAGTGATCAGGATGCTCGATCGCGTGGAGCGCGGGCAGGAGATCGCTCCTGAGCGTGCGGATATCCCGCTTGTCGGCCGGCTCTTTATCAGGAATCCGGTCGGCTTCAATGCGGCGTCCGTGCAAAGCGTCTCCGCGTTGAATCAGAGGTATGAACGTGTCCGCCGGCGCCTGGTAGAGATGGGCGCGGCAACGATCGAGCGGCAACGGGGCGGTGGCACCTGGTTACGGGTCCATGATCCGCGGCTGATTGTCCAGGTGAATCAGCTGGAGATGCTTCACACGTCCATGAACATGATCGATGAGCTCGGGAGTATGGGGCGTGAGCTCCATGAAGCCTTTGATGATCCCGCCTTTGCGCGTGATATGCAGCAGGCCATGATCCCCGTCGCGCAGACTGCCCTGGCAATGGGGCAGGATTGGGATGAGGTGGTCCGGGTCACCGAGGAATACGTCGAAGAGATGCGCGAAGCAATGGGCCCGGTGCCTCTCGGCCTGGAATAAATCCTTGTCACCTACCGTCGAGGCGTTACACTGCCGGCATGAAAAGGACAACGCTTATCTGGCTGTACGTCGTTGGTGCCTGCCTCTTCGTCTTCTCCTTTGGGGTGGATACGGTGGCAGTGCGTGGTGAGTACACGATCGGGGGGCACATTGCCCGGTTACTCGTAACCGTGCTGGTTCCCTACGTCGCTGTGCCCTGGCTCATTGGTCTGATCGCCGGCGCGATCTGGAAGAAGTGGGCCGTCGTTAAGACGGTCATTGCCATTGTCTTCCTCGTAGGTGGGGTGCTCTCTGCCGGTGTTTCCACGATCGGTATCCTTGCTGATCGTACCGCAGCGGCCGTCGCGGATCGCTCTTAGGGTGCTATTGATCCGGGTTACCTGCTCAATCACCGGGAGTAATGGTCTGTCTTTCTTCATTGGCTCGGTAAGACCGCCGGGCAGTGCGTCAGTTCCTGTTGGACTTCTCGCTCTGTAGGATGGTGCCGTCCCAGGGTGTTCGTCGGCACTACCCGGCGTAGGTTGGCTATCTGTTCTTTAGGATTGCGGCGATCAGCTTGTTGGACATACTCTGAATCTCTGCCAGCGTTTCGGGAGGCAAGTCCTCGTGGCGAAACGCCCATTCATCTGGCATGCACTCCCAATCGTCCCAATGCCAGTCCCGCGTCACCATCTCGCACTGCTCGTGCATTCGCATCGTGACAAGGCCCTCGCCCGAGTCAAACCCGACCCGCTTGACGTGCTTGACGCCTTTTGGAATCGTCAGGCCGCACAGGCAACAGCGGTGATCCTTGCGAGCTTTGGGAGTCGAATCCTCAATGTGTGTCCACATCGCAACCTCCTGTCGAACAAGAGCGTGGAGAAGTACGCGCAATAGCGCGACTCTCACGCTCGGCGTTCTTCTGCCTTATCAATTCAGTGAGGATGTGGACCCTCCTTGATGAGTTCTGGCATGATTCGCAGTCGGCGCTGGCTGCTGTTGCGGATTCGTCCGCAATGTCCAGATCCTCTATCTCTTCTTCCAGCCGCGCAATGAAGGCGTCTACGTCGGCGTTGGGGTCGAGAACGGTGTCAGCCTCGCGCTGTTTCTTTTCTGCTACAGCCGTGGCCAGGCGTTCTTCCAACTCTTGACTCGCCTCCCATGTCTCCGCCGCTGCCTTTGCTTGCTGTGTGCACCAGTGGAACACGGCTACGGCGGCGCTCCGCAGGGCGCAGCAGGCGTCGCAGTCTGGATCCCCGTCAATACTGTGCGGCGCTAGGTCGGCGCCGAGTAGGCTAGTCAGCGCGGCCGATAGATCTAATGGTTCTCCTGTGTGCGGCGTGTGCTCCTTGTTGCTCATCTCCGTCTCCTTCTTTCTCCGCCGGATCTCGGCGGTATGGTTACCTGTTGACCTGTTCCGTGAGTGTTACTTCCCTTGCGACGTTGACGACGGAGTATCCGCGTTCGACGCCTTCAAAGACTCCCTCGATCTTGGGCACGTACATTCCGCCTCGATCGATGTTCGCCTGTGCCTCTGCGAGAAATGCCTCCGCCTCGGCTCGGTCCTTGCAGCGTCTGAGCTTCGTCCCTTCGTAGTCACTCCATACGATCGCTATCATTCGTTCGTTGCCTTTCTCTGTCGGTTCCACAATATGTCGTAGGGTCCGCGTCTGGATCCGCGCGCGGGCCCTACAAGATGTTGTGGCTAGTCGATCGTCTCAATGATCACGCCTTTCTGGCGGAAGACGACACGGCCGGAGAGGATCCGGGAACGCCACAAGGGGCGTTCGTTCTGCCAGCCGTAGGAGTGAACACGTACACCGTCAACGGTGCAGCCGGTAAACTCGCCGGGGATGTCGGGTTCGTGGGTCCAGCCTGGCCGGCCGACAACATAGAGGTAGTTGCCGGCGACGAACGTGCGGGGCGCGTTGTCGTCAACCGTGGGCGCCTCGGGCTCGGGATCCGGCTCGGGATCCGGTACCACTACGGGGGGCATTACCGGCTCCGTCTCGGCCGGCGGATCCACGGCGACGATGATCTCCGCCAGGTCACGCAAGCAACCGGTGCAGGACAGGCACACAATGCCGGCGATCGTAACGGACAGGATCCGGGAGGCCAGCGGCGAATGTGTGAAATCTTGTACAGGATATTTCACTTTCGTTGACGATCGGCCGAGGGCAAAGGCGAGGATGATGGTCACCGTCCAGACTATTCCGACTATGATGTATGGGGTCATGCTCCGGGTTCTCCTTTCGTGGGTTCTTGTGTGGTCTGTGCGACGGCCGTGCCGATCGGATCCGGGTCTTCACCGCGGAGCCGGGCGTTACGGGCCTGCACGCGTGCTTCAAAGTCGAGGCAGAGCTCGGTGATTGCGTCGAGAGCGGTGATCATGTCGGCCTTGCCGGGGAACTGGATGAGCTTCTTTGTCCGCAGCTGAGTCGCCAGGACGACGGCCAGCTTCTTGATCTTGTCGAACGCGGCGCCGGAGAAGCCAACAACGGCGCACAGTTCATTGTTATCAACTGTTGCCATCTTCAGGCGTTGCTTCAGATTGGGCTGTCTGCGTCCTTTGGTGTCGAGTAGTACTACCATTGTTCGTCTCCAGGTGCCGGCCGGTACCGGGAAAGGGTGGTACCGACCGGCTCCGGTTAGTTGCTATTCCTCTTTGCCGTCGGGATCCGCGTCCTTGTCCGCGTCGCCGTCGGGATCCGCGTCAGTGCCTTCGCCACCGTCGGGATCCGCGTCAGTGCCTTCGCCGCCGTCGGGATCCGCGGGAACGTCGTCGGCGGTCGTCTCTTCTGCGGGCGCGACGAGTCTGCCGTCGTGGATGTCCTGCAGCAGAGCTTTCAGCTGCGTTTCTGCCGGGGTCAGGTCGCCGTCCTGGAGGACGGTATCCTTGCCGCCTTTGACTTCTGCCAGCAGGGCGGTGCCGTCGGCGTTGAGCTTGTAACCTGTCTTCTCGTACATGATGTCCTTTCGATGTTGTGAGTTAATGGGTCAGCGTCGAGTGTGGTGCGTATAGGCGTCTCCTTTATGCCTGTTGATTCCTGTGGGCGATGCGGTCAGCTTCCCGTCGGGCCATCCAGGCGAATACGGCCGACAGGGGTTCGCTGTAGGTTGTCCTGCAGCGTTCTTCGCGGATGCTGAGAATGTCTCCGGGTTCAAGAGAGACGATCAGCTTCCGGCGAGTGTCCGGGCGCGTTGTGCGACGCACTACGGGCCTCTTGAGATCAGTTGTCATTGTTCCTGTGTCCTTTCGGTGTCTGTTGTGCGGCGCGTTCAAGGTCGCGCTTGACCTGGAAAGACTTGTCGTGCCGGTAGAGCAGGGCCCGAGCATCATCGAGGTACTTGCCCCAATCGATGGTCTTGCGGATGGGGTCATAGTTGATCACGCCGAGGGAGTAGTGCCGCACGTACGGGTGTGTCATGCGGATGAGCTCAAGGGATTGCTCGGGATCGAGCACGGGTTCCATGCTGACCCAGGTGTTCTTGCCGCGGGCGTATGCTTCCTTGAGAGCTTGTATGCGGTCACCTGGTTCGTCGGCGCCGGGCTCCCACCGCCGGCTATCCTCTCGATCGAGAAGTGTGAGCGACGTGCCGAACACGTCTCCGGGCCCGTACAGGTGGAGATCGCGGAGGGCGAGGGCGGGGTGTTTCGACAGGATCTTGAAGTGAAAGGCGTAGTGCTTCAGAAGCTCGATCGCGCGTTTGGTTACGAGTAGATCCTTTTCGATATCGGGGTAGGGGTCACAGGTGAAGCACATTAGGACGGGCCCGAACGCCATGGTGTTATGTTCCCGGAAGCGGGCCAGATCCGCGTGGAGATCCTTGAGCACGCCGGCGCGGGGGCTGACCATTGCGAGGGACTCCGCGGACTTCTTCAGGACGAGCGGTGCATAGCAGTACTTACACCGGTGGGGGCACCCTCTATATAGATTGACAGCGAGGGGGCTGTATTCCTGTGCGCGTCCCTTGGGTCGGTAGAGTACCTTCATCCATGTCTCCGTTCGTAGTTTTGCTTGGCCTTCTGTTTCACTTCAGCGACAAGGCGCTTGCCGATGATGCCTTCGTATTGCTTCGCTGCTCGGTCGCGGACGGCCTTGCTCTCGCCGTTGCCTCCCATGTTGTCCACGAGGATCTGATAGAACTCCTGGCAGAGAGCCTTGGTCTGCTCGGCCGCGCGTTTCTTCGCAGAGATTTCGTGCCCGTGCTGCTGGTGCCAGCGTTGGAAGAAGGCAGAGACGAACGGGCCCGGCTTGGTGATGTGTCCTTCCAGCTTCGCGCGTCGTGCACACTCCTTGGCTACGCGTAGGAGGGGATAGTCCGGGGGGAGGGGCTCGATCGCGGCCTGGTACTGTGTGAGCGTGAGCCGTTGCAGGTGTTCGCTTGCCTGGAGAATATTGAAAGCGGGATCGTCTGATTCTTCCGGGGGCGCGGCCGGTTCTGGTTCCTGGGCTCGGGGCTTCCGCCGGCGCCGCGGTTTGGTTGTCGCCTCGGGTGTGTTCTTGTAGTAGTCGGGATCTTGATACATCTCGTAGTTATTGAGGTGCACGAGGATTCGTCTACCGAGCCGGTCCCGCTCGATCATGCCCTCGTCTTCCATCCAGCGTAGGCAACGGTTCCAGGTTTGCCGGCTGATACCGGGAAGCCGGCCGGATGCGGTAGTCCATGAGATCGGCGCGGATCCGCGGGGGTACTTGTGATCGTGGGCAAAGGTGGCTTCAAGGATCAGGTCCAGAAAGATCTTCAGCCAACTGTCGGGTTTGTCGGTCCAGATCTCACTGTCCCGGATCTTGCGCGCGAGAATGATGAAGCCTTGCATGTCGCGTCCCTACTGTATGTTGATCAAATGAGCGTCTGCTGTACTGGCGTGCCGGGGTCAGCTGCTGTGTCCGTCTCCTTTGCGGGACGTAGCCGGTGGTTGTGGTAATACGCCATGATCGCGGATGCGCGTTTACCGGTGCGCTCCGCCTTGTCTGTCAACTGGTGATACGACTCCATGATCTCCTTGTCGGTCGCCTGGTCCTGGATCTTGTAGCCGTGAGTGGTAGAGATGATGCGGCCGCTTGCGAGGTCCGCCAGTTCCGCGATGTACCGTCGATGCCATGAGCCCGATGCCTTTGCTTGCCCATGTGCCACCTGCCGGATTTCCTTCGCCGTGATCCACTTCCCGTTACTGTTGTGGATGATCTTCAGCAGCAGATTCATGTCATGCCTCTGCTGCGGGGTGACGCCTTCGCCTTGTACGTTTGGCATGGTTTATGTCCTCACATGCACCTGGTCGGTGACAACCTTGACAGCTTCTTGGGCAAAAGGTGATTGATTATGCGACGCCCGTTTCGGCAGAAAAGCCACTAAATGTTGTGGTTCATGGGCTTTCGTGAGTAGACATAAGATATAATATGCGCGAAAAAGTGTCGAAAGGTTAGCGGGGGCAACCGCTGCATATTGCGTTAAAGTTCTCATTGACCGGGATTCTCGCATTATACAGGAGGGGTGTCAATAACTCTGTTTTGGGAAAATGTCATAAAAGTTATTGCGCGAACCGGGGCGATGCTGATACCTTCGATAGTGCTCTGTAGGTGGGATTGGAACACAGGAGTCTCTCACGATGTCAATACAGGAATGCAAGGCCAGTAATGAGACGCATCGGGGGGAGAGTGTTGTGGCACCAGGGAAGCGTTTTGATTTCAAGTTTCCAGATATTCCGTCCACCAAGTTAGAGGTACTCGCAACGAAGCTCTCGTTCGCGGAGATCGTGCAGTTGTTCAAGCGGCCATGCGACAGTGATAGCGAGTGCGTGAGTTGTCAGATCCTGCACTACCTCGATGAGAACGACCTACGTGAGATCCCGCGCGATGATCTCATAGTGATTCTTGATAAGCCTATCGCGAAGCTGGCCGGCAGCGTGACGCCGGAGTATCAGATGTGGAAGCGCTTGGTCGATAAGTACCACCTGGTGATCGGTCGTGTCACCCGAGGCAAGAGCCGGCGTGATAGGTATCTGGAAGGGCCCGGAGCTCACCGCGGCAAGCAACGGATCGGAGAATTGGAAGACATGCTCCGAGAGGCGCGCCAGGAGATCGTGGATCTCATGGTCAGGATCGATCAAATGCTCTCGTACTCAGAGGATACGGAATAGGGATGCGTGATAGAGACGTCCATGCCTTCGAACAGGCCGACGAGATGGAGCAGCTGAACGTAGCTGCTGCTGACTTCATGACGCTCCACCGGGTATCGGTTCCTGAGTTGCTTGCAGTGTCCGACGGCACGGCTCCGCCGGATGTTGAGGCTCTTGTCGATGCGGAGCTTAACCCCGAGAATAGTGAGGGTTCCCTGTTTGACGGCGACTTCTCACTGCCTTTGCCGAACGCGCAGCACGAACTATTCTTGCAGACATGGCTCAAGGTCAGGCGTAACGATGTTGCATACAACGCTGCTTTCCCCCCTCGGAAGGGCACCAGAAGTGGCAAAACGGCCAAGGAACAAGGGTGTAGGCTGATGCGGCGGGAGGATATCCGTTCTCGATTGCAATGGTTGATCTCCCAGGGCGGTGGCGGGGTGGAGCTCCCGGATCCCGGCGGAAAAGGCAAGCGTAGCGGGCCTATGACGGACGAGGACATCCTGGAGCAGCTGGAAGAGGTCATTCGTACGGCTCCGAACCTGCGTGACCGTGTGGCGGCGATAGCAGCGTACGATCGAGCCCGTGAACGGCTGCTCGGTCGCGATCGAGATGTGAATGATCCTGATCCGGTGTTCGTGTGTGACTATCTGAGGCGGGCCCGGGAGCAGGGCAAGACGCTGGAAGATCTTGAGCGTGAGGGAAGGCAGCAGGGCGAATCTGAGGCGATCGCGGGCCCGAACGGGTGTGAACCAGGGGCGGAGCTCACAGGCGATTCTGAGGCGATTTCGAGGCAATCTGATGAGTGAGGACCACAACATATTGTGGTTTGGCCTTTTTCGGGGCCAAAATAACTTGATGAACTTTTTTGAAAGTGCCGAGTTTCCTAGGAAATATGCCCAAAATCAGGGCCAAGGTCGGATAACAGCGATTAGGTCTACTCATTCGCGGAGAGATTTCAGCGGCGTTCGTCGGGCGCCAGGTGGTGGTGTGATCGAGGTGGAGCGGATCGGCCATAGAGATGGAGAGCGGCCGGCAAGTGTACCTGGTGAGCAGCGATCGGGTTCCCGTGGTCGTCAAGGAGTGGAAGCAAGGTACCTACCCCACCGGATCCCCCCCGGCGCGCCCCGCGCCGTTTATAATGGTGTATACGGGGCGGCGGTGCATTTTGCAACTGTCGGACAGAGCAGGGCCGTGGGATCTGAGGTAGGCGTGCGTGTCGGACAGGCATGCCTCTGTTTTGTCGGACAGCAATGCAACCGTGTCGGACACGGGCATAAAGTGCCTAATAGCAGGGGTTTGGGCGCTTTTGTCCGACAGGCGTGCGTGTCGGACAGCAATGCAATTGCAGTAAGGGCCGTGCGAACAGTTGGCGGTCAGCTGGCGAACAGTTGGCGAACATATCAGAAAGGGGTTTCGAGGCCCGTCAGCACGGCCTCAACTCGGCTTCACCAGATATGTCCGCGAACAGTTGGCGGTCAGCTGGCGAACAGTTGGCGATACGGCCAGTATGACAAGAAAGGGATAATAACAAAACCCCCCTATGATCCCCCCAAGGGTGGATGTGAAGTGGCGGATTTTGAGAGGTGCATGTGAAGATGGGAGGGATGAGATTGTGAAGTCGAATCGAATCTCAGTGCGTCTCCCTCTTGATCTCCTGGAGTTTCTTGAGGCCGAGGCAGCGAAACATGCCGGCTCGGATCGGACGAAGGAGATCGAGAAGGCGATTCGTCAACGCCAGGTGTCGAGGTTGCCCAAGTGGCAAAGGGAGAAGATCTGGGTGGCGATGAAGAAGGCGACAGCGGAGCGTGAGCGTGAGCTTACGGAACCCGATGATGTTGATCCGGGTGATTTAACCCCGGAGTTGTTCGACTCGGCGGCAGATAACGCTGAGTGATTTGATTAGCGCGTAGCGCAACCTGCCAAGAGCGGCGGTGTTCAGTCCATGTGATGTATGGACAGGATGCCGCCGCTTTTTGCGTTTTAGGAGATGGATGTGAATTTGCCGAAGCTCCCGACTCGTTCTTGCGTGCGTCATGCGGGCTATGCGTCCGCTGCCTGGGTTGTTGGGAGTGGCACTGGCATGCCCCTAGGCGGCGGGATTCGTAACGGTCTACCCGGTCGGATCGGTAATAGCCCGCAGGCCGGGGCTTTTGAATGAGGGTGTACCCGATGGATAAGGAGCAGGAACAGGTGCAGCTGGCTATGTATCGAGAGCCACCGAGTGGCTTGGTGGCGGATGTGAAGGTGTTGGCGGATGTTAGCGACGGTGAATGGGAAGGGTATCGGCTTGAGGTGTTGCGCGTTCGGCGTTGGCCGGATCCGCGGCCTACCTGGCCGAGTGAGGGCACGATATTCCATGTGCGTCATAAGAAGGGTCTGCCGTACAGGAACTGGCAACTGACAGATCGGAGGAAGGTGTGAGTATGAGGTGCTTGAACTGCGGGAAGCGTGACGAGTGTGAGGATCCTCTGAAGCAGGATGATTACGCGTGCGCGGGATGGACAGAGCCGATGCTGGGTGTGGATCCCTTGATAGAACACCTGGCGGCGTACGCGCATGACTGCTGGGCCCGGATTGTGCGTAAGCACTTGGAGGGAGATTTCCTGCAGGCAACGGTGGACCGATGGTGGCGGCAGGTGGAAACGGATTACTCGGACCTGAGTGAGCAGGAAAAGGAGATCGATCGGAATGAGGCGCGGAAGATGATCAATATCTTCGCGCAGTACTCGGTTCCTGATGGACAGCCGGTGCAGGCGGAGGATCCGTCTTTCCCGAATACGTCAGCGGGGCACGTTGCCGCAAGTGAGTTTGAAGCCTGGTACACGGGGCGGCCGACTGCGCGAATGATCGATGAGTTGCGGCTAGATGGTTGGAGTGTGGCGGTTGCGTGGCCTGCCGAGGGGGAGGATGGGCACTGTGTGTGCACTGTCAAGAGGGCTCCTGCACGGTTAGAGGCGGAGGGCGACAGCGTGCCGATCGCGGTCGAGCGAATCGTCGGCCAGGTAAAGATGTACGAGGCGGCTACTAAGGACGCGATTGCAGCGGAGGCAGGTTTCTGCGGCCCGGAGTTTGTGCGGAGCCAAGGCGTGAGCGATGAGGCGGGGATGTTTCTCACGCCGGCAGAGGTCGCGGCGGTGCGTGAGTTCCTGGCGGAGAGGCGTACGAGGCCGGTGAGCAACTTGCCGCGCGAAGGTAGGTAAGAAGGAATGACGTTGGCTTTGAAGGTTGGGCGTGAGGCGTTGGCGGCTTCGTTGCGCGTGTTCTGCGATCACTGTGAACAGGAGATCGAGCGGGGTACGCGGGCCCACCTTCTGGCTGAAGAGAATGAGGATGGCTCACCGGAGCCGGCCTATGCGGTACATGTGGAGTGTACGGAGCTGTTCATGCTGGCGCGTGAGAGGCGGATGGTCTTCGTGGAGTTCGATGAACTGGTGGCAGTGGTCCGCGGTGATGTGACGCGGTACAGGAGGAATTGATGGAGGGGAGGGTGCGTAGGATCTGGCTCGTTAAGCCGAAGCGGGCGTATCGCAAGTGGCGCAAACCTGACGGGCGACCAGTGCCTCCGCTCAAAGAGGGTATCAGGTGTAAGAGGTGCCGGGAGATCATCCCGGTACCGCCTACCATGCCGCCGTTCATTTGCAAGGGGTGTCTGTGTGGGAACCCGCTCGCGATCGCGGTGGGAACGAGGGCGCCGGGGCACTATGAGGATGATCCGAGCGGAGCTAGTTCGTCGTGGGACAATATTGTGAAGGCGTATGAGGATAGCAGGTGAGTAGGGCGGAGTTATCGAGCGGGGAAGCGAGGGAACTGGTTTGGGAGCCGGGCACGGATCCGGTGTCCCAGGCGTCGATGTGGGTTCCTGAGCGGATGTACAAGTGGCAGATGGATATCTTGTATGACCTGATGGTGCTTGGGGCCCGTGTGTCGGTGGTGACTCCAAATGAGTCGGGGAAAACGTCGGTGCTGTTGCCGGTGTTCGGGTTGTCGTTCATGGCGGCGTTTCCGGGCGCGCAGGTTGTGAGCACGGCGGGTGTTGAACGACAGATCAAAGAGAATCTGTGGCCGGTTCTGAAGCAGAGCCTGAGACGGTATCCGAAGTGGCGGATCGTGGACGATCTTGAAATCACGGCACCAGGTGTGCGGGGGATGCCGGGCTCTACCTGGAAGGCGTTCTCGACAAAGGATCCTGATGCGGCGGAAGGATTTCATTCTCGCTGGTACCGCGATGAGGATGGAGTGATCAGGTATGCACCGTTGGCGGTGATCATCGATGAGGCCAAGAGCTTTGACAACGATGATATGTTCCGCGCGTTTCAGAGGTGTAGTCCTGATGTGTGGCTGGTGATTTCTACGCCTGGTGAGGATACGGGCCCGTTCTACGATTGTTTCCATGAGGCCCGGGGGAATCCGTGGAAGGCGCACGAAATTGGGTGGCACGATTGTCCGCATCTGCGTGAGGGCTTCAAGTTGAAGGAGCGGCAGGAAGAGATTGCACGGCTGGGCGAGAATCATCCGTACATCCTGTCGTGGGTGTTCGGCAAGTTCTTCAGGAAGGGCGCGAAGTATGTGTTCGATGATACGGAGAAGGTCCGGTTCGCTATGGCCGGGTTGATCCGCCGGATCCGCGGGCCGGTGAAGGTTGCGCTGGAGTTCTCGGGCGGTGGTGATGAGCAGGTGCTTGGGTGGCGCGTGGGCAACGAGATCATGCCCCTGGAGGTGTACCGGGAAAGTGATACGACGGTGCTGGGTGACAAGTTCATCGATCGCTTTCGGGATCTCGGGGTGAAGCCTGAAGATATCACGGCGGATAACGGTGGCCTGGGGAAGCCGTGTATTGACTACCTGGAGCGCAAGGGCTGGCTGGGGATCCGTCGCTATACGAACAATGCCAAGGCGCGCGACGATAAGCAGTTCAAGAGTATTGCTGCAGAGGATCATTTTGAGATGCGGTTCCGGCTTTCGCAGGGAGCACTGCGGATGCCAAAGGATAACAAACTGGAAACGCAGATGAGACGTAGGCGCTACGAGATGCCGAACGACGACAGTAACCGGATCCGCCTTGAGCCGAAAGATAAGGGGCGGAACCGGGGGGAAGGCAGTCCCGATCGGTTGGATACGTGCGCGATGCTGGTGTCTTCAATGACGCCATTGGCGAGAGAGCTAGAAGAGGCGGAGCGGAAAGCCGGCACACTGACGCGGTGCCCTACGCCTGGTCAAGCTCACAGGGATGCAAACAAACGAGAAGAAGGTACTGGCTTCTGGGCCAGTTGCCGATGGGAAGATTGATATGAGCAAAACGAAAGAGGGTTGTGTGTTAGTCGTGGGCGAGATGGCCGACGGGAAGAAGATGTGCATTGTTGACGCCGATGTACTGGAACGCATGGAGGGCCTGGCGGGGCGCGAGGAAGTGTGCGGCAAGATTCTTGCGCTGGCGGAACGGCTGCAGGCGCTGTCGGTGTTTGGAGACGAGAAGGCAGTGGAAGACCTTGGGCAACAGGATCCGCCGTCGCCACCGGCGCCGCGGCCGGCAACGCGAAAGCCGAAGAGGAAAGCCCGGAAGAAGGCGACGACTAAGGCGCGGGTGAAAGGGTGCCCGGAGAACCGGGTGAGCTCGGGCAGGAACGCGCCGGTGCAGCTGCACGTTATCGCGCAGCAGGTGATACTGACGGCGGGCAAGCCTCTGAGGCCGGCGGAGGTCTACGAGGGTATGCAGGCTGCAGGTGCTGTGTTCAAGAGCGCGGATCCGCTCAAGGCGGTCGGGGTAATGTTGTCGGTGGGATCCGGGTCGCGGTTAGCGGCGCCTCACTTCAGGCGCGTGAAGCCTGGTTTGTATTGGGTTGCAGGCAAGCCGCTACCGGAAACGGAGCCAATGTCGCGGGAGGATCGCCTGGAGCAGCTGAAGGAGCGGGGCAAGCGCCTGGGGTTGACGGGAAAATCTAGGTAAAAAACCTGTTGCCTAGGTAGCGATCTAGTAAGTAAAGGGAGATTATGACATTAGGAAACTACAGAACGAGGCGGACAGATGGAATAGTCACGGTGTGACATATCGCTGCCTTTGGGCGGACATTGAGTACGGATCCTACGGGAGTACTGCGCTGGATAAGCGGGTGCTCCCTTTTTTTGTGGGGACAGAACAAACAACAGGAAGGAGACATGGAGTATGAGAAGGTTTCAAAATCTGGTGGGGTGGTGCTGCATAGTGATGCTGCTTCTGGTGGCGTCGGTAATGGTTGCGCACGCGCGGGGTGTGGGTTCATGGACCTATAACCCGTCCGACTTGTCGGGCGCGAACTGTATCCAGCTGTACATCGATCGGATCATGACCGGTACGCTGGGTACTGTTACGGCAACTAATGTCAGTGCGACTACGTTGGCAGTTAGCGGCAATGAGACTATCACCGGCAACTCAACGGTTGGCGGAACTGAGTCTGTTGCTGGTAACGCTACGTTTGCTGGCGCGGTTGCTTTCACGCCGCCTTCTGCCGTCGTGATTACGAACGGCCAGGCAGTGACGCTTGCTGCGGATGTTATCAACCTGCTGAACGCGAGTGGTGAGGCTGCTAACGGCACAAACATCATCACGCTTGCCAATGTGGATGAGGCCGGCCGGTTCTACTTCCTTGGTAATCGGAGCGCGAGCACGAACAAGATCGCGATTGCGCTTTCGGGAACCTGGAAGAGTGCCGCGGTTGAGTTGGACCCGGATGAAGGGCTGCTGTTCTTCGCCGTTGCTACGAACGAGTTCATAGGTATCGAATAGTTTTGTTGCGTCCTGGTGTTTGTCTGTCTGACCACGGGCGGGACCAGCGGCAAGTGAAGCCGGCTGTTGGTCCCGCCGACGCCAGGGAAGGATGCAATGCCTGAAGAACGTCCAAATATCGAGAACCCGCACGTAGAAGAGATCGTTGACGCGATCAATAACCGTTCTGAATGGGCGGACATTGATTCGCAGATCATTAAGCGGCGTCTGTGTGAGCGGAAGAAGAAGAAGACGAAGCCGTACAACGGTGCGGCGAACTTCATTGTTCCGATCGTGGACGATACTACGCGCGAGAAGACGAACCAGGAGGTCGCAATGATCTCCAACGCGCCGCGTTACGCGACGCTGATTCCTATGGCTCAAATGGATCCGAACCAGAAGGCCAAGGCAGAGGTGGGCTTCGATACTTATCTCCGGCACGTCATTAAGATCCTGGCTACGATCGAAGAGGCGAGTGACACGAAGAACGTGCGTGGCTTCACAGTGGTTAAGAATTACCGGGAAGAGGTGCCGCGCTTTGGGCTGTGCCCGACGTGCGAGGCGCTGGATCCGCGTGACCTGATTGTGCCGACGGATACGAAGCATATCCAGAAGGCGCGGTTCCTGACTGAGATCATCCGATGGAGTGAGGGTGAGTTCAAGTCGAACGCGAAGCGACATCCGAAGTGGAAGAATGTGGATGTGATTATCACGCGTGCGCTCCGCTCGAAACGAGACGACGGCGGCGGGCACGGGGTGACAGATGCTTTTGAAGAGACGAAACACCTGGTGGGTGTGACGACGGCGAACACGAAGAAGAAGCGCCTGGTGTTGTGGGCCCATTGGCACTACGCGACGCAGTGGGACGTTGAGCAGGACGGAAGCGGACGTGTGAAGAAGGGGCGGAAGTGCTGCACGATATTCTCTCCTGATTCCCCTGATGATGTTCTTGCGGTGTTCCCGTGGCGTGAGCGGGATGTGGTGCAGGAGCTTGGGCCCGACGCGGATCCCGAAGACGAGCCCGAGGTGGTGCTGGGCGCGGATAAGCCGTGGCCGTATTCGCAGCCTCGTTTCGAGAACCGGTCGAAGCAGTACTATGACACTCGGGGTATTGGCCGGCTTTGCATGGATGATCAGCTTGCGGCGAGTGCGCTGCAGAATATGAAGCTGACGCTCTACGACTATTATCAGCAGCCGATGCTGACGGGTGACGAGCGGCCGAGTGGGAATATCAGCCATGAGCCGGGATCCTTCCTGCCTGGCAATGTGCAGTATGTGACGCCGCCGGCGTTCCCGGCTAATTTCGATTTCGATATCAACAACCACAAGCGGGTTGCGGCCAGGCGTGTGGGTGCGATGAGCCAATACGAGTTCTCTTCTGACATGAGTTCCAAGAAGGGGATCCAGAAGACGGCGACAGAAGTGGCGGAGGAAAGTGCGCGGGGCGCGACGGTTTCCTCGGTGGATGTTGACCGGTTCAATCAGCCGTGGGCTGACGTGTTCCAGATGATCTGGGATGACCTGGCGCAGATGCGGAAGCCTCTGCCGATGATCGATGGTGACGAGTACCAGGGCGAGGCCCCCGAAGATATCTACGATGTGCCGATGCTTGTTGTGCCGGCGGGCAATGCGAAGACGATGAATCCTGATATGCAGTTCAACCGGGCAATGGCTGCTTGGGACTTCGTGCGGGCACAGCTGGATCTGGGCGTGGTGGTGGATGTTGACGGCGCGATCATGGATATCCTTTCACATTGGGATCCGATGGCGGCAATGCGCTGGTTGCGTACGGCAGGGGAAGAGGGCCCGCAAGGCCAGTTGCCGGTGTACCAGGTGTTGCAGCAGGTGGAGCAGAAGTTGCAGCAGAACACGGAGCAGGACGCGGGTGTGATGGACACGCTCAAGGCTCTTGCGGCTCTTGCTGAAGAGAACGCGCAGCGACTTGACCAGGTGTTGGGGGCACAAGCATGAGAGAGCGGATCCGCAGATGGTGGTTGAGGCGGCAGTACCGGATCCGGCGTTCGCGTGGTGAGGTGCTGGTGTTCATCCATAAGGATGAAGCAGCGATCAAGTGGACGAAGGGTGATGCGGCGGTATTGCGCAGGTTCCTGCAGAGCAGGGCCGGTGTTCTCCTGGTGAAGCGGCTGGAAGACTACATCCTGCAGAGCTCGATCCCTCATCCGGGTACGGAGTTCGACGCGGCGTATCAGTCGGCGTACTCGATGGGCAAGGCGAAGATGCTTGAGTACATGTTCCGGCATGCACCGGATGAGGCGCAGAACACGCGCGCGGAAACATTTATGGAGGCTTCGTCAGAGGTGTTGGCGGAGATGGACAGGAGCGTCCTGCTCGGATCAGGAGCAGAGGTGGACAGTGCTGAGACGCTGACACCTATCCAGTGGGACATGGACTACGAATAAGGTGGGGGTAGGACGATGGACGGATTGAATAACGACCATACAGATGAGCAGGCGGATGAAGTGGATCACTCTGCCTCAGACGAATTGAAAGAAAAGATCCTCGCAGCGGCAGCGGAGGAAGACGCGGCGGATCCCGGCGACGAGGGTGCACCTCCTGAAGCTGGGCCGACCGACGAACCGCCTGCCGGCGAGGATGCGGATCCCGAACCGGATCCCGAACCGGATCCTGATGAGCCGACGGCAGAGGATCTCGCGGAAGCGGAACAGATATCGGACCCGGCCGCGCGTACGCCTTTCATTAAGGAGCGGATCAAGAACCGTAAGGAGAAGCGGGAGCTTGCGGCTGAGAACGCGCGGCTGAAGCAGGAGCTTGAAGAGTCGAAGACGGCACGGCCGGCGCCGCCGGCGGATCCGGCCGGGCTCGGGGATCCCCGGAAGCCGGCACGGACACAGGCGCCTGAGTTGGATCTGACGGATCCGGCAGTGGTTGCTGGTGTGTTCAGGGCACGGCACCAGGCAGAGCGGATCCTGGCGGGCGACATTATTGACGGCGTTGAAATGACGGACGAGCAGGCACAGCAGCTGGTGCGCAGCACAAACGCAGCGATTAACCGTCTGCCAAGTGAGCAGACGGTGGCAACGGTTGTGGCGCTGGGTCGGCAGGGTCGGCTGGGTGATGCCAGCGAGGATATTGCACGGGCTGCTCTGGCAGAGATGCCGGTAGTGCAGACGCGATCGAGGGCGGTGCAGGACCAGCATAACGCGCAGTTGGCGGAATATGACCAGGCGTTGGGCTCGGTGTATGAGTCGTGGCCGGAAGTGGCACCACCTGCAGAGGGCAAGGAAGCAACGCCTGAGTTCAAGTTCGCGATGAAGTGGATCGAGGACAACGTGGGCACGGCGGAGAAGCCGGGCGAGTTCTTCTCGCTTGCACACGGGACGCCGGCACAGCTGCGGAGTCTGTTCCGGGTGATCAGGAGCGAACACGCTGCGAAGCAGACGGGACCATTGAAGAAAGAGCGGGATACGTTCCGCCAACAGATTGAGAACGATGAGCAGCCTTTGAGCTCTGGCGCCGGCGCGGACGGTAGTTCGTCCACGACCAGGCGCAAGAGTGACCAGCTGCGGGACAAGATTATAGCCCGGACTCCGGGTATGTCCGCCTAACGGCGAGTGCCTTGCGCAAGGCTCAAAACTGCGCGGCTGCTTGGAGCCTAATCCAAAGGGGCGGGTAGGGACGCCTTAAACGTCCTTGCGGCTTCCCAGGGCCAAACCTGGAGCGCGTCGAATGACGCTCAAAACCAGTGTTTGAACCTTGAAAGGAGGTCCGTAATGGACGACCAACTCGCAACTATTCTCGACCAGGACGGGAATGCCGCGCTTGTGGAAGAGTATCTTTCGCAGCGTTTCCTGGAACGTCGTGACTACGACACAGTTCTCGCAAACAGCCAGTTCGCACAGGAGTTCCAGCTCCCGAAGAACGCCGGCGGCTCTCTGAAGGTGCTCCGTAAGGGGCGTTTCCGTATGCCGCAGAAGGTACCGATGAGTACCCCGGCTGTGGATCCTGCCAGTGGTGCTGAATACAGTGCCGAGACGCTGAAGGTTCCCCAGGAGTACATACACGAGTATGTGCCGATCCAGACGATTGCCGAATGGGAATCATGGGTCGATCTGGAGAATTGGGCGGACGAGGATATGCCGGAAGCGCTGATGCGGCGTAACCACCAGCTGACGCAGAACGCGCTCAAGGTGGGCCGTTTCAAGCCTGGTGTCTGGGCTGCAGATGGAACTGCTTCAGTTGCTTTTGATACGACCGTCGAAGCGACAGTCACGAAGCAGGGCAATTCCTTCACCTTTGACTCGGCGCCGGCTTACTTCGCCAACGCGAAGAACTCGTTCAATGCCCTGGACGAGAATGACCGGATCACCTTTGGGGATCTGGAAGCGCGCAAGGTTGCACTGAGCCTTGCCGGGGCCCGCACGATCGATGGCGCGTACGTGTGCGTGCTTTCCGAATCGATGGCAAGTGACCTGCAGGAAGACGACAAGTACTTCAAGACTGCAGTGGAAGCGTGGAAGGGCGAGGGGATCCGGCAGGGCACCCTGGTCAAGTACAAGCGCTGGTGGTTCATGATTGACGATGAGCCGTTCACTGAGGATTGGGGCGCCCCGCTTGTCCGCGCGACAAACGGCCCGATTCACACTGCCTTCTGCTTTGGCAAGAGTGCTTTCGCCTACCAGCGTCTGGGCTCGATGGGCAAGGGCAAGCCCAAGTTCAAGGTGCAGGATCTGAGCAAGACCGGTGTGGAGAAGACCATCGGTTACCTGGTGCCTTTCCAGGCAGCAGTCAGTAACCCGGCCTGGTGCTGCACGCTGACCGCTCCTGTGAGCCATTACACGCCTAACAACGGCTAACCCCGAACCTGTGGGCCCGGCTTCGGCCGGGCCCCTCCCCTGAAAGGACGTATCCGAGTTTCAGAAAAACCTGAAGAAAGGAAGTAGGTAACACGATGAATGTAATTGATAGAGGAATGGAGTACGCGACCGGTACCGATACGTGCTCCCTGACTGTGGCTGAGTATCTCGGCCAGATCGTCGCGCGGCAGCTGTGGTACACGTCGCCGGCAGCCGGGACCATTACGGTCTATCGGCCGAAGCAGAAGACGACCGCGAACGCGGCAGTCGCAGCAAGTACTGCCCTGACCATTGACACGACCGCGCTCGGTTATGTCGGTGGTGCAGTTCTGACCACCAATGATTACGTGCTTGTCTTTGACAGTGGCGGATCCGGTGGGTGGCAGCTGTCGGCAATCTCGGTTGTTGGCACTGTGTCAAGCAGCACGGTTGCTTTGACGCTTGGTACCGCAATCACCTGTGCGGCCAGCGACACGATCTATGTCGTGCGCGCTGCGGACATCGTGACTCTGGTCACGGCGAACGAGACGACCACACAGGAGTACGCGTTCAACTCCTACCGGAAGTACCCCGTCCATGCAGTTCTCGCTGCAACGGGTACCTGCCGGATTTCGGTGTCTTACGACGTAGAGCAATAGGGCCCGGAGACTCCGCGGGCCCGGAGTTCTGGGCCCGCGGGGATCCCCGGCGGAGGTTGGCTGATGGCAGCTACATTCTCGGAGATCATCACAGACTGTGTGCAACAGGCACTTGGCTTGCCGCGGGACCAGTTGGAAGTGGAGCTCCGGGATCTGGCTCTGTCGGCTATGAATGAACAGGGGCGGATTATCTGGGACAGTTGGCCGTGGGATAACGAGAAGCTGGACGAGTTTGATTCTCCGACTCCTGATGCGGACGGGATCATCACGTTCGCGGCGAATGTGGATGTGGTCCGGGCACTGCGATCGCTCGACTCATCCTCTTCCGCGGATAGCGGGCAACGGATTTACGCAGAGAGTGATCTGCTGGCAATGGAACGGGGCGTGGATATCTCGGATACGCGCTTCAAGCATCTGTCGGCAGACACGAACGGGTACCGGCGGATCCAGGTGCCGGTCGAGACGACATACCCCACTTACCGCGTGCTGGCACTGAAGCACTGGTCTGATGCGGTGGTGGACGCGAACTATGACCCTCTTGATCCGTCAGCGACGCCTACGGATTACCGGGTGCTGACTTTCATTATCGATCGAGCGGAGCCGGCTTTGCGTGCGTACGTGAAGGATGTGCTTCGGGAGTATGACGATCGGCCGCAGCTGAAGAACGCGGAGCGGCTGCTCGGGATGGCGATTAACCGGGATATCAAGGACACGGACAGGGAGAAGCGGTTGAACCCGCGGAACCCCTGCTTCACGGAAATAGGGAACTGGCACTAAATGCCGAAACCGCAGAACAGAGATGAAGTGTTTGACGGTCAGACACGGTGGCTGGGTGGGGTGAACATGATTGACCCTACCAGGTACCAGTGTCTGGAGGCGTTGAACATGACGTTCCGCAACGGATGGCCGGAAACGCGTGGCGGGATCCGGCGCGCCTTTGTTACGTCCGGTTACAAGTCTTCGTTCTATTTCAATGAGGATAATGCCAGGCACAACGACGCGACGCACACGGGCTTCTGGTTCCCGTTCCAGTTTGCCGAGACGATATGGGGCTCGGTGCAGGGCGTGGGCCAGATCAGGCTGTCTACGGATGATCATGATTCTGTGCTGATCGTTAAGGATGGGATTGTCTACAAGAACGATTACGGCGTGGTTGAAGAGATCGCAGTGTCGGAGACGCTTGGCTCGGATGAAGAGATCACGTTCACACAGGCGAATGATTACGTGTTTATGTGGCGGGGTGAGAGTGATGAGCCCCTGCAGTGGAACGGGACGGATACGGGCTTCGTGAGTGTGCCGGCGCCGGATACGGGTGACGTGATACCCAATTCGCGGGGCGCTGTGTATGCGGCCGGCCGGCTATGGGCCCACCGTAACCGGTCCACGATCGGCGCGAGTGACATCCTCGACTTCAATGATTGGGATCTGGTGTATGGCACGTTCTCGATCACGCCAGGTGATGGCGACGAGATCATGCAGGTGTTGCCGCACAATGACGATAAGATCATCGTCTTCAAGCGCAAGAGCGTGTCTGCCCTGGTGAACATCTCCGCGCAGAATCTTGGGTCGAGTCTCACGCGACTTACTGTTGACCGGAACCGTGGGAGTGTCGGCCGGAACGGTGCGATCGCGCACGGGGAACAGGTGTCATACCTGGGATATGGCGGGATCTACAGTCTGCAGCGGAACAATGAGAATTACCTGCAGGGGATCGATCGGCCGTTGTCGTGGCCGATACAGCCTCTGATCGATCGTATCAACTGGACGAGTGAAACGGCTCTGAATGGCGTGGCTGCGATCGAGTATGACAATTACCTGGTCTGGGCGGTACCGATCGACGGGTCCGACACGAACAATGCCATGATCGTGTATGACATGCTGGCAATGGATCCGGACTCGGGTGAGCAAGGTGCGTGGGTTGGTCTGTGGCAGAGCGGGCAGACGAACGTGCAGAAGTTCCTGAAGATGGGGAGCAAGCTGTATTTCGTTGGATACGACGGGCTGATCCGGGAAATGTTCACGGGGGATCCGTGGGATAGCGAGGATGCTATCGGGGATTGCCCGCAGTATGACGGGAGCTCCCTTTATCTCCCTGGTGAGATGGTCCGGTATGAGACGGGTGAGACGGCGGTGTATGAGGCCCTTGACTATACGAAGGGGAACCTGCCCACTGATACGGACTACTGGACACAGCACACGGAGACGTCAACGGTCTTCGATATCGATTCCTATATCGTGACCAGGCAATACCGGCACGAGGATCCGTCGAACAAGAGAATGGGCCGGGGTGAAGTTATCCTGGAACATTGGGATTCTAAGATCTCGATCACGATGCTCGGGTCCGACTTCCGCGAGGAACATGCCCTGTTCACGGATACTGAGTTCACGCCGACCTCCTACGACATTGTTAAGGATGATTGGGACGATGAGAACGCGAACCTTGATCACGATGATGCGTTCCGACAGGACTATGCGACGGCCATACCGGACAGCGGAAACTTCTATCTGAGCTCGGCCGGGATCCAGCTGAACATGTATGCGGAACATCCGTTCCGGTTCCTGAGACGGCTCACGATGGATCGGTCGTTCGCACTGAAGATCCGTAATACCCGCGGCAAGATCCGCATAAAGAGTGTTGCCGTGGCGGCACAGCTACGCCGGCACGCTGTAAGGAGTGTATGAGATGCCGAATTTTGATCCAGGCCATGATTTCATCGGAGCAACGGGGCTGAAGGCAGACACGAATCTGCGTGACCTGGTGCGCGAGGCATTGTTCGCGGCGTCCAGTGGGGCACTTGACCAGGTAACGATCGAGGACGACGGCTCCGGCAAGGCACAGGTTAAGGCCGGCGGGATTGACACTCCGCAGCTTGCGGATGATGCGGTGACGGGTGCGAAGATTGCGGATGATGCGGTGGATACTGACCAGATCGCGGATGATGCGATCACGGCGGATCAGATCGCGGATGATGCTATCCCTGTGGCTGCTATCCCCGATGGTGAGCTCACGAACGCGAAGCTGGCAACGCGTGGGGGCCTGGCGAACGGTACTGATGGTCTGGTTTTCGAGGCGTTTTCAGGTGCTGCTACTCAGTCGGTTGCGAAGAACGGGTACCGGGTGGTGGCATTGAGCAGCCAGCAGTATGACCCCGGCAACGTGTTCGACACGAGCACGTACAAGTATACGCCAGGCGTGAAGGGTTACTACGACTTTGTTGGCGCGGTGAAGATGGAGAACATTGCGGCCGGTTCCTTTATGCGCGCGGTGCTCCTGGTGAATGGGAGCGTGGTCAAGGAAGGGAGCACGCAGAAGACGGCCGTGCTCGATGATCCCACCAGTATTGTCGCGGTGAGCCGGCTTCGGCTCGCGTCGGTGACTGATTATGTGCAGCTGGCGGTTTATCACAATTCAACGAGTAACAGGAATGTGCTGGGCGGATCCCGCTCTTACACGTACCTCGGCGGCGGAATAGCGAACAGCTGGGGCTAGGAGAAGACTATGAGTAACGTCAACGCGAATGTGACACCGGGTTACACGCCGGTTGCTGATGCACAAGGCCGGTACCTCATGACGCCGGATCGCTGGCTTCTGCTCGGGACACCGAGCGTGGTTGTGCCCCTCGATGATTCAGTGGCTACGGCCGACGTTCAGGATGCCGCGATAACTGAGGCCAAGCTGGGGCCGCAGACAACGGACGGGTTACATCCGGGACGCGTTGCGCGGGCGACGTATGACTTTGATGAGCATGGTGGGGCACAGGGCTCGATCCTGCTCGGTGTGACGATTCCGGATAACGCGATTATCAAGCGCACCTTCTATCACGTCATAACGGCGGTCACCAGTGGCGGTGCGGCTGAGATCAATTTCCAGGCCGAGGGGGTGGAGGATCTGCTGGCGGATGAGGTGCTCGGTACTGCCGGCACAGTCGGGATCCATGACGGGATCCAGGACGGGGCCGGATCGAACATGGTGATCTGCACGGCGGCACGTCAGCTGACGATGGTGATCAAGGTGGCGGACCTGACGGCGGGTGTGTTGGTGCTTTTCTGTGAATACGTGGTGAGTGACTAGGAGGAAGACGGATGCAGTTTATCAATTACAAGCCTTTGCAGCGATCGATCGGAAACGCGTCGGAGCTCATTGTGCCGGCCGTGCTGGGGCCCAGCCAGGTGGCGGCTCTGACAGCGTGGGCGGCGGGTGCGACGTATGCAGTGGGCGATAAGGTCTATGTTGAGGATGCGAACGGGACGAAGCGCGGTTACTGGTGCATCTCGGCAGGTGTGGCAACGGCAGCGAAGCAGCCGACGGCAGAAGACGGTGACGACACAACCGACTCTGCGGTGACCTGGCGCCGGATCCGCGGCCGGCGGAATCAGCTGATTATCACCAACGACTCGGACACGACGATCTATCTCTCGTTCGGGTATGCGGCCGAGGGGAACAAGGGGATCCGGCTGACGGCGCGCGGTGGCACGTTCAATGCGACGCAGGCAATGGGTTACTGCCCGCAGGGCGATGTGTATGGAATCACGAACACGGGATCGAGCAAGGTGCTCTGCATCCAGGAGGCGTAAACGATGCGCAAGGTATATCCTGAAATATTGCTGACAGTGATCCTGGTGTTCGTCGCCCTGGTGTTGTTCCTGGCGGCACAGGCGCACGGTCAAGTTGGCGGCGGTGGGGTGGTTAACCCCACGGATATCAGTGTGTGGGCGGAGTATCCGGCGGACACGAATATCAACGCCGGCGGATTCGATATCACAAATGCCGGCGACGTGGAGGCTGATACCTTCACGGCGACCGGGCCCGGCACGAGCACGTTCTCGGGCGATATCCATGTACCGACGCCGCTTAACAACGACGAGGCGGCGAACAAGGCGTATGTGGATGCACAGGTGGCCGGCGCTGCAGTTGGCGCGACAAACCAGATCTACGGTGAGTTGTACCTGGCTGCGGGGGCGTATTATCCGACAACGATCAGCGATACGACGACATGGCACACACTCACGAACTGGACGCTTGGCGATCAGCGGGGTGTGACTCTGACT
>Ga0180431_10002288_pt1 | contig 25828 bp, 40 predicted proteins | sample SS_ome_11_FD_132459 | JGI IMG/M metagenome (GOLD analysis project Ga0180431, IMG submission 132459) | Hypersaline lake sediment archaeal communities from the Salton Sea, California, USA - SS_1_MS_1 metaG | ecosystem: Environmental > Aquatic > Non-marine Saline and Alkaline > Hypersaline >... | reverse complement strand
TTAGGTGCGTAAATTGAAGAATGATAGCCATTATCATCATAAAGTTGTAAAGTCCAAACCTTTGAGTTTACTTCTTTAATTATCTCGCCTTTTAATTCTCCTTCTACCTCTCCACCTTTAGCGAAGGTAAAACTTCTTTCAATAACTCTTGTTTTAAAATTGGGTAGGTCTTGTTTGTATTCTCTTTGCATTTGCTCTAAATCATTTTGATAAGTCTCATTAGATTGCCATTCTTTTCTATCTTCCCAATCGCCATTCGGTTTTTTTACTTGGAAAACAACCATTTTTACTTCTCCACCTTTAGCAAACAAATCAACAAAAACAGAACCGCCATCCTTAAACTCCTCTACAAATCTAACATCAATAAATTTTGTATTAACCGCTTCCGAAAATCCTAATTCTGGATACCAAATAAGAACCTCATAGTTAGAATCGCCTAAATCTTTAAACCCGTCTACAATTCCTTTTTCTTTTCTATGACTTACTGTAACCTCTTTACCAATAATATCTTCTCCTAAAACATCATAGGTAGTTGTATATCCTTGTTTTTTGATTTCGGATTTTGATATTCTTCCATTATCCTCACCCAAAGAACCACCTTTTTCTTTCTTTTCAGGCTCATAATAGTCTCCTTTTCTTTTTTTCTTGTACGCTTGTTCCCAAGGCTCTTGACTTAATCTTCTTCGATCTTGATTAATGGCGTGTGTTGAACGGGTTTTACCACCTTTTTCCATTTTTTGAACAAAGTGGGAAATTAAAGATTTTAACCCCTTAACATTATTTTTAGAGTAAAGACTAACTGTATATGCTTGGTAAATATCCCCATCCTCTTCATTGTTAAAATAAACAACTATGTCAGCATATAAATTCTCTGATCCTTTTGACGCTTCAATTATAGCATAGTCAGAAATAGTCCACTCTTTAGAAAACCACTCTCTATACTTTTTAGAGCCATCTCCTAATCTCCATGAAATATCTCTTTTGTCAGCACTGTCTAAAGAAGTTCCTTTTCGGATCATTGTAACATCCACATCACTAACTGTATTAATAATATCATTTAGCGTAAAACTCTTAGGATTTATTGAGCTTATATCTTTAGCTTTAGTCTTCACAAACGAGCTACCAAGGTCTTTTACCATCTTGCCATCTCTATATAAAACTGTTACTTCTACCTCTCCCTTAATAGCCGTTGATGGTTTTAACTCAATAATCTCTCCTGTATATTCAGCATCGGGATACTTAACCGTATCTCCTATTTTTAAAACTGATTCATTTTTTGACTTTAGCTTTCTTTTAAAATCCTCTTTTTCCTTTATAGTTTCAAGGGAGTTGTAATAATCTAAATTACTATTTCTTTCAGTAGTTGTTTTACCCCAATCTAAATTATTCATCTTGATTGAACCACCTTCTTCTTTCTTTTCAGGCTCATAATAGTCTCCTTTTCTTTTTTTCTTGTACGCTTGCTCCCAAGGCTCTTGGCTTAGTCTTTTACGGTCTTGATTAATAGCGTGTGTTGAACGAGTTTTACCGCCTTTGGCTTTTTTCTCCACTCCTACTAAATCCTTCTGTCTTTTAGTTCCAAAAGCTTCTACATACCTAATAACCTCCTTTTCAATTACATCTAACTCTTCTCCAGTTAACATGTCTACTCTTTTAACTCTACTAAAAATAGAATGCGTTTCTGGTAAGTTTCCGTTTGTCTGAATACTGAACCCTTTTCCATCAGGAAAACCTAATCTAATTGTTCTGTTTCCGTTCTTATCTCTTCTTTTGCCTACAACAGTCATTTCGCTATTTCTGAATTTCTTTCCCATACCTTTAAATATTACCTTTAACTAATTACCAATTTAAAAAACTTAATGGAGACTTTCTTTCTAACTCTCCTCCTAATTCTTTCTTTTCAACTTCTTTTTCTTTCAACTTCCCTTCAAATTTAGTAAGAATTTCAAGAATTTTAGCCCTTGACTCTTTGCTGAATTTCTTATCTAATAGATTTTCAAGCTTATCAAACATATTATTGATCGCTTTTTCCAATTCGCCTAATTCCTTTTTAACCTCTTTAGGTTTCTTATCTATTGCTGTTTCTGGAACTTCTCTAAGGACACTTTTAGTTATCTTTTCAAATGATTCCGCAATACGAGTTGTCGCAGGAGTATTTTTCGCTTTCTCACGCCCTTCTTCTCTTGCCTTTTCGTGTTCTTCTTTTTCTTTCTTTCTAGCCTTAACCGCTTCAATAGCCTTTTCACACTCAATTTTAGATGCCTCGTCATTAAACTTATAAACCTTGTCGTCTATTTTAAGTTCAAATGTTTTAGCCTTTGGTTTTGGCGTTTCTTTCTTTGAGTCTTTCTTTTTCTTGATTAAGTCATCTATTCGTTTAGCTTCTGTGTGATAGTTGACATCGTGCATACTCTCAGACAATTTCTCTAAAGTAGATAACGCTGTTTTTTCATCTACCTTGTCAGCATAAGCCATCATTCCTTCGTAATCGAAATCTGAACTATACATATCGCCTAGTTTGTATTTCTTTGTTTTAGGCTCTTCTTTCAATTCAATGTCTTTAACGTGAATATAATCTCCAGAATCAACCATATTCTTAAACACTCCTACTCTTAAAATAGAAGTGTCTGACATCTTCTTTTTAGGCTTTAAAGGAAATGGCTCTAACGTGACGTTTCCACCACTAATATCCGTTATAATAATCTCGCCTCTAGCCTTGATAGACTTGGACTTGTCATTGATTTTATAAACCTGACCTTCTTTCGGTTCTTTAGTTTCTTTTTTCTTTTTTCCTACCATAGGAGAGTCAAAATCATGTGTATCTAAAAACTCTTTAGCAGATTTATCCCCGTCCTCTTTAACTAAGTATTCTAATAATTTTTTAGGTGTGTTCGCAAATACCTTAGAATCTCTAATTGGATTATCTTCTTTTTCAGAAACATCTAGTCTGCCACCATATTCAGAACCATCGTCAAAAGTAATAGTATATTTGACTTTATTATATCCCAAGCCTTTTTCAACTAATGGCTTGATAGCATTACTAGCATCTTCCCAAGAGTAATATGTTTTAGGGAACTTATCTAATTTAGATTGATCTCCCTCTGCCCAATAAATAGTTACACTTTCTGCTTTCGCTTTTTTATCGGTCTTTTTTGGCTCTGCTTTCTTCGGAGACTTTTTAGGCTTACTCTTTCCGTCTCTACCATTCAACTCGTCCTCGTATTTTTTCAACTTCTTTTTAAGTACAGAAACAATAGGTTCAGACTGTTTTTTAATAGTAAATTCAATCTTATTAATCTCCTTTTTTAATTCGTCAATAGTTAATTTTGATAAATCCATTCTTATTATTTTAAATCGTTTTTCAAATCAGTTAATACCTCTAGTTGGATTTCAATTTCTTCCAACACATCTTTATCGTCTTTTGACTTAGGGTTTAAATCGTTCTTTAAATCAGTTAACACCTCTAGTTGAATTTCAATTTCCTCTAAAACCTCCTTATTATCATCACCCGAATTTCCGTCTTTAGATAAATAATCTTCAACTTTTGATCTTATTGACTTAGGTAACTTAGATACTTCAATTCCTTTTTTACTTGACTTAAATTCTAAATCTTTTCCTTTAAAAGTATCGTAATCTACTTTACCGTCCTTGATGTTAACCCCGTAATGCCAAGTTTTCCCGTTTATAAATAAGTCGTACTTTGATTTATCAGCTTTCTTTAAATCCTTTTTAGAACCTTTTTCATTTAAGCCTTTTTCTTCAATAATTTCTAAGGCTTTATTTTTAGACTCTTCTAAAGAATCAAAGTCATACTCTTCATCAGGCTGTGTTTCTAAATAGAAAGGACTTTTTGAAAAATTTGTACCAAATGGTTTTTCCCTTTCTCCTGAAACATCTTCCCCATAAACTATTGTTCCTTTTGGGGTCGGATAAGCATATACATCTTCATCTCCTTCAAAAGATATATTGTGCCAATGGTAAAACGTGTTATCATACACATCCTTGCCTTTTTTTTCTTGCGCAACTGCATCTACCCCTTGTCCCATAATCGCTTGATTCAATCTTTCCGATTCAAGGCTTTCAACAGTCTTTTTCGCTAACTCCTTAATCTCTTTCGGTGTTTTACCTCCAACTATACTAGAATGCTCTTTAATATCCTTGTCATCAGCCTTAATCAATTCCTCTAGTCTTTTAATTCGGTTTTCTAAAATTAAATCTCTAGCTCTTTTTCTATCTAGCGAATCTCCATCGCCCCAATTATTTTTGGATCTTAACTCTTTTTCAGCTTCTTCAACTTCATAAGCTTCTATTCCAGAACCAAAAAGTTTCTTTTTGTCTTGACTATCTCCTTGTTTTCCGTAGAACTTTAATACATAGTCTATGAATTTAGAGTTTATAGAACCGCCTTCTTTATAATTTTCTTTTACTACTAAAGAACCAAAATCTACTCTAAAATTTGGTTGCTCATTAGAGCTGTATTCTTCACCTTTTCCATCAGTATAAACCCAAAATATATTATTGTCTTCTATAATATATTCACCATTAGTTTTATGCCCGTCTTTATTTGTAGCTCCATCAAAACTAGAATTATACCCATTTCCTGCCTCAAAGTATTCAGAGTGTCTTATCACATCATCCCTGTACGACTCATACTTAGAATCATCCAACTCACCACCTAATTCAAAATATTCTGGACTATCAAAATCACCTCCAGACAATACTTCGTGCATATCATTTATAGTAAGGCTTATAACTTCCTTACTTACTGTTTCATCACTTTTAACGGTAACATCAAAATCAACTAACCATTCTCTACCATTGTCAACAATATCGCTAATAGAATCAAAAGTAATCAAAGAACCATCTTCTTCAACGGTAGCTTTAATAACATCACTCGCTAAAGCTTCAACCTCTGCTCTGTCTTCTTTTGGCGAAACCCCGATTATTGATCTAATCTTATCAGAAGTGTTAAATGGTATTTCCCCTGACAAGTATTTTTTCTTAACCTCTCCTTTATCAATATATATCCCGTCCGCCAATATTGAAAAATCTAACTCTCCATCCTTAACAGAAGCGATTGGTTTATTCGTTTTAGCCGTCTTTATTAATTCATCTTCAACGTACAAGTTATACCCATCTATTTTATTCCACAGTTTACTAGGCGTTTTAAATCTAACCCTGCTTTTAGTGTGAATAAACAATTCATCCGAATCAGGCTCATCACCCCCTAAAGATGAAAAGTTTTTAGCCGTCCATGAATCCCCTGTTATTCTTGATAATTGAGTAGACAAAGGTGTTATTTCCGTGTAATCTAACTCAATCACCTCTCCTGCCTTTACTTTCTCTACTTTATCAATTTCAATAGCATCTCCTATACCACTAACTTTAACATAGTTAGGCAAGTAATTCGGAAAACCACTATCTGTACTTTCTATATAACCATAGTGAAAATCTGAACCTATCCCAACTTTCACTATATCACCTATATCTACCTTCATAAGTATTTTGTTTTTACAAAGTTAACCCTTTTTTTAGTTTTTTTTTAATCAATATATGTTTTGAGAACTTTAAGATTCCTAACAATTTCCGTGTCTTTGTCGGGATCTACAAATTCTATTTCTTTTCTACTTTCTTTCTTTTCTACAATCATACCTTCATCTACTTCGCCTTTTCTCTTTTTATTTTTAGACTCAAACTCAAAGTATTCATCTTCCCGAACATTTGTAAACGGCTTGAAGTCATTAATTGAATACAGGCTTTTAAATGCGTTAATCACCCTTTCAAATAACTCGTCTAGCTTCTCTAATTCCTTTCCGTCTGGATATGGCTCATAAAACCCTTCGTGAGGCGTTGCGTTCTCTTGATACTTAACGTCTGAAACCAAATAGTTGCTTACTCTTCCTTTTTCATTAAGTCTTCTAAGAATCATTGTTTCCCATGCTCTAGCAAATAGTTCTACATCTGAATACCAATACTTTGTTCTATTCCATACGCTTGGAGAAATAACTTCTTTACCCCTCTTGTCTTTTCCTTTTGAGCAATAAACAAATTCATGGTATAATGACTTGTGCTTAAAGTAACTCATTTTAAGCTTCAAGGGTATCTCATAACTATCTACATCGTATAAACTAAGAATATGACCTATAATATTAACTTGACTATTATAGCTATTGGTATTAGTTTGTATCTTAAATAAAGCAGGTGCATTTTCTTTGAAGTAGGATAGTGTTTCTTCCAATGTTCCTCGTTTATTTACATCCTCCCACCCTTTTCTAGTGTTAATCTTTGGTTCATAACCTTTCTTAACAGCATAAAAAGTACATGGTAACTCAGGTGTTTCTTTACCTCCATTAATCATAAAATCCATTAACTCAGCATAAGCATTGTAAAGGTGGACTTTCTCTATTTCTTCCCTAGATTTCCTAGCAGAAACTGTTTTATTAGAAAATGTCTCCGAACCAAAAGAAGGAATTGGCTTATTTGCACTTTCATCCATTACAATATTGTCAAAGTAGTGACCCCACTCGTGAGCTAACGACCCGTCTCCATTACCTTTAGTTAGGTTAATATCTTTTGTTTGTGGAAAGTAGGTTGCTAAATGACCTTTAACGCCTTTTGCTCCAAATGCTATATCTAATTTACCAATATTATTGACTTGTTTAATATCAATATTTAGCATCTCTGCCATATCGGTCATAGCTCCTAAAAAGTGGTTAGTGTGTTGCTTACTCCATTCATCATCCACGTATGTTCCGTAGTTTACTGATTGGAAACCGAATTTATCTACTATTTCCTTTGGTGTAACTGCGTCAGCTTTATAACCGCCTGTTCTTTTAATGTACTCCAATCGCTTTTTTGTATTGATTGGTGTTGCTTTTCTTTTTGTCTTTTTCTTTTCCTCTGATTTTTCAGATTTACCATCGTGCCAAGACCAATTATTACCCCTAGGCTGGTTTTCTTTTATTTTAGCTTCTAAATTTTCTTTTCTGGACTCTAATGTTTTTTCTAACCAATTAATAGCCATTTCTCTAAACCCCTCTAAGTTTGTAGTATACAATTTTTGGATATAATTATTCCTCCAATTCCTTAAAAGCTCCCTTAATTTAGTGTCATCAGCATCTTTCAGTTCTTCAATTCTAGGGTAGATATTTCTTTTAGCGTAACTCTCATAAGATTCCGTTATCTTTTCTATCCTTTCACTTGAATCTTCTTCCGACAACGGATCATATTTCTCTGCCTGAATAAAATTACTCATTGCAGAGTCACTTCTAAGATATAGGGTGTTTAAAAACCTTACACCAAAAACATCTTTAATAGTGGACATGAATTTATAAGTAGCATTGTCATTTGGCGTATATCTCGTTCCACCAAACGGAAGCCTAAGCAAATCTTTTTCTGACTCCGATAATTCATTAAACTTAGGCTCAATTAAAACTTCAATAGCTTTATCTAATTTAATAGACCTGAATGAGTCCATCACCTTCTTAACATCATTCAAATCCTTACAGCTATAAAGTTGAGTTTGCAAGTACCCTAAAAAATTAACGTAAACAGCTCTGTTCTTTTTACTGTCAGAAGGCTTTGACTTTACCGACTCTCTTAGTTTGGTTATGTAGAAAACAGCCCCAGAAGTCATTTCTTTTGCTCTTAGACTATCAATGTCAATCTTTTCCCAAACGTTATCTTTCTTAACCATCTTATATGCCATTACTGAATCCTCTTCTAATTCAGAAAGCATACTGCTATTGATTAGGTTATAAGCCCTTATTTCCTTTCGGGTGTTGGCTACTCTTCCAACATCCTTGAAAGACTTGCTTTTTTGACTTTCTCTTAATCGCTTTTCAACCTCTTGTTTTACTCTGTCTTGTTTGTTCATTTTTTTAGTTTTGTTTCTCTGGCAAGTTTATTCTATCGTAAATCATTTTAGGAACTTGAGTCATCGCCCCTTTATCGTTTCCAATATAATATTCTACTATTGGTTTAGCTCTTTTATCTCCTGATTTCGTCCACTCATCTATATAAACTCGTTTGTAAGTTCCATTCCAATCTTCTAAATATTTGTAATTATCAACGACTCCATTAGCACCTCTAACTCTCTTATTAAGATAATCGTCTATTCGTTTCACGGTTTTGTTAGGTGTATTTGAAAAATCAATTAGTGGGTATTTTGACTTTATACCATCCCAATACTCCTTTTCTTGTCTCTCTTTTTCCAACTTCTTTTTATCCTGCTCTTTTTTAACCTCATAATCAACATCGTACCCATAAGCAGTCTTTAAATAATCCTTTATTTGGGATTGATTCATGTTCACAATGTTAGTTCCAGATAAATCCGAATAAGCTCTCCTTGAGTCCTTATTAGAAGCTGTCATTATTATTTCATATAAACTTCCGTAATCTCTTGTATTTAACAACTCTTTTATCTTTATCTTTTGAGCGTCTTTAATAGTTTTAGATTTATCACTATATCTAGGGCTTATTCTTCCTGATTCGATAAAACCATCAATAGCCTCCTTCAATGATTCAGATTGCCTGTTTAAATTTTCTAAACCTTTTTCTTTTACTTCACTCAAACTTGCGCCTCTTCCAACAGAAGCTCCTGTGTAATCCTCTATCATTATATATTCAGCAAAATCCTTAGATTTAACTATATGAAAGACATAGTCATTAAAGTAAACAGTCTCTAAAGGACTAGAAACCTCATAGTAATTACCCTCGAAATTAGGAGTAAAGTATTTGTCAATTACCACATCCCTTGTTTTTACTCCAGAAAAAACATAAGACGCTAGAACCTCTATGCTTTTTCTGATTTCTTTGGATTTCTTTTCAACGTCTTCAACTTTCACTATATTTTTGCTTTCTAAATAAGGATTGACACATTCATCATCTCCTTTATAGGTATTGGCAAAAACACAATTTTCATGCAAGTCATACCCGAAAACAGGTTTATCATTAAACATGACAGGCATAAGCAAAACAAAATCCGTTTCAAAATCAGAAGTTTGATACTCATTTCCAACTGGCGTTAAGGTTATTGGCTTTGAGTCAGTATGGATACTTGACCTATTACAAGATAGTTCTTTGTAGCCCAGCTTCATCATTGACGACAAGGACTCTTTTAATAACCTCCCATTAAAATCCATTACACCTTCCTCTGTGCGTATAGATATACCGTGGTTACCGTCGCATAGAGAGTTATTAACAATAGTTGATACAAAGTTATATAGGTCTTGGGTTTTGAATTTTGTTGTCTCTGCAACATCAGACGGAATAATAGCTTGATAATTGGGATATTTACTGTCTTTCACCGCTTTCTCACCCCCTACGACATTAAAACAATCTTTAGTTATACAGTAATTACCTTTAAAATCTGAATTACCTTTAATAAACAATAATTTATGAGCATCAGTCCCAACGACTCCTTTGTCGTCAAAATGGATAGGCATCAGGTTTATACGAAGTTCATCATTGCTTACAAAGTCCTTCATTAATGATACTAAACCTTTGTTTTTAGGGTTTAATTCATACTTGACTTTAGAAACAGATTTACTTGACTTTAAATCGTCTGAAATTAATGAGTAAGGATTTTCTTTAAAGTTCTCAAATGAATCTGAATAATATGTGAAAAACCTCTCTGTTTTTGGTAACTTATTGTTCCACTCAATAAAAACTGATAAGTATTCAGGGTTAAACGTTACGAAATCCCTGTAAAACACATGAATAGCACTACTTAATTTAAGCCTTGTTGCCTTGTTTTTATTTTGATTGTATTCTTTTAAAGCTTCCCTGTATAAAGACTTAAATTTATCAAAATCGCTTTTTAATTCGCCACCTTCTTCTTTTTTAGAAACACTTTCTAAACAATTATCATATCTTTCTTTAGCATTTTTATCCCATTCAGACCTTTTGTTTGTTCCTTCTTTATCTCCTATTGAACTTGTGCAAATAGCGTATGGATTTAGTTTACCGCCCTCTTCCATTTTCGGGTTAATCTTATTAATCATTCTAAACAACTTTAAAACAAACCTATCATCTCTAGAAATCAACAACCCGTCTCTCTTGAAATATCTAGCTATTGGTCGCTTGTCCTTGGTGTAAACAGATACAATATCACCACTTGAATTAGACTCTGTTGTATATGGCACTTTCAAAGACTTTAAAAACTTTTTGAATTGACCTTTTTTTAAATGAGTTTTAACCCTCATTTCATTGTTTTTATTAATGTAAAAATGAAGTCTATCGTGGTTGAATTTGTCTTTTTCCATTTTTCTTTTCTTTTTTGTTTTTGACAACAAAGGTTCTTTATTTATCAATATATTCAAGTTTTCTTTCATAATTTTGTTTTTACCAATTTAAAAAACTAAGCATTCCTTTAAACCAACCTTTATTAGTCAACTCTCCGCCTTTTGACTTAGAATCATCTCCATTCTCAACCCTGCAAGACTTCTCTGATTGCATTTGATTAAGTATTTCTTTTACTGTTCCTTTTCGGTTATGTTTTTTTCGATCATACACTACTGGACGGCAAAGTATAAAATCCCCACTATCTGCATACTCCGTTTTAAACGTACATTGAGCGTCTTTAAATAAAGCATCTAACACCTCTAGGTTAGTCTTTCCTTTAAAGTCATAAATCTTATCACTATTATAAGCCCCTCTGCATATCTTATACTCGTCTTTTTCAACCTCTATTTCCTTAACCCCATCAACGAAAACTTGAATACCACCTTCCGAATGGTAGTAACCATGTTTATACAATCCGCTTTTATCAGTTTTCGGAGTAATCACCTTATTTGACATAACCACCTAATATATTACCTTTTACAATACAAAAATACTTTGTTTTTTGTAAATTAGCACCATTATTAATCATAAACAATATAATTATGCCAAATGCAGAATGGGAAAAGGAACTTGAAAAGTATCCTTTAATCAAAGTCAATGAAAATGACAAACCAGCTACAATTAAAAAAGTAATCAACCAATTAGAAAAAGAAATTGGAGGAGTTAAGCTTTATACTTTAATTGAGGGAATGACTCAATCAGTAGCCGTTAGAGCTGAAAAAGTAATTACTAAAACAAAGTCAGGAAGAGAAAGAAAGAACCCTCTTCACATTTACTACGTAACAAACGACTTATCTAAAGTTGATTTCGTAGAAGATAGTGGAAGCCATCTTGAAGTTCCTAAAATCGTGTACGATAGACTTAATATCCTTACAGGAGAAGGTAAATCCGATCAATCAGAATCTAAAATTGACTTCGATACAATTGACACTTTTAGAAAGAAAGCTTTAGGACGTAGATGGACTAAAGATGCTTTAATTCAAGAAGCTAGACAAACATTCGGAGAAGGAGCAGTTGAAGTGGATAACTTCAACCTTAAACAAATCAGGTTCATTGTTGATAACATCACTATTCCAGAGAAAGGTTATTTTACAGTAATTTAGTATATTTGAAGCGATGCGAGTTCTTCGTATTGTGTTTGTGTGGATCGAAAGATCAAAGAAAAGCCCCTCTTACGCTCGTAATTGGGGCTTTTTAACTATATGTATTTTAAAAAAGAAAACGCCATTAGCTACGCAACGGCTCATAACACCACATAACCCTCCATGACTTCGCACGGAGGTTATAACGGTGTTGTACACAATATGGCTTAGGTTCGTTCTTCGTTTGAAAGTTATGTGAAGGAAAAACAAAAAAAGCCACCGCAATTCTTTATTTCAATTCAGGTATTTGTTCTTTTAAATACTTATAAATCTTCCAAGTCTGTATTTTAGGTTTAGAAATAAACGGATATAAATTCTTCCAGTCAGTTTTTCTCATCACTTCTAAAATCCTTTCTCGGTGCATTTCATTTTTAATAATCACATAATTTTCTTGGCAAAATGTCCCTATTTCAAGAACTTCTTTCCCAATACTTGCCCCATAGGTGTTCATAGCAAAATCAAAAGTTTCAGGTTTTTTATAAGTTCCACCTCTTCTATATTCGCCAACAAATACATCTTTTAGCTTATAATCTATTGCTTTTGTATTCACTCCATTCTCAGGTCTTTTATATACATTAAAGCAACACAATAGTTTAATTCCACTATATTCAATCAGTGGCAATACTTCCGAATGAATTAAGTCAAACTCATACATTTGTTGGTTGTTTTTATATTGGCTTACAGGTAGTATAAAAGCAATATAATCACCCATTCTAATTGCTTGTTTGTAAAATCGTACACTTAATGTATTCCTTGTTCCAAATGGGGGGTTTCCAATAAACAACCTTCCACTTTTATAAGGCAATTCAAGTTTTAGAAAGTCTTGTTTAATAATACTTTCGTGTTCAGGTTCCAAATCATACGCAATACAATTCGGTATCTGTAAACTAAAACTTCCATTTCCTGCACTTGGCTCAATGGTTTCAGTTATTTCTAATCCCAATTTATTTACTACATCAATACAATGCTTTGCAAGTTCTTTTGATGTGTAATACTTGTCTAAATTTATTTTTGCCATCGCTTTTTTCTTTTTGTTTTTCTGTTTAGTGCTTTGATTGAAGGTTAGTGCTAATAAGTCGCCATACAGTGTACAACAATGTATATACGCAATGCTTCCTATCGTCAGCACTTCGCATATACTCGTCCTTTAGTAATAATTATTCTTTTTCAGTGTATTTTATTTTACATTCCTTTTTGTAAACTCCGTTAATCTTCATCCATTTACATTTTGAATTACTAACATTAAATAAATCCAATAGCTTTTCTGTTGCTTGTACAACCGCTATTTGTCCATCATTTAATTCTGTGCAAATCTGTTTTATTTCATCTTCCATATCGCTACTGTATTTATTATAATCCGTTAAGTAATATCAAAATCGCCTTTAATTATACTTTTTGGACTAATGTCAAATTCATTGTTCCCCCAACAAGGAGTGCCTGTTTCATCTAAATATACTTGCTTGAATAGTTCAATATCAGCATACTTCTTTATCAATGGATGGTTACTCGATTTTATGAAGTTACCTAGATCAATAACCTTTGACGTTCCATCGCTAAAACCTAATTCTAACTGATGGTCTTTTAGGTGTTTAATTGTATCTATCTTCATTGCTCAACTTTTTGGTGATTTTTTCAAATTTTGGACTTACTTTAAAAATAAAATACTCGTTCCATCTGTGAACAATTTTCAAATTGTAAATAGAAACGAACTTTTTAAGTGCTTTCATTTTTGCAGGGGGGAATTTCCCTTTTTCAACTTTGTAAGTGGTTCTGTAAAGACGACCTTCTTTAAAAAAGAAAGAAATTTTGACTTCTGCATCTTGATAAATGGCGTGAACATGAATAGGATCATGCTCATTGGAATAAAACCTAATGATTATTCCTAGATACTCAAATATTTTTGGCATATTTTCATTTTTACTATCTATACTACGCTTATGCTTTACCTTTATTAAGCAAACTTTGTATAATCAACTTCATTTACCTCTTCATCAGAAAAGAAGTTGACTACCTCTTTTAAATGCTCCAAGTTCCGTATTGGCAATTTGGCTTTTATATTGCAGTTTTTAGGGCTATCAATCCTTACCATTTCACAAAGTTGCGTTTCTTTAGCCCAGTCAAGGTAAATCTTCTTAGTTAAGTACTTTGTTATAATAGCGTAATCAAAACCGTATTTTTTAAAGTAGGTACTATCATTGCCGATTTCTTCTTTAAAGCCTAAATCCATTACGTCACTATATCTAATCTTTTCTTGTTCCATTTTATTTAATGATTTTTCGATTTATCTTTGTAATTTAATTACTGCATCACGTACATACTTACCACAAGAAGGGCAGTTATTTACTCGATACATATCACTATCCGAACTACCCTTAATGTAAGGCATACATTTAGACCCATCCTCAAGTTCCATCCACCCCAAGTCCATTTTCTCTAATACCACACAACAAACAAAACCTGTGTTACTAGGGTAATTCAGTTGTTCATCACTTAAACGCATAAGTCTAGTTTAAATCTAATTTCCCTTGAATTTCTTTTCCTTTATTTTTAGCAACCTTTTTCTTTAGAAGTTTCCATAGATATTCTGGTCTATCATAAATACCATTAACCTTAGTGTCTGTCTTTTCCAACTTTCCTTCTCTTGTTAGATTAGTCATACTTCTTCTAACCGAGGTCAGAGGACAATTCATTCCCGATAACTCTAAAATCATTGATGGGGATAATGGTTTTTTGTAGATTCTAAAAACCCCTATAACCACTTCGTCTTGACTAATTGCTCTTGCTTCGTAGTCTTTCAATAAATCTCCGTAGGCATTTGTAGTGTTGTAATACTTGCTCATAATTTTACTTTTTTGTGTTTGTGTCCTCTAAAAATAGAAAAGTAGAAGCTAAAAAACAACTTCTACTCATTCTAATTTGCTAACAAGGTGATGTTTATATCATTTTTTGTAATTAAACTCTGGAATTTCTAAACTGTCATCTGTTTCAAAAACACCTTTATCCTTTCCAAATAACTCGTGAACGGTAGTATCATTACTTTCGACTGCGTTTTTCATCCCGATAAGTCTAAAAGCTTTTTCACTATCAATATCACTTAATGAGTCTAACCCTAACTTTGAAGCAATCTTGTTTTTAGAAACGTTTTTGGAAACAAAGAAGTCGATACAATCTTTCATTGCTGTTGAATCTGAAATATTGTCCTTGATAAACTCCTGAATCTCTTCGGTTACTTTCTTTAGAACCATTGAGGGTATCGCTTTAAAAACGATATTCCTGTAAGCAATAGAACTAAGCGTTGTGCTTATATTAACTAGTTTTTCTCCTGAAATTGGTCTACCATTTATTCCAACCACCGATCGAGTAAGCTCCAAGCTATACTTTGAATCCTTTTCCTTATCCAATAATTCAGCCCCAACAACTATATTTTTACCGTCATTACTTATAATCCGAGTTCCAATTTCCAACCCTCCCCAACAATAAGCAACTAATTCAGAGAACCTGACAGATATTCCCGTGTAAGGTTTGCCGTTATCCATAAGGACGTAAAAACAAGACATAGCCGTATCTAAATCCATAGTAGCCATATCTTTTATTTCTTCTTTGATTTTTTTTAAATCTCTCATTGTGTTTGTGTGTTTTTAATTTCCATAATACACTGTGTGAACTATTGGCACTTCTGTAAAATGTTCGCAAGTCTCCTTCAAAGGACATGAAGCACATCCGTCTGGTGATGGGTACGGTTTGAATCCGTGTTTTAAATTTTGTTCAAATATCTTTCTTGCTTGAAAAACATCTTTGATATGTGTCTTAAAACGATCCTCGCTGACCTCTACTTTTATGCTCTTTCTGGCATTTGGATTTGTGCTTGAAAATACCCAGAAGTAAAAATCAGGCTCATAACCATAGTTCTGAATACCTAATAACTTATATTGTACTGATTGGATCATTATATCATGCTTATACTCTAAAGAGTCATAGTGCCATCCTAAATCATCATATTTATTTTCAAGTAATCCTGAATACTTTGTATCAATAAAGATTAGCTTATCGTCTCCCTCTCTCTGAGCTACAATATCTACATCTCCACTTATTCCGAACTCATCATCCTTCAATCTAGTACCCGTGGATATGATAGTTAGTTTTTCTGCTTTAAGCATTTTATGGAAAGCTTCCACCTGAATTAAAGCATCTTGATACTTCTTTGATAGCTCTCCAACTATATCTTCTTGTTTCAACCCTGCTTCTTTTTGTGCTTTTGTTAGCTTTTTGGGTTTTAATCTGTCGGGAACTGGAGTATGACCGAATTTAGTTTTCTGACCCGTACACTTATATTCAAACCATTGACCTAAACGCATAGCGTCAGACGGTTCAAACTCAATACCATCTACGTATTGAGCTTTTAATTTTAAACCGCATTGCTTACCATTAATGTATTTGTTCAATGACTTGATTAAACTTTGTGAAATTAATCTCATTGCTCTAGTATTTTTCTTTCATTGTCTAAATCTCTTTCATCAGCATCTTTAGTAGTGAATTTATTCGGAAACCTAGACTTTAGTTTATTTATGTTAGTTTGTAAAATACTTGCTTTATCATATCTTCTGGACATAACAACATCTTCTAAATAATAAAGAATAGACCCCATACATAAATCAACTTCTCCCCAAAACTTATCACTTTTATAGAAAACAACTTTTTTACTCAAATCTAAAACAGTTTCTACACAATCATCCAAACTTCCTCCTTTGAGGTCGGACTTACTCATTATAGGTATATCAAACCTCAATTCGTAATTAGCCAAATACCAATACGCATCACCAATCTCTTCTTTTGCATTTACTTCATCATTATTGATGATAGCTTTTTTGTACTCGTTAATCTCAGTTTCAATACCTAATACGCAGTGAAGTAAAGCCATTCTTCTGTCTAAATCTCCGTTTTCAATCTTATGGATCTCGCTAAAGTTAGCCCATGTTCTTTTTGCTTCTTGTTTATAATCTTTCCAGTTCATTTTATATTTAATTTTAAAATTTCTAAAATAGTTCGCATTTCCTTCGGAACGCTCTTTAACACTCCATAACTCATCATTCTGCGAACGATGGTTATTTCGGTGTTAGCCACAATAAACAAACAGTTTCTCTGTGCTTACTTTATTACCTCCAATTTTACCGTTGGCACTTAAACTACTTTTTGCTTGTTTTTCCCAAACACATTCAAAGTCATTCGGTGCTTTGTATTCGCTTACAAACACTTTATGTCCTTTAAGTGTAGTACTTCTTACCCAATCCCAAAAATGCTTATGATTAAAGCCTTTACTTGTCGAGTATTGTTTAGTTCCCTCATAAGGTATATCACAATATATAATACTGTTTTTAGGTATTTCTAATTCTCTATAATCATTACATCTAAAATCAATATCTTTTAAGTTTGGTATTTGCTTTTCTATATTGCGAATACTTTCTGCAATATAATCTCTTACTATTCCGTTTTTGGTATTTGACTTTCCGCTATAACCACCCTCAAAGAAACGTCCGTTTGCACTACCCATAAAACCAACCCAACCTATTGTGAAGTCATTATATTTAGAGTTTTTACCATTAAAACAATCTCTTACATCACTATAAAATTCTTTGCTTATTTCGGTTGGTCTGCTTTCATTAGTCTGTATTCCTTTCCATAAGGCTATTAAATACTTGTTATTGTCATTTGCAATTCTATTACCATTTACTTTATCAATAATATTCATACCTCCTGCAAATGGCTCAACATACCATTGATTAGGTTTTCTGTCTTTTAAAATTATAGGTAGCAATTCTTTTGCAAACCTATTTTTACTTCCCATATATTTCATAATTCTATTTTTTATTTTTTTTAATAAAACTGTGGCTAACACATCCTAACGGCAATTAAAAAAGCCGTTAGCTTTATCGTTAACTATCGCTATCGACTAACTCAGTCTTTATTTCTTTCTTTAAGTATTTTAGCTGACTACTATCTACTTCCAAATACTCACCAGCTAATTCAACGATCATTTCTGACACTAATTCTTCTTCATCCATTGTTTGTAAGTAAATAGGTTAAACAATAGTTCAAAAACTCTTTATCTTTTAAAAGGCTACCCAATCTTAAAATATCATGCTTCGCATTAACTTTTTGCTCTGGAGAATCAAGACCTTTTGCATTGATTTCTGTGTTTAGTTTATCAATCTCAATGTTGATTTGCTTTAACTCGCTTAAAGAGTCTTCAATACTTAAATTAATCATGTGTTTGTGTGTTTTATTATTGTGTAAATATAGTAATATCGTTGCGTTTTCGCAAAAAAAATACTACAACTTTATCAACTCCCGAATGTTAACATCCATTTCGCAAGCGTTCTTAAACCACTCCTGAACTAATAAGTTCTTTGCTTCTACAACTGTTTTATTATCTGATTTCTCAAAGCTATACCTAACATCTGATTCAAACTGCTCTTTAGAAACGATTGCTTTTGCACGTTCCATAGCGTCTTTCTTTTTATCTTTCGAGAACGATACAATGCCCTTCATGTCTAAAAAATGGTAAATCTTATTTCCCCAATCTCTGTAAACGGCATGGTCTGGCTCTGATTTTTCTTGTTCTTTTTTATACTTTTCATAAACGGAAACAATATAATCAATAGCCATTGAGTCATTAGTTTTAACGGAACTGTTTACTTTCTCCCGATTGGCTTTATCTATTTGTCTTGATACTTCAACTAGGCTTTTATTCCTTTTTTCTTTATATGAGTTTAAAGTTTTGGATATTAATTGAGGAGTCATCTTGTTGTAAGGCTCGAAGTCAAAATCCAACTTACCTGCCGAAGCCATACTAAAAGCTATTTCAATTTCCTTTGTTGAAAAATCTATATGATGAACTTTAATGTGTTCTAAAAGAAGAAGCATTACAGAATTGTCTGGAGCGTCCTTTATCCCAACCAATTTACATATAGCCAAAAGACTTTTGTAAAGACCTGCAAAATCAGATTCGGAAAAGTCCTTTACTTTTTTATGCGTTCTGTGAGTTTCGATTATCTTATTAGTCGTTCTCGGTAAGCTTGGTAAAATCGACTTCTCCAACTTGCTCACTTGACTTTTGGTAGCTATCTCGTTTTTTTCCATTTTTAGATTTTATTTGATTCAATATAGTATCGTAATTCTTATTTACTTTATTCAAAGTAGCCTGACCTTGATTAATCCACCAATCGGGAATGTTCTCAAAAAACAGTTGAAAGCTATTCAATACACCCTCATCGTTTGGCTCTTGATTTGTTCTTTCAATCATTGACTTCTTAATCTTGTCTGATATTAATCGAATATACTTTTTATGTCTCCCGATTTCTAAATAGTCATAATCATTCTTTTTATACCAAACTTTAACCCAATCGAACATTTCATCGTGAATTTCATAAAACTTAGACTTAGGCTTTCCTTTTGGATATAATTTAATTTGATTTGATCCGTTTTCTGATTTTTCAAATTCTACTAAAGTTCTGCCATCATCATTCCATGCTCTGAATATCTTATCAATAGCTCTTCTTATTGTTGTTTCTGGAATACCCAAAACGGAAGATAGTTCCGAATAAGTAAAATCAAATACGTTTTTTGAATCTGAGAACACCCAAATATGAACCCAAACCTTATAGTAGGTTTTATTGTAAAGATATATACTTCTTAGTAGTTCTTTCATGCTATCCCTCCTGTTGGTTATTGTTTTTGAGGGTTGTGAGAATCAAATCAATAGCCTCTCCTAACTCTTTAGGGGTAGAAACCCAATCTTCTATTTCGCCTCTTCTCCACTTTTGGTGATTATCTAAAATCTTTATTGCTTCTTCTAAAATCATGTATTGTTTTGTTTGTGTGATTAAATATAGTGATTAATTCTTAAAAAGAAAACGCCATTAGCTATCGCAACGGCTCATAACACCACATAACCCTCCATTAAAACGGAGGTTATTTCGGTGTTAGCAACAATAAAAATTATTCCTCTACAAATTTTTGTAGGGTTTCTAATGCTACTTCGTTGGTTTCATCTTCAATATCATTCAAGGCTTGGTCTAATACCTTTGCAAGGTTATTTCTTTGTCGCTCAGTTAAGGCTCTTAGGTTTATTGTTATTTCGTCATCCATAATTTTAAAAGTTGCTAACAATGGCTATAAATAAAAGCCGTTGTTAAGGTTATTTCTTTGAATCAATCATTTGTTATACGGCTTCAATTCATAGCCGTAATCTGTTGTACACAATATGGCTTAGTTCCGTTCTCGTATCAAAGTTGGTGCTAATCATACCGTATTTATTTTTTCTTCCCCTCGCTTTTTATGAGTTCGGAATTTCCGAACAACCACTTGTTAAACAGAAATTACAACCATCACAATTAACTCTACTTTGATAATTATTACACCAATCATCATCAGCATAAGCATCAATTTTGCAATGTGAAGTATTAATTACTTTTGCTTTCATTTTTCTTAAAAGCTGTTTTGAAGCATCATGCAATCTTAAATACATAGCTTTTTGAATTGGGTCATTTTCATCCCATTCTAAAGAACTCAAATGATTATTAAAACATTCAGTTACAATATTGTCTAAGTAGTTTTTATAATTCTTTTCGTTCATAATCTTTTGTCATTTCATTAGTAAAATATCCAACATTAACACTATTAGCGAGCCATTGATAAATCAATTCTCCGTTATAGTTATAGCCTCTGTAAACTTTTACTAAGTCATCGCCTATATCAGTAGCATCTTCAAGTTTAATTTCCTTTATTGAAGAGTTTTTAGACAATCTTTCTACCTCTTCGTTTAATAGTCTTTCTGGTGTTACATTCCATTGATAAGCATCCTTATTATACGCTTCTGCTACCCATCTAATTTTATTTTCCATAACTACTCCTTTATAATTTGTTCTTGTAAATAATCTCTAAACCATTTAGCACCATCAATAAAAGATGTAAACTCCTTCCTTGTCAATTCTTCTCCTTCTAATAACTCATGAATTGTTTGATAACTTGGTAGGCTATCATATATAATATCCCATGCTTTTTTAGGATTCAAACTACGTGCATACTCTATCCCATCATCTAGCCCTTTACTATAATCATCGCCACTACTTTTATAAACTATTTCACCATTATCTTCTACTGCAAAATCTCTTATCCACTCATCTGGAATATGCCCGTAAGAAGGTTGTTTTTTATTTACATAATCCACAAATACTCTAAGTATATCTATAATCGAATCGCACCTAAATTTATTTGCTTTTTCAATCCAGTATTCTTTATCAATAGCATTATTGTTAGCAACTTCTTTGAATCGGATACTAAGAACATTTATCAATTCTTCAATCGGTGTAATCTCTTTAACCTTCTCAATTTTATCTAAAGGAAATCCTCTATCTACAAAAAACTCTTGGCTTTCTTTTAGGTTAATTATTTTATTTGCATAGTCATCGTGAAATAGTTCTTTAACTGATTCATGGTATTCTTTTTTTAATCTAAATTTTGTCATAAGTTTTAATTTTTCAAATTAATATTTACCACCGCACAAAAAATAAATACTACTTCTGTGCTTCGATTTAAGTTTCGTTCTGTTAAGTCGCCATACAGTGTACAACACGTAATATAGTTAACCCTATCGGGTCGCTATCGCTTAACCATATTACCATACGTTATGCCTAATTCCTGACAAGCATCCAATTTTCATCTGCAACATCTTTAATCCTTTCTACTGCATCAGATATTTTAGCCATTTCTTCTTCTGTGTAACCTGCTGAATATTCTAATTCATCGCTAATACACTTATCTATCTTATCCATTATAGGTATAACATCATCTAAATCAACTTTATTAAATTTAACTTTGTGTTTGTACATAAAATCTGTCATTATATCAATAATAAGATTATCTGAGAAACTTAACTCATTCACTTTTGGGTATTTATTTCTGTAAAAGGATTCTGCTTGTTTTCTTATTTCGTCTACTTTACTTATCACTGGAGACACCGAGTTATTGTTTATGTGTTTTAATAAATCATTATAAGATATAGGTTTTGACTCGACAAGATCATGAAGATTGTCTAGTTCTTTAAAAGTAAACTCTCCTAGATAATAACAGTTAGGCGTATTTATCGGAAGAGTAATGAACTCCTGAGTACATTCTTTGAAATATATGTGATGCTTTTGGTTTTTCATTTTTTTTATTATTTAATTAAATAGTTATACACTCTTATATGTGTAACAGGTTTGAAATTAGAGCAAATACCACATTCATCCATGAAGAAAGTTACAGACTGTTTTTTGCTCTTTTGACTTTCATGCAAATACTTAACTCCACAATCAATGCAAACGTAATCAGACTTTCTATTCTTTGGATCAACCATCTTACTTTCTTAAAATGTTACTTAACTCTCCAGTTACCTTATCTATAATATAAATGAAAGAATCCGTTTCGATTGTATAGAAGTTTATTCCTTTATCTATAACAATATTGCTCTCTTTATTAGGGCAAGTACATTTAGTACATGATGATAATATTGAAAGTATAATTAGTAGTGTTACAAATATCCATTTCATATTACTTGAACTTTTCAATTAAACCTCTCTCTTTTACTAAACTATCTCTATTACTCTTCTTATCGTGATAATACTCATGGCAATCATAACACAAATGAATTAAATTATCCCTGCTATGTAACATTGGATGCCTTGGATATTCACTTCTAAACATTATGTGATGAGTGGAAAACATTATTGACTTATCAGTATAACATCTTTCACAAATGATTTTCCCGTTTTTATCAAAAATCTCTTTGATTAATGCCTTTCTATTCTTTTCGTATTCTGAATCAAATTCCTTCTGTTTATTCGACACCTTGTTTATTGTTCTTTTTTGAATTTCCTTATCTGGAACACATTTAAACGAACAGAACTTGTCCGTAGTCTTAAACAACCGAAAATCTTTACCACAAGATTTGCACTTTTTATGAGTTTTCTGGTTCATAATTAATCAAACAAGCACTCTTCGTAACCGTAATACAATGTACTTCCCTCTAAACTCGGTTCACATACGTACAGCTTTCTTTTTGGATCGTAAAAAGCAAAAACTCTATCTAAATAATCTGAATTTTCTGAATTTCTAACCCTTACTCTCTGACCTTTTTTAATTTTAAAATTATTATCAGTAACTAATTCAGACAAATATTTATTCTTAGAAACCCCTGCTTCTTTACAATTCTTATCAACTATTTCAGCTGTTTCAGAATCTACTCTTAACGATAATACCTTTGAAGAAATATCTTTATCCGATTGGTTCTTGTTAAAATGCTTCTTAACCTCAATACTCTGTTGTGATTTAATGTATTTTTCCATGTTATTTGTGTTTGTGTTTCTAATATAGTAAAAAAATAATTATTATTTAAAATATTTCACTAAAAGCCTTAGAATAACCATACTTATTACTCATTTGCTCCTGACTCTCCTTGGTGTATGGAATTATCTCATCCTTGCTTATTAGCGTTTCTTCTTGAACTACTCCTGTAATCAACTCTACCTTAAAAGAGTTATACATTTTGTTTTCAGAGTCCTCGATAAAATAGCCTATCTCATAACCAAAACCACTATCCCATATTATTTTATCTCCTTTTTTCATTTTTTTTCGCTTAAAATAGTTCGCATTTCCTTCGGAACGCTCCTTAACACTCCATAATCACAATGCTTCGCACTATGATTATTACGGTGTTAGGTTTAATTAGCACATATTTTCAGTTTCGTCTTGAAAAATAAACACTTGCTCTCTCAACCATTTTACGTTGCCGTAGTTATTTTTTCTTTCTTTAGCAAAACCTTCTATTAATTTATGTATCCTATAGCATTGTTTCTTATCCCAATCGGGATAGAAATATTTAGTGTAAACTAATGCCATACCTATTTCAGCGAACATTAATTTATCTAATTCTTTAGCAGTTTTAGGTAAATGGTTGTATGTTTTATCATTATCTAAATCAACAACTTCACCCATTGCACAAGTAAATTCTCTCATATATTTTATTTTAATTTAATTTAATTTAAAAACTAAACCTAACAGTATGTATGTCGCATATTTTCCTATCGGAAAAATCCGACTACATACACTACTCGTTAATAAAGACTAAAGTTTATTCTAACTACTCCTTTAAACTCATCGACTGTAAGCTCTTCTAAATTAAGTGGTGTATTCCAACTGTCCTTACCTGAAATACCAACTGCACTAACTTGAACTTCTTTGTCTTTATCAAAGTTTTCTAATTGCTCAATCAACTCTTTTACTGTTAAAGCTTCCATGGTTACTGTGTTTTTGCCTCACTAATATACTTATTTAATTTCTTTTCCACTCTGGAAGGAATATTGTGATCGTATTCGTTCTTCTGCATCCATAGGTAAAAATCCATAACCTCTTTTTTACTTAAATACATCTCTCCTTCATCTCCTTCTACTATCTCAAAAGAAACTATATCCCATCTACTATGTATAGGGTATCTAACAAGACCATTACTTTCATCAAATACATTAATATAGAAGTCATCTTCGTCTCCTTTTTGGTATTTTCCAAAACTATGTTCATTTAATCTTAATCTAAACTTAATTTTCATCTTTTACACTTTTTATTGTTATTTCCAAATCTAATTCCCTTGCAATATCTAAAAAAACATCTAGGTTTTTAAGTTTTCTTCCAGCGAATGACTTATCTAAGAAACGATAATAAGTTGTTTTATGTATGTTGACAACTTTTGATATTCTTTCAATAGAAATATTTTGTTTTAATCTTTTTTCTTCTATATAGTCAATTAAGTCTGCTCCTTTCTTGATTTTCATATTTATTTTTCGTATGTAAATGCGATTGGTACAATTTTAAGTCCTTTATTTTTAATTAAACACCCTTGTAAACTATTGCAAATCAAGGTGTTAATTAATTTGTTAGATACGTCTAACAAATATGTAAAGACGAGTCTAACTTTATTTTTAGACGAGTCTAAAAATCTTAAACCTTTGTTTATCAATGCTTTACCCGATTTTTGGCTCTGACCCAAAAACGCTATAAAAAGCACTGAAAAAAGCCTGTTTTGCCCTATGCGATTTTTCAAAAACAACATAATTCAGTTCTGTTTTTCACCTCAAATCCTTTACCTGAATACTTCTTTTCAAATCCCTCAATTAAGCCTAATGCTTTAATGAAATTATCTATATTACATGATAGAGTAAGTGTTTGTCTTATACCTCCTCTGGAATCCTTTGCGGTTGAACTCATAACAAATACTACCATAGATCAATAGTTAAAAGCACATATATACCCATTATTAACACATAGGACAAAACGCCTACGACTCCCGTTACCCTGTAAAGCTTTTTAGTTCTAAAATTCTCCATAAGTTATTGAATTATTGATGTTTGTATAATTACTTCTGCATAAAAGAAACGATCATTATCATATTCTTTCTCCCCGTTTATAAATCGAATAGGGCAAAAATCAGTATTAAACATAGAGTTAAAGTTCTTGCATTCCTCGACCACCTCTCGCTTGTTCTCTTCGCTCCAATTAATAAGCCTTGTAAAAGTAACCCTATACGTATCTTCATCGTGCTTTCTTACTTTTGAACTTAATCCTATACGGCTTTCTATATGTTTTGCTAGCACGTTAATAGGTGGATTACCTTCTGCTATACCGATTACTGTATCGTAGCTTAATTCACGATCTGGTTTTACTGTTTTTGATACTCTTAATATATTCATTTTATGTGTTTTGTGTGTTTTCCAAAATAATTCGCATTAGTTCCGCAACGCTCTTTAACACCGTATAACTCGCCATGGCTTCGCACGGCGGTTATTTCGGTGTTATTAAGACCAACCAACCTTTGTAAGTAAATCAGTAAACTGTTGAGTTGTCATTTCTTTATTTTTAAACCATACCTTTTCTTTTGGATAGCTTTGTATAACCAAAAGCTTTTCATATTCAGGAGAGCTTACATATAAAGGGTAGTAAGTTTCATTTTTTGCAGATAAAAACGTTTCTTTCTCCACAATACTTTCCAACCATTTGATATACTGTTGATCCGAACAGTTTTCTCCTTTTGTTTCACTTTCAAACTCTTCTCTAAGAGTAATAAACTTTCCCATAATGTATGTATTTACAATTTCTGTTTGTGTGTTTTACTAAACTACTAACTTAAAACCAAAACCGCAAGTAAATTACGGTATTTATTTTCTCCACTCACCCTCCACTTGCCCTCCGCGTTGCTCCCACAACCCACGCCAATCAACAAAAACGCCCTCCACTTGTCCTCCACTTCGCCTCCA
>Ga0180431_10002279_pt1 | contig 25881 bp, 32 predicted proteins | sample SS_ome_11_FD_132459 | JGI IMG/M metagenome (GOLD analysis project Ga0180431, IMG submission 132459) | Hypersaline lake sediment archaeal communities from the Salton Sea, California, USA - SS_1_MS_1 metaG | ecosystem: Environmental > Aquatic > Non-marine Saline and Alkaline > Hypersaline >... | reverse complement strand
GCAAGTTCGCAGTGATGGAGCCCCAGTTGATATATTATCTGATGAAGACACGCGTCTCCTAGGCGTTGGAATCCCACGAATACTGTCTTTGGCGAAAAGGTTCAAAGATATTGATCTTTTCTCGCCTCTCCCATTAACAGCCGACAAATTCTACGGAGATATATTATCTAGGCTCCCAGAGAAGGCGGGCAAGATCGAAAATAAGCTCCCTTTCGATCTTCAGGAACTCTCTGGGGAACACCATCATAAACCCTTAATCGAAACCAAAGGACTACTATTCGACTACCCTGGAAACGTACATGCATTGAAAGGAGTAGACCTTACCATACATCAAGGCGATTATGTTGCCATAATGGGTGAAAACGGAGCAGGCAAGACCACCCTTGTAAAACACTTCAATGGTCTATTAAGACCAAAAGAGGGAGAAGTCTTCTTTGAGGGCGAAGATATCTCAGAGAAGAGTGTAGCTCAGCTCGCCCGCAGGATCGGCTTGGTATTTCAGAACCCAGACGATCAATTATTCGAAGAGAGCGTTGAGAAAGAGATCAGCTTTGCATTGCATAACTTTGGGGTCAAGGATTCCCTTATAGAGAAGCGTGTAAACTGGTCACTAAACCTACTGGGTATTGAACAGTATCGGAAGAAAAGCCCATTCACCCTTAGCGGTGGGGAACGAAAAAGAGTAGCACTTGCATCTGTACTTGCATGGGACCCAGATGTACTTGTCCTTGATGAGCCCACAATTGGGCAAGATTATGGTCAAAAGGAAAGGCTACGCCACTTCTTGATGCAACTGAGAACACAAGGAAAAACAGTGGTTATTGTCACTCATGATGTGGAGTTTGTCGCTGAGAGCCAGCCCAGAATAGTGTTAATGGCTGGAGGAAAAGTAATCACAGAGGGCTCAACAAAAGAGATAATGATAAACACAGGCGCCTTAGAACAATGTAGCGTAGCCCAGCCAGAGATAACGCGACTATTCTCAAGGCTCTGTGATCATGGGCTCCCAGAAGATGTGGTTGATGTCAACGAGGCTTATGACATCTTGTCTAGAAAACTCAAGGAGGTATCTGCATGAGCCTTCTTGAGAGCCTCAGATTCACTCGCGGAGATACAGTGATACATAACCTTGATCCAAGGGTAAAATTCCTCATGACCTTGGTCTTTTTCAGTGTCTCTGTTATGTTTATGGATATCCTACCATTGTTAGTAGTTTTCATTGTACAAGTCCCGTTGGTTATCCTCGCAGAAGTATTCCACGAGTGGTTCAAGAGCATAAAAGGGGCAGGATTCATAGCCCTATTCATCTTCGTCACCAACATGATAAGCTTCTACTACTTCAGAAGCGGAGCCATCACATGGGACCTAGTCGAATACAGCATAGCATTAACCATGCGATTCATCGTACTGGTAACCAGCTTTAGCCTGTTCTTTATCACTACATCTCCAGATAAACTGAGTCTCGCACTGGAAAAAGCCCGTATACCCTACGAGTTCAACTTCGCCTTCATCACGGCTATCCGATTCGTACCTGTTCTAGCAGATGAGGCACAAACCATCATGGATGCTCAAAGATCAAGGGGACTTGAATTAGACAAGGGAAATTTCTTGACCCGCATTAAAAACTATATCCCAATTCTTCTACCCCTGATAATCAATAGTATCCGGCGTAGCCTAGAGTTGGCTGAGGCGATGGAATCTCGAGCTTTTGGAGCAACAGAAGATCGTACCAATCTATACGAGTTAAAGATGAATAACTTGGATTATATTGTCCTCTTTGTATCTATTGGTTTATTGATTATCGCGATTTATTCCAAGCTATATCTTCCAGGAGTTCCAAGTCTTCTTGGCACTGGGCCTGTTTTTAGTTAATAATCGTCTTTAGTCATTATTTCTCATAATTTATAATTTGATTTTAGTATAGTATTTATGAAAGACTATCTTTATATTCGAGCATTTAGGATTAAGGTCGAGTAATGACCATAAATACAATCAATAATAGCCATACCGGTCAAAAATTATTTCCTTGCATTTTATGTGTCAAATTAAATCAAATCGGTGAAAAATATGGAGCCTAGAAAAATCCAGAAGGTAGGATACTCTACGCTTTCTGTTTCCCTCCCAATGGCATGGGCAAAGAAGACAGGAATCTCGAAGGGAGATGTTGTCTTCATTTCGGAAGAGAACGATGGGGCACTTAGAATTACGCCTGAACCCACCAAAACAGAAGACCAGAGCATCTATGTAGTCAATGTAGATAATTGCGATAACACCAAGGTTCTTGCGCGAGTTATGGTAGGTAACTATGTGCTTGGCAGGAACCTGATTAAAGTAGAGTCTGAGCGCAGACTTATGAGAGAACAGATAGAAGCCATCAGAGAGGTCACACAAAAACTCCTCGGTATCGGAATAATTGAGGAGAGCGATAAGCACCTACTTTTGCAGTGCAGCATTGATCCCAAGAACTTCCCACTTGAGACCGTTATCAGGCGACTATATGTAATCACCAGCATCATGTTCAAGGAGAGTATGGACGCATTAATCGATAGAGACATGGAGCTAGCGAAAGATGCCATCGCAAGAGAACATGAGGCAGACACAATATTCTGGCTACTAACAAGGCTTTTAGCATCTGCTCAGCAATCAAGAGTAGTTTCTGAAGCTATTGGGATAGTGGAGCCCATGGAGATTGTTGAGAACAATCTAATTGCTTGGTATCTTGAGATGATAGGCGACAGGTTATACTCAGTATCGAAAAATATCCTCGCCATTGAAGAAATACGAAACGATGAGGAAGAGGAACTCTTCGAGAGGCTAAGCCAGATAGGTTTAGTGGTCTTTACTATGTTTGATCAAGCCATGAAGAGCATGTTCGAGAGCGATATAACGCTGGCAAGCGACGCAGTAGACCTCTATGAGGCAGTCGGGCGTGAGGAGGAATCCCTATTGAAAGAGTTCCAAGAGAACCATGACCCTGTGCTCGCTGCATATGTCAATGAGATCGCTTGGGAGCTAAGGATCATCGCAGAGTATAGCTCCGCCATCGCAACCATAAGCATTGATAATGTGCTCTGGGGCGAGAACGATATCTGCTCTATACTTGAGCCTAAATTAAAAGAAGAATAACTCTTTTTTTCTTTCTGATTTTGCAAAGGTACAATAGTTAGCTATCATTTTTTGTTTGTATGAATCCAGATCTGGTTTACCAGAAGATAGAGGCTAATCGAGACAAATCCATACAAAGACTAAAGGAACTTGTACAGAAATACCCCGAAGGAGAAAAACCCCTCCAAGACAAGGTCGCAGAGCTATTCGAGGAAGTAGGATGCAAGGTAGATTATCTACAACTTCTACCGACCACGGTGCAGCTCAACAAGGAATTCGCTGTCGAAGAAGCAATAGACATGACCAAGAGAATCCACATCATAGGCAAGATCAATGGGAGTGGTGGGGGCAAGAGTTTGATGCTTATAACTCACCCAGACGCGGACCCGATTAAACCAGATGGATGGAGCCTTCCACTCCACGAGGGATTAATTAAGGATGGGAAAATGTATGGATGGGCAATCGCTGATGACCTTGCAGGCATCTGTATGATGACTGAGGCAGTAGAGGCGTTGATTGAGGCTGGATTCAAGCCTCGTGGCGATATCTATTTGATGAATGCCTCAGCCAAAAGGAACGCATGGGGAATAGCCGCTCTATTGAGGGAAGGCTACATGGCTGATGCGGCGTTATATGTCCATCCCGCAGAGTCAGAGCTCGGGATGAAAGAGATAAAGACCATGACCTCTGGTCTGCTAAAGTTCAGGATAGTAATTGAGGGCATGAAACCTCCAAAGACAGAGTTTGTTCAGGTTACCTTCAATCACCTTGGAGTGAACCCCATCGAGAAAGCAATGTATGTAATAGACTCACTAAAACGGCTTAATGAGGAAAGAGTCAGAACAATCAAATACGAACCATTAAACAAGACAATAGGACGGGGCACCAATCTTCTCATCACCTATATAAACGCTGGAAAACCCGACAATCTGACAGATGTACCGCCCAAGTGTACTATAGGTGTAGGACTTACCTTCCCGCCTCACGAGGATATTGATGAGCTAGTGACTATTGTTGAGGATTATGTGAAGCAGGTTTCTGACGCTGATCCTTGGCTAAAAGATCATCCGCTTAAAATAGAATGGATTCAAGGAACACAGGGCGTCGAGGTCCCAATGGATCACCCTATTGTCAAGACCATTAGCGATGCCATTGAGGATGTTACAGGTGAACGACCTTTCAGCAATCCCCTTTACTCCAAGAGTGATGTAAGGACCCCCATATTGATCAGCGGGATCTATAACGTTGGTTATGGACCCTTGGCTGGGGATTTGTCTACTACGGGTGGCTTCGAGGAGTGGGTTGATCTCGATGATTATATCCGGGGGATCAAGGTAACTGCCCGAGCTATAATGGATTGGTGTGGTTAACGTCCACACTTACTGTATTTATCTCAACTCTTTGTAATTATTCGCCCCGGAGTACTACATACAGGCATAATTTGTATCCCCAAAGTACCCACAATTGAAAGGGTTTAAAAGACTCCTACTTGTGTCTATAGTCAAATTAGGATAAAGGATCAGATCTTTATGCCACGATTCAAGCAAACAGAAGAAATACTCAAACTAATGCATGACAAGGAAAAGGTACGCAATATTGGTATCATTGCCCACATTGACCACGGCAAAACCACCATGAGCGACAGCCTCCTTGCTATGGCTGGCCTGATGGCCCCCGGTAGGGCTGGAGAGGCTAGAGCCCTCGACTTCCTCGAAGAGGAGCAGAGGAGGGGTATCACTATCAAGACGGCTAACATCAGCCTACTCTATGAAGAGGGTGATGACCAATACGTTATCAACTTAATCGATACACCTGGTCACGTGGACTTTAGCGGTAAAGTCACTAGGGCTATGAGGGCGCTAGATGGCTGTGTACTGTTGGTTGACGCAGTAGAGGAGTTCCAAATCATGACTGAGGTTAGGCTCAGGGTCGCTCTGGACGAGTTCGTTAAGCCAATATGTTATATCAACAAGTTCGATAGGCTCATCAAGGAGCTTAAGATGGATCCCAACGCCATTCAGGAAAAGCTGTTGAGGATCATACGCAAGTTCAACGAGATTGTACAGACCTATGGTTCTGATGAGATCAAGAATGAGTGGACGATCAATGCGGGTGACGGTGAAGTAGCCTTCGGTTCAGCACTGGACCGCTGGGGATTCACATTACCCATGCTAGCTAAGAAAGGACTAACATTACCCAAGATTCTTGAGATGTACAAGAACGATGAATTAGAAAAGCTACAGGAACTACTGCCACTGAGTGAGGCTATTCTTGGTATGGCTGTCCACAAGATACCTAACCCTGATATACATCAGCCAAGGCGTATTCCACACATCTGGAAGGGTGATGTTGAGAGCGAGATGGGTAAATACATGATGACTGTTGACCCCAAGGGTCCACTTGTTATTTGTATAAGCAATGTAATTATCGACCCACAGGCAGGCGTAATCAGCACAGGAAGGGTGTTCAGTGGAACTATCCGTAAGGGCGACGACCTGAACCTAGTGGGTGCTGAAAAGACCGCGAAGGCTCAGCAGGTTAGCATCTATATGGGTGCTTACCGTGAGATTGTTGACGAGATTCCAGCAGGAAACATCGTAGCCTTGATGGGTTTAAGTGATGGACGTGCAGGCGAGACCATAATCGGTGATGAGCTATTAGGTAAAGCTACACCATTTGAGTCCATCAAATATGTATCTGACCCAGTTCTAACTGTAGCTGTCGAGCCAAAGAAGCCGACTGATCTACCAAAACTCATTGACGCTATGCAGAAGATGAGCATACAGGACCCTAACCTAGTAACGACAATCAATCAGGAGACTGGTGAGTATCTGTTGGCGGGCATGGGTGAGCTTCACCTAGAGATCGCGGTCAAGGACCTTAAGAGCCAGTACAACTTGGACATCATCCAAAGCGAACCAACTGTAGTCTACCGTGAGACCATAAGGGAAGAGGTTGGACCATTCATGGGTAAGAGCCCCAACAAGCATAACAGGGTATTCTTCAAGTTTAGTCCACTTGACCCCAAGATCGTGGACCTCATCCGTACAGGTGATATCAGTGAGATCGTTAGTAGCTCAAAGATCGAGGAAGTTCTCAAGGAGAAGGCTGGATGGACGACCCGTGAGGCTCGCAGCCTATTCGCTATCAACGAGAACGCCAACATCATGATAGACACTACTACAGGTATTCAGGGTCTACGTGAGGTCAAGCAGCATATCAGCGGCGGTTTCCAGTGGGCATTAAACGATGGACCACTAGCAGGAGAGACCGTAAGGGGATTGCTCGTAGACATGGTTGACATCAAGCTCCACGAGGACCCAGTCCACCGTGGACCAGCACAGATGATGCCTGCTGTAAGAGGCGCACTCTTCGCGGGTATCCTGAGCGGTAACCCGACTCTGCTTGAGCCAATAAGCCTAATACAAGTACGTGTCCCAGCAAACGAGATGGGGAATGTCACAGGGCTACTTAGCAGCAAGCGTGGAAGCATCAGGGAGGTTGATCAGGAAGGACCAATTGTCAACATCAAGGGAATGGTCCCAATTGCGGAGACCCTTGGAATCAGTCAGGAGATGCGTGCAGCCACGAGCGGTACAGCCTTCTGGCAGATGACCTTTGATCACTATTCGCCTGTTCCTGATAGCATGCTGCCTGATATTGTGAAGAAGATTCGTGTCAGGAAGGGTATGAATCCTATGCCACCAAGGGCTAGCGAGTATATAATCAGGGAATAAACCCCCTACATTCTTTTATCCCTAGTTTTCATATTTCTACTCCTAGGTAATAGAGGGCTGTATTTGATTAAGAATAGGGTTCAGCTTGTAGAAAATGGTTCAAGTGATTTATTTCGTAGACTCAGGTCTGATGTATGTGATATTTTCGAGGCTGGATTGAGAGCTGTTGACCCTGAGAAGGCTATCTATAACTCGTTGAGACTTGAAGCAGGGGCGCTTTTATTTGAGGGGGGGTCACTTGATCTAGGGAAAATTGATCGTATCTTTGTGATTGGCGGCGGTAAGGCAGGGGGGTTGATGGCTAAGGCTGTTGAAAACCTGTTGGGTGACCGTATTTCTTCTGGGGTCATTAATGTACTTGAGGGGACTGAGGATGCTATTTCTCTGGATCGTATTTGTTTGAATGGGGCTTCTCACCCTGTTCCTTCTCAGAGTGGCGTTAAGGGGGTTAAACAGATGCTTGAGCTAACTGAGAGGTTGAGTGAAGATGATCTAGTCATCACCCTGATATCAGGGGGCGGTTCAGCGTTGATGCCCCTTCCAATGGAAGGCATTAGCTTGGATGATCTCCAAGATGTTACTGGTAAACTTCTAAGATCAGGGGCAACCATCAACGAATTGAACGCTGTACGCAAACATCTTTCCGGTTTTAAGGGAGGACGACTTGCGAGGCATTGCAGTCCTGCATATGTTCTTAGTTTAATTCTCTCTGATGTCATCAACGATCCTTTGGATACCATTGCTTCTGGTCCTACTGCTCCTGATGATTCGACCTACGTGGATGCTTTTGGGGTATTGGAGAAGTATGGTTTTTTTGATGAAATGCCTGAGCAGGTAAAGTCATGTATTAGAGCTGGGATTAAAGGCGAGTTGCCTGAGACTCCAAAGAGGGGTGATATTGTCTTCAATCATGTATACAATGTATTGGTTGCGAACAATTCCATCGCTGCCAAAGCAGCCAAGAGGAAAGCAGAAGACTTGGGTTATAATTCGATGGTTCTCTCAACTAGTATCGAGGGTGAGGCGAGACAAGTAGGAGTCTACGTTTCTGATATAGCCAAAGAAATAATCAAAAATGATCGTCCTCAGAGAAAACCCGCCGCGATCATACTTGGCGGAGAAACGACAGTAACTGTGAAGGGATCAGGGACAGGCGGTAGAAATCTGGAACTAGCCTTGAGTGCTTCTTTGAGTCTGGATTGTATTTCTTGTTTGATAGCTACTTTGGGGACAGATGGTATAGATGGTCCAACTGAGGCAGCAGGTGCCTTCATTGATGGAACTACTTTGAAACGAGCAGATCAGAAAGAGTTAGATCCGGTCAAGTATCTGGAAAACAATGACTCGTATAGCTTTTTCAGAGAGATTGGTGACATTATCATTACTGGTCCAACAGGTACCAATGTAAATGATCTAGCACTGATATTGGTCATCTGAGGTTATGCGATGAGGTTTTCTCAGCGAAGAAAAGACGCTTTAGAAGAGCTAAGCGGTTTTCTCTCAGAGGTTCATAATTATGTTGATGTTATAATCGTTGAAGGCATCAGGGATGTCTCTTCTTTAAGGGCTCTTGGTTGTGCAGCTGAGATTGAGGTATTGAGCCATAAAGGTGTGAGCGACCATGATCTAGCAGAGGAAATCGCATCAAAGTATGCCTCTATTCTCATATTGACAGACTTTGACGAAGAAGGACTCAACCTGAATCAAAGATTCTCCAATATCCTTGAACGAACAGGAGCCAAAGTAGATACCGGGTTAAGACGCTGGTTTGCTCGTCTAATGGCGAGGATAGGTGTCTATGCTATCGAGTCCCTGGATAATATCCGGGATGAAGTTGAGTAACCGGTTTTTTTAACCAGACATGTGGTTATAGTTTGGATGTCTGTAGTCGAGGTTGTTCCGTATAATCCAGAGTGGAAAACATGGTTTAACGAGTTGAGAGCCCAGATCTGGCTTCACATCTCTGATGTTGCACTAGATATGGTTCATGTTGGCAGCACATCGATAACAGGGATGAGCGCCAAACCAATAATCGATATAGATATAGTAATCCAAAGCCCTGAGGCTCTTCCTGAGATCATTGATCGGTTGGAGAAACTTGGGTATAGTCATGTTGGTGATCTTGGTATCACTGGTCGTGAAGCATTCAATCTTGATGGAACCCCAATTTATCCACATCACTTGTATGTATGTCCAAATGACTCTGAGGCTCTGAGAAATCACTTGTTATTGAAGAAGCATCTATCTGAGAACCCTGAGTCCTTCAAAAGATACAATGATTTGAAAATATACCTGACAAAATCAGTGGTCTCACGCGAAGAATACTGGAAATCCAAGACTCTATTGATCCTTGAGTTTCTTAGAGCAGAAGGAATGAGCACAGAAGCACTAGAAGAGATCAAGCGTCAGAACATCTAACCTCGAATATCTAGTCTCATAATCATCCAGCTGAGACCATGTTTTGAATAATCAGATGATTGAATCAATGTATCCTTGATAGGATATATCCTATATACAATAAATTAATACTAACATTAAGTGAGATTATTCTAGTCAATAATTTAACAGCGAAAGAAGTGTGGATTAGATGACTATACAAGCACGTATGTTTTGCGACGGTTGCCGCAACCCATTAGTGGAAACGCCATCGGGTCTGTACTGTCCTAAATGTGGGATTAAAATTGTTAACCCTATCACAATTAATCTGTGGAAACGCCTAAAACAAAATAAAACACTATACACTAACTCAGTATATTCAAAAATTGATAATGTAATTACTCAGATTATACCTGATTAGTCTAATCAATTCCTTTTTAACACTCAATGTATTTTGTCTCCTACTTATGGAGCGACAACCACTACTCATAGACGGCAATAAAGCCCGGGCAGTAATATGCATGCTCAAGACCAATGTCCACGACCACTCGGTATTCAGGGTCAAGCTGGATGAACTCAGAGCCCTCGTTGAGTCCCTCGGGATAGAAGTTGTCGGTGAGGTTGTCCAGAGCAGGTACAGGCCATTCGCAAAGTACCATATTGGTAGCGGCAAAGTGCATGAGCTTAGACGGAAAAAGCGGCGGCTTGATGCCAATCTTTTCATATTCTATAATATTTTGCGAAGCAGTCAGAAGCTGAACTTGATGCGGGCTACTGATACCGAGGTTATCGACCGGTACGAGTTAACCCTTGAGATATTTGATCAGATGGCCTCAGACAACCTTAGTAAGCTCCAAATACAGGCTGCTCGCTTAGAAAAACAAGCTCCATTCCTCAAACTACAAGCATCTGTAAACTATCGTCATGACCGCCCATTCTTCAGGGCAGGTGGAGAATACGCCTTTCACGGTCAACTCAGAGAATTAAGCCGAGGCCAGTCTAGGATCAATGAGGAAATAGAGAAGCTGATGGAAGAGAAGAGTCAACGTATCTGGAAAAGGAAAAATGAGTTAGGGTATCCTATCGTATGTATAGCTGGTTTCTACAATGCAGGCAAGACAAGTCTATTCAATATCTTAACAGGTGATACGAAACTAGTAAGCGCCCGCCCATTCACGACCCTCAGCAGCAAATATCAGCGAAGATTCATCGACTATGAGACCACAGTGCTCTTTATTGATACCATCGGGTTTATGTTGGACTTGGACCCGCGTTTGATTCAGAGCTTCAAGCTCAACCTCTTGGATATCAGGAGTAGCGATGTAGTTGTTCTCCTCCTCGATATTACTGATCCCTTGCTGACTCTGCAGCTCAAGATAATCGAAGGGATACGGCTCCTCAAGGAGATTGGAGTACCTCGGAGCAGGATTATTATTGCATTCAATAAGCTTGATAAGATGCCTGATGCCGATAAAGAGATCGAGGAACAACTTAGTCTAGACGTTTATGGTATCCCATGGATATGCGTCTCAGCAGAGAAAAAGATCAACACACAAGGGTTCCTTGAACTCGTAGCAGAACGAGTCAAATATTTACGAGAAAACCCACCCGATGCAGTCGAGCTATCTTCATTTAGCCGAGCAGAGACCGCTGTAAACAGGGTGCTAGCTGAGTATCCTGATTTGGATGCTGGGCTTTATCTGCCTCCATTCAACAGCCTAGTAAGGACCGTTCTCAGCCAGAATACATCAAGTCCAAACACTGCAACCGCTTATAACAGGTTAGCAGACCAGATTGGTATAAGTCCATATAATATAGATGAGGCATCTGATGAGGCTGTCATTGATGCCATCAGGACTTCTGGTATGTATAATCAGAAGACAAAGACCCTCAAAGCGGTCTCCAAGATTATTATCGAGAAATACGGTGGCGACATTGGACAGATCTTTGAGCTTCCATTCAACGAGGCGCGAGACAGACTCATGGAAATATCCGGTATCGGACCCAAAACCGCCGATGTATCATTACTATTCTCAGTCAACAGCCACGTTGTACCCGTAGATCGACACATCGAACGAATAGCCAAACGATTAGAACTAGTGGAACAGAAAGCAGGCTATGAGGCGATTAGGGCTGCTTGGCAGGACGGCGCGACGCCTGATAGGTTCAGGGAGCTTCATCTGGCTCTCATAAAGTTTGGTCGTGAGGTATGTACAGCGAGAAACCCCAAGCATGATGATTGTATCCTGAGAAACATCTGCCCCTACCCTGAAAAAATCGCTGAAGATAATAGTAAATAGAATAGCCGCTAACAGGGGGGAGGGGGGTCGAAAACCAGAGACCATAACAGCCCCATTATACTAAAAGAAGCTCCAGAACAACCCAGAATCGATCTTGATCTATGCAAAAACGTGGATCAGTAACCGACAAACATGTGCATATAATCGATTATTTTATCCTCACTCAACGGTAACTCTATTTTATGTCTTCCAATGAAGTAAAGATGACTCGTATCGGAGAACATGCACATAAGATAACCGTGAACAGTGGACAGTTGAAAGAGATAATTATTGAAGATTGGCTTGAAACCCATGATTTCAGCAATTCAAGACTGTTAGCATCAGCTGCATTATGCTGCATTACTCTGTCTATGGAGTATGAGCTTGATGCCTTGAAGAAAGGTGCACGCTATGATGCAATTGAGTCATCCATTAGGTGGAAAACTGGTCAAGATGAGACGGGCAGAGGCATAATTGATTCTATGGAGATAAACATCAATGTTGATGTGCCTGATGAGCTTGAGAAGGAGTTCAAAGGTGTAATCGATGAGCATGAAAATCATTGTTGTTTCATATTGAGAAGCCTCACAAAAGGAATCCCAGTAAAACTAAACATCAACAAAACCTAATCACCTATATTTTCATCATCTCTCGATAGTTTTATCATCTTTTAGCTATCAATTAACGCTAAGACGTATTGGTGGACATGATGAGTAGAAAAGAAGACTTTGATTATCTAGTTAAAAAACTGAAGGAGATAGGAGAAGAACTAACACTATAACCCAAAAAAACAATGACTCAATCATATATTTATAGAATTAATGAAAAAAGGCACGCCTTAAAACGATTAAAACAGGACAAAAAACGGGCTATACCTTTAAAAGGGAGCCATGTTGATTCCTTGTAGCTCTAAATAAGGAGTGTCATATAAATGCCAAGAGTAAGATCACCAAAGCGAGGCTCACGAAGCTACAGTCCACGCAAAAGAGCGGGGAACCCAAAAGGCAGAGTGGGCTATTGGCCAAAACTAGATGGAGAACCCACGCTAGCTGGCTTCGCAGGCTACAAGGCAGGAATGACCCACATGTTCTACATAGAGGACAGGAAACGAGATCCAGAATACGGTCAAGAGGTTAAATCAGCCGCAACCGTAATCGACACTCCCCCTATGCTGGTAGTCGCAGTCAGGGCATACAAAAAGACTCAGGACGGCCTACAAGCCATGAATGAGGCCTGGATGCAAAACCAGCCAAGAGACCTGCACAGGAGAATCACCTACGCAACTGATCCAAGACCAGACGAAAAATTCTCCGAGATAAACGCAAACATCGACAAAGTGGTTGAGCTAAGAATCATAGCCGCCACCCAGCCAAAACTATCAAGCATCCCACAAAAAACACCAGACCTTATGGAGATCCCCGTAACAGGGGGCTCAATCGAGGAACAGGTGGACTATGTTAAGGGACTTCTCGGAAAAACAGTGACCATAGACGATATCTTCAACCCCGGAGAGGGAATAGATATCATCGCAGTCACCAAGGGTAAAGGATTCCAAGGACCAGTCAAGCGATGGGGAATCAGGATACTAGCCCGTAAAGCAAGAAAATCTAGAAGAGCTGTAGCCTCAATCGGTCCATGGGTACCAAGGGGAGTTATGCCCCAAGTCCCAAGGGCTGGCCAGATGGGCTTCCACAACAGAACCGAGTTCAATAAAAGAATCATGCTCATGGGAAGCGATAATGAACGCATCAACCCAGCAAGCGGATTCAAGAACTATGGATTCGTAGACGGAGAATACCTTCTATTGAAAGGAAGCGTAGCAGGACCAGCAAAACGTCTGATCAAGCTGAGAAAATCAGTGAGAAACCCAGACTACCCAGAGGATGCACCACAGGTAACCTATCTGCACACTGAGTGGAAAAAAGGAGGAGCTAACCAGTGAAAGTACCGGTAGTAAACCTCCAGAACGAAAACACAGGCGAAGTAACAGTACCCAAGGTGTTCAGCACACCTGTCAGGCACGATGTAATCAAACGAGCGGTAATCGCCCTCCAGAGCACAAGGTTCCAGCCCCAAGGCAGGGACCCAATGGCTGGAAAGAGGACGACAGCAGAGTCCCGCGGAACAGGCCACGGCATAGCCCGAGTTCCCAGGCTCAAAGGAAGCAGCAGAGCAGCCTTCGGCGTAAGCATAGTAGGCGGCCACGCAGCCTTCCCTCCGCTCTCTGAGAAAGTCATCGTTAAGCGAATCAACAAGAAAGAGAAAAGACTCGCTATAAGGTCGGGAATCGCAGCAACAGCTGTAAAGGAACTCGTAGAAAAAAGAGGTCATAAAGTCCAGCAAGTGGACAAGCTGCCAATCGTAGTCAGCGATGAATTAGAATCACTCGAGAAAACCCGAGACGTAAAAGAATTCCTATCCACCCTAGAACTCTGGAGCGACGTAGAACGCGCAGACCGGAGAAAAATAAGGGCTGGAAAAGGAAAAATGAGAGGCCGCAAGCACAAGAAAGGAAAGGGGCCACTCATCGTCGTGGGAGAGGATAATGGAATCGGATTTGCAGCGAGAAACCTGCCAGGCGTAGAAGTCACAGACGTCTACGGATTGAACGCAGAGCTACTCGCACCCGGCGCACATCCAGGAAGACTGGTCATTTGGACTCAGTCAGCCATCGAGCAATTAGACGAGGTATGGATGGAGTAATCATGGAAGCACACAAAGTAATCAAATACCCCATGATGACAGAGCGCAGCGTCAACATGATAGAAAACGAGAACAAACTCGTATTCATAGTAGACCGCAGGGCAAACAAAGACGATATCAAAGCAGCAGTCAAGGAACTCTACGAAGTAGACGCCACAACAGTAAACACACTAATAACCCATAAAGGCGAGAAGAAAGCCTTCGTAAAACTATCAGACGAATACGACGCATCAGATGTCGCCATCCGTCTAGGAATACTGTAGGTGAGATGAGATGGGTAAGAAAATAAGAGTACAACGAAGAGGCCGCGGAGGACACCAGTTCAAAGCAGCCAAAATGAACAAGATAGCCCCAGCAAAATATCCAACAAAAACCGATGAATCACGACAAGGCTACATCAAAGACATGACCCATGAACCAGGAAGGGGCGCCCCATTAGCATACATCGACTTCGGAGAAGGTCAAGGCTTCTATACAACAGCCATTGAAGGAACAGCGATAAACCAGGAAATCCACGTTGGTGAAAACGCACCACTCAAACTAGGAAACGTACTACCCTTGGGCAATATCCCTGAGGGAACCATGGTATGCAACATCGAACTCCGACCAGGAGACGGTGGGAAGATAGCCAAATCAAGCGGAGCATTCGCCACAGTAATCGCACATACAGAAAAAAAATGCACAATAAGACTACCTAGCAAACGAACAGTAAGAATCAGCAACGATTCACGTGCAACACTGGGTATCATCAGCGGTGGAGGTCGAAGAGAAAGACCCTTCATGACAGCCGGTGAGAAACATCACAAGAAAAAAGCGAAAGGACACAAATATCCAACAGCACACGGCGTTAAGATGCCAGCGGCTATGCACCCCCACGGTGGAGGACGCCACAGGAGACCCGGTAAATCAACAACAGTCAGCAGACACGCACCTCCAGGCGCAAAAGTAGGATTAATCGCAGCCCGCAACAGCGGCAAAAGACAGAGGAGGAGAAACTAAGGGTTTAAAACCCCTGTTTCAAATAGGTGAAACATTATGCCCAAGGATTTTAACTATCGAGGAAAGACCGTTGAGGAACTACAATCTATGTCTATGGATGAGTTCATCAGGATGCTCCCATCAAGGATGAGGAGAAGCCTCAGACGGGGACTCAGTGAAGAACAGCGAATAGTACTTGAAAAACTCCGAAAGAATGACAGTAGACCAGTGAGGACACATGCAAGGGATCTAGTTATCATGCCAGAGATGATTGGCAAGACGATTCACTGCTATACTGGTAAGGAGTTCAGGGAGATAAATATCAACGAGAAAATGCTCGGTCACTATCTCGGAGAGTACGCTATTAGTATAACCCCTGTTCGTCATGGTCGTCCAGGAATAGGCGCATCACGTAGCAGCATGTACATCCCGCTCAAGTAGCTGGGTTTTCAATTTTATTCATTATTTTTTAACCATTATATTATCTAACTTGAATTAGATTAATCCGTTATGCATATAGGAACCGATAAACTAGTTGAATGGAATTATTATGATATTATTGTAAGGACGATGTAATAAGATGAATATTAAAATACATACTTTGAACAACGTTTTTATAGTAAGACGCGATTCAAGGTAGGCGAACGGTGCGTATATGCCACAATGGAAATATTCAGTACAAGGGCTGGACCCAGATAAGACCGCTATAGCCAGCGGCAGGGATCTCAGAATAAAGCCAAAGACAGCTAGAGAAATCTGTAACCACATCAAGGGAATGAAACTAGAAGAAGCAAAGACATTCCTTGAAGACGTAATAGACAAAAAAAGAGCAGTACCATATTATCGTTACCGCGGAAAAGTCCCACACAGGAAACAACTGAATGGACATGATGCAGGACGATTCCCTGAGAAAGCAGCCGGAGAGATAATCAAAATATTAGACTCGGTAGAGGCTAACGCCGAGTTTAAGGGCTTATACGCAGATAGATTAAGAATAGTTCACATGGCTGCCCATAAAGGCAGAGTCATCAGGAAGTTTATTCCTAGGGCTTTTGGAAGGGCGTCACCATACTACAAACACTTGACCCATATTGAGGTCGCAGTCGAGGAATACTAATGTCAGTTGTCAAACGAATCATCAAAGACAGCATCGAGCGCGTCAAGGTAGATGAGCTCCTTGCAGAGGAATACGAGCAAGCAGGATATGGTGGAATCCAACTAACAAAGACACCACTCGGCGCCCAGATAAACCTATTCGCCATGAGACCAGGCCGAGTAATCGGTAAACGAGGAAGAGCCATCAAGGAAGCCTCAGCAAAACTCGAAGAACAGTTAGGACTGCCTAATCCGCAGATAACTGTCATAGAGGTTGAGGTACCTGAGCTTAACCCACTGATCATGGCATCAAGAGTAGCGAATGCCCTTGAACGTGGTGTTCACTTCAGGAGATCAGTCTTCTGGAGCCTGAACCGCATCATGGAGAGTGGAGCACTTGGATGTGAGATCATCCTAAAAGGTCCGCTCAGAAGCGCGAGATCACGATTCGAAAAAGTAGTAGAAGGATATGTACCCAAATCAGGAGACCCCGCTCTCAGAAACGTAAAATCAGCGACGATACACGTCAAGATGAAGCGAGGAGTTCTCGGAGTAACAGTAAACATTGTTGCACCCGATGCAAAGTTTCCTGATAAAGTAGATCTATCCAACCTACCCGAGATCGAGTACCAATTACCTATCGAGCCTGAAGTAGTTGACGTAGTCGAGGAGCCAGCCTCATTAGCTGAACCCGAGACCCCAGAGACTACAGAAGAAGTAACCGAAGTTACTGAGGAAGTTGTCGAGGAACCGGTAGTTGGGGAAGAACTAGAAAAGGAAGTAGAAACACCTGAGTCTGAGACAGAGATAAAAGCCGAAGCAGAAGAGGTACTTGAGACACCTGAAACTGTTGAGGAGACTCCTGTTGAGGAATCAGAGCCTGAGACTATAGAACCAGTAGAAGCCCCTGAATCTGATTTAGTCCCAACTGAGACAGAGGTAGAAGCTGAGCCAGAAGTGGTCGAAGCAGAACCTGAACCAGAGCCTTTGCCCGAGGAAGAGGAGCAGGTAGAAGCCGAGAAAAAGCCAGAGCCTGAGGAGGAAGAGTAATAATGCCCATCCTACGCATGGAAGAAATCCGTGAAATGTCAAACGAGAATAAGGAAGAGAAACTCCAAGAACTCAGAACTGAACTGACAAAACTACAGACAATGATCAAGGCAGGCGGTGCCATTGAGAACCCAGGACGAACAAAAGTCCTGAAAAAAACCATCGCCAGAATCTTGACGGTCATCAACGAGGAGGAGTAACCGAGCTGGTTCCCCCTGAGCCAGTGAACATCCTTCAAAACGAAATCATAGGACTGGAAACCGAGGTGCTGAACGACAGCAACCCGGTGAACGTCGGAATCAGGGGAAAAGTGATCGACGAGACCATGAAGACTCTCGTCATCAGAGGCATGGGAACACACAAGATAGCCAAACAAGACGCTACCTTCAAGTTCCTCCTCGACGGTATAGCCGTCAAAGTAGAGGGCAAAGCCCTCATGGGAAGACCCGAAGACCGGGTCAAGAAAAAGATCAAAAGAAAATGGTAAGGGACACACAAAATTGATGACTCTAAAGAGACCTGAACTCGAATGCGAGGAAGAGGACTGCCCATTCCACGGCTCACTAGCCGTGAGGGGAAGGACCCTAGAGGCTACTGTTGTTAGCACTCGTATGCAGAAATCATGTGTAGTACAATTGAGCTACACCAGGTACGACAAGAAATATGAAAGATACGCCAGAATGAGAAGCAGAATAACCGCTCATAGCACACCATGCTTACCGATAAAAGTAGGCGATATCGTCAAGATCGCAGAGTGCAGACCACTCAGTAAGACGAAATCCTTCGTCGTTGTAGAAATCGTTGAGGAGGCATAAAGTTGTCGAAGAGGATAAAGCGTAGGATTCTACCAAGGCGAAAGACTAGCGGCGGATTGACCATCGGAAGCATGGTAAATTGCGCTGATAATACTGGAGCAAGGCGTCTCAAGATAATCCAGATGATTGGATACAAGGGCAGGAGGCGGAGATTACCTAGTGTAGGAATCGGGGATCTCGTCATGGTATCATGTAGGGAAGGAACCCCTGAGATGAGGAGGCAGCTTTTCAACGCTGTCATTGTGAGACAAAGACGACCATACCAGAGACAGGATGGTTCTAGGATCCAATTCGAGGATAATGCAGCTGTAATATTGACCCCTGAGGGTACGTTACGAGGCTCAGACATTAAGGGTCCAGTAGCGAAAGAAGCTGTTGAACGATGGTCAAGGATCGGAAACTTAGCGAGGATGGTAGTATAGATGAATCCAAGAGTAACTAAACCATCCACTGCGAGAAAACAAAGATACAATGCTTCTAATCAGAAGAGAAGAAAATTCGTATCCGCACCCCTATCACCTAGCCTCAGAGCAGAGCATGGTACACGAAGCATGCCAGTCGTAGTAGATGATACTGTGAGTATCACAAAAGGCGATAGAAAGCTATCAGAGGGACGTGTGCTAAGGGTTGATACACATAAGAGCCGGATCTATATCGAAGGCGTAACAAGGACCCGCATGGATGGCTCAACAGTACAAATACCCGTCAAGGCAGAAAACGTCATGATCACACGACTCCATCTAAACGATCAATGGAGAAGAAGAGTACTGGAGCGTAAGAGCTTCAGCGCGGAGGAATAAACATGGGAAAGAAAGGATCAACTAGGCACCTGAAGCGACACCAGAGTCCAGCGCACTGGCCGATCCATAGAAAAGCTGGTGTATGGACAAAGAGGACCAAACCAGGACCACATAACATGGAACACAGTATTCCAACTACGATAATACTAAGAGAACAGCTAAAATACGCAAAGACTGCGAGTGAAGCAAAAACAATATTGACGAACAGAAAACTACTCGTAGACGGAAAACCAAGAATCGAGACAGCTTTCCCAGTTGGGTTAATGGATGTAATCCAAATCCCAGACACCGGTGAATACTTCAGAGTATTACCCGATCACGGTGGAAAACTGAAATTCCAGACAATATCCCCCGAGGAAGCATCATTCAAATTATACAGGATTACTGGGAAGACTAGTCAGAGGGCAGGTAAGACTCAGCTCAATCTCCATGACGGCTCAAATGTCGTGGTCAGTACAGAGCATGACCCGTACAAGGTCAATGATGTACTCAAGATCAAGATACCGGAGAAAGAGATTCAGGACTATATTGAATTTAAAGAGATGCAGCAAGTAATCATTACTGGTGGAAGAAGCCAAGGTGCGAAAGGAACCTTAATTGGACTTGGTCCTGAGCCTGGCTGGAAAAAGACAGCCACCATCAGGACAACTGAGGGAGACGATATCAGAACACTATCCCAGTATCTCTTCGTAGTAGGCGCAAACGAGTCCATGATCAAACTAGAAGACGATAAGGAGGAAGCTTAATGTCCGAGAACCCGATGAAAGCGATAAAGATCGGCAAGGTCGTTGTCAACATTGGTGTTGGACAGAGCGGTCAACCACTCAGCAACGCTATGCAGATACTAGAGCAAGTTACTGGCCAGACGCCTAACCAGAGAGCAGCCAAGCGGTCAATCAGGCCTTGGGGGATAAGACAAGGAGAACCCATGGCATGTGCAGTTACTCTACGTGGCGAGACCGCTGATGAGTTCCTCCAGAAAGCATTCACAGCAATCAGACATCGTCTAAACCTGAGAAGCTTTGATAAGGATGGTAACTTTGCCTTCGGCATCAGAGAGCACATTGACATCCCGGGTACAAGGTATGACCCACAGATGGGGATCATCGGGATGGATGTCGCAGTAACATTAGAGAGACCCGGCTACAGGGTTAGTCGAAGAAAAAGAGCAAATTCAAAGGTCGGAAGCAGCCACCGTGTCACCCCAGAGGAGGCAAGGGAGTTCGTTTCCAAGACATATGAAGTAACAATGGGGCTTGATTAAATGAGCAACCAATTGAAACCTAAGGAAAGAGACTACGGCAAAGGAAGCCGAGGATGCGTAAGATGCGGCACACGAGATGGCCTCATCAGGCGCTACGGCATCAACCTCTGTCGGCAGTGTTTCCGAGAGGTAGCGGAGAAGATGGGATTCAAAAAATACAGGTGATATGATGGACCCATTAGTAAACGCGTTAAACACAATAATGTCCCATGAAGGGAGAAGGAAAAACGAGTGTATAATTACACCCGCGTCAGGCCTAGTAGGTCGTGTACTTCGTCTCATCCAGTCTAAAGGATACATTGGAGAGATAGAGTTCATCGATGATGGTAGGCAGGGCAAGTTCAGGGTTCAGCTATTCGGTAGGATCAATGAATGTGAGGCGGTAACGCCGCGCTTCAAAACCCAGGTCTCTGAGATGGAGAAATGGGAGAAAAGATTCTTACCAAGCAGGAACCTTGGTTTGATTATTCTTTCAACTAACAAGGGCGTAATGGACCATGTCCAAGCAAAGGAAGAACACGTGGGCGGCGTACTGCTAGCTTACGTATATTAGGTGAAAAAAGTGACTGTTGAAATAAAAGAGAACACGGTTGAGGTGCCTGAAGAAGTAAACCTGACCCTAGATGGGCATAAGGTTGCAGTCACAGGAACCAATGGGACGATAACCCGGGACTTTGAACATACAAAGTTGAACATGGGTTATCAGGAAAATACCCTGAGGATTTGGGCGGAAAACCCAAAGAAAAAGCAAGCATCCCTAGTCAACACCATTGCGAGTCATGTTAGGAACATGATCAAGGGTGTAACACAGGGATTCACTTACAAACTCAAGATAGTATTCATCCACTTCCCAATGACCATTAATGTTCAGGGAAACAGGGTTGTTATAAACAACTTTGTTGGAGAGAGAAGCCCAAGGGTCGCAAAGATCAAGGGCAATGTTCAGGTAAAGGTAGAAGGCGATGATATCATTGTCACAGGAAATGATATCGAGGAAGTTGCTCAGACTGCCGCAAATATACAGGAATCGACACGGATACGGAACAAGGACCTAAGAAAGTTCTTGGACGGTATCTATGTCTATCAGAAGGAGTGAGGAAAATGAACGAAGCAGAGAAGAAAAGACTACTTAGAGTAAGAAAGAGAGCCAATAAGAAACGACCCCACTTCAAACGATTTGAATCATGGCGATTCCATAGAATAAAGGACCAGTGGAGAAAACCAAGAGGCATCGATAACAAGATGCGGACCGAGGAACAGGGCTGGCCAAAATCCGTAAAAGTCGGATACAGGGGACCTGCAGCGGTTCGTGGACTGCACTCATCCGGATACGAGGAAGTAATGGTCTGGAACCCATCAGATCTAGAGAAAGTTGATCCTGAGACACAGGTTGCCCGTATAGGTGGCTCTGTGGGAGGCAGGAAAAAGGAAGCCATATTAGAAAAGGCTGAGGAGTTAAATGTCCATATACTGAATCCCGGAGTTCAGGACCTTGAAGATGACTTCGAGGACCTTGAAGACGAGGAAGAAGAAGAGTACGACGACGAGGAGCCTGAGGAAGATGAAGAAGAAGACGATGAGGAGGAAGATGAAGAATGAATCTTTCAAGTCAACGTAAACTTGCAGCAGCTGTCCTTGATTGCGGCGTACACAGAGTATGGATCGATCCAGAAAGAGCCGACGAGGTAAGCATCGCCATCACCAGAGAGGAGATTAGAGGCCTCATAAACTCAATGGCTATCAAGGTGCTTCCTGAGAACAGCCAGAGCAGAGGCAGGGCAAGGATTCTAGCCGAGAAGAAAAAGAAAGGCAGACGGGTTGGGGCTGGCAGCAAGAAGGGTAAGAAATACTCAGTTGTCAGTAGAAAGACTCGTTGGATGAACAGGATTAGGGCGCAGAGGAAACATCTCGCGAGCCTCAGAGAGAGGAGAGTAATCACTGTTAGTATTTATCGGAGCCTGTACAGGAAGGCAAAAGGCGGTGAGTTCAGGAGCGTAGCTGAACTAGATCGATATATCAATGATAATAATCTAAGGAGGCGCACCTTTGGCTAAAGGAGCAAACTACCGCGTACCTTATCGTAGGCGTAGAGAAAAGAAGACAGATTACGCAGCGAGAAGAATTCTCGCGACTTCCGAGTATCCCCGCTTTGTGGTACGTGTAAGTAATAAAGAGATAACGGTTCAAGTAACAAAATCAGAGATCGTGGGCGATTATGTATTAGCCAACGCATCTAGCCAAGAGTTAAAATCAAAATATGGCTGGAAGGCGAGCGGTAAAAACATCCCAGCAGCATACTTAATCGGGTATATTGCGGGAAAGAAAGCCCTTGGGGAAGGCATCGGAATAGCTAATCTTGATATAGGACTCAAAAGAGTCACGACAGGCAACAAGGTGTTCGCCGTTGTTCAAGGAGCAAACGATGCTGGACTTGAAATACCAGTCGACAGCGATGTTGTGCCATCACAAGAAGCCATGAACGGCGAAGTGATAGCGGAATACGCTAAAAACATAGAAGACCCCATCGAGTACGAGAGAAGGTTCTCAGTCTACCTCCGTCGTGGACTAAGACCTGAGGCACTTCCAAGCCACTTCGATGAGGTTAAAACACGCATAGAGGAGAATAGCGTTGAGTAACCGAAGACGGCAAGACCCTCTCGAGGGCTGGGTACCAAAGACTGAGCTAGGCAAAAGAGTCCTAGAGGGTCAAGTATCCAGTATCTATGAGATATTCGAAGAGGGCTACAAGATCAAAGAAGTCCAGATAATAGACGCTTTGGTACCAGACCTTAAGGACGATGTGATCAACATCAACCTCGTCCAGAAACAGACAGACGCAGGAGAGAGCAGCAGGTTCACCGCCCTCGTTGCTGTAGGCAACGGGAATGGCTTGATCGGGGTCGGCATGGGTAAGGCACAGCGAGTCAGAAACGCCATCGAGAAGGGCATCAGGCTAGCAAAGCTGAACCTGTATCCTATCCGTAGAGGATGTGGAAGCTGGGAATGCGACTGTGGTGAAGGACACACACTGCCTTTCAAGGTAACTGGCAAAGCAGGAAGCGTAATAGTAACCCTTATTCCAGGTCCTCAGGGGCTTGGATTGGTAGCGGGAGATACAGCGAAACAGGTATTGAAGTTATCAGGGATCAAGGACTGTTGGAGTGAATCCAGAGGCAAGACCACGACCACAACGAGTTTCGCATTCGCGACATTCGAGGCACTAAAACAAACTATGGCGGTAATGACCCCGTCAGACTGGACGTGATAGTGATGGAAAAGAACAGCATACTCGTAATAAGAATACGAGGCACCATTAACGTCTCAAAGAGAGAAGCTGATACACTCCGATTCCTACGCGTAGACAGAAATAACTACGCCTCAATCATCGACGACAGACCTGACTATAAAGGCATGCTTCAGAAGGCAAAAGACTGGATCACTTGGGGGGAACCCAGTGTGGAAACAGTCAAGGCTATTCTGGAGAAGCGAGGCAGGGCTCCTGGTGACGAGAAACTCAATGAAGAGTATATCAAGGAGCTTGGTTTCGAGAGCTTTGATGAGCTTGCCGAGAAACTAGTCAAATGCGAGCTGAGCATAAACCAGATAGAGGGAATCAAACCCTTCTTCAGGCTTCACCCTCCAAAGAAAGGCTTCAAGAAATCCGTGAAACGCCCCTACAGGAGTAAGGGTGAGCTGGGTTATAGAGGCGAGGCTATTAACGAGTTAGCTATGAGGATGTGCTAAATATGCCACACAAATTGAGAAAAGTACGCAAGCAGCGCGGAAGCAGATACATGGGTTGGGGTCAAGTAGGTCAGCACAGGAAATCTGGCGGTAGAGGCGGTAAAGGTGGAGCAGGTGGGAGAAAACACTTCTGGATTCGTACAGTAAAGTATGAACCAGAAAGATATATGAAAAAAGGATTCCTTCCTCCATCCGCGAAAAAACCAGCACCAGAGACCATTAACGTCGGTGAGCTTGAGGACTTGGCGAGACAAGTACTCACAGATTACGGTGTTAAGGGTGGAAATGAGCTGGACTTGACCGCGTTAGGTATCGATAAGGTACTTGGCAGAGGTCGCATCAGCGTAGCCCTGAATATCAAGGTAGCTGGGATTACTGGTTCTGCTCAGGAAAAGATTGAAGAAGCAGGCGGCTCAATCATAGAGTCATAACACTGAGGGACTTTGATTGCGCTTCCTTGACTTATTCAGACCCATTTCCCCATTCATACCCGAGGTAAAACCACCTCAAAAAAAGATACCATTTAACACAAGACTACTCTGGACATTAGCTGCCCTAGTAATCTACTTGGTTATGAACCAGATACCACTCTATGGTATCCCACAGGCTCAGGGTAGTGACCCATTTGCCACCATGAGGATCATCTTCGCATCAAACCGAGGAACTCTCATGGAGCTTGGTATCGGTCCAATTGTTACGGCTGGGTTGATCATACAGCTTCTCGCTGGATCAGAGATAATATCCTTTGATAGATCTAACCCAGAAGATAGAGGATTATTCACAACCGCTAGCAAGCTATTCAGCTTTATCATGGTAATAGTCCAAGCAGGGCTTTACATCATCAGTGGGGTATATGGAAATATCACGAGAACTCAATCAATACTGATATTTATACAGCTACTAGCAGCAGGATTTGTACTTATGATGCTCGATGAGCTTGTACAGAAAGGCTGGGGAATCGGAAGCGGAATCAGCCTATTCATCGTTGCAGGAATCACACAGAACATCTGGTGGATGAGCTTCAGCCCATTCGCGGTTGGAGACAGTAGAGCCTATGGAGCATTAATCGCGTTCTTCCAAGGAATATTCAATGGGTTACCGGTACAGAGCTGGTTCTACAGGTTCGGATACCCAGACATGATCGGGTTCTTCACAACCCTGATAGTATTCGCCTTCGTAGTATACGTAGAGGGCATGAGAGTAGAGATACCCATCAGCCACAGCAGCTACAGGGGTTACAGGAGCAGGATGCCCATCAAGCTACTATACGTAAGCAACATCCCAGTCATCTTGGCTTACGCGATGTTCGCCAACTTCCAGCTAGTAGGACAATTTGTCTGGACAAGATGGAACCAAAACAATAGCAACTTCATACTAAACATGTTCGGCATGTACAATAAAACAGCACAAGGAACACAGCCAATCGGCGGTCTAAGCTACTATGTAACTAGCCCCGGGAGCCTCAGCGGGGTACTGGCAGACCCAGTAAAAGCACTAATCTATTTGCTTATCGTAGTAGGCTTCTGTGTAATCTTCAGTATCACATGGCTTGAGATCGGTGGTCTCGGCGCAGACCAGATGGCAGACCAGCTACTCCAGTCAGGGATGCAGGTATCAGGCTTCAGGAGAAGCAGGAAACCCCTAGAAAAACTACTGAACAGGTACATACCAACCATCACAGTGATAGGTGGTATGATTATCGGAGCTCTCGCTGCGTTTAGCGAGTTCTTCGGCGTATTCGGTTCAGGCATGGGTGCGTTACTGGCTGTAAGCATACTGTATCAGTACTACCAGACCATGGTACAGGAACAAGTCGAGGATCTATATCCCTTCTTACGGGGAGCCTTCGGCTAGTCCATACCATTTTATCCTTATTATTCATTATTTCATTCTATGACTAGTAGACTATACGATAAGGATCATTATCTCAAGGAG
>Ga0180431_10002278_pt1 | contig 25890 bp, 24 predicted proteins | sample SS_ome_11_FD_132459 | JGI IMG/M metagenome (GOLD analysis project Ga0180431, IMG submission 132459) | Hypersaline lake sediment archaeal communities from the Salton Sea, California, USA - SS_1_MS_1 metaG | ecosystem: Environmental > Aquatic > Non-marine Saline and Alkaline > Hypersaline >... | reverse complement strand
GATGAATCATGTTACGGAGTGCAAGAGATCTACGCGGTTATACAATCCAGGCCATAGACGGCCCCATCGGAACCGTATACGATGGCTACTTCGATGACCAGGTCTGGACCATTCGGTATCTTGTGGTGGAGACCGGCAGTTGGCTTTCGGGGCGGCGGGTGCTCCTCTCGCCCGTTGCCCTCGATACCCCGGAATGGGAGACGAAGACCCTCCCCGTGAAGCTTACACAAGAGCAGGTGAAGGGCAGCCCGCCCGTCGACACAGACAAGCCGGTCTCCCGTCAGATGGAGGAGCAGTTGCACGCCCACTATGGTTGGCCACCCTACTGGGTCAGCACGAGGGCCCTGGCCGCCGTGCAGGTGGTCGAACAGAAGTATGAGGATGAGGCGGGCGAGGACCTTACCCTACGAAGCGTAAGGGAGGTGATTGGCTACGACATCCGGGCCACGGATGGTAAGGTCGGGCACGTGGAGGATTTCGTCGTCGACGATGGGTCTTGGGTCATGCGCTACATGGTGGTAGACACCCGAGATTGGTTGCCCGGCAGGAAAGTGCTGGTGGCGCCAGCGTGGATTGACGCAGTGACGTGGCCTGAGAGAGACGTTTACGTAGGTCTTTCCAGGGAGACCGTGAAGAACAGCCCCGAGTTTGACCCGTCGGACCCGGTGAACCGGGAGTACGAGCTCAGGCTGTACGACTACTACGGCCGGCCAAAGTATTGGACGCGGGTTTGATAGGAGAGTAAGAGAAACACACGAGCCCAAGGTCAACGCGTCCCTTTAATATGCGTGGCTCAGGGCAGGGTCGCGCTTTCTGCGCAAACGACGGCCCTGGCAATATCTATGTGTATGGGGGCGCCGTCACAGCTTGGTCGACGACCTGCGCTTGCAGGGTCTCAATTGTGTCCGCGACGTGAGATCGTATTTCGGGCCCCGGAATGACGGTCCGTTCGGGGCTGTGGCGGAGCTTAATCTCAACCCCCCCGGCTTCGAGAGAACGTCTGCTCACCGTCAATCTTATGGGGATGCCCATCAGGTCGGCGTCGTTGAACTTCACCCCGGCCCTCTCGTTACGATCGTCGTACAGCGCCTCGATGCCAGCCGACTGTAGATCGGCGTATAGGTGCTCGGCCTCTTCCTCGTTGCCATGCAAAACGACGATGTAGGCGTGGTAGGGTGCCACAGTGACCGGCCAGATGAGGCCGTATTCATCGTGATACTGTTCAGCTATGCACGCCAACAGTCTTCCAACACCGATGCCATAAGATCCCAGGATCACCGGCTTATCTTGCCCGTCCCTGTCGGAGAACGTACAACCCATGGCATCGGAGTAACGGGTGCCCAGCTTGAAGATATTGCCAACCTCTACCCCTCTGGAGGCACGCAGGGCGGCCCCGCATTCGGGGCAGGCGTGTCCGCCCTCGGCCGCGGCGATGTCTTCGACGATGTCGGCCCGGTAGTCTCGTCGGTAGTTGACGTTGAGCAAGTGATGACCCTCGTCGTTGGCCCCAGCCACCAGGTTGGGCGAGCTGGGAATCAGGTCGTCTACGACAACCGTCACTCCCTCGATTCCTGTGGAGTCGCTTTGTACTGTACTGGGCGAGCGTTTTCCTCTAATTCCGATCGGGGAAGCGTAGCCGGGAATAGCGCCTATGGCTTGGATCTCGTCATCCGTTGCCGGGCGCAGGGATTTGGCCTTCACTGCGTTGGCCAGCTTGGTTTCGTTTACGTCCATATCTCCACGCACGATGGCGAACACCAATCTCTCTACGTCCTCTTGGCCTTCTGCGATTGTTGCCATCCTGAAGACAGCTTTGGCGGTTTTGGACTTTGGTATGCCCAGAAACTCCGCCAGGCTTTCGATAGTGGTTACACCTGGTGTGGGTACCTTTTCGAGGGGCATGGGCTTCTCCTCGACGGGGACGGGCTTGTGGAACGTGGCGATCTGACGATTCGCGGTGTATCCACACTGGTCGCAAATGAGTATCGTGTCTTCTCCAATGGGGGTGAGGTACATAAACTCGTGTGCCATTTTCCCCCCCATCATACCCACGTCCGACTTGACCGCCACTACGGGCAGGCCACAACGGTGAAAGATGTTGAAGTAGGCCTGGTGGTGAGCCCAATATTGAGCATCCAGGCCATCCCAGTCCGCATCCAGGCTGTAGCTGTCCTTCATGGTGAATTCCCTCACCCGGACCAGGCCGCCGCGTGGGCGAGGATCATCGCGCCATTTCGTCTGGATGTGATACAGCAAGCGTGGCAGATCCTTATAAGATCGTACTTCCATGCGCACCAGATCGGCCACGACTTCCTCGTGGGTCATAGCCAGTACCATATCTCGATCGTTCCTGTCGTGGAAGCGCCCCATCTCCGAGCCGATCTCGTGCCAGCGTCCGGTCTCCTTCCAGATATCGGCCGGATGGACGACGGGCATCGTGACCTCCTGTCCCCCGATGGCGTTCATCTCATCGCGCAGAATGTTTTCAATCTTGTTCATCGACCGTCGCGCCAGAGGGAGGTAGCTGAAGATACCAGCTCCCAGTTGACGGACGAACCCTGCCCGGACAAGCAATTGGTGGCTGGCGATTTGTGCGTCTGCAGGGGCCTCCCGCAGAGTTCGACCGAAAAGCTGTGTCATTCTCATTTTGACCTTCCTTCTTTCTCGAAAGCGGGAAATGAAAACCAGCCTCCCGATCCGGAAGGCTGGCGGACTAGGCCGGTGGTTTGCGATGCCCTGGCAGCGCTAACTGGCCCTCCGAAGTAGGGACGGCTGCGAACTGCTAGGGATAGGCCATGGACGATGCATCCTCTTGTTCCTCGCTGGCTGCATTCTAGCATAGGGCAGTGTATCTGTCAATTCCGAGTGGAGGCAGGTGTTGGGTCGTCGCTTGTCATCTCAGGCGTCTCCCGTATAATCAGCTCTCGGATGTTTTTTATCCGCAGCTACTCTTTCATCTGACATACGCATGGTGTAATGATTCACCTTGTGCTCGCAGCGGATGAAAATCCGCTGCTGGAGGCAGGATCAAACCCGTTTTAGCCTCTGCCAAGCTGCTGGGCAGGATGCACATTGTCATCCAGCGGGAGCAGGTGAATAATTACCGCATGGTTTTATCCGCCGGATATTTTTTATTCGCAAACACTGCGAGGATCAAGAGGAGGACATACATGCTTGCGTCCGCCGTCGAGGCAGCCCAGCGGGCAGGTCAGGCCATCGTTGAACGTTATCCCGCCAGCCACAATCTCGTCTTCAAAGGTTACCGTGATATCGTCACCGATGCGGACACCGCCGCTGAAGCCATAATCCTGGACCTGATTCGAGCTCGTTTCCCCGATCACGCCATCATCTCCGAGGAGGCGGGTGGTCCTCAGGATGAGGCGGGTAGAAAACATCCACTAGACGAGGGCTATACTTGGATTGTGGACCCACTGGATGGGACGACGAATTACGCCCATCACGTTCCTGTTTTCTCTGTCTCCATCGGCGTATTGAAGGACGGAGAGCCCCTCGTGGGTGTCGTTTATGATCCACTGCGGAAGCATACGTTCGTGGCTCAGCGGGGAGAGGGGGCCAGGCTCGACGGTGAGCGGATAAACGTCAGCCGCGGCTCGCGCCTGGATCGCGCGGTGGTGGGGCTGGATTGGGGGCACAGCGACGAGGTGCGCGAGCAGGTGTTGGACCGCCTGCAACCCGTGGCTATGCGCTGTGGCACGGTGCGCGCGCTGGGATCGGCGGCGTTGGCGCTGGCCTATGTGGCGGCTGGCCGGCTGGACGCTTACTTTAACCTGGCCCTGAAGCCTTGGGACACTGCGGCTGGCGCGCTTCTCGTCATCGAGGCGGGTGGACGATGCACCACGTTGGAGGGTGGGCCATACCGCGTTGGCTCGCCCGGCTGTCTAGCGACGAATGGGAGGGTCCACGCGGGGTTACTGGCCGTGATCGAAGAGCCGTGAGCAGGCTGGTCAGGGAGCCATCTCCAGGATACGGTGTATCATCTCTGGGTCGTCGCGCAGCAGTCCCGCTCTGGGCAGCCGGGACAGCAGGGTGGCCCAATCCACGTTTCTGCTGAATACGTCGCGGAAGATGGGCAATGCCTCGTCCACCCGCCCCAGGTCGGCCGGTGTGACCGCGTGCCAGAAGGGCAGTTCTTCGATTTCGGGTGCCATTTCGGCGGCAGCGCGGTATTCGTGCAGGGCCCTCTCCACCTCTCCGGCTCCCAGTAGTTCGTCGCCCTGATTCATGTGTTGGTAGGCCCGGTGCAGCCCCACCAGCCGGCGCAGCTCGCGGACCGGCTCTGAGCTATCCTCCACGCGTAGGTCCATCACGGTATCGGCCCAAGGGCGGCCGGTGGAGGTGGGTCTCACGATTAGGATGGAGGCGCTCTGCTGGCCGCGGATGTCGCCGCCGGCTGTCTGACCGCCTTCGAGCGCAGCCAGCATGCGTTCGGCGAGATCTCCCTCTGTCTGGCGGTAGGCGCGGGCCATCGCTGGCCAGATGTCGGCGCTGGCCATCATGTTGGCCTGTACGGAGAAGCCATCGCCGGTCTCGTGCCCGGCGTCAGCGATGCAGCGCGCGCCAGTGTGGGTGGCCACCTGGCTCGAGGTGTCCACCATCGCTACCTGACGCAGTTCTCGGCCTTCGTCGGTAGCCAGCAGCGCCGCCAGCGCTTCCGAGGGGGATTTGCCCGCTCGCATCAGGGCCAGTCCCAGTGGCCCGTAGCTGACCTCGACGAGCGACTGGGTTGCCACAGCCCCCACGCCGGCCTCGGCCCATGTCACCACCGATCCGACTGAGAACCAATGGGACTGCACTGCCACCCCCATCTCGCCGCTTTGGGGATCACGGGCGACGATGGAGAAGGTGTGGGCCAGTTGAGAGGGGCGAGGGGATTGCCAGCTACTGGAGTCGTTCATCGCTGTCATTGCCTCCGGGTGTACTGCTCTATAGTATGAAGTGTGGAGTGATACGGTAGCGCCCATGGGTTATGGCGTCGCTGCGTCGGCCAGTTTTGCCTGCTCGGACAGTATGTCGGCCATCAATGCCCGCAGCAAGTCCAGCGCCTCTATGACGCGGTGGTCGCGCAGTGAGTAGGATAAGGCAGGCGTTATCCGGCGTGAGGCACGACCAGCGACTCGATGGCCCGCCACATCACGCTCTGCATGTCCTCGCGCAGCGCCAGTTTCTCGGCCCAGCCGACCTCGTATCCCCCTTCGAGAAAGGCGTGCCCGGGTGGCAGGTAGCCGAAAAACCCGTTCATGTAGCTGGAGGCCATAGGAGTGCCGAATCCCATCTGCCAAAGCCGGCGTTTGAAGTCGACGAACGTCTCTGCGAAGACCTCCCCGGGCTCCCCGACCAGGACCGCGTCGTGGACGCCCAACGCCATCACCTCGACCTCTCCTGTCCAACCAGGGTCTACCCGTTTCAGCACCCTCGCGTCGTCAAGAGGAGGTGCGTCGGCCCGACGGATGTTCACCCATGAGGACTCGACCCACGGGGGTCGACACGGCTCGCCGGTTCGAATGGTCTGCGCGACCTTCCATGCCTCCTGGGCCACTGTCTGGCCCAACTCTTCCACTTCCTCAAAGGTGCCGCCACCGCGGTCCCCAACGTGGAAACGGGGCAGGGTATCGGCCGTGCCGTAGTAGATAGGGCCGTCCACCATCGTTTCAATGGCGTACTCGCCGTTGAGTTTTGCCCGCACGCCGCTGGTATAGGGATTGACGTTACCTGTGCCGCCGTTCACGTACAGCACCACCGCGCCCTGACCCAACCGCTGTTCAAGTGCACTGCAGGTGACGCCTGGGAAGTCGGCGGAGATGAGCAGGTTGTCATATCCCAAGACGACGGCGTGGCAGTTCCAGTTCACCACCAGCCCGAGGACGTGGTGCTCCAGATCTTCTATTCGTAGCACAGCTAATCCCGGGTCGGTGGGCCGGTCGATGAATCTGCGGTTGATGGTGTGACCGTCCAGCCGGCCGCGCCCTGCGCCGACACGGGCGGGCACCCGGCGCTCGTAGGCCTGCACGATGGCCCCCGTGATCAAATCTGCCACAGGAGTGTCCCAGTCTTCGGGATTGTCGTCATCGGGTCCGGAGTGAGTGTGCACGGTGCTGAGATGAATGTGCTCTGGGGGGATAGGCACTTGCGCCGTCACCCGCTCTCGAATTTGGGCCACCGTTTTCTGTGTAAGGAAGCAGAGTTCGTTGGCACACAGCGCCCATACGGTGCCTGCGCCATCGACCACCATCGCTCGGCTGTGCAGATCATCGTGTACGCCGGTGGATGGCTCTGGGCGATTGCTGTAGCCCACCAGTTCGCAACCGACCTTAGGGGTAATGGTTGCGACACCAAAACCGACTCTCAAGTCATCCATCTACTCTTCCTCCTCTCTGACCAGCATCGAGAGAATGACGGTGACGACGCTGACGATAAGTGCACCCAGTAAGGCGGACCAGAAGTCGTGCACGTAGAAGCCGACGTGGAACCAGTTGACGGCGATGACCGAGGCCAGCCCTAGCGTGACGCCGTTGATCACCAGGACGAATAGGCCCAGCGTAAGGACGATCAACGGACAGGCCAGAAGCTTAAGCAGGGGGCGCACGATGGCATTGACCAGGCCCAGGATGACGGCCATTGTGGCGTAGACGATCCAGCCGTTGCTTTCCACAGTGATGCCCGGGACGAGCCAGGCTGCTACAAAAAGCGCCAGACTGGAGATAACCCAACGGATAAGTATTTTCATGTCAGATCTCCTTTATTCTTTCTACGATTTTGAGGTGCTGGAGTTGCATTGTGGTGGGGTCGGTCGGCATGGTCAGTCCTTCACTTCTTCTCTTGTACACGTGAACTTCGTTCACTCGAGGGGGGAAGCGACTCCTTCGGCATGATCGCCAAGGTATCTCCTGACTTGATTCCAGCACTGAGAGGGGTTTCCTCTTGATCTACGATCTCATCCTCGGCCCTGAAGTGATATTCCCCCTGAGGAAGGTCCAGTAAGTCCACTAGCGCTGCCATGATCTTTCCCATTGGGTAGTAAGCCTGAACCTCGACCGTGGATCGGTGATGGCCGTCGGGAAGGAGGACCGTCAGGACGAGGGAATGGTCCCACGTGCTCAGATACGTTGGTGGGGATACATCGGGGATTTCAATTCTTGGAATAGGCGGCAACATAGCGGTGGTGCCGACTACCAGACCGGGTTCCTCCTTGGGCAGGGGACGGTCGTCCCAAACCAAGAATCGCGCTCCAGGGATCCTGATTGTGTCATTCGGTCGGATCTCTACACCTTTGCCCGGAGGTAACCTCGTGCCGTTTAGGAAGGTGCTATTTCTGCTGTTTAGGTCTTCAACGAATGTCTTGCCAGTCCGTCCTTTCAGTATGCGGAAATGGTGAGAGGATACGCTCTGATTCTCCACGAACACGTCGCAATCAGAGCTTCTTCCAACTAGCAGCCCCCTGTCGGGGACGACACGTTCCAGCAAGCGCCTTTGACCCTTGTAGTGAACTATACGAATTCTTCCCCGGACTGTCTCGGGAGTCTGCGCAGGTTGGGTGGCTCGTTCTATCCAGTCGTCAAGCTGCAACCAGAAAGGGAGGGACAGCAGGGCGGTCTTGTCGCGCTCAACGCTTGAGCCTGCCATAATTCGGCCGAGAAACGTGCCCAGAGCCTTCGTCAGAGGTCGCTCGAGATCAGCAGGGGCTGAGTACTCAATCCTCTCTATCTCCTGCAAGACTATAGGTACGACGTTACACTCTTTGTCCCCCTCCGATGTGTGGGGAAGCGCGCGCAACCCTTCTCCCCGCTCGCAGGGAAGTGTGTGCAACCCTTCCCCCTGCTCGCGGGGAAGTGCATGCGATCCTCCCCCCCGCTTGCGGGGAAGTGCATGCGATCCTCCCCCCCGCTTGCGGGGAAGTGCATGCGATCCTCCCCCCCGCTTGCGGGGGGGACAGAGGGGGGGACGACACGGTTGCCCGGCTCCTTTCTTGGAGACCAATATCCAGGGCACCCTGCTTCCGATCGCCATGCCCAGCGCGAGATAACTGCTTTCGTTGGATAGGGCTCCCAGGTGGCACAGAACGAATTGGGCCGAGAGCACCTTTCGACGCACGTCGCACAGCCTGGGCCCAGAAGCCCGGTCTGTCAGATAGACCGGGTATAGATGGTACTCGGCCAAACAGGGGGCCAGCGACCCCATCAACTCCCGCCACAGCAGCTTAGAGTGATTCAGCACCAGGTAGGCGTTCTCATCCGGCGGTGTTGACATACTCTCGCACACCTTGTCACAGAAATAGCACATGTCGTGCGCCAGTGATTCTGAAGGTGGAAAACCATGGTCGCGGAGCCTGGCGAGTTTGGTCTCTAGATCCGAGTGGTCGGCGTACACGATCAACCGTCCCCCTTCCTCCTCTATAGAGGGAAGCGTAGCGGCTCCTTTGCCCCCCGCCAACTCCTCCCGGCGAGGGGATTCCTCCGCATGAGGGGGCTCTAGCTCAGGGGGCAGGGAGGCCTTGTCTCGAGTTGTAACAATCGCGGGCCGGTTAAGTCCCAGGGCGATCCCCAGTTCAAGGTACCCGTTGAGGTCCTCTGAAGACAGCTCGAAAATGCCAAAGCGGGTCAGGAAGATGTCCTGGCATATATCCATCAGTTGTGGCTGCCTATCGGTGTGGCGGGGTTCATATCCCAGAGGAGCGAACACGTTGGCCACGGCCCTTCGCCAGTCATTCCGCTTGCGATTCGACCCTTGATGACTGACGAAGTATTGAGAGTCTGGATCTGTCCGCCGTTCTGGAGCCCGAGATACCGGTTTCCCCTCTTTTCCCCTGTCTTCCTCGTTGGTATATGTATGTGACTGTATCTGGGCCAGCGCTTGTCTGACCGCTTCGTTATGGGGATTAAGGCGCAGAGCAATTTCAAGGCAGGAACGTTGTTGCTCCTGTGTCTCAACAACGCTTGCCAGCCACAGCCATCCCTGAACCGACCGGGGGTCTTCTTTTACAACCTGGCCCAGAACGCTTCTGGCCTCTGTGCTCTTTCCCGCTTTGGCTAGCGTGATGCCCCTACGAAGTTGTTCTCTGATCATGGTCTCGGTGATCAACGAAATCGAGAGTCCGACTGGTATTGATCTAGGTTGGTGCCCAACTTGAGCCTGAGCGCTTCGGTGGCCTCGGTCAATTCGCGTGCGATCTCGGGAGGAAGGTCCAGTGCGGCGGCTCGGACGTTCTGCTCTATCTGGCCTGGATGACGCGCTCCCGCCAAGACCGTGGTCACGCCCGGCTGGTGCAATAACCAGGCCAGTGCGACCTCGGCCATAGGTACGTCGATCTTAGCGCAGATGCGGCGAATTCTGTCGATCGTGGCGAAGGTCTCTGCTTCGTGCCCGTCCTCTCCATGGCGGGTTAGGGGGCGCTCCTTGGAGAAGTGGCGGGTTCGTGCCCGTCCCTCGGGGACGTCGTCAGCCGAGGCGAATTTGCCGGTCAGGAGCCCCTGGGCCAGCGGGCTGTAACAGAGGATGCCGATGTCGTTGTCCAGGCACTGTTGCTGCAGCCTGTGCTCGATTGTCCGCCACAGCAGACTGTAGGTCAGTTGATTGGTTGCGCATCGGCCAACGGATAGCAGATTGGAGAGATCCTGGGTGCCGAAATTGCACACCCCGATCTCGCGGACTTTGCCCTCCTGGCGCAGCTTTTCCATGGCTTTCCAGGTCTCTGCGATTGGGATGTCCCAGTTGGGCCAGTGTACCTGGTACAGGTCAATGTAGTCGGTGTTAAGTCGCTGCAGGCTGCGATGGCACGCTTTTTGTACCTCCTCCCCGGATAGGTGGTTGCTGCTGACCTTGGTGGCGATCACGGCTTCTTGCCGACGGCCGGCGAGGGCCTTGCCCAACACGATTTCGGAATATCCATCCCCATAGCCCTCGGCCGTATCGAAGAGGTTCACGCCCAGGTCCAGGGCGGTCCTGATTGTTGCAATGGAGTCTTTCTCGTCCTGTTCTCCCCACACCCAATCTCCGGCGATGGCCCAACATCCCATGGCCACAGTGGAGACTTTGATTTCGGTCTCGCCGAGCTTCCGGTATTCCATGGTGCCTTTGCTTCCTTCCTTTCTTCTCTTCTGTCGTCTTTCTTCGGGATTTCACTACCAGTTAGTATAGGAGCCATCACGGCAGCGGAGGTGTGGCGCTTCCCAAAACTTGAAGGAGTCGCTGTATGGGAAGACCTGCTCTGCTGTCAAGTCCTCGTTGAACTCGACACCCAGGCCGGGTGTCTCCGGCACTGGGAAATGAGCTCCCTCTGGCCGAGGCTGCACCGGAAACAGCTCCGGGTCATCAAAGCCCAGATTCTCGCTGGGGGAGGTGCGCGTTTCTAGCCAGGCGAAGTTGGTCACCGCCGCGGCGAGGTGGATGCTGGCTGCGGTGCATATCGGCCCCAACGGATTATGCGGCATCAGATCGATGTAGTGCGCCTCTGCCCAGCCTGCGACCTTCATTGCCTCGGTGAGGCCTCCTACGTTGCAGACATCTATGCGGATGAAATTGGTGATCCCTCGTTCAATATAGGGTAAGAAAGCCCACTTGCTGGAGAATTCTTCTCCGATGGCAAAAGGGACATCCGTCATCGAGCGTAAGGTCTCATAGGCCTCTGGAGTCTCAGCCCGAATCGGCTCCTCTAGGAAATCGAGTGTCCCTGTGGGCATCCTTTGGCAGAAGGACGCGGCTTCGGCCACGCCCAGACGGTGATGATAATCAATACCGAGGACAGGTTCGGAGCCCACTTCTTCACGGAGTCGGGTCAGCCACTCTGCGGTACGTGCGATTGACTCACGCGGCTCGAAGATGTTCTTTTCCCTTTCTCTAGGTGGATGTCCTGGCATCGTACGGATGACGTACCACCCCTTGGCGATCAACCGCTTGGCGTCCTCAATCAGTTGTGGGCCCATAGGGGCAGAGGTGGTGGCAAAGCACGGGACGAAGTCCCGGTGTCTCCCACCCAGCAACTGGTATACTGGAACGGACAGCGCCTTGCCGACGATGTCGTGCAGGGCGATGTCTATTGCTGATATCGCGCTGGTGAGAACTCGTCCGCCCTCGAAGTACTGGCTGCGATACATCTCTTGCCACAGGGCGCCGATGCGCATCGGGTCCCTGCCAATCAGGAACTCCCGATAATGTGTGACAGCGCCCACTACCGCCAGTTCACGCCCTGAGACGCCGGCCTCTCCCCAACCGTAGATTCCCTCGTCGGTCTCAACTTTGACGATGAGTTGGTTGCGACTTCCCACCCAGACTGGATAGGTCTTAATATCAGTGATCTTCATTCTATAGGCTCCCTAGACCTGTCACTCGTTTTCTTTCTTATTCTTTACTTATAGGACAGCGCGCTAAGACGATGGATCAGTGGCTGCAACGTGGGAAACAGCGGCCGATAGACTTCGCTATAAAGTCGTTCGTAGATGGCCTGGGTCTCTGGGTCAGGCTCGAAGCGCTCGCACGTATGGGTCATACCATCTGCGGCACTGGAGATGTCCGGGTACCAACCCACCGCTGCGGCCGCGAGAATCCCAGCTCCCAGACCTGTGGCCTCGGTCGTGGTCGCGCGCGCGACAGGCACCCCTGTGACGTCGGCCACGATTTGACACCAGAGGTCGCTGCGGCTTCCTCCACCCAGTGCTACGTACTCGCTGAAAGACTGGCCTGTAGCCCTCATCATCGCGTCGCCCACCAGGCGTTGCTCGAACGCCACGCCCTCCAGAATAGCCCGGTAGAAATGCTCCCGCCCATGTGTGCCGGTCCATCCGATAGTGATCCCAGCAGCCGCCGGATCCCAGTAGGGGGTCATAGCATGGTTCCAATAGGGCACCAGCATGAGTCCCAGGCAGCCGGGCGGGACCTTGGCTGCGGCCTCTTCCAGTATCCCCTCCGGGCTGAGAGGACGGCCGCGCTCGTGGGAGCTGCGCAGGTCGCCGGCAAATTTCTCCACGAACCACCCCACGGTGAAGGCTCCGCTCTGGATCACGGTTTCCAGGAAGTATCCCGTGATGCCGTGCTGCGCCATCGGTGCATAGAGCGTGCGGAAAGCCCGATCCGTGAGATATTCGGCATTGACGACGCCGCTGACCACAGCAGTGCCCAGGTTGAGGGAGGCTCGGTCGCCGCCGGTGGCGTTGGCCCCTAGGCCAGCACATTGACCGTCTCCTGCTCCGGCGACCACTGGCAGCCCGGCCGGCAGCCCGGTGGCTGTCGCGGCTTCGCTACTGACGTGGCCGATGAGTGCCCCCGGGGGCGTCAAGTTGGGGAGCTGCTCGACCCGCAGGCCGGGTTGGAATGGGAGATCCTGGATCAGGTCGGCAGCCCAGGTGTGGGCCTGCATGTCAATCAACCCCATAGGATCGGCGCAGGCCAGGCTGGTTCGGAATTCGCCGGTGAGCCGATGGACGAGGAAAGCGTGGACGTCGAGGAACTTGTAGGTCTGAGCTACGACTTCTGGCTCGTGTTGCATCAGCCATACGATTTTGGTCAGGGAGGGATTCGTAGTGAGCGGTTTGCCCGTCGTCCGATGAAAGTGATCCTGACCAATTTCTTGCTCCAGGAGGGTCACCTGGGTACGGCTGCGTTCGTCTAGCCAGAGGATGCCGTTGCGGATTGGCTGACCCTCGTCGTTTACTGGCACGAAGCTCTCTCTCTGATGGGTGATACAGAGCGCCTCTACCTGGGATGGGTCGATCTGCTGGGTGAGTTGCTCAAGCGCAACACATACCCCGCCCCACCACCGCTCAGCGTCCTGTTCGTACCAGTTGGGCCGGGGTCGCAGGAGAGGGTAAGATGCTCGCCCCTCGGCCTCGGCTTGGCCATCGCGCTCCCACGCGATGGCTTTACAAGCTGTTGTGCTGCTGTCTATACCGATGACAAGTGTTTTCATCGTACGGTCTCAATGGACGGTGGCCGGAGCACCAGGTATGGGGGGTATTTCAGCTGGCCCATCCTTGCCCGTTAGGGTGTATCAATGCTTTTACATCCCGCTTAGCACGCAAATTCTTAAATGCAGTCTCCCACTCTTCCAGTGTGTAATGGTTGGTGATCATTGGATCCAGGTCGAAGACGCCCCGGTCCAGCAGGTCAATGGCGTGCTCCCAGCTCTCCCGTCCGTTCCAACTCCAACTGCCGCGAATGTCGAGCTGGCCCAGGCTGACCTCGTCGAGATTGACGGTGATCTCGCGACCCCAGAGGCTGATGAACACGATGACGCCCTTACCGCCAGGGCCCTCGTGTGCCTTGCGTGCGCAGTCGATAGCGTGCTGCACCCCCTCTTGGCTGGCCGAGCACTCCACGACGAACTCAGCGCCTTTGCCGTTCGTGACCTCCATAACGGATTTCTCGGGGCCATCTTCTGAGTACAGAATGTAGTCTGCCCCCACCTGTTTGCCGATCTGCAGCCGTTTTTCGTCGCTTTTGAGGCCGACCAGGAAGACGCGGCGTGCGCCGCACAGCTTGGCGTACTGGACGGACATGATGCCCATCGGTCCTGGGCCGACCACCACGACATCGTCGCCTACCTTGACCTGCGCTCGTTCCTGAATCAGGTGGTGCGTGGCGACGATCGGCTCCGCCAGACAGGCGTGATCCAGTGACACGTGATCGGGTAGGCGATAGATCACGTGCTCTGGCACACGCATAAATGGTGCGTAGGCCCCGTCTATGGTCACGCCGAGCCAATCGCCCCCCCCACACTCAATGTCGGCGACGAACTTATCGCCCTCTTCGACGTGCGTGACATTCCGCCCGACCTTATGAGCGAGGCCAGAGAACTCGTGTCCCAGGGTGACAGGCACTCGGTAGAAATGCCGGTCCTCCTGAATCAACAGGTCACTGCCGCAGACCCCAGCAGCATAGACCTTCATCAATACCTCGTTCGATCCGATCTCCGGAATCGGCCTCTCGCACAGCTCAACGTGCCCTGGGCCTTGGGCAGTTTTTCGTACCGCTTTCATCTTACGGATGTTTTTCATCCGCCTTCTCCTCGTTCTGTGCTCTGTATCTCGTGTCGTCTTACTTATCAGATGACGAACAAGGCGACACTTTCGATGTGATGAGTTTGAGGGAACATATCCACCGGTTGCACTTCGGCCAGATGGTAGCCGGAGCGACCCAGGCGTTTGGCGTCGCGGGCCAGGGTGGCGGGATCACAGGAGACGTAGACAACTCGAGCGGGCCGGTGAGCGACCAAAGCGTCCAACGCGAAGCGGTCCACGCCAGCGCGAGGCGGATCCATCACAGCCCCGTCCAGGGGGATGTCTAGGTCGGGAAGTACTGCCTCGACCGGTCCCTCGATGACCTCTACGTTGTCCCGGTCGGCGGTGTTCTCCAGGAGATCAGCGACGGCCGCAGGCTCCGCTTCGACTCCGACGACCAGTCCGGTGTGTTTGGCTAAGTGTCTGGTGAAGAGTCCCACACCGCAGTAGGCATCCAGGATGGTCTCATCCCCTTGGGGTTCAAGGTACTCAGTTACCAGGCGCACCAGTTGGTTGGCTTGGGGAGTGTTGATCTGGAAGAATGAGGGGGCTGAGATGCGGTAGGTATGTCCAGCGACAACTTCCGTGATGTGGTTGTTGCCAATCAGGTTTGCATATTGGCCATCTGAGAGGAGCAGGACGCAAGACACGGGCAGATCTATCTCCAGACTGGGCGCTAGGTCGTCCTCCGTCTCGAAGACAAGCATCCGGTCGCCGGTTATGGTGCCTGCACGCAGCGAGAGGCGGGTGAGATTCTCTAGCTCGAGGTCGATGGTGGCGTAGAGGTCGGAAAGGAGCGGATGGAGAACGGCACACTCCTCTATGGCGATGACTTCCCGATCCTGTTGATTTCTCTGGCCCGAGGTACGGTGGAAGCCAAGCCTTCCACCCGGGGCGGGATGGAACTGGGCATGATTGCGATAGGCCCAGCCAGAACCGTCAGGAAGGGTGGGGTGGACGTGGGGATCGGATATGCCACCGATGCGCGTGAGTTGATCGCTCACGATCTGAGCCTTGAAGCGCAGTTGTGCCCGATAGCTTATGTGCTGCCACTGACAGCCCCCACAGCCAGTCAGGCCGAAGTAGGGGCAGGGAGGTGTGACGCGGTCGGGAGAGGGCTCCAACACTTCAACAGGGCGGGCGAAGGCGTAACGCCCTTTGTCCTCACTGATTTCGACGCGCACCGTCTCCTCGGGCAGCGTGTACGGAACGAAGATAGCACGGCCCTCGTGTCGACCCAGCGCAGCGCCGCCATTGGTGATGGTGGTCAGTTGGAGCGTAAATTCACTCATGTTGGTGCACCTCAGTGGATTTCATCACCTGGGTTCCATATCTGCTCTGACCTTCAACTCCTCAAGCATCTGGGTCCAATGGTGGCTCAGGAATGGAGGGTTCTTTATGCTATCTAGTATGTAGGAGCGGTCGGCACGAGAGAGGTCCAATACGGCGGTGATCATCTCTTCTTGGTAATAACCAGCTTCGGCCAGAGGAAGACCTTTGGGCTCGCGGATGAAGGACCAGCCGCTCGATGTTTGACTGCCGTCTGGAGATTGACCGATGGTGTTTGCTACGCAATGAAAGATCCTGGTGTTTGGCCCGACCGGTTGCTGGGCCCGCCCTGAAATCCGCTTCCAGGCTACCGCCTCAATTTCATCCGAGCTGCAGGATGGGTGGAACAGGATTTGAGCTCCTGCCATAGCTGGAAGGCGGTACAGCTCTGGGTGTCTGCCGTCGCGGCATATGATCAGGGTACACAGGATGCCATCTATCTCGAAGAGCGACAGTTTGTCGCCTCCGCGACAATACCGTTTTTCGTCTCGTCCAGCCATGTGGATTTTGGCGTACTCATGGACGATCTGAGCGGTGGGAGCGATGACGTGAGCCAGGTTCAGGAAACGGTCAGATGTCTTCTGAATTGTCCCGCAGATGACCCAGATGCCGTGCTCTGCCGCTGCTCGGCAAGTCTCATCGAGCGCACGCTGAACCTCCTTTGGATCAAGATTCACGGCGTAAGGGAAGTAGTAGCTCGTCAGGTTTGACTCGGGAAAGAGCACCACGCGGCTGCCACATTCTGAGGCGGCCTGGATGTAGTGCAGGGTCCTTTGGAGGTTGAACTCAATTGGCTTCGCCCAATGCATTTGCACACAGGAGATCTGGAGGGCGTCAGGGTTCGGCATGCGCTCTCTTCCTTCTACTCGATGTCTCGGTCACGTGACGGGCAACCGTAAGGGTGGTCCCTACAAGCATGCGGCTGTTTACTCTTCGTCCGCTGGTTTGTCAGTCGTTACCCATCTGGGCCTCTTCCTATATTGGTTTCTCCCCACGACCCACGCGCCGACCGTAACCAGCAGGCCGACGATCAGAAATACCACTCCAATCAGGAGATTCCCCCCACTATCCCAGCCCAGCAGCAGCAGGATGGGTAGCGCGAGCATGCTCGGAATAGAAAACGTCAGGACGCCGGCCACGCCGCCGATGAAGTTTATCCACCACAGCCAGGTTTTGTAGTTCTCGGGACACTTAAGCTTCAGATGCAGACTGTAGATCAATAGGGTAAAGATGAGAATTCCCAGGCCCAAGAAAGGGATGCCGATGAACAGAAAAAAATCTGCTACCCATACACCTGCCGCTACGAACGTGATCCCCACCAGGATGAAGATCAAACAGGCGAGCCAAAACGCGCCCGCATCTTTGAGCTCGTGGTACCAGTGTTTTCCATACATGTGAGCTCTCTTTAACGAAGGCAGTGGCTCCCATCTCCATTTGGGGCCCAAGGTTTGTGGATCTCTGTGCTTGATTCTACCTTGCCCTTCCTGTTCGTGCAAGTCAATACCACCCGTGGGTTGCGTGCAACACATAGGGCATCTACCTCTTTCCTTGCACCTCGTCGTTTAGTCGGTTGAAGAAGGCGACCATATAGGCGTGGCGCTCTTCGGCAATGGCGCGACCAGTTTGGGTGAAGAGCCGCTCTTTGATGCGGGATAACTTGACGACAAATTCGTGCACGGGGGTGTGATTTTGGGGATTATCTCCCTCGGTCAACCAGCGAGCTAAGTCTATGCTCTCGACCGGGGCCCATAGTTGCTGGCCGTGTGCGCCACCGTAGGCGAACGCTCGCGCTATTCCTATGGCACCGATGGCATCCAATTTGTCCGCGTCGAAGAGTACCTGTGCCTCTAGCGTGGCTGGATCCGGGCGGGTGCGAAAGCGATGGGCAGCGATGGCGTGGGTTATGGCCTCCACCTGGGCAGCGTGTTGCACGCAACCCGTGTTGCACGCATGCGGACGGTCGGCCAGGATCTCACGTGCCCGGTTGGCGGCGAAAGCGGCGTGGTCAAGTCCATGTGCCTCAGCCCATTCTCGCCCTACGTCGTGCAGAAGTGCCGCTGCTTGTATGATCTCCATGTCGGCCCCTTCCACTTTCCCGACACGTTTGGCCAGCGCGTATACACGCAACACGTGGTCAAAGTCATGTACGGCGTCTGCTCCTTCATAGTGGCGCCGCGCCTGCGCGACGGTGATCACAGGTTTTGCCTTTTCGTCCGTAATTCCGGGCTGACCGAGATCAATTGGTAAACCTCGTTCACGTCGCGGCGGGTCAGCAGGCCAAGAAACCGCCCTTTCTCCACCACCGGTAGTGCGCCGAACCCGCCCTCTGCCATCTGCCGATGAACCTGGAATAGTTCGTCATCCGGTTCCACGACAGGAAACTCCTCCTGCATGACGTCGCGTATGGGCGTCTCCGGCCGGCGTTGCTTGAGAGATCGAACCACATCGGTATGCGTGAGTAGGCCCACGAGTTGCTCACCATCGCAGACGGGGAAGTCGGCCTGTAAGCTCTCAAGGGTCAGGTCAGCGGCACGGCTGACGGGATCTTCAGGAGAGAGCACCTGGACTTGGTGGGAGAAAGCATGGCGCACCCGTATGCCCTGGAGGGCGTTCTTGACCTGGCTCATCTGTCCCTCCTGAGTTGCTCCAGAGTACACGAAGATCGCGACCAGGATCCACGTGAAATTGCTGGTCAGCAGGCCTAGGAGACCCAAGATCCAGGCCAATCCCTTGCCTATGCTGACGGCTATGGAGGTTGCGCGGGTATGTGGCATCACGGTTGCCAGCAGTGCACGCAGCACTCGCCCGCCGTCCATGGGAAATGCGGGAATGAGGTTAAAGACGGCCAGTCCGAGGTTGGTGAAGATGAGATATGGCAAGGTGTCCTTCCATCCCAGGCGTGAGGGATTGGTCAACAGCTTCTGGAGTCCGCGGCCCACGTCCAGGGGCAGGAATAGGCCGATCACGATCAAGGTGAAGGCGATGGCAATGTTGCTCAGGGGGCCTGCGATAGCCATGAGGAACTCCTGGGTCGGTCGCTCGGGAAGACGTTCCATCTGCGCGACGCCCCCCAAGGGTAGGAGGACGATATCGCGTACCGGAAACCCCATTCGAATCGCCGTCAGGCTGTGCATCAGTTCATGGATCACGACACAGATAAACAAGAACAGCGTGACGACGATGCCGAAGACGGCCCCTGAGAGTGAAAAACGTCCTGCGTTCAGGAAACCGAATTGGATGGCTGCCCAGATCAAGATTAGTGGAAAGGTGACGTGCATCTTGATCTCAATGCCGCGCACTGTGAGTAGTTTGATACCAGTCATAGCAATCCTTTCTAAGCATATTGTGGAAGGAGAGAGTGATAGGTCATTCTATACCCTCTCTCGTCTCGTTTACCACGTGGTCCACCACGGCTCCGAAATTTCCATGGCGACGATAAACGGCCAACTGGCGGTCAGCGCTGGTGCCCCGGCGTAGGATGGTTTGAGCGTATTCGACCTCCGTCCGGCTTTCCAGGTCGTCCACCACATCGTCCACCCAGGCCAACAGCTCTTCGATCAACGTGGAAAACGGGACCTCTCTTGCTTTGCCGAAGTCAATGAGCTTCTCACCGATGCCGTAGCGCACCGCACGCCATTTGTTCTCGTCGAGCAAGTGTCTCCGATAGAGGCGCCAGGTCTGGTTGGCCTGCCGCAGGCGCACCAGTTTGGCCACGATTGCCTGGGTCAGTGCGGCTAAACACAGCGTTTCCTCGATTTGCGTGCACATATCGGGGATGCGTATCTCTAGCGTAGGGAACTTCTCGCTGGGGCGCACATCCCACCAGATGTGGGTTGGTTCCTCAATGCTTCCGGTCGTGAGTAGTGTGTCTACATAGTGACGATAGTCAGCGTGGGAACCGAACAGGGGAGGGATACCGGTACGGGGAAGGCTTTCAAAGAGGACGCTGCGGTAGGACTTCAACCCCGTGTCGCGGCCATGCCAAAAGGGAGAACTGGTCGAGAGGGCGAGCAGGTGGGGTAGGAAATATCGAATCTGGTTCATCACCTCAATGAGCAGCTCTTGGTCCTCGATACCGACGTGAATGTGCATGCCAAATATCAACAACCGTCGCCCCACATCCTGCAAGAAGCGGGCCAGTTCAGGATAGCGGCCGAAGGGCGAGACCTCCTGTCGTGCCCAGGATGAGAAGGGATGTGTGCCTGCCGCCGCCACCCACAGTCCCTCTCGATCGGCCAGTTCCCAGATCAAGCGCCGCATCTGGATCAACTCGCGACGTGCTTCCTGGATGTTGTGACAGATGCGGGTGCCTACCTCCACCTGGGATTGGAGGAACTCTGGCCGTATCTGATCGGGGAGCACGGCCAAGCCGTGCTTAAGGAACCGTTGCACGTAGGAGCATAGCTCCCGAGTGGCGGGATCGATGATCTGGTATTCTTCCTCAATGCCGATGGTAGGTGATAGGGATCCCATAGTTGGTTACCCACGCACCATTATATCATAATGGCAAGCTGTTCCAAGTTTGTAAGATGGAGAAGCAGTGGGCGACTGCGGGATTGCCGGTTGCAGTTTGCGCAAGGGTCTGGTAATATGGGTGTGAGGTTGTCAAGCTGTTCACGAGCTTGCAGGCAGGAGGCTGTTATGGAACAGATTGTACGGATTGTGACCGATAGCAGTTGTGACCTTCCGGGATGGTTGGTGGAGCGTCTCAAGATCATCGTGGTGCCGCTCATCGTCCGCTTTGGTTCAGAAGTGTATCGCGACGGGGAACTGTCGCTTGAGGAGTTCTGGAGCAAGGTTGCCAAAGCGCAGTATCCCTATTCCTCCCAACCTCCGGTCGGCGTGTTCGAGGAGGTCTTCGGTCGACTGGTCGCGCAGGGCAAGCAAGTACTCTGCCTGACAATCACGGGGAAGCACAGCGGCACGTTGAACGCGGCACAGTTGGCCGCTCAGCGCTTTGGCGAAGCGGTGAGCATATTTGACTCCTTGTCGCTTTCCCTCGGATTGGGTTTCCAGGTTCGAGCGGCTGCCCAGGCCGCCCAGGCCGGTCGCTCGGTGCAGGAAATTCTAACGCTTCTGGAGGACATGCGGGAGCGGATGTGTCTGACGATCTTGCTTGACACGCTCGAGAACCTGCGGCGCGGTGGGCGGGCCGATGGGTTCATCGCCATCTTGGATCGGATGACGCGGGCGCTCAATATCAAGCCTGTGATCAACCTGGTGGAGGGTCAACTGCGGCTGCTGAGTGTGTCCCGCTCGTTTCGGAGTGGGCTGAGGCGCGTGATGGAACTGGTCGAGCAGATGGGGCCGCTGGAACACCTGGCTGTGGTGCACACGCGTAGACAGGAGATGGCGGAAGAGGTGGCTGATCAGTTGGCAGAGCGCACTGGATTTCCCAGGCAAGACATCTGGGTTCAGGAGACGGGGGCAGTGTTGGCCTCCCATGCTGGTTCAGGTGTCATTGGGGTCTTAGCGATGCCTGTGGCAGTCTGATCTCTCCTCGCTGCTGCGGAGCGGGTCGCGTTATTTGTGTGAGATACACGCCTTGGGACGTAACACCACCCGGCGCTCGTCGCCTTGCTGTAGCCTCCGGATATTTGGCCGCAGCGCCCACAGTGTCAATGTCGCCGTCCCCAGGCCGTGGATCAGGTAGGTCCATGGCGCATCTGTCAGGGAGGCCCGTAGTGCGAAGATGATGGGGGTTAGCACCGCGACGACGATGGAGCCTACGGAGGCATGGTGTGTGGCTATGATCGCTATCGCCAGTATCCCTGCCAGGATAGGCCCGTTCCAAGGCCATAGACCGATGGCGCCGCCGACGGTGCACGCAGTTCCAGCGCCTCCCTTAAACCCAATGAAGATCGAGTAATTGTGGCCTAGCACAGCCGCCACACCGGCCAGTGCCCCGAGCGTGGTGCTCCCCACGGTAGTTCGCGCCAGCAACACGGCCAGCAGCCCTTTGATGCCATCGCCTAATACCGCCAGCGCTGCCACCCAAGGCCCGGCGGCTCGCAGGACGTTTGTGCCGCCGGTGCGTCCACTGCCGATCTTGCGCACGTCCTCGCGCGTCGTCACGCGCACGAGCAGCAGCCCTATCGGGATCGAGCCCATCAGGTATGCGCTTGCGATCACGACGAGGCTGGGAAAAGTGTTCACGTGTGCCTCCTTATAGGTAAATAGGTAAAACGGAACGGGAGTGGTAGAAGCTAAAACACGTGAACTTCCATTGGGTTGCGCGGGCTCGTCTCAGTTGCAGAAGGAGCCGAGCAACAGAGCTGCACGTGTGCGTAGCTGGGTGTCAGGTGATTGGTTGACACGTCTCACGTTCTCGTGTAAGATTTTGCTGTCGTAAGTTGTGTGCTGAATGATGATGATGCTGAGGAGGAGCAGCGATGCCGGCGATTATTGTGGTGGGTGCTCAGTGGGGTGATGAGGGAAAGGGACGCGTGGTGGACTGGCTGGCGCGTGACGTTCAGCTTGTTGCCCGTTTCAACGGCGGCGACAACGCGGGGCATACTGTCGTGGCGCAGGGACACACGCTCAAGTTGCACTTGGTGCCCTCAGGGGCCCTCTACCCGGACGTGTTGGCCCTCATTGGCGCGGGGGTGGTGATCAACCCGGAACGCTTGGTGGCCGAGATGGACGAGTTAGCGGCGCACGGCGTGGACGTGAGCCCATCGCGATTGAAGGTGAGTGCTGCTGCTCACATCGTTTTGCCGACTCATCGTGCCCTCGACGGGGCGCGGGAGGTGGCCCGAGGGCACGAAGCCATCGGGACGACGAAGCGGGGTATCGGTCCTACCTACGCTGACAAGGCGGCTCGTATTAACCTACGCGCGGGTGATATGGCTCGGCCAGAGTACCTCGCCGAGCGTGTGGCCACAAGTGTAAGGTCTCACAATCAACGTCTGCAGAAACAGTACGGCGCGGAGCCCCTCTCGTCGGGACGGGTGGCGGCAGAGTATTGTGCCTATGCTCAGCGGCTGGCTCCTCATCTCGTTGACGGTTCGGCCCTCGTGGGGGAGATGCTGGCGGCTGGGAAGACCGTGCTCTGCGAGGGGGCTCAAGGGCTGTTGCTCGACCTGGACCATGGCACTTATCCCTACGTCACGAGTTCCTCTACCGTGGCTGGCGGCGCGCTGACGGGCCTTGGTTTTGGGCCTCGCTATGTCTCTCGTGTCATTGGAGTGGGCAAGGCGTACACTACCCGAGTGGGCGCGGGACCGTTCCCGACCGAGCTGTCAGGTGGAATCGGCGATCGGATCCGGGAGGCCGGTAACGAATATGGCACGACCACGGGGCGCCCACGCCGCTGTGGCTGGCTTGATGTGGTCATTTTGCGCTACGCTGCTCGCGTCAACGGCCTGGATGAATTGGCGTTGACCAAGCTGGACGTGTTGAGCGGCCTGGAGCGACTTAAGCTGGCGGTAGCTTACGAGCGTGGCTCGGATGGAGAGCGGACCGAATACTTCCCCGCTGAGTTTGGTATGGAGGCATTGGCTCAATGGAGGCCGGTCTATGAGGATGTGCCCGGTTGGTCGGAGGACATCAGCGGGGTGCGTGAGCGTGACGACCTACCCCCAGCCGCCCGTGAATACGTAGAGCGGATCGAGGAGTCGATGGGTGTGCCAGTGACTCTGATCGGCGTAGGGCCAGAGCGAGATCAGACGATCAGTTGATAGATTGGGTTGGCTGGTGGGTTGTTCCTTGATCGGCGATAGCCCAGACAATCTCGGCCACGCGCCGTCCGGCGTGTGGCTGGGCCAAGGCCTGGGCTTGTACTGCCATCTTTGCCAGCCTGTGATTATCTGGACGTAGGAGTTCCTTGACCGCCGTGGCTGCTTCTCGGGGTGTCGGTGCCCACACTCCGGCGCCTGTTCGTACGACGTAGTCCGCATTAGGCCTCTCTTGACCGGGCAGTGCGCCGCTCAGCACCATGGGAAGGCCCATCACAAGGGCCTCGCTAATGGTACTTGGGCCAGCCTTTGTCACCAGCAGATCCGCTGCCCGCATCCATTCGTGCATATTATTCACGAAGCCCTTCACGTGCACCGGCACAGGACTTCTCTCAATGGATAGCTTAGCCTGTGCCTGTTTGTTGCGTCCTGCGATGATCACGAGCTGGGCATGTACGCCGCTGTCTGCTACTGCTCTGTATAATTGGTGCAATGGGCCCATACCCTCGGCCCCGTTTACCAGGAGCACCATGGGCAGGTCGGGATCCAGTCCCAGTTTCTGTCGCACGGCGAGAGGGTCTTCTTGTGCAGTCGTGACGAAGCGCCGGTCCACCGGCAGGCCGGTCACCAGGAGGCGCTCTGCAGGCATTCCACGATCAAGCCCGCACCGGCGGACCTCCTCGGTCGGCACAAGGCAACGGGTTACCCCCGGCACAAACCAGAAGGCATGAGCAGTCGCCAGATCGGTCACCAGAGTGATGAGGGGTTGGCTTCTCTTGGCGCTGGTCAGGGTACGTAGGACGATGTCGTTGAACAGCGGGTGGCAGCACACGATGACATCGGCTGGGTGTTCGCGGAACAGGTGGAGAAAGGCCGGGCGTACAAGCGGCCAACAGCCTCTCGTGAGCAGCGTGGCCTGGCGTGGTCCATCGGATAGGTGGTAGCCAGCAGCCCATACCGACCCTCTCAGTCTGACCAAATAGGGGTAGAGGCTGTCCAGACGCCGGAAAGGCCAGGGTGCGTACTCGGCCAGGGCGTCCACTAACTCGATATGGGCCTGCTCCTCATACAGGTCTCGTAGAGCCTGAGCCACGGCATATGCTGTACTGCGGTGTCCACCTCCTGTATCGGAGAACAGGAGGAGCAACCGTCTGGTGGTCTGGGCCATTGTGTCGGTCTCTGTGCCTCCTTTCAGAAGCAAGGGCGAACGAAGTTCAGCCGGAAGAAGAAGCAAGTCCCTCTAACTTCCCCGCTAGGCGATTCTCTCTCCAGCGGGTGGAGGGGCGATCGTCTTCACCCGTTTCTCGAACTTGCTGCGTGGGAGCATGACACGCCGACCGCAGAGCAGGCAGCGAATACCGATGTCAGCGCCGATCCTGGTCACTTCCCATTCATAGCTCCCGCAGGGATGGGGCTTGCGCATGCGCACCCTGTCGCCAACGTGGATCTCGAGCGGGCCTGGCTGGCTCATAGTTCCACTACCCGGGGATGGACGCGGCAATGCTCCGCCGTGATGATCGCGATCACGTCGTCCACGGCTCGATCTAGCTCTCCATCCCGGTTGACGACGACGTAGTCAAACTCGACCATCCGCTTCATCTCTTCGTGAGCCGTGGCTACGCGTTTCTCAAGTTGTTCAGGGGAGTCGCCGCCGCGTGCGCGCAGCCGTCGTTCCAGTTCTTCCTCTGAGGAAGCGGTCAGAAAGATTAGCACGGCCTCCGGCGCGAGGCGGCGTACGGTCGCCGCTCCCTGCACGTCCACTCGCATGATGACATCCTGTCCGGAGGCCAGGGCCTCGCGCACGTGTTTCTTGGGAATACCTTTGTGCTGGCCATAGACGATGGCGTGTTCCAGCAACTCTCCCTCTCGCTTCATATGCAGGAATTCCGTGGTGCTAAGGAAGAAATAGTCCACGGTGTGAACCTCACCGGGGCGCGGCGGACGGTCTGTGGCGGTGACGACGAAATGAAGCTGGCATCCGCGCTCCTTCATGCGTTGGATTAGGCTGTCCTTACCCACTCCTGCAGGGCCTGAGATGACGATGAGGAGAGGCTCAGTCTCAAGATCGTATACGGTACGCTTCTTCAAGAGCTACCTCACTTGCGATATGTCGGTAAATTGGTATACTTTATCTATTGACCTGGCTCGTTCTTAGTATGTCAGTATACCATTCCCCTGTATAAGGGAAGTGAAGCGATTCCTTTGTTGGAGGGTGACGTGCCGATCTACGAATATCGTTGTCAAGACTGTGGACATCGTGTATCGATCTTCTGGCGCACCTTTTCTGAGGCCGGGAAGGGAGCACCGGTCTGTCCTCGTTGTGATGGGACCCATCTCACGCGCCTGGTGTCCCGCGTTCGCGTCGTTCGTTCTGAAGATAGTCGTATGGAAGACATATCTGATTTCGGTGACTTCCCTGATATTGATGAGAGCGATCCCCGGAGTATGGGGCGCTGGATGCGCAAAATGAGCGACGAGATGGGTGAGGATTTGGGACCAGAATTCGACGAGGTCGTTGGGCGGCTGGAGGCTGGCGAAAGCCCGGAGGAGATCGAAAAGTCCATGCCGGAACTGATGGGCGAGGGCGGTGACGACCTGGGGAGTGGAATGGATATGTAGGACTCAGCATCGAGTTACTCATCATCCAGCCTCGCCTGTACGAGTGTTCTGATCTCAGCTTGCACCTCCTCCACCGTCCGATCGGCGTCGAGCATCACCCACCGCTGCGGTTCCTGCCTTACCAGTTCCAGGTAGCCGGTCCTCACTCGCTGGTGAAATTCCAGTGTCTCAGCATCCAGGCGGTTCCATTCATCTCCGCTCAGCCGACGGCGTTGCAAGCCTGTCTGGGGTGCGACGTCGAGATAAAGCGTCAAGTCCGG
>Ga0180431_10002273_pt1 | contig 25929 bp, 19 predicted proteins | sample SS_ome_11_FD_132459 | JGI IMG/M metagenome (GOLD analysis project Ga0180431, IMG submission 132459) | Hypersaline lake sediment archaeal communities from the Salton Sea, California, USA - SS_1_MS_1 metaG | ecosystem: Environmental > Aquatic > Non-marine Saline and Alkaline > Hypersaline >... | reverse complement strand
GCGGCGAGGGCGACCTCCGCACTGCGATCGGCCCTGAGCCGCCTCAGCTGTGGCAGCGCGTGCTGCGCCGCCCGCCCCAGCCGTCCCAGCGAGAGCGCCGCCGTCCGCCGCACGCCGGCGTCCGGGTCGCGCAGAGTCAGCAGCAGCGCGGGGACCGCGAGGTGCGGATGGTGGCCGTAGTTGCCCAGCGCCTGGGCGGCCCGCAGCCGCACCGTCGGGTGGCGGTCGTCGAGGGCCCGGGCCAGCGGCGCCAGTCCTTCGGGGCCGATCCGCCCCAGCGCCCCGACCGCCGCGGCGCGTACCGACCAGTTGCGATGGTCGAGCAGCATGACCAGCTTCGGGCGCGCGCTGACCGCCGCCCGGCCGATCCGCTCCAGGGCGCGGCAGGCCGACCGGCGCACCGCCACCGACGAATCCGTCAGCGCCACCGTCAGCTCCGGCAGGGCCTGCTCGGCGGCACTGCCGATGCCGGCCAGGGCCTCGGCCGCCGCGCGCCGCACGGGCTGGCTGTCATCAGTGAGCACCCGGCGCAGCTCGCCGAGCGCCCCGCCGGCCGGCGGTCCGATCGCCCCCAGCGCTTCGGCGGCATGCTGGCGAACCTCGGCGAAATCGTCACCCAGCGCGCGCGTGAGCTGGTTAAGGGCACAGGGGCCGATCCGTTTCAGCGCCTGCGTCGCCCAGAAGCGCACCTTGGTGTCGGGATCGCGCAGCGCGGTGATCAGCACGGGCACGGCGCCCAGCGCGGGCGGTCCCAGCCGCCCCAGCGAAAGCGCGGCCTGCTCGCGCACCTCGTAGTCGCCGTCGAACAGCGCGACGGTCAGCGCCGGCACGGCGTCCTCGCCGATGCGGCCGAGGGCGCGGACGGTGCGCAGCCGCTCATGCCGGTCGGCGGCCACCAGTCCCTCCTCCAGCATCGGCACGGCGGCCGTCGCCAGCACGCCCAGGTTGCCCAGCGCCACCACTGCGGCCTGGCGCACCTCCTCGTCCGGGTCGCTCAGTGCGCCGATCAGGGCATGCACCACCGGCTCGGAGGCCCGCAGGCTGCGCCCCAGCCACTGCACCGCTTCCTCGCGCACCGCCGGGTTGCGATCGCGGAGCATCCCGATCAGCAGCGGGGGCACCCCGCCCAGGTGGCGGCCCAGCCGTCCCAGCACCTGCACCCCGTGCAGCCGCCGGCCGTCGTCGTCGGCGCCGAGGTCGAACGCGTAGTGCAGCAGCGAGCGGCGGCGGGGCCGCGGCGGATCGGCGGCCGGACGCGCGCGCGGCTCCCGGCTGAAGATGCGCCGCACCAGCTGCGCCAGGCTGTCGTTGGCCAGAAGCTGCATGGACCGCCGCCTGCGAACCGGCCCCGCCCCGGCGGGGCTGCCGCCAGATTATAACTGCGCGTACACGGCGCCCGAGATCGTCGGTAGGCGCGAAGCCTCTTCGCGCCGCCCTCTCCGCCGCGCATAGGATTCGCGGCTACCATCACTGGTGGCGCGGGCGTCTCGCCCGCGATTCGTTACGCCGACGGCTCTGTCGCCGGATTCACGGTAGGGGTGATCAGAAGAACGCCAGGATGTCGGTGAACGTCACCACCAGGATCAGCCCCAGCAGCATGATCATCCCCACCAGGTGCACCAGTGCCTCGCGCTGGGGGGCTACGCGGATGCCGATGCCGCTGAGCATCACGAACACCAGCCGCCCGCCGTCCAGCGCCGGCACGGGCAGCAGATTGAAGACGCCGATGAAGACGTTGAGCAGGATCACGATCTGCAGCAGCGAGTACCAGCCGCTCTGGGCGCTCTGACCGATCAGCGCCATGATCCCGACCGGGCCGGAGACGCTCTTGACGCCCTGCGGGGTGAAGAGGACCCGCATGTTGAGCGCCACCAGCAACACCATGTCGCGGGCGTCACTGAGGCTTCGCAGCAACGACTCGCCGACAGGCAGCCGTTCGAGCCTTGGCTGGAACTGGACGCCCACCGAGACCATGGAGGTATCGCCCGGCAGCAGGAAGTTGAGGGTCTCGCCGTTGCGCTGGACGGTCAGCTTGACCGGCTCGCCCTCGCCGGGCTCAAGCGGGTTGCCTTCGGCGTCGACCGGATTGAACTCATCGTCGACAGCGGCCAGACTGAGCAGCACTTCGTAGCCGTTGTTGATCGGCTGGTCGTTGACGTGGGTGACCACGTCGCCGATCTTGAGCCCCTGCTCATAGCCGACGGTCTTGGGTGGTACCAGCGCAATCCTGGTTGTTGTGTAGAAGATCTCGGCCATCGAGACGCCCAGGCTGGCCTGGTTGTCGTTGAAGCCCTCGATCAGGCGCGGCGTGGCGGTCAGGCTTAAGCGCTCGCGGCCCCGCTGGATCAACAGCTCAAGCGGCCGGTCGCGATGGTCCCGCACGATCTCGATCAGCTCGCTGGAGCGGCTGATCGGCTGCCCGCCCAGTTCCAGGACGAGGTCGTTGGCCAGCAGGCCCGCCTCGGCGGCGGGACTGCCCGGCTCCACGCTGCCGATCATTACGGCGTTGGCGGGGAAGCCGATCAGGCCGATGGCAAGCATCACGATCAGCGCCAGCACGAAGTTCATCAGCGCGCCGGCGACCAGAATGAAGGCCTTCTGCCAGCCGTTCTTGCCCTGCCAGGTGGCGTGGGTCGGAAAGACGCGGCCGTCCTCCCTGAGCCCCGGCGCGTCGGCGGCGTCCCCTTCCATGCCGGCCACCCGGCAGAAGCCGCCGATCGGCACGGCGCAGAGGTGGTAGCGCGTCTCGCCCCAGCGGCGGCTCATCAGCGTGGGGCCCATCCCCAGCGCGAAGTCCGGAACCGCCACCCCGCAGGCCTTGGCCGCCAGCATGTGGCCCAGTTCGTGCACGAACACGATCAGGCCGAAGACCAGCACGATGGCGAGGATGCTGAGCACCATAACTACTTAGATGTTACCACCGCCGGTCCGGTTCGACTCTGCGTTGGCCGGCCGTGTCTCTCGCATCGCGGGGATTGTGTTGGAGGGATTGCATCGGAGGGCAACTGCCCTAGTACGGGCCTCAAGACGTGCCGCAGCCGCCACCGTCGCCGCCCTGGCTCCAGGCGCGGGCCACGTAGATGAAGCCCCCGATCAGGCCGATGGTGACGAGCAGCTGCAAGAGGTCCATACTCCCCCAATATACCATAGGGGGTATCGCGTTAGTGTGTTGGCGCGGATTGCGGCCGGGATCGAGCGTCGCGCGGCAGCCTTGACAGCCGCCCCCGCCGTGGTACACTTTGTGGCTTCGACCGGCCCTTTCAGACCGCGCGCACGTAGCTCAGTGGATTAGAGCATCTGACTACGGATCAGAAGGTCGGGGGTTCGAATCCTCCCGTGCGCGCTCTGCACCCGCTTCCACGCCTGCCGCTGCGGCGCGCAACCGGCCACCGGTCGCTACAACTCGCTATGGTCGACGTTGATCCCGTGCTGCCTCAGCAGCGTCTGCAGCGCGCCGCGGTGCCCGGCCTCGTGGGCCATAACCGCCATCACCACGCGCAGCACGCTGGCCGGCCCGCGCTTCTCCATCATCGCGGTGTCGTGGCCCTCCTCCTTGAGCTTCTTCAGAAAGCCGTCATAGGCCTTGCGCGCGCCGTCCGGGACGTCCAGCAGCGTGGTGTAGGGCTGGCTGATCCACGGATCGTAGACCGCGCGCGTGGCCTTGAGGCGGTCCAGCAGCGCCTGCTTGCCGTCGTACTCCCTGAAGGTCCAGACGCCTTCCTCGTTCGGCCCCTCGCTGGTGGCCCAGTACTGGTCCGCGGCATCCTCACCGGTCAGCTGAGTGCTGAACATCAGCCGCGCGTCGGCGATGTGCATCACGATCTCGGCGAGGCTGAAGCAGTACTTGCCGCTGGGGTCCTCGGGCCGCCAGTCCAGCAGCTCGTCGGGAATCGCGGCGGCGATCTTGTCCGTGTAGTCCAGCGTCATGCCCAGCCATAGCAGGTACTCGTCGACCGTCAGTTGAACCTGCGGCGTCGCGTCCATGAAATCACCCCGTGTCTAGCTGAATCCACCAAAGCCGTAACAGAACCGGCGCTCTCGCCGGGTCCGTTCTGGCGCCGATTATAGCGGCCGGCGCGGCGCAATATAATGCCCCCATGGACAAGAGGCTGAACATCATCTACGCGCGCCGCTCGATCCGGCGCTTCACCGCAGAGCCGCTCGGCGACGAACTGATCGAGGAGTTGCTGCGGGCGGCGATGGCGGCGCCGTCGGCCAACAACCGCCAGCCCTGGCGCTTCCTGGTGGTCACCGATGAAGCGCTGCGCCGGCAGCTGGCGGAGGCCCATCCGCACGCCGCGTTCGCCGCCGAGGCAGCCGCCGTGTTCATCATTTACGGCGAGAAAGCCGGCGAGCTGTTCGAGCAGGACCTGGCGGCGGCGACCGAGAACCTGCTGATCGCCGCGGCCGGGCTGGGGCTGGGCGCCTGCTGGTGCGGCGTCACGGACGCGCGGCGCCCGGGCATCCACCAGGCCACGGGCATCCCGCGCAGCCTGGAGATCGTCAGCATGATCTGCGTCGGCCACCCGGCGGAGCACAAGGAGCCGCGCAGCCAGTACGACCCGGCCAGGGTCAGCTGGCAGCGGCACCAGGGCTAGCGCGGGCGCCCGGCATAGCGGAAGTCGCGGCGGCTGTTGGCGTGGATCGACTGCAGGATCGCCATATACAGCCACATCGTCATCAGCGCCGAGCCGCCGGCGGAGACGAAGGGCAGCGGCAGGCCGGTGATCGGCGCCAGCCGGATCGTCATGCCGACCGCGATGAAGACGTGAAAGAAGATCACCGCCGAGGTGCCGTAGCAGATGTAGCGCTCGTAGACACTGAGCGCGTCGCGTGACAGCGCCAGGATGCGGGCCAGCAGCAGGAAGTAGAGCAGCAGCAGCCACAGGCAGCCGAAAAAGCCGTACTCCTCGCCGACGACGGTGAAGATGAAATCGCTGTCCACCACCGGAATGAACCCGCCGTGCACCTGGGTCCCGCGCAGAAAGCCCTGGCCGCTGAGGCCGCCGCTGCCGACGGCGTTCTCGCTCTGGATGATGTGATAGCCGCTGCCCGAGGGGTCCTGCTGTGGGTCGAGGAAGGCCATGATCCGCTGCTTCTGGTAGTCCTTGATGAACTGGTAGTAGCGCGCGTTGCCGTTGCTATCCGTGCCCAGCGGGATGCTGACCTGCCAGGCCAGCACGCCGGCCCAGAGCATGTAGAGCGCCACGATCGCGATCCAGCGGCGCGGGATGGGGGCAAACAGGCTCATCACGAAGAAGATGATCACGAACACTAGGCTGGTGCCGAGGTCGGGCTGGATCACCACCAGCGCCTGCAGGCTGAGCATGATCAGCAACGCGGGCCAGAAGCGGCGCCTGACCTGGTGTGGCTCGCCGCTGTAGAGCCAGGCCAGGATCAGCGTCAGCGCCAGTTTGGCGAACTCGCTGGGCTGGATGTCGAACAACCGCAGCTCGATCCAGCGCGTAGCGCCCGTACCGCGGTCGCTGCCGATGAAGGGCAGCGCGATCAGCAGCAGCACCGCCGGCACGTAGAACCACAGCCAGCTCTCGGGTTTGAGGCCCCAGTTGATGCGCCTGAGGATGAAGAAGACGATCAGCGCCGCCACCAGATAAGCCGCCTGCTTGACCACCTTGGGCGAGACCCAGGGGCCGACCGGGTCGGGCGCGACCCACGTCGCGGAGTAGATGTAGACCAGGCCGCTGATGCTCAGCGCCAGCGCCAGCAGGAACAGCCACCAGTCGAAGCTCGGTCCGCGCCGCATCACAGCCATTATCGCGTCCCCCGCCGGCTTCCGCAAACGTGCGGGCGCCGCCCTCGGCGATAATGGCGGCGTGTCACTGGGCGAGATCGACGTAGCGGTGCTGGGCGGCGGGCCCGCCGGCGCGCGCTGCGCCGAGCTTTTGGCCCAGGCCGGGCGCAGCGTCCGGCTGTATGAGGCCCGCGACCCGGCGCGCGCCAAGCCCTGCGGGGGGCTGCTCAACCGCCGCGCCCAGGACCTGCTCGCCGAACTGGGCGGGCTGCCGGGCAGCGTGCGCGTCGGGGCCGAGATGCCGGGCCTCGAGTTCCCCCTGCTGGAGTACCACGACCTCGACAACCGCATCCGCGCGCGTTACCGTCCGCACTACCGCAACATCGACCGCAGCGCCTTTGACGCCTGGCTCATCGAGCGCGCGGCTGCCGCGGGTGCGGAAGTCGGCTGCGGGATGCGGGCCGCCGAACTGGACTGGCGGGACGACGGCGTCTATGTCCGGTTCAGCGCGGACTGGCTGCGCGCCCAGTGGGTGATCGACGCCACCGGCGCCGCCGCCCTGACCCGCCGCCGGCTCCAAGGCCCGGCGGTCAGCCGGCTGCACGCCCTGCAGGGCGCAGCAGTGATCGACCCGCCGGTCGAGGCCATGTGGGCGATCTACCAGACCGCCTATACGCCCTTCTTCAGCTGGGTAATCCCCAAGGGCGAGGGGGTGCACCTGCTGGGCACCGCGCTGACCCGCGCGGGGCTGCGGCAGGCCCGGGGGCGCGGCTGGGACCTGCTCAGGCCGCTGCTTGAGTACCTCGCGCGCCGCGGCTGCCGCGTGCAGCTGCTGGATGAGCGGCCCCGCGGGGCGCAGCTGACCTGTCCGGCGGGCGGGGCTGAGCTGTGGCACGGCCGCGGGCCGCTGCTGGCGATCGGCGAGGCGGCGGGGCTGGTCAGTCCGTTCAGCGGCGAGGGGATCAGCTATGCGCTTCAGAGCGCCGAGGCGGCGGCCTTCGCCGTGATCGGCGGGATGGGAGCCCAGGCGCTGCCCGAGCTGCTGAGCCGGCCGCTCAGGCGGCTTTCCGGCGCGATGCTCAGGGCCCGCGTCGCGGCCTGGCCGTGGCTCAGGCCCTGGGCGCTGTGGCTGCTGCCGCTTCACACCCGCGAGCCGCTTGAGTATCTGCGCTGGGATACCGGATTGCGCGCTGTGTAATAATCTAGCCGGAGGTGGCGGCATGATTATCGTGCGCGCGATCATCGGCTTCTTCAAGACGCTCGTCAATATCTGGGGCTGGCACGAGTGGTTCTATTACACCCGCAGCGGCTTCGACCCCAAGGTGCCCGCCGCCCGGCGCTGGGAGATCTACGTCAAGGCCGAGGACAAGGCGCCGGAGACCGCCGCCGAGGAGCTGCTGCCGACCAGGAACCACTGGCTGATCCTGCGCGACAAGTTCATGCAGGCGCCCGACGAGGTGATCTTCTACAGCACGGACCGCGAGAAGGTCGAGGTGCTGCAGCAGCAGTACGAGCGCGAGATGCGCACCCGCAGCTCCGGCGACTTCTACTACAAGATGGTCAAGGGCCGCAACCTGGACTTCATCCACACCTACAAGCACCTCGACGAGGAGCCGCTGGTGGAAGGCACCGAGATCGATGCCGAGCAGGAGCGCGAGAAGTTCCTGCGCTAGACCGGCCCGGCCCCATCGCGGGTAATCAATAGTGTGCCCCCGGCACACCGATCTACCGCGCTGAACGATGAAAAGGGAGGATTACTGATGCAGACAGAGATGAAGGAAGCGGCGCTGCGGCTGGCGCGCCTCAACCCCCACGCGCTGCTGACCACCGTGGCCGACGGCAAGCCGCGCTGCCGGACGATGCAGACCGCGCGGATCGACGACGACTTCACCGTCTGGTTCGCCACCTACGCCGAGTCGGCCAAGGTGGACCAGCTTAAGGCCAACCCGCAGGTCTGCGTCTCGTACTACATTCCGGGCATCGACCTCAACGTCTACGGCGAGGCCGCGCTGCTCGACGACCAGCGGCTGAAAGACGAGCTGTGGCGCGACGACTGGAAGAAGTTCTTCGCGGGCGGCAAGACCGACCAGAACTACCTGGTGATCAGAATCACCGCCGCGCGCGTCGAGTTCCGCGACGTCCTGCACCAGGGCTTCGAGCCGGTGCTGCTCAGCTAGCCGCGCACGGCGACGCGGATCGCGGAGACGCCCAGCACCAGCCCGGCGACGATCGCCAGCGGCATCAGCCGCGGCACGATCAGCGCCGCCCCGAAGAACACCGCCATCCACAGCAGGTGGTGCATCACCCCGTCGAACCTGTCCATCAGCGTCTCGGCGCCGGGCCTGTCCGGGGCATCCTGCGATGCCGGGTTACCGGTTCCCTACGACGACGAATCCATCAGTCCGGGTGACACCAGTCTGCCTGACGCCAGGGCGCCAGCCCAGCGCCCGTAACCTCCAGGTGACATGACGCCCCAGTGGACCGCAGGTTACACCCCCGCCTTCTCCACCTTATCCTGACCCCGCGCCACCTTGACCGCGTAGTACAGCAGCGGGATCACGATCAGGCTGAGCGGCGTTGAGGCCGTGATGCCGAAGATCAGCGCCCAGCTCAGGCCGCTCCAGACCGGGTCGGTGATCATCATCAGCATGCCCGCCATCGCCGTCACCGCCGTCAGGAAGATCGGCCGCGTGCGGATCGCACCGGCATAGATCACCGCTTCCCTGAGCGGCATGCCGGCCGCCACCGAGTCCTGGATGAACTCGATCAGGATGATCGAGTTGCGCACCACGATGCCCGCCAGCGCGATCACGCCGATCATGCCGGTCGCGCTGAAGAACACGTCCCAGACGCCGACGATCGCGAAGCCGGGCAGCACCCCCAGCATCGTCAGCGGCACCGCCCCCATCAGCACGATCGGGTCGAGGAAGCTCTTGAAGCGCCCCACCAGGATCAGGTAGATCAGCATGATCGCCACCAGCATCGCGATCCCGAGGTCGCGGAAGACCTTGAGCGTCAGGTCCCACTCGCCGTCCCACCTCAGCTCGTGGCTCGGCGGCAGCGGCTCGGCCTGCTGGCGCAGCAGCATGTCGATGTTGGCGTAGACGCTGCTTCTGCGCTCCATCTCGCCGTAGACGTAGCTGACGGGGCGCAGGTTCTTGTGATAGATCGGCCGCCGCGCCTCCGTCTCACGGATGCTGGTCAGCTCGCTGAGCGGCACCGGGCCCTGGGGCGAGGGCAGCACGATGTGCTGAAGATCCCCCAGCTCACTGCGGTAGGTGACCGGAAAGCGCATCACGACCGGCGTCTGCACGTTCTGCGCGTCGTCGTGGATATAGGTCACCGGATAGCCGGCCAGCGCGGCCCTCAGCGCCATCGTCACGTCGCTGACCTTCAGCCCGGCGCGCGCCGCCTTCTCGGCGTCCACCTCGATGCGCAGCTCCTGCGCCACCGTCGAGACGGAGTCGTCGATGTCCGTCACGCCCGCCGTTTCGCCGAACCAGCCACGCACCCTGCCGACCAGGCTGCGCTGCAGCGCGCCGTAGGGGCCGTAGATCTCGGCCAGCAGCGTGGAGCGCACGGGCGGGCCGGGCGGATCCTCGATCAGCTTGACTACGGCGTCGTATTTGTCGCCGAGCGCGTGCAGCTCGGGGCGGAGCCGGAGCACCATGTCCTCGCTGCGCTCGCTGCGCTGCTCCTTGGGAATCAGGTTGACGCGCACGTCGGCCTGGTAGGGCTGGCTTCTAAAGCTGGTGCCTCTGAGCAGGCCGTTGAAGTCGATCACGGAGCCCGTGCCGACCGTGCTGATCACGCTGACCACATTCGGCTCGTCCTGCAGGCGGTCCTCGAGCTCGCTGACCAGGCTGGCGGTGCGGTTCAGCGCCGCGCTGGCGGGCAGATCGACCTGCACCAGGAACGTCTTGACGTTGGCCTTGGGCAGCATCCGAAACTTGACCCACGTAAACAGCGGGAAGCTGAAGGTCACCAGCAGCGCGATGACGAGCACCGCGAACAGCACGTTGCGCTTGCGCGGCACCTCCATCAGCGGCGTAAACATGTTGCGGAACATCCTCAGCAGCGTCGGGTTGGCGCCCTGGGTCTCGTCGCCCGCGCTGTCGCCGACGGGCTTGACCCGCAGCCAGCGGCGCGAAAGGTAAGGCGTCATCTGGAACGCGATCACCAGCGAGATGATCATCGCCACCGGCACGTTGAACGGGATCGGTCCCATGTAGGGGCCCATCATGCCGGTCACGAACGCCATCGGGATCATCGAGACCACCACCACCAGGGTGGCGTAGATGGCCGGATTGGCAATCTCGTTGACCGCCGCCACGCAGGTGCTGATGATCCCGCGGCCGCGGGTGCCGATCGCCATGTGGCGGTGGATGTTCTCGACCACCACGATCGCCTGGTCAACCAGGATGCCGAGGCTGAGGATCAGGGCGAACAGGGTGATGCGGTTGATGGTCTGGCCGGCCAGCAGCCCGATGCCCAGCGTGGAGAGCACGGTGATCGGGATCGCGACCGCCACAACCGCGGCGTCGCGCCAGCCGAGGAAGATCACCAGCAGGCCGATCACGATGACAATCGCCCAGGTCAGGTTGTAGACCAGTTCGTTGACCGTCTTGTTGGCGGTCTTGCCGTCGTTGCGCGTCGTCAGCCAGCTGGTGCCGGCGTCGAGGTGCAGCGGGGCTATCTCGCTCATGCGATCGACCAGCGCCTGGGCGATGGTCACCGCGTTCTTGCCCTGCTGCTTGGCGATCGCGATCGTCACCGCCTCGAAGCTGCGGCCCGAGGGATCGCCCAGCCCGTCCGCCAGGCGGCCGGTGCTTTCCCCCAGCCCGTGGGGACCGAAGCTGATGCGGCTCAGGTTGCTCAGCTCGGCGGGCCCGTCCGTGACCGTCGCGATGTCGCGCAGGTAGATCGGCTCGCGGCCCTCGCCCGTGGGCAGCGGGTGGGTCTTGATCACCACGCTGCCGACGTCCTCGGCATTGCGCAGGAACTGCCCGCTGCGGATCAGCACCCGCTCGCCGCCCTGCTCCAGCCGGTCGGTGGGCAGCCGCAGGTTGGCGCCGCCCAGCGCCTCGGCGATCAGCATCGGATCGACGGCGAAGGCCGCCGCCCGGACCGGGTCGATCTCGACGGTGATCTCGCGGTCGTCACCGCCGACGATCACGCTCTCGCTGGTGCCGGGCACCTCGCGCAGCTCATCAAGGATGCGGTGGGCCTGCTGCCTGAGCTGATAGCTGGTGCGGCTGTCGCTGAACAGGGTGAAGGCCACGATCGGCACGTCGTTGATGTCGACGGGCTTGACCAGCGGCTCCATGATGCCCTGGGGGGCGCGGTCGATGTTGGAGTCGACCGTCTCGAAGACCTTGAAGACGCTGTCCTCCTGGTCCTCGCCGACGTGGAACTGGGCCGTCACCACCCCGAAGTCGGGGAACGCCATCGACATCACGTGCTCGACGCCGTTGATGTTCCAGATCAGGCGCTCCAGCGGCTGGGTGATCAGCTTCTCGACCTCCTGGGGCGAAGCCCCGGGGAACGGCACGATCACGTTGACCGCCGGCACGCTGATCTGCGGGTTCTCCTCGCGCGGGGTAACGAACAGCGCCAGCAGCCCGAAGCCCAGCGTCGCGATCATGATCAGCAGGGTGATCTTGGAGTCGATGAACATGTGGGCCATCAGCCCGCCGATGTTGAGCTTCATCGACTGCTGGTCGATGCCGAACAGCCGGTCCTCGCCGCCCGCCTGCTCGGGGGGACAGGCCGCCCGCGGCTGATCCGGCGTGCCGCCGCCGTGTTCGTCCTTGCCCGATCTCAGTCGCCAGATCCACTTCATCGCGTCCCCCTACTCGCCCGCCGCGCCGCTGATCACCGCGCCGGCGAACAGGCCCGGCTGCGGCTCTGCCACGATCCGGTCGCCGTCGCTGAGGCCCCGAATCACCGGCAGCCGCTCATCCTCGGGCGCCCCGACCTCGACCGGCGCGCGGCTGATCACGCCGGCCGGCGAGACCCGCCAGACGAAGGCCTGGTCGCCCTCGTAGCTGACCGCCGCCACCGGCACCCACAGCTGGCTGCGCTCGCCGCTGGGGATCCGCGCGCGGACGAAACGGCCGCTGAATAGCCCGGCGACCGGTTCCAGCGCCAGCTCCACGCGCACGTTGTGGGTGCCCGGACTGGCCGCCGCGCCGATCACGTCCACGATTCCGCTGGTGCGCGTCTCGCCGCCGTCGGCCGCCTCCAGGATCACCTCCACCTGGTCGCCCATGCCGACGAAGCCCACCAGGCCCTCGGCCACCGCCAGTTCCACGCGGAAGGCGCTGTCGTCCTCCACCATGTAGAGCGGGTAGCCGGGGTTGGCCATCTGGCCTTCTTCGGCCATCTTGCGCGTGATCACCCCGTCAAAGGGGGCGGTCAGGGTGGCGTATTTCTGGTAAGAGGCCGCCTGGGCGTCCTTGGCCGCGGCCTGCTGGTCCTTGGCCGCCACCTGGGGGCGTTTGGCCTCGGCCTGGTCGATCATCGCCTCGGCCTGAGCCACGCCGCCCCGGGCGCGCTCGACGTTTTCTTCCGCGATCCTGAGCCCCAGTTCCGCCTTGTCGCGGTGCACGCGCGGGATGGTGTCCTCGGCGGCCAGCCGCTCGGCGCGCTCGTAGTCCGCCTGGGCGTCGTCGCGCGCCGCCTCGGCCTGGGCCAGTGCCGCCTTAGCCTGGGCCAGCCCGGCCTCGCCCTGGGCGACCACCGTCTCCACCTCGGCCAGCGCCGCCGCCGCCTCCGCGCGGTAGGCCGCCGCCTCGCTGCGCATCGCCTGGATGTCGCTGTCGTCGATCCGCACCAGCACGTCGCCATGGCTGACGCGGTCGCCTTCCTCGTAGCCCATGTAGGTGATCGCGCTGAACAGCTTGGTGGCGATCGGCACCGCGCTGGCGCCTGTCACCGTGCCCGTGACCTCGGTGTAGCCGGGCGCTACGGTGCGGGTCACCGTCGCCAGCGAGGCGCTTATCGTCTGGCGCTCCACCGCCTGGCCCCCGCCGCGGTTGCAGGCCGCCGCCCCCAGCAGGACCGCCGCCAGCAGGGCGGTCGAGATGATCCTGAAGTGAATGTTCGTGCTAAGCATCGCATCCTCCCGTCGCTGAGAGCGTCTCAGCGCTGCTCGGTTCCGTCCCGCCGAGGAACGGGTCGTAGCTGCTGCCCGTCAGGCCGGCCGCCATCAGCAGCCGCATGTAGGCCAGCAGGTAGTCGTGGCGCGCCTTGACCTGGCGCAGGCGGCTCTCCTTGTGCTCGCTGATCGCCATCCGGAGGTCGAGGTAGTTGGTCAGCCCCTCGCCGTAGCGATTGCGCACCACGCGCAGGTTTTCTGCGGCGCGCTCGGCCTGGGCGGTGAAGGTCTCGATCGACTGGTGGGCGATCAGCGCCTCGGTATGGGCCTGGGCCACCGCGATCCGCGCCATTTCCTCAAGCTGCGCGAGGCCCAGCTTGGCGGCCTCCAGGTCGGCGCGGCGCTGCGCGATCTCGCCCCGGATCACCCCGCCGGTGTCGAGATCCAGCGTCAGCTGCGCGCCGAAGGTCGCCTCGCTGTGGCCGTCCGTGATTCCATTCGGCGTCGAGTGCTTGCCCTCGGCGAAGACGCCCACCGCCGGGTTGCGCCGCTTGATCGCCTCATCGAGCATGTTGGTCGCCGCGCAGACCCTCAGCCCCATCGCCGCCAGATCGGGCCGGCTGTCGAGCGCCAGCGCCGTCATCTCCTCAAGCTCCGGAACGGGAGCTTCGGCCAGTTCGAGCGGCACGCTGCTGCTGAACTGCCCGCCGGTCGCCTCGCCGGTCAGGATGAAGAGCGTGTCCTCCACCAGCACGCGGTAGGACCGCACGCGGTTCAGTTCGTCGGCGATGTTGGCCAGCTGCACGTCCGCCGCCGCGATGTCGCTGCCGATCACCAGTCCCTCGGCGTAGAGCTGCTCGATCATCCGCTTCAGCTCGTCGACCGTCAGCTGTGCATCGCCGATCACCGTCAACTGGTCCGTCAGCAGCGCGTGGTTGAAGTAGGCCTCGATCACGGAGGCCGTCAGCTCGTGCTCGCGGGCCAGGGCGTCGTAGTCGATGGCGCCCGCGTTCAGCGCCACCGCGTCGCTGAGCAGCCGCACCCGGCCGCTGTCAAACAGCGGGTACATCAGCATCAGCTTGTACTCCACGTTGCCGAAGTAGTCCGGGTCGTTGAGCGCGGCCGGGTCGAAATCCATCTGGGTCACCCGCCCCTGGCTCAGGCGACTCGCGAAGACCCCCAGCGGGCTGTTGGTATGCATGCCCATGACGGACAGCTCAGTGCTGATCCCGCCGTAGCCGGCGATCGAGTCGCTCTGAGCGTAGGCGCTCAGCGCTTGCCACTGCATCGCCGCCAGCCCCGGGCTGTGCTCGACGGCCGCCGTCACTACATCCGCCAGCACCAGCAGCGGCGGCCCCTCGGCGGGTGGGACGTCGTCGTCGACCGGCACGCTGACCTTGACCACGGCCAGTTCGGCGCCGGAGCTGAACTGCTGCCAGGCGCTGCCGGCCTCGCCCGGCTTTGCGGGCCTGATGACGATCACCTCCGGCGGATCGACCGCGGCTGTCTCGCCGGCGGCTTCCGCCTCGCTGGAATCCCCGCCGGCCGCCAGCACTTCGGTCACCGTCGTGCCGCCCGTCGCGGCCCACGCCGGCACGCTGGTCAGCACCGGAACTATCAGCAGCGCGGCCAGCCAAAGAGGCCGTCGCGCCCATCCCCTGTCTTCAGTAAGCATCCCGAACTCGCTATGCTCCGTCCTGGTTTGACACCACCACGGAAAGCACTGCGCAGCCGCCTTCCTCCCGGCTTGCCCCAGGTGCCTTCCTCCCGTCAGCAGCGGGACTTACGCCGCTCTGCTGATAGCTTACCAAGCGGCATCGTGGATTGTAGCATATACCCCTAGGGGTATGTCAATATCGCAGTCGATTCAGACGGCATTCGTCTGCGTACTCGTGCGGTCATCGCACTGGCACTGCATGACGTAGCCGATTGTTGCTGGCTGTAGTATCGCAGAGATACCTACCTGGGTATACCCGCTGAGGGGAGAACTCGCGTACGGTATGGTGACGCCGCTGTATAATCGCGGCTGATGGCTCACGAGCAGCCAGCCGCGGCTCCGGCCAAGCACGGCTTCGGCACCTTCGGCGGCGTCTTCACACCCAGCATCCTCACCATCCTCAGCGCGATTCTGTTCATGCGCGCCAACTTCGTGGTCGGCGAGGCGGGCGTAGTCGGCACCATCGCCATCCTGCTGCTGGCCAACGTGATCGCCGTCTTCAGCGCGATCAGCGTCTGCGCGGTCAGCACCAACATGCAGGTGCGGGGCGGCGGGGCCTACTTTTTGATCAGCCGCGTGCTGGGGCCGGAGTTCGGCGGGGCGATCGGACTGGTGTTCTTCATCGCGCTGTCGCTCAACGTGGCGTTCAACGTGCTCGGTTTCACCGAGGCGCTGATCGGCACCGTGCCGGCGCTGGGGCCGTATTTCATGCACATCGCCGTCGCGGCGGCCGTCGCGCTGTTCGCGATCGCGTTCATCGGCGCCGAGTGGTCGATCAAGACCCAGTACTTCATCATGATCTTCCTGGTGCTCTCGATCGCCGCGATGTGGGGCGGGGCGCTGCTGCTGTTCAGCCCCGAGCAGTTCAGCGCCAACCTGGGCCCCGGCTACACCGCGCTCATCGAGGCGCCGGACAGCGGCATCCGCTACGGCTTTTTCATCGTCTTCGCCATCTTTTTCCCGTCGGTGACGGGCTTTCTGGCGGGCGTCAACATGAGCGGCGACCTCAAGGATCCGATGCGCAGCATCCCGCTGGGCACCTTCCTCGCCGTCGGCGCGGGTGCGCTGATCTACCTGGTGACGATGCTGCTGGGGGCCGGCGCCTTCAGTCGCGAGGACCTGATCTACCGGCCGTTCGAGGTGCTCAAGGACAACGCGCTGCTGGGGACGGGCTTCCTGGTGGCGGCCGGCGTGTTCGCCGCCACCCTCAGCACGGCGCTGGGCAGCTATCTGGGGGCGCCGCGGGTGCTGCAGGCGGTGGCCCGCGACCGGCTGATCCCGCTGCTGGGACCGTTCGCCAGGGGCTCGAAGGGGGCCGACGAGCCGCGCCGGGCGCTGTGGCTGTCCGGGCTGATCGCGGTCGGCGTATTGGTCTGGGCCGGCATGCTGGGTGGCAAGGGCGCCTTCAACACCGTCGCGGGCGTCATCTCGATGGTGTTCCTCGCGACCTACGGCATGATCAACCTCGCGGCCTTCATCGAGGGCTTTGGCAACAACCCCAGCTTCCGCCCGCGGTTCCGGGCGTTCCACTGGGCAGTCGCCCTGCTGGGCTTCCTCGGCTGCACCGTGGTGGCCCTGCTGATCGATCCGCTGCCGGCGGTGATCGCGGCGGCGGTCATCGCGTTGCTGTGGTGGTATCTGCGGCGCCGCGAGCTCAGGGTATCCTTCGGCGACGCGCGCCGCGGCTACGCCTATCAGCAGGCGCGCAACTACCTGGCGCAGCTGCGCGGGATGCCCGAGGATTCCCGTAACTGGCGGCCGACCATCCTGGCCTTCGTCGGCAGCCCGGCCAAACGCGAGAAGCTGGTCTCCTACGCCGTGTGGCTGGAGGCCGGGCGCGGCATCGTGCTGCTGGTACACATCCTGCGGGGCGAAGCCTCCGACGAGAAGCTGCTGCACCTGCGGGCTGCGCGGCAGATCGAGGCCTTCTGCCACAAGCACGACCTGCTGGCGTTTCCGATCGCGGCGGTGGCCGACGACGTGGCCTGCGGCATCCAGCTGGTGCTGCAGACGGCGGCGATCGGACCGATCCGGCCCAACGTGGCGCTGTTCGGCTGGAACAGCGGCGCCAGCACGGCGGCCGACTATGTCTCATACCTGCGCAGCGCCGCCGACAGCGGGATGAGCGTGGTGATCGTCAGCGGCGACGAGCTGCCGCTGGAGGAGGGCCGGAGCACGATCGACGTCTGGTGGCGGGGACGGAAGAACGGCCCGCTGATGATGCTGCTGGCGCACCTGCTCAGCCGCAACTGGGAGTGGTCACACGCCCGCATCCGGCTGCTGCGGGTGGTCGACGACCCGGATGCCCGGGCGCCGTCCTGGCACGCCCTGAGCGAGCTGATCGCCGGCGCGCGCGTCGGTGCCCAGGCGGACGTGATCCTCAGCCGCCGGCCCTTCCGCGAGGTGCTCAGCGAGGTCAGTCGCGACTCGGACTGCGTGTTCCTCGGCTTCGAGATCCCGCCGGAGGCGGGGATCACTGAGTGGCAGCAGACCTACGAGACGTTCTTCAACGGGATGCCGACCACCATCATGGTCTGCTCAGCTGAGGAAGACGACCTGCTGACGTGAGCGGGGCGCGCCGTCATGCAGGCAGTACCAGGCTGGATCTTGGGGGCTGAGGATTAGACGGAGCCAGTGACAGACCCGCGCGCAGTGCCGCTAGGCCGAGGTAGGGGAAGCGGCAGCACCCGTCGGCATCAGAACGAGGTTCCCGCTAGGGTTGTTTCCTCTTCATGAATGCCCGGACCTGGCCATACTCCGCGAGATCCTCGAGATTGTCGTGCTCAATGTCACAACCGTCACCCAGCTTGCTGGCCCACCTGCCGGACGGGAGCAGTCTGGCGGCGTGGGTTGCACCAAGTCCGTTGTGGTATAGCGCAATCTTCTCGTAGCCCTGCTCCGCACTACCGTCAACGCACTCGCGAAAGCCCCTCGTCTCAAAGGCCATCATCAGTGCCTTGATGGAAATGTCCCTCGGCGCTAACGGTGGCCAGTAGTCATTCTGCCTTTCGGGAAACGGCGCCCACCGCCTGTGGGTCTCGTGCGCCGCGTAGGCGAAGCAGTTGTAGTCTAAGCTGGGTTGACTGGCAACCGTGAAGTGTCCTCGGGCACCCGGGAATCTCGCTATCACCCACTGCTCTTCATACGTTAGTCGTGCCATCTGCCGTGGAAGAGATCAGGACAGATGCGGGCGCAGCCATCCCGGGGTTGTTGTCTGCCCATGCGAACCATGCCTGACGGATACCCTCATATGTAACTTCCGGAAGATCCCGCTCAGGGGCATAGCCCGTGAGCTCGGACAGGGCCGGCGACCATTCAAGCCGCCCCGCCGCTATTTCCTCAAGTAGCACCGCTACCATGTCCTCGCCCAAGGCCACTACCGCCCTATACGTGGGGTGCGCTGCCTTCTGCGCGAGTAATGAATGATGCGCGGTTGACTCCTCCCACTGCACGCGAAGCTGCTCAAACCTGTGTCGCAAGTCAACCCGACGGAAAAGAATGGACCTTGTGGGCGACACAACTGCCACAACATCGCTGGGGGTCTGTCCGGCGGCTTTGAGTTCTTGCTCATCAGCCTGTACAAGCTTGTATCTCCTGTCTGTCTTGGCCATCAAGGGCTTCAGTGCCGAGTCCATTGAGCTAGTCCCCCAAAGGCAGATCAGGGTGATTGTCTTTTAGATGTCTGCGAAACACATCCATAAACTCCCTCGCCTTGGCAGGGCTCATGACTACCCTTGCCACGCAGTAGGTTCCAACATACTCCACGCTGCTTCGCTGCTCTTCTGTGAGATTGACTGGCGGATCGGTCTGGAAGAATGACGCCATTACCATTCCGTCACTAGGCTGCAGCAGTATGCGATCCACGTACTGGGCCAGGGTGCCTTCCTGAATAAGCCACTTGAGTGGGACCTTCCGTCCTTCTTTTGCCCCGTCCATGCTCGACATTATACCCGCGAGATTGCTGCTGCTCCTCTGATCGTGCTTGAGCGGTCCAGTATTGCACTGATCTGAACAGCCGGATCATCGTGAAGGGCGGCGTCATTCTCGCCACTGTCCCGCAGGCCAGCAGCATCGCCGACACGTACCGCATGACGTGCGGCGCCCGCTACTGCTTATGGGTGGCCTCGAAGCCCAGGCCGTTCAGTTCGGCGATCAGGCGGTTGACGTCGTAGGCGCGGCCCAGGATCGTGGCCGTACCGGCCCCCAGATCGGCCTGCGCCGCGCTGACGCCCGGCTGGCTTTTCAGCGTCCGCGTCACGGAGGACACGCAGCCTTCGCAGGTCATGCCCTGGACGTCGAGCACCGTCAGCTGCTCGCCCGAGCCCGCGGTCAGTTCGGCCGGCCTCCGGCGCGGCCATAGCGCAAAGCCCAGGATCAGCAGCAGCGCGACGGCGCTGGCACTGTTGACCCAGGCGGGCGGCATCCACATGCTGTGATCGGCGACGGGCAGCCCGGTCACAGCGAACAGCCGGTCCAGCAGCAGCCCGCCGAGCAGCGCGCCGACGGCCACCGTGGCGAGGTAGGTCAGCGCGGCGCGGCGGCCCAGCACCTTCCACAGCGTGGTGATCGAGGCGGCGTTGGTCGCCGGGCCCGCCACCAGGAACACCAGCGCCGCGCCGGGCGAGACGCCGGCGACGATGAAGGCCGCCGCCATCGGCACCGAGCCCGTGGCGCAGACATATAGCGGGATGCTGACGATCAGCATCGCCAGCATGCCCCAGACGCCGGGCAATACGTTGGCGAAGAAGCCGTGGGGCACCAGCGCGCCGATCAGCGCCGCGATCGCCAGGCCGATCAGCAGGCTCCTGCCGATGTCGCGGGGCAGCGTGATGAAGCCGTACTCCAGGATCCGGCGCCAGGCGGGACCGTCGCTGGGCGGCTCGCCGCAGCCGTCGTCGCACGTCGCTTCGGCGACCGCGCTCTCACTCGCCGCGGCGCCGTTGCGCTCCACCGTATCCACGATCAGCCCGCCGGCCACCCCGGTGATCAGCGCGGCGATCGGACGGTAGATCGCATACAGTGGTCCCAGCAGCGCCAGCGTCACCATGATGCTGTCGACGCCGGTCTGGGGGGTGGAGAGCAGGAAGCTGGTCGTCGCGCCCTTGCTGGCCCGGTGGCGTCTCAGCGAGGCCGCCACCGGAATCACCCCGCAGCTGCACAGCGGCAGGGGGATGCCCAGCACGGAGGCCTTCAGTGCCGGCCACAGCCCGCGGCCGCCCAGATGGCGCTCGATGAACGAGCGCGGCACCCAGGCCGACAGCAGCCCGGCTACCAGAAAGCCGAGCAGCAGGTACGGCGACATCTCGGCCAGCACCTGCCAGAACTCCCGGATCAGCTCAATCATCCATCCCTTTATAACACTAGATCGAGCGGATTGTTTTGCGCTGAGGCCAGATTGGGACAGGGCTGCGAATGATCTATCATTATCAGCGCAGTCCGGGAGCGGCCTGAATTGGGAAGAGGGTTGGAGGCAACGTCTTCGAGGGCATCGGTGAGGGGGCCCTCAGGAGAAGCTCAGGGGGGGCACCGGTGTTACCCGCTTGCCCCCCCGAGTTTCCCATAAGACCAGAAAGGATGGAGGTTAACGCTGTGGACGTTTATCAAGACCAACGCCGCACTGGAATTGTTCCATATCCCGCCCGGATTCGCACTGCCCCGCGCAGCCGCGGCCGGGGGGATCAATCGTGCGCTAGTCTCTCAGCCCGCATCAATGCAGGGTCTTGTGCTATAATATGACCGGTCGTCATGTTATTTATGGGCGATGCCGAGGGACGCATTCGAAGCGCGGGAGTGACGGCCGGGGGTGCCGATGCCTGCCAAAGAGGAGCAGCGAACCAACCGCCAGAAGATCGTGGACGCCGCCTGGGAACTCCTGTGGCGGCGCGGCTACCACGCGTCGAGCGTCGGCGACATCGCCCGGCTGGCGGGCGTACCCAAGGGCAGTATCTACAACTACTTCGACTCCAAGGAGGAGCTGGCGGCGCACTGCCTGAGCCGCATTCGCTACCAGACCGAGACCCACCTGCGCCTCGAGGTGCTGGAGGGCACCCTGGCGCCCGGCGACATCATCAAACGCCTGCTGGACCACTACGAGGAGCTGTTTGCCCGCTTCGACTACGGGCGCGGCGACCCGCTGGCCAGCAGGCTGAACGAACTGGCGGACACGCATCCTGACCTGGTCGAGCGGCTGCTGCCGGTCCAGGCGGTCTGGCACGAGGTGGTCACCCAGAAGCTGTGGGCCTACGCCACGGTGGCTCGCATTCCGGAGCTGGTCGAGGCCGCCGACGGCCTGGCGGCGCTGATCTATGCTGCGCTCCAGGGAGTGCTGCTGCAGATGAAGGTCGCGCACTCGCCGCAGCCGCTCCGCACGGCGCGGCAGACGCTGGTGGCGATGGTCAATGCCTACGTCTCGGCGCTGGCGACGGGCGAGGTGCGCAGCTAGCCCGCCTGGCCGTCGTCCAGGTATTCGAGCGGCTCGAAGTAGAAGTACGGCCGGTGGTAGATCGCCAGGATCTTGTCCAGCGCGCCGCTGCGGTTCTTGATGATGTCCAGCACCACGAACTCGCTGTTCAGTGACTCGAAGTCCTTGGTGTCGCGGCAGTCGGTCTCCAGCTTCTGGAGCCGCTCGTGGATCGGCTCAATCTCGGCCTCGCGTGGCGTACCGATCAGGTGTGTCTTGAAGTAGTCGCGCAGGTTCAGCAGGCTGTTGCCCTGACGGGAAACCACCGTCACCGTATCGGCGAATTGCGTGTTGAACAGCAGCTCGCGAGCCTCCGGGTCGTTCTCGGACAGCTCGCTGAACAACCCGCGATGGCTGACGTAGTGTTCGAAGGTCGCCAGCACCACGATATCCAGCTCGCGGGCCAGCGCCTTGAGGCGGCTGGTCAGGGTTCCGACGTCCCAGCGCGACAGCTGCCGCTCGGGCACCACGCCTTCCTCGCCCAGCGCCAGCTCGGCGTGGTGGGCGCGCATCATCGCCACCATCAGCTGCAGACTGTCGACGATCAGCAGCATGGTGCCCGGGCGTCCGGACTGGCCGCGCAGCTCCTCTTTCTTGTCCTGGATGAACTGCGTCAGCTGGCCGAGGTTGCTGGCCGCCGCGCCTTCCAGAATCGTGATGTCATCGGCGTACTGCTGGTAGCGCTCGAAGGCGGCGAAGATCCGGCGGTTGAACTGCTTGTCGTCGTAGAGGTCGGTCGGGTTCTGCCGCTTCTCGTCGATCTCGCTGGCTGGAATGTGGCCGATGCTGGAGAGGCTGTGCTTGAACAGCTCCTCGACACCGTGCTGGAAACCGACGAACAGGCAGTGGACGTCCTGCTCGGCGGCCACGTGGTTCATCATCTGCAGCACCATCGCCGAACTACCGCTGCCGGGGAAGCCGGCCACGATGTACAGCTGGCCGGGGTACAGCCCGCCGGCCAGCGCGCGGTTGAGGTGGGCGCTGGGGGTCGTCAGCACGCGGCGGCTTTCGTCGAACAGGCGCCTGAGCAGCGTCGGGGCCAGCTCCTTCAGCGAGGCGATGCCCGTCGAGGCGCCGCTGACGCGGTAGAACAGCGAGGCGATCTTGTCGCTTTCGTCCAGCGCGGTGTCGCGCACCAGGCTGGTCCGCACCGAGTTGAAGAACTCGCTGGCCTTGGACGACGGCTGGGCCCAGCGCTCGCGCACCGGCAGGTCCGGCCGCCTGAGCGAGAACTCGTGCAGCCGCTGGTAGCTCATCTTCTTGAAGGCCGCATAGCTCATGCGGATCTTGAAGATATCGCGCCCGCCGGTACTGACCATCGTGCCCGGGATGTTGTAGAGATAGTCGTGGCGGTAGACGTCGAGGTCGATCTGGCTGAACGAGGCGCTGCGCTCGGGCTTGAGCGGGTCGACGCCGATGATCGCGCAGGCCATCCGCCGGAAGATCTCGTGCAGGCTGTCGGTCGGCGCGATGCCGAAGACGGTGTAGTCGACGTGAACCTCGATGTTGCGGTTGGTGTAGTAGACGCTGATCGCGTCGTAGGGGATGTCGTAGTTTTCCTTGAGCCGCTCCACCAGCTCGATCGCCTGGTTGATCGCGTGGACGATCTCGGCGCTGCTCGAGGCGTTGAACACGATGAAGAAGTCGCCGAGCAGCACCAGCTTGCCCTGTTCGGACTGCGCGTCGATCAGCGACTTGTCGCCGATGCCGTACAGGAAGTGGCTGCGATAGACGTCGGCGCGGAACTTGGCGGTGAACTCCGGCAGATCCTCGACCGGGACCACCACGCCGCGGCCGTGGCCTTCCTGGCCCCCGAAGGAGAACAGCGCGGGCTGCAGCGGCTGCTCCTCCTCTTCGGTGCGGACCATGTGGCCGACCTCGACGAAGTGGAAGCTCTCGGCGGCCTGGCCCGCGGTCTCGCCGGCGGCCCGTCGTTCCAGCTTGACGCCCAGCGCGCCGCCCAGCTCCTCCAGCGCCTGGTCGAGGCCGGTGCCCTTGGCCAGCGCGTACAGCTCCAGCAGCGTGCCGCCGCCGGCGTTCATGCTGCTGGCCTGGCAGGAGAGGTTGGTGCAGTAGGCGCGGCCCGAGTCACGCTCGATCACGAAGCTCATCTTGGAGCGGTCGTGGCAGACCGGGCAGTAGCAGCGGGTCTCGGTCTCGTTGTCCACGAAGTCGCTGTTGCCGATGCCGAGCTGCTCCAGGAAGGCGGCGTGATCGAGACGGTCCAGCACCGCCTGGAACGAAGCATCGCTGTAGGTCTGCGACTTCACCCCTTATCTACTCCCAGTCCGTGACTGGTAAAGCTGATATTCTAGCATGGCTGGCTCAACTGCGCCGGTGCCGGCCCCTAACTAGATACCACATGCCGCTACGTGGCCGGTGGTTACACCATGATTTTACCTTCGCCGGGGCCGCCGCAGCGCCGGGGCGGGATGCTATGATTCAGGGTTCGTGCGCAAAAGCTTGGACGAAATCGCGAAGCGCACCGCGCAGGTGCTGGCCCGGCACGGACTTGAAGCCGGCCGGCCCGCGCTGATGCCCATCGAGCCGCCGCGCGACTGGGGGCTGAGCACGAACGTCTGCTTCGCCCTCGCGCCGCGCGTGGCCAAAGACGAGATCGAGCTGCGCACCGACGGTCTCGGCAAGAAGGAGAAGAAGCAGCTGGCGGCGCAGATCACGCGCGAGGTGGGCGCCAAGCTGGCCGAGGAGCTGGCCGCCGAGCTTGCGCCGCTGATCGCGGCGGGCGAGCTGCCGTTCGTGGCGCGCGTCGAGGCCGAGGGCGCCTACGTCAACTTCTACTACGACGCCCCGGCGCTGACGGCGCAGCTGGTCAGCGAAATCGTGGCTGCGTCCGACCCCGATGATTCACAGGTGGGGCGGCCGTCTCTGCCCGCCATCGACCTGGCCGACGCTTCGCTCTACGGCCGCGGCGCGCCGACGGGCCGCCGCATCATGGTGGAATACGCCCAGCCCAACACCCATAAGGACTTCCACGTCGGCCACCTGCGCAACGCCTCCATCGGCCAGGCCATCGCCAACCTGCTGGCATTCGCGGGGAATGCTGTGCTGAAAGCGACGTATATCGGGGATGTGGGGCTGCACGTCGCCAAGTCCATCGTGGGGCATCTCAAGGAGTTCGGCGGCGCGACGGGAGCCGGGGCCAATCGACTCGGCTACTGGGGCGAGTGCTACAAGGCCGTGCACAGCAGGTTCGATGATGATCCTCAGCTGGCCGAGGAAGTGCGCACCTGGCTGCGCGAGTGGGAATCCCGGGCTGTCGATCAGCGCCAGCAGTGGCAGTCATCGCGCGACGAATGCATCGCGGCGTTTCACGGCATCTTCGATGAGCTGCTGGTCGGCTTCGACGATGCATACACCTTCTTCGAGTCCACCATCGATGACAGCAAGCTCGGTCAGCAGACTGCCGCGGAGTTGAAGCAGCTTGGCATCGCCGAGGTCGATCAGTCCGAGGAGTACAAGGGGGCGCTGTACGTCGACTTCGAGCGGCAGGCTGATGCGCTCAGGCCCGACGGCACGCCGGTCTTCCGCGACGATGAGAAGAAGCGCATCCGCAGGCTGGGCAAGCTGACCATCCTGCGCAGTGACGGCACCAGCCTCTATCAGACCAAGGAACTGGGCCTCGCCAAGCACAAGTTCGACCTGGTGCGCGAGAAGTACGGCCGGGACCTCGACGAGAGCCTCTACGTGGTCGGCGCGGAGCAGCAGCTCTACTTCCAGCAGGTGTTCGCCATCCTCAGGCTCTGGGGCTTTAAGAACGCGGAGCACTGCCGCCACATCAGCTACGAGCTGGTGGTGCTGCCCGAGGGCAAGATGAGCAGCCGCGAGGGCAGCGTGGTCAGCTACCGCGAGCTGCGGGACGAGGCGATCCGCCGCGCCGAGCAGCTGGCGCGCGAGAAGGGCATCGGCTCCAGGGACGAGTCCGGCGCGATCGACGAGGACAAGGTCAAAGCGATCGCCCGCGACGTGGCGATCGCGGCGATCAAGTACGCCATGCTGCAGGTCACGGGCAGCCAGCAGATCGTTTTCGACTTCGAGCAGGCGCTGAGTTTTTCCGGCCGCGCCGCGCCATATCTGCAGTACGCCTACGCCCGGGCCGGTAAACTGGTGGCGGACGACCCCGGTGGGGCGGGCGCGGTAGGGGCGAAGCCACGCTTCGCCAATGGCGGCACGGGCACGGAGGCGGAAACAGGGCGAAGCACGGCTTCGCCCCTACAGCCCGGCTACGAATTGCATGAGAGCGAGATCGCCCTGGCGCGGGTGCTGGGCGAGTTCCCCGACGTGTGCGCGGCGGCGGCGGCGGCCTGCGAGCCGGCCACGCTCTGCACCTACCTGTACGACCTGGCGACGGCGTTCAGCGACTTCTACCGCGACTGCCGGGTGCTGGACGCGCCGGAACCGGAGCGCGGTTTCCGGCGCGCGCTGACGGCGGCCTTCCGCCGGGTGCTGCGCAGCGGCTTTCAGATCCTGGCGCTGCCGCTGCCGGAGGAAATGTGAGCGAACCAGTACTCCAGCCGCAAGTGGACTACGCCGCGCTGGCGGCCCAGCTGCGCTCGGCCGAGGGCAGCGGCGGCCGCGGGCAGCTGATCAACGAGCTGCTGCTCGACGTCCGCGGCTGGCGTACGCAGCCTGAGGATGAGATCGCGGCGCGCCTCAGCGCCGATCCACTGGCGGCCGCCGCCGCCTGGGAGCTGACAGCCGCGGCGTCCGAGCTCAGCGCGGGCCACCAGAGCGACAGCCAGTTTCTCCGCCCGTTCCGCCGGGCGGACTTCCTCAGATACATGCTCTACCTCGGGGTCGTCGGCGCTCCCGACCCGCCGCCCGAGCTGCCGCGCACCAGCGTGCTGGTCCGGCGCTCGCCCTGGGACGCGCTGAGGCTGCTG
>Ga0180431_10002271_pt1 | contig 25939 bp, 19 predicted proteins | sample SS_ome_11_FD_132459 | JGI IMG/M metagenome (GOLD analysis project Ga0180431, IMG submission 132459) | Hypersaline lake sediment archaeal communities from the Salton Sea, California, USA - SS_1_MS_1 metaG | ecosystem: Environmental > Aquatic > Non-marine Saline and Alkaline > Hypersaline >... | reverse complement strand
CGAGTGGGATTTCAACAATGACGGCCAAACGGATGCCGTAGGGAACACGGCGACGTACACATTCAATACAGTGGGCGCTCAGCCCGTGACACTGAAGGTGACAGATGATGACAACGCTGCGGACTTCACGACGCATGTCGTGCCGGTGCAAGGAAGTGCTCCGACAGCTGCATTTACGTTCACTCCTCAGACACCTGCGACAGGTCAAGCCGTATCGTTTGACGCGAGCGGCTCCACAGATCCCGATGGGAGCATTATTCTCTACGAGTGGGATTTCGACAACAACGGAACGACAGATGCAACCGGCATGGCAGTGACCCACAGCTGGCCAAACCCGGGCGCGTACCCGGTTACGCTCATCGTGACGGACAATGATGCGTCCGTCGGCGCCGAAACGAAGCCTGTTCCCGTTGAGATGGGAGGAGTAGGCGGCGCCAATCAGCCTCCCATTGCGGACTTCATCTTCGAACCGGAAGAGGACACGCAGGTCGACATCAACGAGGTCGTGAACTTCCACGCCGATGGATGCAGTGATCCTGACGGCACCATCGAGGCCTATGAGTGGGACTTCGACAACGATGGGGTGTACGACGCAACCGGCATGAATGTGTCCCACATCTACAATGCTGGTGGCGCGAAAATCGTCACACTGCGGGTGATGGACAACGATGGGGCGGCTGGATTCAAGACCAAGGTGGTTGCCGTTCAATTCGTTCGACCGATCGCTGACTTCACTTTCTTGCCGGAACTGCCCGATCGTGGAGATGTCGTGAGTTTCGATGCGACTACATCGACGGATCCGGATGGCAGAGTAGACTTTTTTGAGTGGGACTTCGATGACGATGGAGTTATCGATGCGACGGGCCAGACGGTGACGCACATCTTCAATACGGGAGGGAGCAAGCCGGTTACCCTTACGGTTACCGATGATGATGGTGTTACCGATTTTGTGACCAAGGCTGTTCCGGTCAGGGTCAATAACGAACCTGCCGCCGACTTCGACTTCACCCCGGAGAATCCGACCGTTGCGGATACCATCGAATTCACGGACAAGTCAACGGATGCGGATGGCACAGTTGAGACGTATGCGTGGGACTTTGGCGATGAGTCAACAAGCACCACGCAGAACCCCACACACAAGTACGCAGCCTCAGGAACATACGAGGTGAAGCTCAAGGTTACGGACAACGAAGGGGATGAGAGCGAGACGACGAAGAATGTTGTCGTTGCATCTCCAACGAATGCCGCACCGGTTGCCGCCTTCAGTTTCTCGCCCGCCTCGCCGGGGACTGAGAGTCAGGTCCAGTTCACGGATCAATCAACCGATGCGGAGAGCAACATCACACAGCGTTCGTGGGATTTCGGCGATGGTGCAACGAGTACTGAAAGCAACCCAACGCACACATACACAGCTGCTGGAAGCTACACGGTGACACTGACAGTAACAGATGCTGGAGAACTGACCCATTCGACGGCCCGAACCATCGTTGTGACCACAGGAACCGGCTCAGACACCGGGCTGCAAGCATATCCAAACCCGGCGAGCACAGCAGTAACGTTCAGGTACGACCTGCCGGGCGGCGCGACGAATCCGGTCCTGCAGGTCCGCAGCCTGCTTGGCGAGCTGATGTTCGAGCAGGAGCTTCCGGAGGGGAGTTCGACCTTCGAGTGGAATCTTCGTACGACGGGGGGAGAAGACCTGCCGAACGGGTTGTTCTTCTGTGTTGTCACCGTGACGGGCGCTAGGCGCTCCGAGGTCTTCCGGCTGCTGATTGCACGCTAGAAGGAGGGAATGACTGTGAAACAACGAACCAAGATTGTCTTGTGGGTGGCCCTCCTCGGGGTGGCGGCATGGATCGCCGGAGCGGCTCAACCGGCGCAAACCGTCTTCGATGTGGATCCGGGTGTTGGGATGCTCGGCGCTGGAGGCTCGGGCCTCTCGATCGTCAGCGGGGCAGAGACGCTCTATTACAATCCAGCTGGTCTGTCGGAGCTTCCCGGAATCAGCCTCAGCTCGTTCTACGCGTCGCATTTTGGGTTGGCGAACTACTCGGCGGTAGCGCTGACGTTCCGCAACTGGGGCGTTGCAGCGCTGCTGTTGGGTTCTACGGGAATCGACGGATACGATGATGCAGGGAACCCCACGGACGCCATTGCGTTTCGGAACACGGGGTTCCTGTTTGGCGCTGGGGTTGACCCGAGCAGTCTCGCGTTCCTTCCGAACTTCGCGATTGACATGTCGCTTGGAGCACGGATCAAGGTCATGACCGCTCAAGTGGGAGATGATGCGGGAACGGGCTTCTCGTTTGATCTTGGGTTCCGGACGGTCTTCCCGGACATGCAGATAGGGCCCGTGCCACTCTCGGATATTGCTCTTGGCATCACGACGATTAACCTGTTTGGCGATGTCGCATACGACACGTTGAGCAACAGCTACAAGATGGATATCCAGGCGGGCATCTCGGCGCGAGTTGCGGACGCGGCTCGCGTGGCGCTCGACCTGCATCTTGGCGGATCGTTGCATGTTGGCGTGATCTACGAGCCGATTCCAACGTTTGCGCTTCGTGCCGGACTGATCTCGCGCTACGGAGGCCTCTCACTGACTGCCGGGTTGGGCGTCAATGTCGAGGGATTCCTTCTGGACTACGCATACGTCAGTCATACGCTCGGAGGGACGCATCGCGTGTCATTGACGCTTGACTTCTCGAGTCTGGATATCACTGCTCTGAGCCGCTCGATGCGCCGCTTGTTGCCGTAGCAGGTTGTCAGACGCGGGGTGTGGTCACTGCTCGCATCTACGTGTTCATGGCCGTGCTGGGCTTTCAGAAGACGGGCCAGCAGTCAGTGCCCTGCGGCCCACTCATCGGCCAAAGCGCCGAGCCGATCTGCATCGATTGCTTCTCGGATCTCCGCCATGAGGCGAACGAGGAAATGCAGGTTGTGGAGCGTGGCTAGCCGATAGAAGGAGTACTCCCCCGCCCGGCAGAGATGGCGAAGATAGGCCCGTGAGTGATGACGACACGTGAAGCAATCACAGGCGGCATCGATCGGGCGATCATCGCGCGCGAATCTCGCATTCCGAAGGTTGATCCGGTGACGCGTTTCTCCCTTGAGGAAGACGGTTCCGTTTCGCGCAAGGCGTGTCGGAGCGGCACAGTCGAATGTGTCGATCCCGCGCCGTACGGCGGCGAACAGGTCCTCGATCTCACCAATACCGAGCAAGTGACGCGGTCGCTGGTCCGGTAGGAGAGGGATCGTCCAATCCAGCACACGAAACATCTCGTCCTTTGATCGTCCGAGAGATCCGCCGATTGCCATCCCATCGAACGCCATCCCCCCAATCACTCGAGCACTCTCCTCGCGCAGATCGCGATACGCTCCCCCTTGAACGATCCCGTAGAGGCCTTGATGTGCATTGGGAAACGATGGATCGTTCTGAAGCAATCGGAATGCTGCCAGGCCACGCCGCGCCCAACGGTGGGTTCGCTCCATCGCGCGCTTTGTGTACGTGTAGTCATGAAAGGGAGATGTGCACTCGTCGAGCGGTAGGATGATATCTGCGCCGAGCTTGCGTTCTACCGTGATCACCGATTCGGGGGTGAACGTGTGCAGGGAGCCATCCACGATTGATCGGAAGTCGGCTCCTTGCTCAGTGAGGCGAACGAGAGATCGACCGCTGCGGCGTTTGGCGAGAGCATGAGCCTTGCCCGGGAAGATCGATGCGACCTTCCCGACACCATGTTCCTTCCCGGCCCCGAGGCTGAACACCTGGAAACCTCCCGAATCGGTCATGGTCGGTCCAGTCCACCCGGAGAATCCTTGAATCCCACCGAGCGCCGCAATGGTGTCCTCCCCGGGACGGAGGTGGAGATGGTACGTGTTGGCGATGAGGATCTGCAGCCCGTGGTCGTTCAGGGCCTGTGGCTCGACAGCCTTGATCGTTGCCTGTGTAGCGACACCGGCGAACGCCGGCGTGTCCACGGCGCCGTGCGACGTCGTCAGTCGACCGGTTCGGGCAAACGAATCGGTCGCCCGATGATCGACCGCAAAGGAGATCGGACCGATACGTTCCGACAAGGATGCCTCCTCATGTGAGAGATAGCTGGGGAGACTGTATCCGATGGACTCGAGGGGCTGCTAGTTGCTGCTGAGCGCCCGATAGAGTGGACCATACTCACAAGCTGGATGCCAGAACAGATAACCATTGGCGCCGGCGTCCTCTGCGGCGCGTACCTGCTCCTTGATATACGTCTCGAGGGTCATCCCCATGGGCAAGGCCATGTCGAACGCTTGCAGGAATGGGCGGTAGTTGGAAGCCACGCGCTGTTGCCCCGACAGGAGCGCCTCGCGGACGACGCGGTATGGATCATCACAATAGACCTGCTCACTGTAGTGCGACGGATACAGCATCGGAGAGACGTAGTCGAGATGGACGCACATCTCTTCGAGCGACTGGCCGATGGGATCGATCCGGCGTTGGTTCCAAGGCCACAATACGCGTCCGAACACGTCGGCGGACAGCGTGATCTTCCCCCCAAGACGTTCCCGTGCCGCGGTGAGGAAGCTATCGACTGCTGCATAGCGATCCTCGTAGACCGACTCGAGGTCCCCACTATCGGCGTAGCGGATGTAGTCGAATTGGATCTCGTCGAACCCGAGGGATGCGACTTCCTGGGCAACAGCCAAGTTGTATTCGACGGCCGTTGGATTGTCGACGGGAACCCAGTCCTCGATCAAGTCCAAATGCCGTGAAAGGAGAGGATCGAAGAACAGCACGTGTCGCGCAATGACGTAGAAACCATGCTTGCGCAACGTCGAGACAAGGGGGCTCAGATCGAGTCGGCCTGTAGAAGCGCCGATCTGAGTCGCTAATGGAACACGACTGGAGTAGGTCAGTTCGCCGTGCATGTTCTTGACATTGATCACTACGGTGTTAATGGTGCCGGCCCGAAGGGCAGTGAAGATCCCCTCGACGATTTCACGCTTGGTGAGCGAATAGGATGTGAGGTAGACGCCGACGCGCGCAGCTCCGTCTGGTTTGCTCGGAGGCGGGTCCCCCTGTACGCGTGGGTCAGATGGACAGAATGCGACGATGAGTACGGTGAGAAGGGCAGCGAGGATGCCCAGGGTCTTGGTGTGTTTCATCACGATCCAAGCTTAGTCGTATGATGAGCCACCTGATGTCATATCGGTACGACGATTGTGGGACGTCGGGCACGTCTGCGTCGGACGCCTTCATCCGACACGAGCTTCATTGGATGGCCACATGAAACCCATCGTCGATTCAAGAGGATGGCATAGACTGAACAACAGACAGGAACTTGATTCATCGCTTTGTCGGCAATTCGGGCATGGGTATAATGGTGCTGAAGGTGCAATCATGCGTGCCTCGGGTGGTGCACGGACTGCAAAGGAGATACTTCATATGAAACGTATAGGACTGATTGCTTTGCTTGTGCTTGCCGTGGGAAGTGTTGCGCTCACGGGATTCGGAGCATCGAGGGGTTCGATCGCGATTCTTGGGAACGGCGACTTCACAGAGCAGAACGGAGTGATCTCCGGTCGTGGCACACAGGATGATCCGTACATCATCGCGGGGTGGGAGATCAGTGTGGCGTCCGGCGAGTACTACGGTGTCAGAGTTGAGAACGTCACGGCGTCGTTTGTGCTTCGTGGACTTGTCATCAACGGCGCCGTCGATTATGAGGGTGCAGCGATTCGCATCGGGTTTGCGGCGAACGGCGTGATTGAGGATTGCGCGATTGCCAGTTCGGCAAACGGCATCGAGATTTCATCCTCCACTGACATCACGGTGGAGAGCAACGTCCTCTACGTTCAAGGATTCGGACTTAGAGTCACGGGAGAATCAGCGGCCGAGTACCGGCATCAGATTGGGCAATCCAATCTGTTCAACAACTCCCCGATCTTCTACTACTACGGACTCGACGGGGAGCGGATCGAAGGGATCGAAACTCGGCATCTTACGATCGCTGGAAGTCGTGATGTGACCGTTATTAGGAACACGGTCGTCGATGGTGATGGCATCCAGCTTGCGTTTGTGACCGACTCGACGGTGACGGCGAACATCACGGGTCGCAACAGCAACGTCCCGACGGAGCATGCGATGCACCTGTACGAATGCCAACGCAATACCATCTCGACGAATCTGATCAAGAACTCACGGCTTGCCGGGATTCAACTTACGCTGTCGTCGGAGAACGAAATCGTAGAGAACTACCTTGGTGTCAACGATACAGGTATTCGGCTGGTCGGGTCGAGAAAGAACCGTCTGGCGCAGAACGAACTGCTTGGCTGCTACACTGCGATCTGGCTTGCCGGAGCATCCGAGGACAACCGCATTGAGGACAATGTGATCATCGGCAAGGTCAGTGCAGACGGGGATCGAAGGCAGGGCATTGTACTGGATCTGGCGTCGGGGAACAGGATCGAACGCAATGCGCTGACGGAGTGCGAAATAGGGATCACGCTCGAAGCGAAGGCGTCCCGGAACGTGATTGCGGAGAACAGCATCATTGCAGGCGGATACGGCATCTTTGTCACGGGCTCGTACAACGACATTGAGGGCAATCTGCTGTCACAGCAGACGCGGGGCGTTCTGTTCCCCGAAACGTACGGACAGTCCATCACGCGCGGGAACGTGTTCTCAGAGAATGTATTTGGAGACAACGTGCACCACCTGTACACGAATCTCGATTGCGAAGCCAACGAATTCGGCGGCAATGTCTTCCTCGGCGACGCGCGCATACTGGTTACAGATAGGGGAACAGGAAACCAGTGGTCGATTTCAGGGATCGGGAACTTCTGGGGAGATGCAGATGTGGAGGATGCGGACGGGGATGGCATTGGAGACACGGCGGTCGTCGTCTATCCTGCAGCTCGCCAGGACGAAGCACCGCTGGCATCGATCGATCCGGCCGAACTGCGGGTCGGCATCCTTGGAACCCTGCGGAGGGGAACCGTGTCGATTGAACGTGGCGACGGTTCGAATGTCGAAGTGGCAAGTCTGTTCGCGGAGAGTGCGGCGCAGCGCTGGGTTGGGTTCCGAGGTTTCCCCGAGACTCTTCTTGACGGCTTCCCGGGGATCCTGTTTTCGTTTGGAGAAGAGGCTGAGCTGCGATTCACCATGGTCACGGTTCCGTTCGATCTTGATATCGCATTCTTCGACTCCGACGGCGAGCTTGTGGGCAGCACAACCATGACCGCAATGGCGGAGGATCTCTACACAGCGACAGCGCCATTCCAGTATGCGTTGGAACTGCCCAGTGGCATGCTGGCGGAGCTGTCACTCGAAGAGGGCGCACGGCTCATGCTCCCCGCGACGGACTAGCAAGGAGCAAAGACGTGCCTCAACTCGACAGCATCGTCTTCGATCTTGACGGAACGCTTGTCCGCTATCACGGAATCGAATTCGAGTCAAGCTGGGGAGCGGTTGCGGTCGCGGCAGGCGTGTCCGATCGCTCCGACGCTCTCCTGCAGGAATATCTCCCGCGCAAGGACGCCTACGCTGAATGGGTAATGAAGGATGCCGAGCTGCTTCGTGGCATCCCAGTTGAGGCGGTGCGTGATGCGGTTCTCCCGCCTCCCTATGCGGACGGGGTTCGTGCAATGGCTGACAGCTTGCGGGGACGGTTCCAACTTGGCATCTTGTCGTCGGGCATCGATTTTGTTGCAGACTGGGTCTGTCAGGATCTCGGGTTCGACTATGCAAGGGCAAACCATCTTGCGACGAAGGATGGGCAGTTCACCGGAGCGAGCCAAACGCGAGTCGACCTGTGGAAGAAAGATATCGCGATGCGAGAGATCGCAGGACGGAATCGGACCCCACTCTCGCGCATCTGCTTCATCGGAGATCATCTGAACGATGTCCCGGTCATGAAGATTGTCGGCCTGGCCATTGCGGCCAACCCAAAGAATGCACGCGTTCGTCGTGCGGCTGACCACGTAATCGAGGATTTCGCCGAGTTGCCGGAACTGATCGAGCGATTCGTGTCTGCGTGACAGCTAGCTGGGATCCACGTAGAAGAAGATCTGATAGACGAGCCGGTCGAGGATCTCCTCTTTGAACTTGATTCCCAGTCCGCGGCTGACGAATGCGGGGAGGCTCTGGCGAAGCGTCTCCGAGTAGTCGACGGCAAGCACCGTGTCCTCGCCAAGCGGCATCAGCGCCTCCTGCAGCAGTTTCGCGCCGATGCGACGTAGATCCTGATGTTTTGGGTCAATGACAATTGCAGGCAAGAAGTAGATCTTTCGGTCTGTGAATCGGTTGGGGTAGCGTCGCTCGAAGTAGGGCGCATTCACCCACGGGATCTTCTCAAGGACATTGGTCAGGAGCGTTACGCCGACCAGTTCATCCCCCGCGTAGACGAGAAACTTCTCGAAGTCACTGTCCTGCAGGATGGCCTCGAACTGAGCGACGCTGAAGCCGCCATGATGAATCGGTGTGCGCTGATTCAGGCGCTCAAACGCATGTCGGTAGATCGACCATAGCCGCAGTCGGGGCTCCACCTCCTCGACAATGAGGGTCTTCACGACTCGAATGTCATCATCCATAACGTGTCCCCTTTCGCCCCCAGCTGTCGCGATGACCGCTAGGTCCCGAAAATGCGGTCCCCTGCATCGCCCAAGCCGGGAAGGATGTATCCCTTCTCGTTCAGTTCGCGATCAAGTGCTGCGGTGTAGATCGCCACATCTGGATGTGCCTGCGCGTAGGCATTGACCCCCTCAGGTGCCGCGACAATGCACAAGAACTGGATGCGGGTTCCCCCCTCACGCTTGATGATGTCCGTTGCGGCGATAGCGCTTCCGGCGGTAGCCAGCATTGGGTCGACGAGGATGATTTGCGCATCGGGCAGTCCGGGTGGAAGCTTGCAGTAGTACTCAACTGGCTGGAGTGTGTCAGGGTCTCGATACAGCCCGATGTGGCCCACCGTGGCCATCGGCACAAGATTCAGCACGCCGCCGAGCATGCCGGTCCCCGCGCGCAGGATCGGAGCGAGGACGATGGATACATCAAGGACCCGTCCGGTCGTGCGCTCGAGCGGCGTATCGATGTGCTTCTCTCGCAGCGGGTAGCCGCGGGTGATCTCGTACACCATGAGCGCCGTCAGTTCCTCGAGCAGACGGCGGAACGCCTCGTTGTCGGTCCGCTCATTGCGCATGCGCGCAAGCTTGCTCTGAATCAGGGGATGCTCGATCACATGTAGTTCGGACATGGTCCTCCAACTGCTTCGACTTCGGATGACGATACACGGTGGGAGACGAACGGACAAACCGGCCATGCGGACGGCGCGGCGCCGCAGCGCGGTGCGTCGAGATGGGTACCGGGAAGGCGTCCTGATGGTGGTTGTTCGATCCGATTCGCAGTATGCTGAGTCAAGGATGAGTGCGGGTCGATCAATGCGGGGTACGTTCGCAAGCCTGTTCGTAGCGGTGGCAGTTGCGATGCTTGGGATCGGGATTATCGCTCCGATCCTACCGTTGTATGCAGATACGTTTGGAGCCAGCGGTTTTGCAATCGGAGGTGTGTTCGCTGCGTTTTCCGTCTCGCGCGCATTGCTTGGACCGTGGGTCGGTCGATTCTCCGACCGTGTAGGTCGGAAGCGAATCATGCTTGCGGGGCTAGCAGCGTTCTCCGTGATCTCGATTCTCTACATGCTTGCCGGAAGCATCTGGGAGCTTGCCGTGTTCCGGTTTTTCCAGGGGGCAGCTTCTGTCATGGTGACGCCGATTGCCCAAGCGTACGTTGGCGATATCACGCCGCAAGGGCGCGAGGGGAGAACGATGAATCTCCTCTATGCGGCGATGTTCTTCGGCGTGGCCCTGGGCCCGCTTCTTGGCGGGCAGCTAACTGCGCTGTGGTCCTACCATGCTGCATTTGGCGCGATGGGAGGACTGAGTCTTGTTGCGCTTCTGCTCGTTTGGCGAACGGTACCGAGCGATCACGGCCGACGAGCGGTCAGGCAACGAGAAGCGCCAGAGCTTGTGCCGCTGCGACGAATCCTGGAGAGACCGGCTGTCAAGGGAATCGTGGCGTATTTCGCGACGCGAGGCTTCTGGAGACAGGGATTCAGCGCCTTCTATCCGCTGTTTGCCGTATCAATGCTTGGGTGGAACGAAGCGGAGGTCGGGACCGTGTTGTCGGTGTATTTCTTCGCTGGAGGGCTATTCCAGATCCCATTTGGGTATCTCGCCGATCGAGTCCGCAGGTATCCCCAGGTGCTCGTGGGCAGCATTGGCGCCCCGTTGCTGTTGGTCGTGGTCCCCTTCGTTCGTGGGATGTGGGGAATCATTGGTGTGATGTTCGCGATGGGGGCACTGTCGGCGCTTTCTCGCGCATCAGTCCTAGCAATCCGGACTGAACTCGGTCGGACGCACGGGATGGCAACCCTCGCCGGGCTTCACGGATCGTCTTTCGCGTTGGGGCAGATGGTCGGTCCAATGGCATGTGGAGCCATTGCGGATGTGTTTGGGGCCGGGGCTGTCTTCCCGTTCGGATCGGTGGTCGGGCTTGTAGGATCGGGATTGGTCTCGTACTGGCTGAGTGAACGGACTGCATCGGGCGACGAACTGCCAAAGCCGACGACAGAGCTATAGAAGGGATTCGATCATCTCTGAGATCAGATCGCTCGGGTGTCCCACCCAGCGGATGACCCCTTGACGGTCGATAAGGAACGTGTGTGGAATCCCGACCGGACCGCCACTCAGCACACCGTATAGCTCGGCAATTGGCGTGAACCGTCCTCCCGGTTCCCACACGCTGATGAAGTCGGTGTAGCCATTCCGCATCAGGAAGTCGATCGCATCTTCCATGACAGTGTCCGTGCTGATGAGCACTGCGACCAGGCCATCGGCCGCATAGTCCTTGAGCAACTGATCGAGATGGGGGAGGCTTCTCTTGCACGGACTGCACCATGCGCCCCAAAAATCAAGCAACACGACTTGACCCAGGGCATCGGAGAGGGAGAACTCGTTTCCGTCAGTCGTTGGAGCTGTGAAGTCCGGTGCCGTCATACCGACCTCAATGCCCTCTTCTGGCCCGTCGGCGCTTACGGTGATGGTCAGCGAATCGATCGCGTGGTTCCCGCGATCATCGGACACAGTGAGCACAGCGTCGTAGACACCGCTCTGCTCGTAGGTGTGTTGGATGATGATTCCAAACTCAGTCCCTTGTTCAGACCCGGATCCATCCCCGAAGTCGAGGGTGAAGGAGAGTGTGTGCCCCTTGGGGTGCATGCTGTAGGAAATGTCAAACCCAATGGTGAGTGGAGCTGGTCCGGTAACGACCGAACTGGCAAGGATGGCGATCGGATCAGATGGTGAAAGACACCCAGCGAGGGACGCCACTGCGAGCAGGCAGAGCACTCCAACAAGCCGGCGAAGCGATGAAAGCAGTTCGGGCTGAACGTTCATGATGAGAGGCTAGCCACACGGGATCTCACAGACGAAGGAAGATGGGCATGGTGGGGCGTACGTTGGTCTAGTGGATCGAAGGGACTGATGTCCGAGTTGTGCCAGACACGGACGCAGGGCGATCGAGGAAGCGGTGCGGAACTGCGGATTGGCTTGAAGAGAAGAGGTGCAAGAGGTTGCGGATGGAGGCGCAACAGAAAGGCAAGAAGGTATAATCAGAGAACAGAACACAGAGGGGGGAGAGAACATGCGATTGAGTCAGAACGCGCGCACGATCTCTTTGTACGTGCCGGAGAGGGCTCGGAAGCAGAGCATGGTCGAACGCTTGGTGTGCTTGAGCGAGGCGCGCGATCGGTCCGTGAACTACCTTGTCATCGAAGCCATCCTGCAGTACATCGATCGGGAAGAGACATAGCGTGGCGGAAGGCTACCTGATGTAGTCATGGCACTGCCAAGCTCCTTGACGCTGCGTTTCGCGGTTGCTATGATGATCCGTGATCGACCCATGAATTGCCCAAACGAGCGTTATGAGCCGCTTCTGATCTATATTGCCGAGCCCCGCTAGGGGCGTTTCCGTGTTTGTCTTCGTAATGGCGTGTACGTTGAGTGTGGAGATGGAGTGTCTTGGCAAGGAGAGCAACTGATGACGCGGTACGATAAGCTGACGAAAGATCCCATTGCTAGAGAGGAAGAGGTGCTCGCGTTCTGGCGGGAGCACGAGACGTTCGACAAGACGCTGGCGGCAACGAGTGACGCCCCGAGGTACGTGTTCTACGAAGGGCCGCCGACGGCGAACGGAATGCCTCACGTGGGGCACCTCATGCCTCGCGTGTACAAGGACCTATTCCCGAGATACAAGACGATGAAGGGGTTCCATGTCGCCCGAAAGGGCGGATGGGATACCCATGGCCTTCCGGTTGAGCTCGAGGTCGAGAAAGAGATTGGCGTCGACAGCAAGCCGGAGATCGAGGCGTTCGGCGTCGAACGATTCGTCGAGAAGTGCAAGGAGTCTGTCTGGCGCTACAAGGCTGAGTGGGAGCGGATGATCGAGAGGATGGGTTTCTGGCTTGACCTCGAGAACGCCTACGTGACGTACACAGACGGCTACATCGAGACGGTCTGGTGGGAGCTCAAGACGATCTTTGAGAGCGGCCTGCTCTACAAGGGACACAAGACCTTGCCGTATTGCCCACGATGTGGGACCGGATTGTCGAGCCACGAAGTGGCCCAGGGCTACAAGACGGTCGAAGATCCATCCGTAACGATCCGGATGCCGGTTGTTTCCGATGAAGACGCTGCATATTCACTGGAGGCGGCCGAGAAGACATCGCTGCTGACGTGGACAACGACACCGTGGACACTTCCGGCCAACCTGGCGCTGGCAATCGCGGATGACGCGGTGTATGCGGAGGTTGAGACGGGGGGGGAGCGGCTGATTCTCGTTCGGAGTCTCCTCGACCGGGCGCTTGTCTCCGACGATGTCCGCATCGTTCGGGAAATGCCGGGGTCAGATCTTGTGGGGCTCCGGTATGAGCCGCCGTATCGTCTGACGAACGACGAAGCCGCGCATTGTGTCTACGCTGCCGATTTCGTCAACATGGAGGACGGTACAGGAATCGTTCACATCGCAAGTGCGTTCGGAGAGGACGACTACCGGCTTGGGCAGGAGGTTGGATTGCCGTTTGTGCAACCGGTGGATCTTGAGGGTCGGTTCACCGAGCTATTCCCCATGCTTGCCGGTGTGTTTGTGAAGGATGCCGATCCGAGAATCGTCGATGATCTGAAGGAGAGGGGAATCCTCTATCGATCTGAAGCGTACGAGCATGAGTATCCGTTCTGCTGGCGGTGCGATACGCCGCTGCTCTACTACGCGATGGACTCATGGTACGTGAAGATGACGGCCGTCAAGGATCAGATGATCGAGCACAATGCCAAGATCAACTGGTATCCGGCGCATGTGGGGGAAGGGCGTCTTGGAAACTTCCTGGAGAATCTCAAGGATTGGGCGCTTTCGCGTGATCGGTATTGGGGCACTCCACTGAACCTGTGGGTGTGCGACTGCGGAGAGGTCACGTGTGTCGGAAGCCGCGAAGAACTGATTGAGCGGGCGGTTGATCCCAAGCTGGCTGGCGACGTGGAGCTTCACCGCCCATACGTCGACGAGGTCACGCTGCGGTGCCCTGCATGCGGCAAGGAGATGCAACGCGTCCCATATGTCATCGATACATGGTTCGACTCGGGAAGCATGCACACGGCGCAGTGGCACTACCCGTTCGAGAATCAGGATGCGTTTCGCGACCAGTTCCCAGCTGATTTCATCTGTGAAGCGATGGAGCAGACACGCGGCTGGTACTACACGCTGCTGGCAACGAGCACCATCATCCATGGCGAAGCTCCATACCGGAACTGCATGAGTACCGGTCTAGGGCTCGATGAGCACGGACTGAAGATGAGCAAGAGCAAAGGGAACGTGCTCGATCCATGGGAGTTGATCTCTAGATTTGGCGCCGATTGCATTCGTTGGTACCTGTACTCAACGAGCACGCCTTGGAAGACAAGGCGCCTGTCCGAGAAGGGAGTTCAGGAGCCGCTGTATCGATTCCTCGACACGCTTCGCAATACCTACGACTTCTTTGCACTCTATGCCTCGATTGACGAATTCGATCCCACAGAGCATCCGGCGGGCGATGCAACGGCAGTGCTGGACCGGTGGCTTGCCTCGAGGATCGCTTCCACCACGAAGACCTGCGGCGAAGCGCTTGATCGCTACGATGTCATCAGCGCAACCGACGCGCTTGAGGCGCTTGTCGATGACTTGTCCAACTGGTATGTCCGACTGTCCCGACGTCGATTCTGGCGTGGCGGAATGGGGCCGGACAAGACGGTCGCCTATCACACGCTACGTGCCGCGCTGATCGACCTGTCGAAGCTCTTGGCGCCGTACGTGCCGTTCCTATCTGAGGCGATCTATCGGAACCTCCGAATCGAGGGCGATCCGGAAAGCGTTCACCTCTGTCGCTATCCGGAGGCCTGTGAAGCAAACATCGACGAGCGGTTGGAGTGCGAGATGGCATTCGCTCGCAACGTCGTTGCATTGGGTCATCAAGCGAGGAACCAGGCGCAGATCCGTGTTCGGCAGCCCCTTTCCCGGATCGTTGTCGAGCGCCCCAAGGAGGGAGCGCTGTGTGAAGAGGTTGCCGAACTCATTGAGATCGAGCTCAATGTGGAATCGGTCGAGCTGACCGATGAGATCGAGATGTTCTTCGGTGAGGTTCCCGCTCCAAACTTCCGCTCGCTCGGGCCGCGGCTTGGACCGAAAGCACAGAAGGTTGGCGACTGGATCAAAGCGCGGAGCGCGGTTGAGCTGCGTGAGCAGCTCAACGACGGGTCGACGCATGTCGAACTCGATGGCGAATCGATCGAAATCCTCGAGAGCGATATTGCGTATGAAAGGGCGCTGACAAGCGATTGGATCGATGGGACGGAAGGTGCATGCCGGATCTTGCTTAACACAGCCATCGATGATCGGCTGCGGGAACGAGGCAAGGTTCGAGAGCTGACGCATAGGATCCAGTTGGCTCGCAAGGAGGCTGGATTCGATGTGACCGATCGGATCGAGCTTGCGTACGACGCCGATCGATCGCACCGAACCTTCATCGAAGCGAACCGTGAGGAGATCGCGAGCGAGGTTCTGGCGACAGCTGTCGTCGAGGGTGTGTCCGAAGCGGCGGAGTATACGGAGGTTCTCGACATGGACGGTGTTGAGATCACCATCGGGCTGGCTCGCGTGCGTGCGGGCAAATCAGAGTAGCCAGAGGAGTGTGCCATGGCGACTGCGGTGCTTGGATTGCAGTGGGGCGATGAGGGCAAGGGGAAGCTTGCACACCTGTTGGCGCAGAAGGCCGACATGGTCGTCCGATTCAATGGGGGGCCGAACGCGGGGCATACGGTCATCGATCGCGGCGTGAAGTTCGGGACGCATCAGGTCCCTGCGGGCGCATTCTACGCAGACACAGTCAACGTGCTTGCGGGGGGGATGATCATCGATCTGTCGGTGCTCCGAGAGGAAGTCGATGCGATTGCCGAACACGTCGGATGGATGCCGCAGTTGATGATCGCAGAGAATGCGCACTTGATCCTTCCGTATCACCGTCTGATCGAGGAGTTGGAGGGCAGCGGCACCCGGTTTGGGACAACACGCAGGGGAATTGCACCGACGTATCGCGACAAGGCAGCGAAGCTCGGCGTGCGGGCTGGCGACCTTCTCCGCCCAGACGAGCTGGCGAAGCGGGTGGCATGGCGGCTCGATCTGCTGAAGAGACGATGGCCCGAAAGCGAGGAAGCAGCGGCGCTTGACGCGACGACGTTGAGCGAGGATCTCCTATTCGCCGGCGAACCGTTTCTTGCCTCGATCGGGACTGTGGCGAACACGATCGCAGCAGCGCTCGACGCGGGGCAGGATGTGGTGTTTGAAGGCGCGCAAGGAACACTGCTCGATCTTGATCATGGGACCTACCCATTTGTGACATCGTCGCCCACGACCTACGCGGGACTTGCCAACTCGATCGGGATCGCTGTTCCGGCTGTTTCGCGGCGACTTGGGATCGCCAAGGCGTATCAGACGCGTGTCGGAGAAGGAGCGTTCCCCACGGAGCTTCTTGACGAGGTGGGTGCTGAGCTTCAAGAGAGGGGCGGGGAATTCGGTGTAACCACCGGGCGACCGAGGCGCTGCGGGTGGCTCGACCTGGTTGCGCTCCGCTATGCGGTGGCTCTAAACGGCATCACGGAACTCGCGCTCACGAAGATCGATGTGCTGGGCGGCTGTGACGAGATCAAGGTCTGCAAAGCCTACACGTTGGACGGTGATCGGATCGATCGATTCCCCATGGCGGATGAAGTGCTTCGGCGATGCGAGCCGGTGTACGAGACGCTGCAAGGCTGGGATGCGTGTCTCGACGGGATCGATGCGTTTGAGAGCCTGCCTGACGCGGCCAGGGCATACATAGCCTACATCGAGAAGGCCACCGGTGTGCCGGCGGGAATCGTGTCCACCGGCCCTGAGCCCGAAGCAACGATCTACCGCGGGCTTTGAAACGTCGAAGGACGCTAGATATAATCCCTGTCTTAATGGAACGTCACTAAGGAGCTTTCGGATGCAACGGACATACGTCGCGAAGAACGAAGAGATGGGGAAGAGCTGGAACCGGGAATGGTTCGTCGTGAATGCCGATGGGAAGCGGCTTGGCCGAATGGCGTCAGAGATTGCCGTCCTTCTTCAAGGTAAGCACAAGCCGATCTACACACCACACGTTGACACTGGGGACTACGTCATCGTGATTAACGCGGAGAAGATTGTCCTGACAGGGCAGAAGTGGGACAAGAAGCTCTTCCAACGCCACAGTGGATACATCGGTGGGCTGAAAGAAATGACCTACCGCCGGTTGATCGAGCGTCGCCCGACCGTGCCGGTTCGAGAAGCCGTGCGTCGGATGCTCCCCAAGAGCAAACTCGGCAGACGGATGCTCCGCAAGCTGAAGATCTACGAAGGACCGGCTCATCCGCACGTGGCGCAGCAGCCGACGGAATTGGAGATCTAGACCGCAGCGGATCTCCGCTTCATCTGGACATCTGTCCACTATCTCCTAGACAAAGACGGAAGAGGGTTTCGACACCCTTCCTCTCGCATCCACCGGCCCGCAGCTAGACTCGTCTGCGAAGCAGCAGTACGGAATCCGGGTGGGGGGAAGAGAAAAATGAACCGTCTACGTGGGGTTGTATCCATCGCCGTTGCCGTAATTGCCATCGCCTCAATTGCTATTGGGGGGTTCGGGCAGCGCCAGAAGATTGCGGTTTTCATCCAAGCTGCTGCACCAGTGCCGGCTTCGGATCTTGAGATCGTCAGAAACTACGCGACCCAGCGATGCTCCGTGGTTACGGGCGTGGATGTTTGCACGCAGGGCGAGCTGATGCACGCGCAACGACTCACGAACACATACATCGGGAACAGCATCACCGTTGAGGGAATGCGTTCACTAGCCCAAGCACTGGGCGTCGATCACGTTATCATCCTGCGCATAGTCCGCTGGGAAAAGGAGCTATCGTATAAGCCGGAACGATCCCTGTTGCTGCTCGGGGCAACATCGTTCCTGAATACGTCGCTCCAGATCCTGATCAGTCCGCTGGGTCTCCTTATGGGAATAGAGAAAGAAGCAACGGTTGCGTTGTTCGCGACGGTGTTCAGCGCGCGAGGGGACGTCGAGTTTTCGACGACGGCCACGTATGAGGATCATCCCCTTCTGTCGCTGCTGACTGCCGATCCGGTGGAGGCGGCGAAGGGGGCTATTGACTCGGCTCTGTACCAGCTCGCTGTAGCGCTGTGAACGCTCGACAGGGAGAGGTGAAAGGAGACTGGAGACATCGTAATCGGTGTTACAGACTTGAGAGGCGGGGATCTGCTAAAGTGTTGATGGTTTGCCGTTTTGATAATGATGAGAGATGAGCATGTTAGCAAAGGAGGTAGCAATGAAGGTGCGTAAGGTCACTCTTGGCCTTTCCTTCCTTCTGGCAGTGGTCGTTCTCTTGATTCCGATACCGGGTGCGGGACAAGGAGAGGGATTCTACTCTGTCAGTCAGGGGGAGACGCGAGTCCAGATCGTGCCGTTGGAGAACCCAGGCAACGCTGCTGAGTTCTACAACATCACGAACATGCAATCGGCGACAGGATACGAGGAGGCGAACACGGCAGTCCTGTTCCTGTACCAGGATACGGTCAGCGGTGAGCTGTCCCTGTTCGTGATCCTCGGCGGTGCGGCTGGCACAGCTGGCGCGACATCGATGACGCTGTCTGGTGTGCCTGCAGCAGCTGGTTTCGTCGTGCAGGACGATGCGACAGACTTCCGTGACACTTGGGATCTGACGCCACCGACGGGGAACATTGCATGGACGTGGGACGAGGCACGCGGGGACGGAATGGTCCTCGGACCGCTCGGGCCGGACTTCGAACTCACCCTTTTCCCGCAGTTCACTTCGGGGATCACGCAGGTGAAGCTCCTTTCCGGGAGCTCGGCCGGTGATGAGATCGTGCTGAATCTGCTCGATCCTATCATCGTTTCGGGCACACCGAACGTGCCTCCCGAGGTGGCGTTCTTTGCTGCTCCGATGGAACCGCACATCAACGAGGCGATCTCATTCGATGCAACCGGTTCATTCGACCCGGATGGAAGCATTGTGACGTATGAGTGGGACTTCGACGGAGACGGCCTGTTTGATCAGGCGACGTCTGACCCTGTCGCAACGTACACGTATGGAACGGCTGGGTTCAAGACGGTCACGCTTCGGGCGACTGACAACGAGGGCGCGATTGCACGAACCTCGCTCAGCCTCACCGTGGACGAGTTGGCAGTGACTGTCACGCGAACAATCTCCACATCACAGGCTCTGCCGGGCAGCACATTCCTTGTTGTCGTACGCATTGAGCCGGAGGTTGATCTGGCCGGCGTCGGGCTGCAGGAGGTCCTGCCGGTTGGGTGGAAGATCAAGCCGTTGGAGAATGCTGGCGCTGCGTTCAAGCGATCGACAGTCCAGTGGGTATTCGTGGATCAGATACGTGCTGGGACCACTAAGGTAATCTCATATGAGCTGACGGTCCCTGAGAGCGACGAGCTGATCGCGACGACGCTACCGGTCTGTTTCACGCTGAGCGGCACGTTCCAGGCGATGACTCCGTTCATGGAGATCCCATTGGAGGGCGACACGGTGGTCGAGGTCACCGATGCCCTGGACATCAAGGTGGCCATTGCCCACTTGGTACCGCGGGTTGGATTCGATACTGAGGACACGATCGACTTGCGTCTGTCGGAGAAGATCGACCCAAGGCAGTTGACCCGTGCGCTCGAGATGTGGCAGTACGGCGAGATTGTGCCATGGACACAGGGCGCGACCATCAATCTTGAGATGATGAAGGAACTGTCCGCCTACGCGTACACTTGTACGCCGGTGGACCTGCCGCTCCCGCTTGTGCCTCGAGCGAACGTCACCGCAGTCCGGACGATCAACACGCCGGTTCCATGCAACAACGTTCTGCTCAATTACTATGGGCCAGGAGGAGACAAGGCGGGTAGCACGTTCACGGTCAAAGTGGAAATCTGGGCGGACCAGGACCTGTATGGCGTCGGGCTGGGAGAAGAGCTCCCGACCGGCTGGAAGGTCATCCCGGTTGACAGCGGTGGCTTCTACTACAAGCCGTCGACGGTCGAATGGGTCTTCCCAAGCAAGGTTCCGGCCGGAACGATGAAGACGATCATCTATCAGGTCGAAGTTCCGCAGACGGAGGCGATCGAGATCGCAGCGAGCGATCCGTGCTACGCCACCAGCACAGACCTGTACGGATTGGTCGACGCGGCTCTGCCGTGCCTGGAAGTGGTCGTGACAGGGGATTCGGGTGTTGACGTCAGCGATTGCTTGTCGGTAATCGTGGCGATCTCACGGTGGGACGTCGAGAACGATCGGCTCGACATCACGTTGTCGGACAAGATCTCGTTCCAGCAAGTTCAGCGGGCGATTGCCTTCTGGCTGGAGGATGAGATTGTCCCACGGACGTGCGATCAAACAGTCGGCTACCACATGCTCAAGGAGATCATCGCCTACTGGTTGACGAACACGAACATCTGTGATCCGCTTCCGAGTGCACCGTATGGCCCGTGCGATCCACAGGCGTCGACCTGCGACTGATGCGCGCTACGGACGTAGCGCAATCTGTCTGAGGGGATGATACACATGAGAACGACCAGCTACGCGGCGAGAGGGAGGCCTCTCGCCGCCCTCCTTTGTGCACTTGCTGTGGTGGCCCTCGTAGGGGGCGGCACAGTCGCTCAATCTGTTCGAGTTACACAGACGATCGAATGGGATGACAATCAGAACGTCACAAGGTTCGGGGGAGAGCCGAGCCTGGCCGACATCGACCTTCTTGTTCGGGGCGTCGGCCCTATCGGTGGGTATCCAGTGGATTGCATGCTGATTGTCGACACATCCGCGACGGCAGACTTGGCTACCGCGAAAGCCTTTGCATTCGACCTCATCGACCAGCTCTCTGATGAAGATCGGATTGGCCTTGTCTCATATGCGACGACGGCGCGGCTCGCTGTCCCACTTACCGCGGATCGGCCTGCCGTCAAGATGGCGATTGGCGATCTGACGACCGGAGGGAAATCAGTGCTCGGTCTTGCGATGCAGATGGCCCGCAGAGAACTTGGGCAAGTGGGGCGCGAAGATGCAATCCTCGTCGAGATCCTGCTCTCCGACGGCCAGAGCAACACCGGTCTGGAGCCGTCGGTGGAAGGTGAAGTCGCTGCGGAAGCGGGAATTCATGTCGTTTCCGTGGGTATCGGTAATCTGATCAATCAGAACCTCTTGAATCAATTCGCCGACCAGACCGACGGCCTTTTCTACCGCTACCCGTCGACTCAGGCGTTGGCGGCAATCGATGCGCATTTCGACGTCGATATCGCTGCGAGCGACATCCGCATCGACAAGCGCCTTCCTCAGGGATTGAGCTTCGTCTCGGCAACACCGAGACCCGCAGAGGTCGAAACGTTGTCGGATGGAACCACGTCGATTGTCTGGCGAGTTGCAGAGCTACAGATCGGGCAGGAGATCAGCATCGAGATGCAGATCGCGTCCGATGAGATTGGAGCGTGGTCCCGAGAGGCTGACTCTCTCCTGACGTACGCGGACTTCCGTGGAGTTGTCGGATCGATTGCGATTCCCGTTGCGAATTGGCCTCCCATTGCTCGATTTGAGTATGACCCCATGCTGCCGACGACTGCGGACATGATCGAATTCCTCGATCTGTCCAGTGACACGAACGACAGCGGTTCAATTGTGGCCTGGTACTGGGACTTCGGAGATGGAAACGTGAGCTACGACCAGAACCCGCGGCACCGATATCCCAAGCAGGGCGTCTATGAGGTCACGTTGACCGTCGTGGATGATCGCGGCGCTGCATCGGTTGCGTATGCGGCCGAGGCCAGTATCGGGAACACGCCACCATTTGCGAGCTTCAGCACACGGCAAGTCGAGCTTGCCGATGATGTTGAGGCGAGCATCTCGACGGCGGATCAGCCAAGGGTTGGCGTGGAGACGATTCTCGACGCCAGCGGTTCATACGATCTCGACGACTCGATTGAGTGGTATCTCTGGGACTTCGACGGGGACGGCGTCGTAGATACGACGACGGAGACGTCCGAGGTTGCATATACCTTCAACGACCCCGGCGAGATTGTCATTGTGCTGACCGTTGTGGACCAGGAAGGCGCGCAAGCGACGGTGGAGAAGACCGTCAATGTGATGGCCACCGTGACGACGACACGGACGATCGAGACCGGGCTGCCAGACGATTGGACGATCCCCTCCGGGGAGGTGCTCGTTGCCCTCAGGCTCGAGCTGAATACGACACTCCATGGGCTTTCCGTGACGGAGGTTGTTCCGGACGGGTGGATGTTCACAGCAGTTGAGAACGATGGCGCAACCCTACGTGAGAACGGGCAGGTCATCGAATGGCTGTTCCTGGAGAAATTCATCCCCGACGGGGTCAACTCGCAGCGCGAGATTCGCTACATGCTGACCGCTCCAGCAGCTGCTGGCGAAGCACTGCAGGCAACCGTATCGGGAAGCCTTGGGAGCTCCTCTCCGCGGTTCTCGCAGCCGATTCTCGGGGATGATCGTGTGATTGCATCGTCGATTCTGTCGGTGCCAGTTGTGATCTCCCGCTGGGATGTTGGCGAAGGGTGTATCGATCCGCACCTTGGTGAGACGATCGGGTTCGATCAGATCCAGTACGCCATCTCACTGTGGATCTCGGGTGAGAGCGTCCCGAACACGGGGAACATGATGATTGCACTGCCGACGATGCAGGATCTGATCGCCTACTGGCTGACCGGGAGCTCAGTACACGATCCGCTGCCGTAGCTGAAGCCATCGTCCACGTGATAAGGAGGGGGAATGAAAACGAATCGGATCGGTGTTGCTTGCGCGATCGCCTCAATCATGCTCGTCGGCCTTGTCGCATCTGCATACGAGGCCGACTTCGATCCATCGATCTACAATCCCGATGTTGGCGAGATCGTCAACTTCGAGGCATGCGAGTCATGCCTTGGCGGTGACGGCAATCTGTACAGATGGGACTTCGATGCTGATGGTGTTTGGGATACGGAGACGGAAGATGCTCTTGTCACTCATGCATTTGACACATCTGGATACCATGAGGTGGTGCTGAGCGCCAGCAACTCAAGCAGACGGACAAGCACACGACGGAAGGGGATTCTGGTTGGGAGCCTTCCGGCATTCGCGGTGCGCGAACTGCTTCCGCAGGAAGACGGCACAATCCTTGTGTTGATCACAATCAGCATTGCGTCTGAGTGTTCAGCTATTGGCTTCCAGGAGGCGATGCCTCAAGGTTGGCAGGTCGAGGTTGTCGATACGGGCGGAGCGTTTGCCTACCCGAACCCATCGACAAAGAAGATCGAGGCTGTCTGGGGAAGCCAGTTCGCTCCAGGCGAGATGGTCAGCTTCACGTACCGGCTACATCCGGCGTACACATCCATGCTGCATGGAATGAGCGGGGAGATGAGCGGGTACACGGGAGAAGGTCGTTTCATCGGTGGGATCGCAGGGGAGCTTGGCATGCCACAGTAGTTCGGCAAAATTCATAGCATGCGGCTACAGACGAGCGGCGGGGGATCTCCGTCGCTCGTCTCATTCATGCTCTGATGAGGGAGCGTCGTCAGACGGCGCGTGTTCTCCGTGCCGTCGAATGAGGCGAAGCAGCAGCGCACCGAGAATGAGGCCCACGAGCGAAAGGCTAAGCCCGAGACCGAATGACATTGGAATTCTAGCACTCTGTGCCGCGGCGATCAGGAGGAGTCCCAGGCAGGCCGCTGCGGTAGCCCGCAGCATGTAGCTGAAGGCAAAGCGCCGGCGGTGGCTTCGGGGCGCCCCGGCAGTATGAGGTGCCGTGCGACCGGCATCCCAACCGACCAGAGCAGCAGCAAACGCAGCAGCGCAAAGCAGGGGTGGCATGCGAAAGACAGCAAACGCTCCTGTCGCGATAGCATAGAGCCCGAGCAACACATTCACGAAAGATGGATGGGGCTCGAAGAAGGAGAGAAGCGCCATTGTGCCGAGGAAGATGCCGGAGACGCCGAGCTCGACGAACCCATCAAGGAAAGCCACAGTAGTGAGAATGGTTGCAGCAATCTCGAATAGAAGGAGCGATCCGATCCTCATGTGTGGTACCTGCGAACTCGCGAGTAGTGGATCCGTTGACAAGCCGAGCGGAACGGCTCGGCGACATCCCAATCGATGACGGTTGTTCCAATGGCGGCAAGGCTTCCGAGGAAGAGTTGTCGCTTGAGATCCAGGATGCGCCTTGCTAGTGCGATCGCGTGTGTGTCTGCGGGTCGGCGACGGTTGGTCCCTATCTCGAGTGAGTGAGGGCACGCGAGAAGCACGGAATAGCCCCGGTCGACGAGCAGGGCGACGACCTCGATGTCGTTCTCTTCCACGAGAGGGCTCACAAGCACCAACTGGGAGCGGGGAGGAAGCAAACGTGTGGGGATGAAACGGAGTTCCTCGAACGCGGCACGATCACTCAGCTTCGCAACGGCGAGCGTATCGAAGATCTCGTTTCTCTTTGAACGGCCGGTGCCTGGATAGACCCACTGCAGATACTCACCGTAGACGAGTAGTCCGACGTTGTTCCCCTGATGGAGAAAGTGACTGGCGAGGCTGGCTGCAGCGCGAACCGAGTGATCGAACGTCGTTTCGCCATCGAGCTGCGTGTGCGATCGTGCCCTGGCATCCAGGACGACGTTGACGTCCGCAATGCGCTCAAGCTCGTATTCGTTGACGATCATCGATTCCTGGCGCGCATACGCTCGCCAGTTGATTCGTCGGATGTCATCCCCAGGTGCGTAGGCACGGCACCCGAAGAAGTCGAGTCCTTGGCCACCGCGATTCGCTTTGACGGGACCGGCAAACGCTCTTGTGCGCCGAGGGCGAATCGAGATGAAGCCCACGTCATGCACGTGGGGCTGGACGGTGACCGTCGCTGGAAGCGAGATGTGTGATTCGCTCATCGCGAGTCTCCATGGGGACCATGCGCGCACGCATACTTTGTCCAAACTGTGGACGCCCCGCGACAACGAGATGGAATAGGAGATCGTCTTGGTCTCGCGTGAGGCGATGCGCCCAAGCACGTGTGGGTATCCATCTACTAGAGCGGGGCCGACCGGGATCTTGTCCGTCAGCGAGAGAAGCGCAATGGAAGAGCCCATGTTTGTGACGGTCAACTCCACATCAAGCCGGTCGCCTTCGGTGTGGCGAAAACAGACCGGTAGGCGCTCGAAATGCAACGTCTGATCTGGCGCACGGGACACGGGAAGCACGCGAATGACCCCGAGGAGCAGAGCGGGAATCGCCATGGCAATCAATCCGCCATTCAGCAGAAGGAGGCCTGCAGCGACGAGAGCGAACCCCATCCCGAGGGGAAGAAGACAGGAGATCTCCATCGCTAGGGGATCTTCGGCACAGGCAATGATTGGACGATGCCTTCGATGACATCTCGATCAGTCACGCGTCTTGACCAAAGTTCCGGACTGAGGATGAGGCGGTGTGCCAGCGCGTCGGCCGCGAGATCCTTGACGTCATCTGGAATGACGAAATCTCTCCCATCCAGAGCCGCCTTGGCGCGGGAGAGCTTGATCAATGCCAAAGAGCCGCGCGGGCTTACTCCGACAAGAACCGATTGATGAGAGCGAGTGCCGGCGGTGATGGACACGATGTACCGCTCGATGTCCGGATCGACGAACACGCTCTCGACGGCCTCGCGCATCGCGAGGAGATCGTCTCCGCTGCCTAGCGCCTTGAGCTGGACATCATCCTTCTTGCGATCAAGCCGTCGTTGCAGGATGTCGACCTCCTCTTCCTTGCTTGGGTACCCAACTCCGAGACGGAGCATGAACCGGTCGAGTTGCGCTTCAGGGAGAGGAAACGTTCCCTCGTACTCGATCGGGTTCTGCGTTGCAATGACGACGAACGGTTGAGGGAGCGTCTGTGTATCGCCGGCAATCGAAACTTGCCCCTCCTGCATGGCTTCCAGGAGAGCCGATTGCGTCTTTGGGGTAGCGCGGTTGATCTCATCGCTCAGGACGATGTTGGCGAACAACGGACCGGGTGAAAGCACGAACTCCCCACGATCGCGATTGTAGATATGAGACCCTGTGATGTCGCTTGGGAGTAGATCAGGCGTGAATTGGATCCGCTTGAACTCGACACCCAGGACCTGAGCGAAGCAACGAGCAATCAGAGTCTTGGCGAGTCCGGGATAGTCCTCGAATAGAATGTGGCCGCCAGCGAGAATGCCATTCATCACGCGGCGGAGGACGTTGTCCTTTCCGACGATAACCTTCGAGACTTCCAAGATGATTTCGTTGGCCTTATCACCGACATCATG